>Ga0182011_10000112_pt1 | contig 63606 bp, 52 predicted proteins | sample 711E1DmetaG_FD_120481 | JGI IMG/M metagenome (GOLD analysis project Ga0182011, IMG submission 120481) | Permafrost microbial communities from Stordalen Mire, Sweden - 711E1D metaG | ecosystem: Environmental > Terrestrial > Soil > Wetlands > Permafrost | place: Sweden: Stordalen | collected...
CGACGACGCCAACATGATGGTGATGACCGCTGTCGGTGGCGACAACCAGACCACGACGATAGAAGGCCGCCAGCGCTACGGCGTGAACGTGCGCTACGCCCGCGACTTCCGCGAGGACGTCGACGCGCTTGGGCGGGTGCTGCTTCCGTTGCCCAGCGGCCAGGGCCAGATCCCGATGGCGGAGATCGCGGATGTCAAACTGGTCGAAGGTCCGGCCATGATTCGCGACGAGAATGGACTCCTCTCAGGCTACGTGTATGTTGACTTCGACACCTCGAAGATCGACGTCGGCAGCTACGTGGAGCGCGCCAAGCAGGCGGTGACCGCCGGGGTGAAGCTGCCCACCGGCTACGCCCTGTCATGGAGTGGGCAATACGAGAACATGCTGCGGGTGAAGGAACGGTTGAAGCTGATCGTGCCCATCACGTTGGTGCTCATCTTTGGGCTGCTCTACCTGAACACCAAGTCGAGCTTCAAGGCCGGCGTGGTCATGTTGGCCGTGCCTTTCTCTGCTGTTGGCGCCATCTGGTTGCTCTATCTGCTCGGTTACAACGTCTCGATCGCGGTCTGGGTGGGCATGATCGCGCTCATGGGCCTCGACGCCGAAACCGGCGTGTTCATGCTGCTGTTCCTCGATCTGTCACACGCGGAGGCCAAGGCGCGCGGGCATCTGCGCACCACCGGCGATCTGGTCGAAGCGATCATCCACGGTGCGGTCAAGCGGGTGCGTCCCAAAGCCATGACGGTGTGTGCCGCCTTGGTCGGCCTGCTGCCCATAATGTGGTCGACTGGCACGGGCGCCGATTTAATGAAGCGCATTGCTGCGCCGATGGTGGGCGGCCTGGTTACGTCCTTCGTGATGGAGCTGCTGGTGTATCCGGCGATCTACTTCCTGTGGCGACGCAAGGAAGTCGTCGAGGGTCCAGCCACGGTGTGACCGCATTGAGGAGGTGCGGCGCTGTCAGCCGAGGCGGTGCCATGATCTGGTTTGACATGCAGGTCAGCCGGGGCGTCGTCGTGAGCGGTAGCTGGCGCCTGGGCTGTCAGTTACACACGCCGATTTCCGAGATGGTAGTCTCGACGACGAAGTCGGACCCGATCACGTGGCGCTCTGCGAAGAAGATGTGCATCGGGTAGACTGCGCCCTTACTGAGGCCGAGAGTGGCGGCCTGGCCGTCGAGATCCACGGTCTTGCTCTCAGCTGAGTGGATCCCGCCCAGGTCGATGGCGAGAGTGCGGTTGATGAACACCCAGACGTCGTCATCGCCGGAAAAGGTGAATGTTTCGCCGCCTTGGTAGCGAAAGCTGGTGACCACTTCGGCGGTGAAGTGATAGTTGTGCGGGAGCCCTTCGTTGCCGAAGAGCTGATTGTCGATAGGGAAGAAGGAGGTGTTGTCGTAGGTGTAGACGCCCGGCTTGGTAGGAGACGGCGAGAGGGGAAGACTGATGGTGGTGGAGAGATTCACGCCCGGGACGTCGTTGTACCACTCGGCAAAGCTGGTTGGGCCGCTGACCGTGAGGGTGGCGCCGGTGTGGGCGTAGACCGGCTTGTCGTCAGTTCCCAGCTCAGACGCCACGATGCCACGGTCGTCCTCCAGATTTGCCGGTTCCATGTCCGGAAAGCTGTTGTGGAAGTCGCGAATCGTCGCTGTCAGCCTGGGCTGCGAGGGTAGCGGGGCATCGCACGCACCCCACACGTTGTCGGTGCAGGTACGGCTGCCGCTGCCGCAGTCGCTGGTGCAGGCCTCGACCACCGGCGTGACCTCGCAGATCCCCGTTTGTTCATTCTCACAGAGCTGAGTTCCCTGGCCGCAGTTGTTGGTGCAAGCCAGCCGCGTGCTGGGAATGATGCAAGCCTTCCACTGCCCGTCCTGGCATTCCTGCGTTCCCTCGCCGCACACGCCCTGGCACGAGCGCGTGGTGAGAGGTACCTCGCAACCCTGCCAGACGCCCTGTTGGCAGGTTTGTACGCCCTCGCCGCACACGCCCTGGCACGAGCGCGTGGTGATAGGTATTTCGCAAGTCTGCCAGGCACCCTGGTAGCAGGCTTGCACGCCCTCGCCGCACACGCCTGAACACGGACGCGTCGCGCCTGCGGTGGCGCAAATTTCGACGCGCAAGCCATGAGCAGCATCACAAGCAGCCACGCCGATCGCGGCCGTAGCCAGCAGGAGATGGGTGGTTTTCATGATCATCTAGAGTACCCCCACCTGACCGAACAAACCATCATGTCAAACGGCCCGTCCCTCTTGCCGTCCCAAAGACGACCTTTCCTGTGGCCGTCATCACAGGTAAAATGACAATCTTCGGGACCGCAGACACTCCAAGGAGCCATTCATGACATCACCGCGCGACGGAAGAGTCATTTGCCTCCTGCTCGTCGCCGCATCCATGGGTGCCTCCTCTTGCGGCAATTCCGATTCTTCCGGCAAGTTGAGCCCGGGCGACGCTGGCAAGACTGGAGGCGCCTCCGTGACGTCTGCGCCGAATAGCAGCGCTGGCGTCGGCGGCACGCGGTCTGGTGGCACGACCAGCGGAACTGCGGGTGCAGGCGGCGAGGCGGTCACGGCTGCGGGCGGCGCTTCGGGCAGCGTGGGCTCCGGGGGTCGCGCTGAGGTTGGTGGATCGAGCAGCGGATCGTCGGACTCGGGTGGTTCCGCCGGTGGAACGTCGGGTTCTGGCGGTTCCGCCGGTGGAACGTCGGGCTCGGGTGGTTCCGCCGGTGGAACGTCGGGTTCTGGCGGTTCCGCCGGTGGAACGTCGGGCTCGGGCGGCGCGACCGTGTCTGCGGGCGGAAGCACCGCGGTGGACGCCGGCGTTTCAGCCCCCGACGGAACGGCCGGACGCGATGCCAGAGGCAGGGACGCCGCGGCTGGCAGCGCTGGTGCGGACGCCAGCGCTGGCACCGACGGTGCGGGGAGCTTCCAAAGCAGCAGTACCGGAAGCGATGGATGCACCGATAGCCAGGCAAGCAACCTCACTCTGCAGCAGATCGCCGTGTATCAGTCGGTAAAGATTCCGCTAATGACCAACGGGACCGAGGTGACGACGGCATCACGCAACAGCGACGTGGTGGAGGGTCGGGACACCATGTTCCGCGTTTTCGTGACGTTGGGAAGTGGGTGGACGGCTCGCGATCTATCTGCCCGGCTGACCCTGACGCCGTCAGGAGGGCAGGGGACGCAGTACTATGCCAAGCAGACGGTCACTGCCTCGTCGACCGACGCCAGCCTGGCCACGACTTTTCAGATTTTCGTCCCGGCCAGCGCCATGACAGATTCGTTGAGCTACTCGGTCGAGATCGTGGAGTGTGGCAGCCAGCCCGTTACCGCGGGCACGGCGCGCTTTCCCGCCACCGGCGACGCCGACCTCGGGGTGAAAACCACGGGTGGTCTGAAGATCACGGTCATTCCGTTGCAGGTCGGCACCTTGCTGCCTGACACCTCGCAGGCCGCGCTTGCTCTCTACGCCAGCCAGATGACTGCCATGTATCCGATCGACGCCATCTCGCTCACGGTCGGCGACACGCTCACCGTGACCTCTCCGGTGGACTGGAACACCATGCTGGACCAGGTGCGAGCCAAGCGCGCCAAAGACGCACCTTCCGCAGACACCTACTATTTCGGCCTGGTCAAGCCGGCCGACTCCCTCCGCACCTACTGTCAATCAGTTTGCACCGCAGGAATCAGCTTCGTCGTGACCAAGGTCAGCCAGGCGTCCCTGCGTGCGGGGGTGGGGGTCGGCTTCGCCGACAGCGATTCGGCTCTGACCATGGCGCACGAAGTGGGGCACGGCCATGGGCGCCAACACGCGCCCTGCGCGCTCAAGGGTGAAACCATCACGGGAATCGACCCCAACTATCCTTATGCCAAAGGAGCGCTTGGGAGCTGGGGCTGGGACAGTCGCAGCCAAACGCTTTTCGACCCGACCAAGTCCACCGACATCATGGGCTATTGTAACAACCAGTGGATGAGCGACTACACCTACGCTGGCATCACCACCAGGGTGGCGGCGGTCAACGGCGAGCCCGCGGCCATGGTCCTTGCGCTTCCCGAGACGCTGTCGAAGTGGCGCGTGCTGCTGCTTGACCCCAGGGGGCCGCGCTGGGGAGTTCCAATTGAGCGAGAAGTCGCCCCTGAGGGCGAACCCGAGACGGCTACCATCTATGACAACACCGGCGCGGTCTTGACCTCGGTGGTGGTGTATCGGACTGAGATCGGCGACGTTTCCTCGAGCATGGTCTGGGTGCCTGAGCCCAAGCCCGACTGGTACGCCGTGGCGGTGGCCGGAGCGCTACCGCACCCCTTTGCCGCGCCCATCACCGTACCCAGGCCGTAGTCTCTCTCTGACCTCTCCTCGCCCCTCTGTGCACTCAGCTGAGGGTGGAAGTCGCGACGAACTACCTCACTACTTCGCTCTCGCCTGCCGAACTATGTCCACGAACAGCCTAGCGCGCTCGGTGATCAGATCGTCGCGTCTTTCGCGCAAGGCCTTGACATCGACCAGGTCGCCGCCCACGCCCAGGGCCTCGGCTCCTGCCTTGATGAAGGCCGCAGCGGTCTGCAACGAAACCCCCCCGGTCGGAACCAGCTTGATCTGCGGCAGCGGCGCTTTGAGGGCCTTGATGTAGCTGGCCCCGCCGACCGCGCCCGCCGGGAATACCTTCACGAAATCGGCCCCGGCTGTCCAGGCGGTCACTACCTCGGTCGGGGTGAGCACGCCGGGCATCACCAGGACACCTTGTTGTCCGCAAAAGGCAACGGTCTCGAGGTCGAGCGCGGGGCTGACGATGAACTGGGCACCAGCCTCGATGCAGGCACGCGCGGTTTGCGCATCAAGCACGGTGCCTGCGCCGATGATCACCTCTGGATCGATCTCGGCGCGCAACTCCTCAATCATGCGCACAGCCCCGGGAACCGTCATCGTGATCTCCAGGACCGAAATCCCGCCCTTGAGAATGGCCGCCACGGCCCGGCGGCCCATTTCGCTGGACTCGGCCCGGACCACGGGGATGATGCCGATCGCCGTCAGGCGGCTACTGACTTCTGCTTTGTCACGCGACTTCATGCTGCCTTTCTTCCGGAACTCAACGGGCCACGCGCGGGCTGGCGCCCTTCATGACCTTTTCGACTTCTGCCAAGGTTGCCATGGTGGTGTCGCCCGGCGTGCTCATCGCCAACGCCCCGTGCGCCGCCCCACATTCAACCGCCCATTCTGGGGATCGGCCGGCGAGAAAACCGTAGATCAACCCGGACGCGAATGAGTCACCGCCGCCGACCCGATCGTAGATCTCCAAATCATTGCGTACCGTGGCGGAATAGAGCTGCCCTTCGTAGTAGCACACGGCTCCCCAATCGTTGCAGGTTGCGCTCCTGACATTGCGCAGGGTGGTGGCCACCAACTTCAGATTCGGGTACGCTGCGACCACGCGCTCGATCATCCGGAGGAAGCTTTCCGGGTCAAGTTGCGACAGATTTTCGTCCACGCCTTCCACCTCGAAGCCGAGCGCCGCGGTGAAATCCTCTTCATTGCCGAACAGCACGTCGACCTGGGACACCACCTCGCGGTTCACTTCGATGGCGCGCTTGCGCCCGCCAATGGCCTTCCACAACGACTCACGGTAGTTGAGGTCGTAGGAAGCCACGGTTCCGTTTCCTCTTGCCGCCTGCAGCGCTTCCTTGGCCACGAGAGGCGTGGTTTCCGACAGGGCGCAAAAGATCCCACCGGTGTGGAACCAGCGCGCGCCTTCCCCGTGGAATATCAGTTTCCAGTCGATGCTGCCGGGTTGTAGCTGCGACACCGCGGTATGGCCGCGGTCGGAACAGCCGAGCGGGGCGCGCAATCCGAATCCGCGCTCGGTGAAATTCAGGCCGTTGCGAACCGTGCGTCCGACCCCGTCGTAGGGAACCCATTTGACGTGTGATTGGTCGACCCCGCCCTGGTAGACGAGGTCCTGCACCAGTCGGCCGACTGGGTTGTCGGCCAGGGCGGTGACCACCGCGGTCCTAAGGCCGAAACAGCGACGCAGCCCGCGCGCGACGTTGTATTCGCCGCCGCCTTCCCACACCCGGAATGAACGTGTGGTCGCGACGCGGCTATCCCCTGGATCGAGGCGCAACATGATTTCGCCCAGGCTGACCAGATCCCACTTCCCGCTTGCTTCAGGCTTGATTTTGAGTGCTTGCATGTGCAAATCACCGACGAATTAGTTCGCCCGCCAGCGTACAGGAGATGGGGCACGCGATCAAATGTACCCGCGGGAACTGGGCTCAGCGTGTTGGGGTGCGAGGTCTTGCCTCAGCATGCCAGGCGCGCCGGTTGCGACAGAATCGCCAGCCAGCCCTCAGAATTCTGATGGATCCCAGCCATGATCTGGCTTGCCGTCGGGCGCGGGGACAGGCTCGAACCTGGCCTGGAAATTGCTGACAAGCTGACCCATGAAGAAACTCTGTTCCCTAGTCTTTTCCGCCCTTCTCTTCGCAGGACCTGCCGTGGCCGACGTGGCGGCCCCGGGTCCTTGCCAATTTGCAGCGATTGGCTCCGCATGCACTACCCCCGACAACGTCCAGGGCACCTGCCAGTGCGTGGCGGCTCAGAATGTTCAGGGCGCTTGCTACTCCTGCCCCAGCGGCTGCATGGTGTGCCAGGCAGGCACGAGCACCGGCAGTGGGGGAACCACCGGTGGCCCTGATGGAGGTGCCCCGCCTCCCGCCACTGACAGCAGTGGGTGCGACATCAGCAAGGGTTCCACGGCCAAATACCTGGCGCCTTGGTTGATGGCCAGCGCATTCTCTCTGCTCGTTCTCTTTGGCCGCCGCCGCTCGCGCTAGCACGCGGATCGGCGTCGGCGGCAAGAATAGGTCCGGTCCCGCGCTCGCGCTATAGTCGGGATCGAGCCATGACCGAGTCCCCCAGCCTTTCGCCGCCTGCACTGCCTTCCGATGCGGAACTTCTGCGATGGAACGGATAACGAAGAAGGAGCACAAGGGAGGCGGAGGGCCAGCGTACCCTCCCAGGGTTCCCATCAAGAACGCGTCGGCTCGGGCGGGCTCTGCCCGCCGGAGCCAGAGCGCGGGAGGGTTTGGGAACCCTCCCAGGGTTCCCATGATAATCGCCCGGCGCAAACAGGCGTTTTCGGTCTTTGGCGGCGCTGTGGAACAGGTCGGCGACGCTGAGACAGCGGCGGCGCTGGCCGAGCTGCTGGCCCCGGATCCGGGCCTGGCGCGTGCGCTTACCCATGGGTTTCACAGCTATGCCGGCCGCATGCACCCATCTACGGCGCGTGCCGCGATCGCGCGCTTTTCGCAGCCCGGCCAGGACGTGCTGGATCCCTTCTGCGGCAGCGGCACGGTCCTGGTCGAGGCCATGGCCGCGGGCCGCAAGGCCGTGGGCAGCGATGCCAGCCCGCTGGCGGTGATCATTGCGCGCGTGCGCTCGACCACCCTGGGGTCGGAGGGCCGCCGATGTCTGGTGGAGGGCGCGCGCCAGATCGCCGAGGCAGCGGCGGAGCGCGCCCGCAAGCGCCTGCGGCCCGACATCCCCAAGTGGGCGCGCCGAGAGAGCGACCGTTTCTTTCCCCACGTTGCGCTTGAGCTCTACGGCTTGCGTGCCCTCATCGGCGAGACCAAGGAGGACGATGTGGGCCGCGCCCTGCGCGCCTGCCTGTCATCGATCCTGGTGAAGTTCATGCGCGGCAGCGAAGAGGCAGAAGCTCGGCGCATCGGCCGGGGCGTACCCTCGCGTTTCTTCGCCAGCCGCGCTGAGGAACTGGCCTTTGGGCTGGAGGCCTTGGAGCGGCGTACGCCGGCCGGCACGTCCGTGCCGCAAATCCGCGTGGCCGACGCGCGGGATCTAAGCGCGTGGGGAGCCCGCCGGCTTTGCCGGCGGCGCGCCATCGTGGGAGGGGATGGGAACCCTTCCAGGGTTCCCATGTCAGATGGGCTGGCCGGTGATAGTTTCGATCTGATCCTGTCGTCGCCGCCCTACGCCGGAACCTACGACTACGCTGAACACCACGACGTGCGTTTCCTCTGGCTGGGGCTGCCGCGCGAAAATCTGGATCGCGTCCAAGTCGGCGCGCGCGACGATGGGTTGGGCTCGGCGGCCCAGCGCTGGCACCACGATCGGCGGCGCTGGTTGTCGGAAATGGCGCGTGTAGCCCGTCGGGGCGCGGCCATCATTTTACAGGTCGGGGATGGTGTGGTGGCGGGTGCGCCCGAGGACTCCGCGCGCGCGGTCGAGGACGAGGCCCGGCGCGTGGGACTTGTCCCGGTGGCTCGGGTCTCGCAGACGCGACCGCCGCATGATTACCGCCTGCGCCAGATCTTCGCCGGCCACCAACGTCGGGAACACATCGTGATGTTGCGCAAGCCCTGAAATGCTGTCCCAGGTACTGCAAACCATTCGCGAGCAGGCGCTGCTTGCTGGCGGCGAGCGGGTGCTGGTGGCCGTCTCCGGCGGTCCCGACTCGACGGCTCTCCTGCATTCGCTCAAGCATCTCGCGCCCCGCTTGCACATCGAGCTTCACGCCGCGACCGTGGATCACGGCTTGCGGCCTGAATCGGCAGCCGAGGTCGCCTTGGTGGCCGAGCGCTGCAACGCCCTTGGTGTCTGCTGCGAGGTTCTTGTGGTCGACGTCAAGGCCGCGCGCCGTCCCCATGTTTCGTTGCAGGAAGCTGCTCGCAATGTGCGCCTCTCTGCTTTGCAGGCAGCGGCGACTCGGCTGGGTTGCTCGCACGTCGCCCTCGGCCACACGGCCGACGACCAGGCTGAGACAGTGCTTTTTCGCATCGTGCGCGGCACCAGCATTCCCGGCCTGGGCGGCATTCACTACCGGCGCGGGATCTTCATCCGGCCGCTGCTCGAGGTTCGCCGCAAAAGCATCATCACGTTCTTGGCCAAGCGGCGCATCCCGTTCATCGAGGATCCGTCGAACACCAACCGGAACTACGCGCGTGTGCGAATTCGTCTCGACCTTCTGCCCCTGCTTGCGCGCGAAAACCCGCGCGTGGTCGATGCGCTGCTGTCATTGGCACAAGAGGCACGCGCCATCGCGGTAGAGGCGCCGGACCATCGCACGGTCGATCTTGCCTCGGTCCCGCGGCGCGCGGCTGCCCTGATCCGCCGGATGGCGATGCAAAGGCGAGGCACGCGGCGGGTATCAGTCCACGAGGGGGAAGTTGTGGTGAGCTACGGAGACGTCCGCCTCCGGCCGCGCGCGGAACCACGGCGGGAGCCTTCCCGTGCCCCGGGTTCGCCCGAGTCCGTCCCGGTCGCGGGTCCTGGGATCTTTCGCCTGCCGGGACGAAGTGAGGGGCGCGCTCTCCAGGTGGAAGAAGGGAAGCACCCCGCAGTCCCGCCGACCGGTGCGGCGATCTTTGACGCTGCCTGGATTGCGCGGCCTTTGCAGGTGCGGGCCTGGCGCCCGGGCGATCGCATGCGTCCGCGGGGAGGCCGCGGCAGCCGCAAGGTGTCCGACCTCTTTGTCGACTTCAAGATCCCCCGCGACCAGCGCTCCGAGCTGCCGGTGCTGGTGGCCGCCGACGGAACCATCCTGTTTGTCGCGGGTCTGCGGCCTTCCGAAGTGGGCTGTCCGCGGATCACCACCGCACACTGGCTCGCAGTGCGTGCCGTCTGACGGCGCTGCGACTCCAACTCTCGTTTGACGCCGCTGCTTTTGCGGTCAATATTCTAACTAGATAGTAGAAAGTATCAGAGGACCGCGCGTGCGTCATAGCCACAAGACCATCCTCGTATGGGCGATGCTGCTCTTCACCTTCTTTTTGGTGTGGCAGCTCATCAACCCGCGGGCTGTGGAGCAGAAGCTGGCCTTCTCGGAATTCATCCAGAAGGTCGAGAAGTCGCCGGCCGATTTCAAGGCCACGCCGCTGCAGATCCGAATGAACGGCAACAATGCGGAGTTTCGCGGCACGCTGAAGAAGGGTGATGAGCAGTTCGTCACCACCGGCTTCATCGGTGAGCAAACCCTGGAGAAGCTCAACCGGGCCAACCTTCCCTACGAGATCTCACGCGAGGCTGAGGGCGGATTTTGGCAGCAGATGTTGATTACCTGGCTGCCCATCATCGTGGTCGCGGTGGTTTTCTTGCTGTTCATGCGCCAGCTCCAGATGGGGGGCGGAAAGGCCATGAGCTTCGGCAAGTCGAAGGCGCGGCTTCTGTCCGAGAACCAGAAGAAGATCACCTTCGCCGACGTGGCCGGCATCGAAGAGGCGAAGGACGAGGTCGAGGAGATTATCGCCTTCCTCAAGGACCCCAAGAAGTTCACTCGCCTGGGCGGCCGCATTCCCAAGGGCGTGCTCATGATGGGGCCGCCCGGCACGGGCAAGACCCTGCTTGCGCGCGCCATCGCGGGCGAGGCGGGGGTGCCGTTCTTTTCGATTTCCGGCTCGGACTTCGTCGAGATGTTCGTGGGCGTGGGCGCCAGCCGGGTGCGCGACCTGTTTGAGCAAGGCAAGAAGAACGCGCCCTGCATCGTGTTTATCGATGAGATCGATGCCGTGGGACGACACCGCGGGGCAGGGCTGGGCGGCGGCCACGACGAGCGCGAGCAAACCCTCAACCAGCTTCTGGTCGAGATGGACGGCTTCGAGTCCAACGACGGCGTGATTCTCATCGCGGCTACCAACCGGCCCGACGTGCTCGACCCGGCGCTGCTGCGGCCGGGGCGCTTTGATCGACGCATCGTGGTTCCTCGGCCCGACGTCAAGGGGCGGCTGGGCATCCTAAAGGTTCACACCAAGAAGATGCCGCTCGGGCCCAACGTGGATCTCGACGTGGTGGCGCGTGGCACGCCCGGCTTTTCGGGCGCCGACTTGGAGAATCTGGTCAACGAGGCGGCCTTGCTGGCCGCGCGCGAGGACAAGGATCAGCTCGACCGCCATGACTTTGAGATGGCCAAGGACAAGGTCCTGATGGGACCGGAACGGCGATCGATGATCATCAGCGATCAGGACAAGCGCGTGACCGCGTTTCACGAGGCGGGTCACGCGCTGGTCGGCAAGATGATGAAGGGCTCTGACCCGGTTCACAAGGTGACCATCATTCCGCGCGGACGAGCCCTGGGACTCACCCAGCAGTTGCCCTTGGAAGACCGGCTCAATCTGTCGCGCGAGGCTGCTAACGACCAGATTGCCGTGGCCATGGGCGGTCGCGTGGTCGAGGAGCTGGTTTTCGGGCAGATCACGACCGGCGCTTCCAATGACATCCAGATGGCCACCGACCTGGCACACAAGATGGTATGTGAGTGGGGCATGTCGGAGAAGATCGGGCCGCTGCATTTCGGCCGCAACGAGGAGATGGTGTTCCTGGGCCGTGATTTCGCCGAGCACAAGGAATACAGCGAGCAGACCGCCGTGGACATCGACGCCGAAGTGCGCCGGATCGTCACCGAAAACCTTGAACGCGCCAAGCAGGTGATCACGGGCAACCTTGACAAGTTGAACGTGCTGGCCGAGGCCCTGCTCGAGTACGAAACCCTGGACGGCAGCGAGATCGATATCCTGTTTGCGGGCGGCAAATTGGACCGGACTCGCGCGGTTCCGCTTCCCGTGGCGGGCAAGGATGGGGGTGAGCAGAAGCAAGCTCGACCCGGGCAACGTCCCGGGCTGTTCCCGCGACCCCTGCCTGATCCCGAAAAGGCGTAGGAATCAGCCTTGTCAAGGTGATGGCATGGAGGCTGGCGAATCGAGATCCGTGCCTCTCCCCGACGGGGAGAGGACGCCGACGTCTGCGTCGGCGGGTGAGGGGCCGCTCGCTTGGAACTTCGCTTCTTGCAGGCCCCGGTGGGGAGAGGGTTGCGGAGACGGATCGACGTTGTCGCCTCGAAGGGGGTGGGCGTAGTAACCCTTCACTCCGATGGCTGCGCGGATTGTCGGCGTTCTCAATCTGACCCCGGATTCGTTCTCGGATGGGGGTCGATTTCGTTCAGTTGAGGATGCTGTGGCCGCAGGTCTGGCCTTGGCAGCGGATGGCGCGGATTGGCTTGACGTGGGCGGCGAATCCACCCGGCCGGACTCCGTGCCAGTTCCCGAAGCCGAGGAGATCGCGCGGGTGGCGCCGGTGATTCGCGCGCTGTCAGCGCGTCTGGCGGCAACCGTTCGGGTGTCCGTCGACACCTATAAGGCCGCTACAGCGCGCGCGGCCCTGGCTGCTGGTGCAACCGCGGTCAACGACGTGTCCGGGGGCCTGCTCGATCCGGAGATCCTGCGCGTGGCTGCGGCGGGCCAGGCCGCCATGGTGGTGGGGCACCTGCGCGGCCAGCCGGCCGACATGATGGCCCATGTCCATTTCGACAACGTGGTCGACGAGGTGTCGAGCGAGCTGGCCAACCGGGTGGCCGCAGCGCGGGCCGCGGGGTGCGGCGAAGTCTGGGCCGATCCCGGCATCGGGTTTGGCAAGAACCTGCCTCACAACCTGCGCCTGCTCAAGCACCTGGCGCGCGTGCGGGCGCACCTGGGCGTGCCCATCATGGTGGGCGTGTCACGCAAGCGTTTCATAGGCGACTTGACTGGGAAACCGACCACTGAGCGGGTCTTCGGCACAGCCGCGGCGGTGGCCGTGGCGATCATGAATGGCGCGGATGCGGTGCGGGTTCACGATGTCCTGGCCATGCGCGACGTGGTTCGCGTAGTCGAAGCCATCGCGGGCGCTGACCAACTCGTACTAGAATAGGACCCTTCGCATGAGCAAGACAGACGAGACCCGAAGACTTTTCGGCACCGATGGGATCCGCGGTGTCGCGAACCAGTACCCGATGACCGCGGAGATCGCACTCGCCCTCGGGCGCGCGGTGGCCGAACGATTTCGCAAGGGCGGCCGGCGCTGCCGGGTGGTCATCGGAAAAGATACTCGCTTGTCTGGCTACATGATTGAGAGCGCCCTAGAAGCCGGGATCGTCTCGGCGGGTGCCGACGTCATGCTGGTGGGGCCTCTGCCCACCCCGGCCATCGCGTTCATCACCTCCAGCATGCGGGCGGACGCGGGCGTGGTGATCAGCGCCTCGCACAATCCCTATCAGGACAATGGCATCAAGATCTTCGCCTCCGACGGATTCAAGCTGCCCGACGACGTGGAGGCGGACATCGAGCGGCGCATGGCCGACCCAGAAGCGCCCACGCCGGGCCCCGAGCCCAAGATTGGCAAGGCCATCCGCATCGACGATGCGGAAGGGCGCTACGTGCAGTTTCTCAAACACAGTTTTCCCAAGGCGCGCACCCTCGACGGGGTGCGCGTGGTGGTCGACTGTGCCAACGGCGCCGCCTACACGGTGGCGCCGCAGGTATTCAGCGAACTGGGCGCCGACGTGACCGTGCTGTCCGCCGAACCGAACGGGCGCAACATCAATGACAATTGCGGTGCCTTGCATGCTGAAAAGGTGGCGGCCGAGGTACGCCGCACGCGCTCCGCGATCGGCATCGCGCTCGACGGGGACGCGGATCGAGTGATCCTCACTGACGAACGCGGGGAAATTGTCGACGGCGACCCAATCATGGCCATCTTGGGTACGCGGCTACTGGCGCGCGGGGCGCTGCCAGGGAATACCGTGGTGGCCACGGCCATGTCGAACCTGGGACTGGAGCGGGCGCTGGCGGCGCGAGAGGGCAAGCTGCTGCGTGCCCCGGTGGGCGACCGCTACGTTGTCGAGGCTATGCGGGAGCAGGGGTTCGTCTTCGGCGGTGAGCAGTCGGGCCACATCATCTTTCTCGAAGAAGCAACCACGGGTGACGGCCTGCTGGCGGCCTTGCAGATCTTGTCGGTCATGGTCCAGGAAGAACGCCCATTGTCCGAGCTGGCCGCGATCATGACTCGCTACCCTCAGGTCCTCATCAACTTCACGGTCGCACGCAAGCCGCCCATCGATGAGCTATCCGCGGTCGCGGCGGTCATCCGCCGGGTGGAGAAAGCCATGGGGCAAGACGGCCGCGTGCTGGTGCGCTACTCGGGCACGGAGCCCAAGGCGCGCGTGATGATCGAGGGGACTGACGAGAACACGATCCGCGCCTACGCCGAGGAGATCGTCGCTACCATGCAGAAGGCACTCGCACAATGATTCGCCTGCACGTCAACGTTGACCACGTCGCGACTCTGCGCCAGCAGCGCGACACGATCTACCCAGACCCGGTGCTGGCCGCTGGCCTGTGCGAGCTGGCCGGCGCCGATGGCATCACCGCGCACTTGCGCGAGGACCGGCGTCACATCCAGGAACGCGACGTGCGCTTGTTGCGCCAGACGGTGCGCGGCGTGCTCAATCTGGAGATGGCCGCGGTGCCATCGATCGTGGAAATCGCCCTAGAAATCAAGCCAGACTTGTGCACGTTGGTGCCCGAGAAACGGCAGGAACGAACCACCGAAGGCGGGCTCGATCTGCGCGGGCAGGGTGCCGTCATCGGCCGAGCCGTGCGCACCCTGCGCGACGCTGGGATCGGCGTCAGCCTGTTTGTCGATCCCGAGGAGGACGCGGCGCGGGCCAGCGCCGATCTTGGAGCCGTGTGCGCCGAGCTACACACCGGCGACTACTGCCACGCCGCTGGCAACAGCACGGCCGCGCGTCGAGAGCTGGCCCGGCTGGAGAAAGCGGGGCGCGCTGTTGCCGACGCCGGGCTGCGCCTGGCCGCAGGGCACGGCCTTGACTACACCAACGTCGGTCCTGTGGCAGCTTTGCCCTTCTTGGAGGAGCTGAACATTGGTCACAGCATCATCGCGCGCGCCGTGCTGGTCGGCATGGAACGCGCCGTGGTCGACATGCGTGCGGCCATCACAGCCGGCGCGGGGAACACGAAGTAGGAGGATCTCTTGGCACTGGTTCTCTCTGCCGCCCAGATGAAAGCGGTCGACCGCGCCGCCATCGACAAGCTCGGGCTGCCGAGCCTGGTTCTGATGGAGAACGCAGGCCGCGGGGTGGCGGAGATCATTGCTCGGGAGAAGGCCCATCTCCCTGGCCTGGACGTGCGCGTGGTGTGCGGCGCCGGCCAGAACGGCGGCGATGGCTTTGTGCTGGCTCGTCACCTGCTCGACCGGGGCGCTCAGGTGCAGGTCTTCTTGGCCATGGCGCGCGAGAAGATGGCCGGCGATGCCGCGGTCTTCGCCCGCGCATTTGAAGCCCTGCCCGGTGCGCTAGTGCGCGATGCTTCGTTCGAAGAAGATGCCACCACCTGGCGCGCGTACTTGGCCGGGGCAGACGTGATTGTCGATGCCGTGTTTGGCACCGGTTTGCGGTCGGACGTGACCGGTCCGGCCGCGGCTGCTATTTCCGCCATGAACGCGGTCGACACCCTGCGCGTGGCGGTCGACATTCCTTCGGGACTGGACGTGGACACGGGCGTGGTGCACGGGGTTGCGTTTGCCGCCCATGTGACGGCGACCATGGCCTGCCGCAAGCTTGGACTGGTTCTGGATCCCGACGCACCGGTTGGGCGGGTCGAGGTCGTGGATCTGGGCGTCCCAGTCGACGCGGCCGTGGAAGCCGCCAAGGCCGAGGGGCCGCTCTGCTACTGGCTGGAACGTGAAGGCGTGGCGCGCATGCTGCCTCGTCGGGGACCAGGAGGCCACAAGGGCACCGCCGGTCACGTCCTAGTGATCGCCGGGTCGGCTGGCAAGACAGGTGCAGCCCTGCTGGCGGCGCGGGCGGCTCTGCGAGCCGGCGCGGGCCTCGCCACGGTGGCCACGACCGCAGCCGGCCAGGCGGCGCTCGACGCCAAGGTGGTGGCTGAGATGACCGCATGCTACGCCGACGGCGACGATGCCGATGAGGCGAGCTACGCCCGCATCCTGGCCCTGGCGGGCCGCATGAAGGCGGCGGCGTTGGGGCCGGGCATTCCCACTGGGCCCGGTACGGCGGCCTTGGTGCGCCGGTTGGTGGCCGAGTTGCCCATCCCCCTGGTGGTTGACGCCGATGCCTTGAACCTCCTGGCCGAGGATGTGGCCCGGGTTGCGTATGCGGCCCGCGCCGCTCGCATCCTGACCCCTCACCCCGGCGAGATGGCGCGCCTCTGCGGTCTGCCCATCGCCGAATTGATGAAGGACCGTTTGGGCCATGCCCGCCGACTGGCCGAGCGATCGCGCGCCGTGGTGGTTCTGAAAGGCGCGCGCACGATAGTCGCGACACCCGACGGAACCGCCCACATCAACCCGACCGCGAACCCGTCCCTGGGCACCGCGGGCAGCGGCGATGTGCTCACTGGGGTTATTGCGTCCCTGCTGGCGCAAGGGCTGCAGCCGTCCGATGCGGCCTGTGCCGGCGTGTTCGTGCACGGCGAATCGGCCGAGACCGCGATTCGTACCCTGGGTTCGCACAACCTCATGGCGGGCGACTTGCCTGACGCCATTGCGCGTACCCTAGAAGGGCTGCGTTCGTTGTAGACTCTACCAATGACCAAGGACACCATCAGCGCCGCGCTTTCGGCCGAGGGACTGGCGGCCAGTCAAGACACCTTCACGCTTGCCGAGGAGCGCGAAGCCATTTTTCTGGTGGCCGCACCCGGCGACGTGATGCCGGTGAACAAGGTGGTCCGGGTCGAGCTACGCGACAAGGTCCTGTGCCTGCACACGGTCAAGGATGAGCACTTCTGGTTCACCTACGACCTCATCTTGGGTCTTCGTGTGCTGGCGGCCAAGCCCGGCAAGGAACGCGTAGCCGGCTTCGCGAAGTAGCTACCGGATCGACATGGACCAGCTTGCGATGGTGTTCTTGCCTTTGTAGGCGGGAAACCCGAATGCCTGCATCTGATTCAAGACGCACATCGGAAGCGGCCCCTTGCTTTGGCCGTTGGCCCGCACCGCCTTGACCCGTCCGGTGGGCTGAACCACGAAGTCGACCTCAAGCATCGGCACGCCCCTGCCCATGATGCAAGGAACTAGCCGCCGGTAGTTGGCGTGCATGACTCTGTCGATGGTGCCTTCGTCCAGGATGGCATCGCCACCATCTTGGCTCACGTCGCCGAATTCCATCTTGTTGTCGAAGTCCTCTGCCCGGCCGGCCACGCCCGCCGGGCCGCCGCCGGGGCCGCCACGCCTGAAGCCACCCGGCCGCTTGTGTGCCGGGAATGAGATCTTGACGTCCTTGAGGAAGGCATCCACGTCGGCTTCGCTCACGCGTGAGGCGAGGACGTCATCCTTGGCAGCCACTCGCTTGTGGATGAACCAGGCCAGGCCCGCGGCAAGCGCCACGACCGCCGTGCCAATGATGAAGATCATCCAGCGACCCTTCTTGCGTTCCACATGTTCGTGGGCCCGCTCGGCCTGTGCCCGTCGCTGCACTTCGAGCCGGCGTTCGGTTGCACGAGTGAACTCAACCAGTTGTGGATGCTCGCGAATCTTCTGCCGGTCGCCGGAGTCCACATCCACGATGATGTTGTCGCCGTTGAAGATGCCCTTGTCCATCTGGGCCATGACCTGGGCCAGGGAGAAGGGGCCGTAGTCGAGTTTATCCTTCTGCACCAGCCAGCGCTCGTACTCCTCGGTGAGGCGCACGGCATCGGCGACACTGAATGACTTCCCCACAACCATGCGGGCAGCAGAGGGCCGCTTGCGAGGACCAGCCGGGCCGCCCGCCGCCATGCTGGCGAGAACGGCCCCCAGCGCTTCCCACAGTTCCTGAGGCCGGGAGAAACGGGTCTCGGGCAACGGGGCCATGCCGCGCGCTACCACCGCATCCACGGCGGGCGGGATGGCGGAGTTCACCTGACTGGGCGGCCATAGCGGCGAGGCCGGAGCATGGCCAGTGAGCAGCTCGTACAGTATGGCCGCGAGGGAGTACACGTCGGCCGCAGGCGAGGGCTCTTCACCCGCTGCCACCTCGGGCGCGAGGTAGGCGCCCTTCGAGTTGGAGTCAGGACCACCCCGCCGAGTCAGCGCGGGCAACGCCCGCGAGAGACCCAAGTCGGTTAGCTTGACCCGGCCCGCAGAGGTAACCCTGATGGCCGCGGGGTTGATGCCTCCATGAACCAGCGCCGAATGCGCGGTATCCAGGCCGTTGACTACGTGCCCCAACAAGATGTGGGCATGAGTCAGGCCGATCACTCCGCCGTCGCTGTGTCTCGCGTCAATGAGTTGCCTGAGGCTAGCGCCATCGCTGGCTTCGGTGGCGACGTAAACGTGATCACCCTCGATACCCCAGGCAACCAGCATCGCCAAGTTCTTGTGTGGCACGAGAGCAGCCTGGCCAAGGTCAATCTTCGCAACGGTTCGCGGGGTTCCCTCTGCGCTGAAGACACGCAGGGCCACCAAAGCGCCACCTTGGGAATCTTGCGCCTGGTAGAGTTCGCTGCCGCATTCCTCACCCAAGAAGCGCTGGATTTGGAAGCGGCCACCGACTAGCACGCCAGCGGCGATCTGGTTCTTGCTTCTCACGTTTGGGGAAGGCGAAGGGCTCATGGGCGAAGTGATATTACAGGCTCTTTCCCTATCGAAGGTAATAGGAATTTCCGTGAGCTGGGCTGCGGAGGCGATCTCCCCACATGTCCGGATATGAACGACCTTGTGCTGTGTAACGCCAATCTCAGGAAATCTTGAATCGACGTACCAGCTCCCGCAACCGGCGCGAACCGCCACCCTCACGAAAAACAAATCGGAGGCCGCTCTGACCCGGACCAGCGTGATAGATCACGCGCCCGGCGATGGCCATGGGCGCCACGCCGCCAGGTGGCACCAAGTCCAGGACCACTTCGGTACCGAGCGGCGGGACTATCGGTGCGTAGACCAGCGCGCCGTTGGCACTGATCTCGCGGAGGTCAGCGTTCACCGGCTCGGGCTCGCTGGCCAGGCGGAGCTTGACCGGCAGGCCGATGGGAATTCGCGTGTGCCGTCGGCGCGGCGTGGGTTTGCGATGCCCATCGATGGTCTCCAGCACGAAGTCGCGTTTGGCCCCTTCTTCGGTCGCAAACTTGACCATGGCACCTGCTCGCACGCGCAGCCGGGGCAGAGCCGGTCGCCATGACTCCACCGTGCCGCGGATAAAAACCCGGTTGGGCAGCGCATGGCAGACGATTTCGACCACCACCTCGGCATCAGGCGCGAGCTGCTTGGTAGTCGGGCAGAAGATCCCGCCGTCGGGATGAACAGGGTTGTAGAAACTGCGAAACTCCTCAGCACTTCTGCAGCGGACACGCAGAATGTTCAATTCGCACCCCCTCCTGAAGGGGCCTGAGACTACCGGTGGTTTGCTTACCATGATTGTACTAGCTTTGGCATTTCTTTGATGTCAATCCGCGTTCACCTCGGCGGCCAGCTCGGTCCGCCCGATATGGCCCCCGTTCCGGTCTTTGGCAGGGGTTTCCTTTTTGGCGGCAATTGGCGTGCGCAAACGGCATCACGTGTCATGAGGTCTTGTTCATGAGCCCTGACGATCGCCCGCGGGCAGATGAGGCTTTTCTGACCAGCTCGGTGCGCAGCCGGCTGCCTGTGACTCGGGTCGATGGGCTGGGGCTGGGTGATGGCAAGCCTGGCGCCTTGAGTCGGCGGCTGAAGGTGCTCTGTCGCCAGTTGGTCGAGGGGTAGACATGAACCCCGCGCAGGCTGGACTGAAGTTCTTCGTGCTAAGCGGCGCCATTCTAGTTCTGAGCGGTGTGGCCCAGGCGCTGGCCCGGCCTCGCGGTGCGCGCGAACGCGGGGCGCAGCGCTACTTCAACGGGGCCACCGCCCGGGCCATCGTGTTCGTCACCGTGGGGGTACTGGCCATCATGGTGGGGCTGGGCGCGATTCCGATCGGGCGTTAGGCCGAAGTTGGACTCCATTGAATCGTTCGCGCCGATCCGCTAGAAGGACACGCTCTGCCCGGCACTGCCACATGATTGAACGATACACGCGACCCGCGCTGGCCGAATTGTGGTCTGATGCCCGCCGTTACGAAACCTGGCTGCGGGTGGAGTTGGCAGCCTGTGAGGCCATGGAATCCGCGGGCCGCGTGCCTGCGGGCACGGCCGAGAGCGTGCGCCAACGGACCGCTGGCAAGCTGCAGGCCGAGCGCATCGTCGAAATCGAGGAGCAGACCAAGCACGACGTAATCGCATTCCTCAGCCATGTCGAGGAACTGGCGGGCGAGCCTGCGCGTTGGCTCCACCTGGGAATGACATCTTCCGACGTGCTGGATGCGTCCCTGGCCATCCTGCTGCGCCAGGCAGCCGATGAGATCGTGGTCGGCGTCGACCAGCTCATGCAGGCGCTCGCGCGCAAGGCCGAACAGCATCGCAGCACGCTTATGATCGGCCGCTCGCATGGCATCCACGCTGAGCCCATCACCGCTGGCCTGGTGTTCGCCAGCTTCTTCAGCGAGGTCGGCCGCGCGCGACGGGCGCTGGTGGCAGCGCGCGAAGAGATTTCAGCCGGCAAGCTGGCCGGGGCGGTCGGCACCTACGCCAGCTTGGACCCGGAGATCGAGATTCGTGCCCTGGGCGCCCTGGGTCTGCACCCGGAGGTGGTGCCCACCCAGATCGTGGCGCGCGATCGCCACGCGGGCTACTTCATGGCTTTGGCCCGGCTGGGCACCGCGGTCGAGCGCATCGCGCTCACCATCAGACACTGGCAGCGGACCGAGGTGGGCGAGGCAATGGAGGCTTTCAGTCAGCGACAGAAGGGCTCGTCCGCCATGCCCCACAAGAAGAACCCGATCCTTTCTGAGAACCTGTGCGGGCTGGCGCGCCTGCTGCGTGCCTATGCTGGCGCGGCCCTAGAGGACGTGGCGCTTTGGCACGAGCGTGACATCTCGCACTCGTCGGTGGAGCGGGTGATCGGCCCGGATGCCACGGGGATCGCTGACTTCATGGTGCGCCGGGCGGCCACCTTGATCGACGGCCTGGTGGTCAACCAACAACGCATGCACCACAATCTGGAGCTGACCGGCGGGCTTTTCTTCAGCGAGGGCGTGATGCTGGCTCTTGTGCGCAAAGGCTTGGCGCGCCAGATGGCATACGAGTTGGTGCAGAAACACGCCCTGGCCGCATCGGCTGCGCTGGGGCGTTCCCCTGGATCCGCGCCCAGCTTTCGCGAGAGGGTGGGCGCCGATCCGGAGATCACCGCCCATTTGACCGCCGCTGACTTGGATGAGGCGTTCGATATCAAGCACCATTTGCGTTGGGGCGGCGTCATCATCGATCGAGCGCTAAGAGACCTAGACGGCTGACAGCCGAGGGAGGCACGCCATGGTTTCCAATGAGCTTATTCGAGCACAGCTTGCCAAGACCCTGGAGAAGACGGATTTCCCCGAGCTGGGCAGCAAGTACGTCGGCAAGGTTCGTGACTGCTACAGCAAGAACGGCCAGCGCACCATCGTGGTGACCGACCGAATCAGCGCTTTTGATGTGGTGCTGGGCACTATTCCCTTCAAGGGCCAGGTGCTCAACCAGATCGCGGCCTATTGGTTCGAGGCGACCAAGCAGATCGCATCCAATCACGTGCTTTCGGTGCCTGACCCGACCGTCATGGTGGCTGCCGAGTGCGAGCTCTTGCCGGTGGAGTTCGTCATGCGCGCGTATCTGACGGGCGTGACCACGACATCGATCTGGTACCACTATGAACGGGGTGGCCGCCTCTTCTGTGGGCACAAGTTGCCCGATGGCATGCGCAAGAGCCAGAAGCTGGACAAGCCCATCCTCACGCCATCCACCAAGGCGGCCAAGGGCGGGCACGACCAGTCGATGTCGCGCGAGGAGATTCTGGCGTCGGGTGTGCTGTCAGCCGACGACTTCGACCGGGCGGCCGAGATGTGCGCGCGCATCTTCGCCTTTGGTCAGAGTCTCGCGGCCCAGCGCGGTCTCATCCTGGTCGACACGAAATACGAGATCGGCCGGCGGGTTGACGGCGGCCTTTGCTTCATCGACGAGGTCCACACCCCCGACAGTTCGCGCTACTGGTATGCCGACGACTACCAGGTGCGTTTCGAGCGGGGCGACGAGCCGCGCGGGCTGGACAAGGAGTACCTGCGTCGCGTGCTGGCCGATCAGGGCTACCGGGGCGACGGACCGCCGCCCCCGCTTGCCGACGAGGTCCGCTGCGAAGCGGCCCGCCGCTACATCGCGCTTTATGAGCTCATCACTGGGCGGGGTTTCGTGCCGGACTTCGAGGAGCCTGCCGGCAGGATTCGGAGAAACTTGGGGATCAAGTAGCCGCGCAGAACGTGGCTGAGGACACCGAGGAGAGAGGGGAGGGCGCAGAGGGGGCTCAGCGCCCGGGTAGCTTGCCGGTTTTTTCGGCGTCGGCATCGGCAAGCCGGCGGTTCTCCTGGGATGAGGCCAGCGCGACCGCACTTTGCATCATGGTTTGGATTTGGGCCTGGGTCAGCCCCGGCGCGCCGCCGGTTCCCATTATGTCGATGGGCACAGGGAACACGATGGTCGAGCGTGCCTCGGCCGAGACCTCCACCAGGGTCTGGTAGAGCCGCAGTTGCAGCGCGCCCGGCGTGGACGCGATCATGCGCGCGGCTTCGGCGAGTTGGGCGGCGGCTTGCACCTCGCCGCCGGCGGCAATGACCTTGGCGCGGCGTTCGCGCTCGGCCTCGGCCTGACGGGCCATGGCCCGCTTCATCTCCTGGGGCAGCTCGATATCTTTCAGCTCCACTGCCGTGATCTCAACCCCCCATTGCTCGGTGCGGGTGTCCAGGATGTTTCGCACCTCGGAGTTGATGCCTTCCCGGTTGGAAAGGATGTCGTCCAGCTCCAGCTTGCCAACCACCGCGCGCAAGGTGGTGGCCGCGAGCTGCAAGGTGGCAGGCAAGAACTCCTCTACCTCCAAGATGGCGTGGCGTGGGGACGCGACGTTGGCGTAGACCACTGCGCTGACAACGATCGAGATGTTGTCACGGGTGATGACTTCCTGGGGCGGAATCTGGATGGCCTGAATTCGGGTGTCCACGATGCGCGCGCGATCGATGCCAAACGGCAGCAGCATGACCAGGCCCGGGCCGGCCAGGCTCTTGCGGGCGCGCCCCAGGCGAAACACCACGCCGCGCTCATACTCGCGCAGCACGCGCACCCCGGTCAGCAAAGAGATGCCGGTAAGGACAAGAAATCCCACGAGTAAAGTTTCCATGCTGCGCTCCTTCGCAGAGGTAATTCTGACACAGCTAGGCGGGCGGTGTCGTAGGATACAACTGTGTTTGACCTTGCCCACCGTCGCGACTAGTCTTTCGCCACTATTTCGCGGGGCTGGCCTAGTCGAGTTTCGCAGGGAGGCGACATGCGCAGCGACGCGCTCGATGACGAAATGCCAGAGGACGCAGAGCGGGCCGACGAATTCCATCGGCTCGAGCAGAGCTATGTGCGCGAGCAGCGCTGGGAAGACCTGGCTGGCCTGCTTATCGAGCGCACCGAGAGTCAGAAGGACGCTGCCGGCCGAGCACTCTGCCTGATGCGCGCCGCGCAGATCTTCGAGACCAATCTGGCCGACCCAGACCGCGCATTCATCACCTTCCTGGCTGCGTTTCAGGAAGACCCGTCGAATCAGGAGTTGGCCACGGCTCTGGCGCGCATGGCCGCCACGCACAACCGCTGGCAGGACTTGCTGGCCGAATGCAACGGCCTAGTGGCCGAGATGGCGCCGGAGTCCAAGCGCGCCGACATGCTGGTGGCCATAGCGGGCTGGTACCAGCAGGATCTCGACGATTCGGCGGCGGCCGAACAGTCGCTGGAAGCCGCCATCGCGGCCGATCCCGCCAACCCCGCGGCCTTGCGTTCGCTGGTCGCGTTGCATGGCCGGCGCGGCGACTGGCCACGCGCGGCGGCCTATCTGGCGTCCGCATCAGCCAATACATCTGATCCCCTGGCGCGGGTTCAGTTTGCCTTTGACGCCGCGGAGATCTACCGCAGCCGGCTCGACGATGTGGATGGGGCCGCGGAACAGTACCGCCGCGTGCTCGAGCTTTCCCCCGGCCATCCGCAAGCCACGGCTGTGATGGCCGAGATTGCGTGGGGGCGCAAGGATTGGGCTGCCGCATTGCCGTTGCTCGAGGCATTGGCCGAGGCGGCTGAACAGACCTTTGAACCCCGGGCACGGCTTTGGCAACGGGCGGGCTGGTCAGCCCAGATGACCGGCGATGTGGAACGGGCGCGGGTCAACTACCGGCGCGCGTACGCGGCTGAGCCTGGGTATTTGCCGACGCTGCTCTGTTGGTCGCAGCTCGCGCAGACCCAAGAATGGTGGCAGGACGTCCGTACCACGGTGCCCCTGGTTCTCGTCCAGGCTGAAGCCAAGTTGACCGCGGTTGATCGGGCCGAGCACCTCATGGCTCTCGGCCAAGCCCACATGGCGCTGGGAGACGCAAGCGCGGCCGCCGGCGCGTTCATGAAGGCGCTCGAATTGGCGCCCGATCTACCCGACCTGCGCGAGGCGCTGGCCGAAGCCAACTCCCAGATAGAAGGGCGGGGACCGGACGACGCTGCAGCCCTTGTGGAGCAGCATCGTGTGCTGCTCGCGGGTGCCGGGTCGCCCGATGAGAGCTTCGAGATTCTGTGCCGCATCGGAGGCCTGCAACGTGAGGAATTGAACGACCAGAAGGCTGCCCAGGAGACCTTCGAGCAAGCCTTGGCGCTGCGTCCCAATGACCCCGAGACGCTGCACGAGCTGATGGAGATTTACACGCTTGCAGAGCAGTGGGTGCGCGCGGTGGAGGTGCTGGACCAGCTCGCCAAGACCGAGTCGGGCAAGGACAAGGCTCGCTACCTGGTCGCCATGGCCAATATCTTGAACTACGAGCTGGAATCCCCGGTCGAGGCCGTCGATCTGTACAATCAGGCGCTTGATGTGGACCCGGAGGATCACCGTAGCTTCGAGCGCATCGAGCGCATCCTCATCAGTCGCCAAGATTGGCCTGAGCTGGCGCGCGCCTACCGGCACATGATCAAGCGTCTGGGCGCTTCTCCGCCCGACCACCAGCGACCTTGGCTGCTTGCCCTGTGGCGCGGCCTGGCCGAAATCTCCCGGGTTCGCCAGGCGGACCTGGCGACAGCGGCGGCAGCCTATGAGGTATGTGTGTCGCTGGCCCCGGACGACAACAAACAGCGCGAGGCGCTGGTCGAGGTGTACGAAGCCCAGGGAGCGGAAGGGCTTGCCGGGGCAGTCAAGACGCGGGAGCATTTCCTGGCGGCAGCCAGCGATGCCGAGGGAGCCGCCAAGCAGATCCGGGCCTTGGCCCGACTGTACAGCGAGCATCAACGCTACGACCGCGCTTTCTGTGCTTGCGCGGCGCTTTGCGCGCTGATGAAAGCAAATGCGCAGGAGAAGGCATTCTACGGCCAGCACGCCTTGCCGGGCGTGCCCTTGGCCAAAGCCGGGTTGAGCGAGGGTCTGTGGCAGGGCTGGGTGTGCAGCCCAGAGCAAGACCGGCGCATTTCCCAGGTGCTGGCCGCAGTCAGCGGGGGCGTCACCATGTCGCGGGCCAAAGAGCCGCAAGCCTGCGGGCTCGACATCAGCCAACGCGTGGATCTGACCAGGGACAACTCGTCGGTGTCACAGATCTTGGCATACGTCAGCCGGCTCATCGGCGTGGCCCTGCCCGCGGTCTACGTTCCCCCGACCGCGCCCGACGAGATCGACTTGGTGATCCTGCTGGAAGGCAAGCAGGTGCTTCCGGCGTTCGTGCTCGGGCGGGGATTGGTGTCGGGCCGCACCGACCGCGAGTTGGCTTTCCGGCTGGCAAAGAAACTGGTGGGCCTGCGCGCCGATCAGTTCCTGCTGTGGCCACAGGTGGTGCCGACGCAGAGCGAGCTGCGGGTCATTTTGGCTGCGGCGATCAAGCTGCTGAGGCCCGAGTTCGATTTGCCCGACACCGACGCGGTTGCGGTGCGCAAGTATGTCGCTTTCCTGCACAAGGCATTGCCGCAAGCGCAACTGATATCGATGAACTCGGCGGTGGAGCAGTTGATAAGCGATCCCGCATCGATAGACCTTCACGCCTGGGCTGCCGCCGCCGAGGAGAACGCAAACCGAGCTGGGTTGATCGCCTGCGGCGACGTGGTGGCCGCGGCACGCGAGCTGGTGAAAGAGGCGCGCGCGCGCCACGCACGACCCGAGGAGGCCATCCTCGGGCTCGCGCGCTGGAGCGTGACCACCCAGCACCTCGACCTGCGTGAGCAGCTTGGCCTGGCCCTGGTGGTGGACGCGAAGGACGCGGACACGGCGCCGCTTTCGTTGCGCACCGGCCGGCGACCGTAGGTACGACCTGCGGCCATCGCACGGCGCCGCCCCGGCGTTGAGGTTGTGTGCAGTTCCTTCACCATCCATTTGATGGGCGGTCAGCACACACCTTCTTGCGCTGCTTTCCCCGGTAGAGTAGTGTGCGTCCCGTTGTCTGGAACCAGACCAATTTTACCCTGGCGAAACTTGGAGGGACACGAAATGCACAAGCTTCTTCTTGCAATGATCACCGTTACTGCGATGGCATTCTCCGGCTGCGGCAGCGGCGATGCCTCGTGCTCAGAGAAGGGCAAATGCTCGCAGGAGACTGCACCCACGGCGGCGGATATTAGCTCCTGCCAGGCTGCGTTGGCCTCGGCTTGCGGAAGCCAGTACCAGGCAATACTGAACTGCATGTTTTCGAATGAGAAGTGCGACTCCAGCGGCAATGTAGATTTGACCGCTACCGAAACCGCTACCGAAACCGCTTGTCCGACGCAGGTTGCCAAATTCCAGACTTGCTGCACGGCGAACCCGACGGCGGCAGCCTGCCAATAGCGCCGAATAGAATAGCGCCGTACCGACGTCGAGGTTCTAGGCGCCGCGGTGGTGACCCAGATCTGCTGGGTGCCAACGTAGCCAGCATCGCGTGATGGGCGTTTCTCGACCAACGCTCGCCACTCGCCAACGAAATGGACGTGGCCCCACGGGACGGCTAACGTCGGGCAGAGTGTCCAGCGCCCTTCGTTCTTCCTCCAAGGTCAGCGTGGCAATCCTCGCGTCGCGGGTGCTGGGCGTGGTGCGCGATGCCATCTTCGCACGGGTATTCGGGGTCAGCGGGCTGACCGACGCCTATGTAGCCGCTTTCCGCATCCCCAACCTGCTGCGCGACCTGTTTGCCGAGGGCGCGCTGTCGAGCGCGTTTGTCCCGACCTTTTCCGATGCGCTCAACAAGGGCGGGCGCGAGCGCGCCTTCAGGCTGGGCAATCTGGTTCTGGGTGGTGTGCTCGCGCTGACCGGTGGTCTGACCCTGGCCGGGATGGTTTTTTCCGACGAGATGGTGTCGCTCATCTCACGCGGCTTCAACGGCAACGCGGCCCAGGTCGCCCTAGGCGGTCTATTCGCGCAGATCATGATGCCCATCTTGGCCTTGGTCAGCGTCAGCGCCGTGTGGATGGGCATGCTGAACGCCCAGCACCACTACCTGGCCCCTGCCTATGCGCCGGCCATGTTCAATGTGACCAGCATCCTGTGCGGCGTGGCTCTAATCGTCGTGCACCCGTCGGATCGCACCGGCATGATCGTTTGGAGCGCAGGGACCACTGCCTCGGGCCTGGTGCAGGCGGTGGTGCAACTGCCCAGCCTGTGGCGCTTGGGTTATCGCGTGAGGCCGACTTTGGCCGGGCTTTGGCGCGATTCCGACCTGATCCGAATCGTGCGCCTGATGGGGCCGGCAACGGTCGGCCTGGCCGCGGTGCAGATCAACATCTTCGTCAACACGCAATTCGCGGCTGCCTTGGGACAAGGCCCGCTCACCTACCTGCAGAACGCTTTTCGCCTGTTCTATCTGCCGGTGGGGCTTTTTGGCGTGGCTCTGGCCACCGTGACTACGGCGCGCGCCTCGCAGGAGGCGGCCCGCGGCGATCGCGAGGCCCTGCAGGCGCGCGTGGATGAGGGTGCGCGCGGCGTGTGGCTGTTGGCCCTGCCCAGCGCGGTGGGGCTCATCGTCCTGGCCCGGCCGGTGGTCGAGTTGCTCTTTCAGGGCGGCAAGTTCGTGGCGGCCAACACCGCGGCCACGGTGCCCATCGTGCAGGCATACATGCTGGGAGTGTTGCCCTACAGCCTGGTGAAGGTCCTGTCGCCGGCCTTCTTTACCGTGGACCGGCCCCGCATCCCGATGGTGGCCTCGATGGCAGCGGTGGTGGCCAATCTCCTGTTCAACGGGCTGACCTACCGTCGTCTGGGGGCAACCGGGCTGGCCCTGGGCACGACCATCGGTGCGTTGGCCAACCTGGCGGTCTTGCGGCTTTGCTTCGGTCCGGTTATCGGCCGCGCAGCGCGACCGGGCCGCTGGCATGAGGTGGCCCGGCTGATCCTCTGCAACGTCGTGCTGGCGGCCGTGGCAGCAGCGGTCTGGTGGGCGAGCTCCTGGCTGCTCACTCGCGCCGGCATAGCGTGGCCTTGGGGAACCCGCCGCCTGACGCATGCGATCCTGCTCTTTGCCACCATAGGTGCCGGATTCGTCAGCTACGGTCTGGGGCTTCGGCTCTTGCGCCTGCCCGGCGCAGACGAGCTTTGGGAATTGCCGAGGCGGATTCTCGCTCGGTTGAGAGGGACGAAGTGACTAGGTCGATCCCTCTTTGCTCCCACCCTTGTCGTCCACCGTGCTCATCACTGCGGTCATGCGCCGATTCGACAACATGCGGGGCAATTCGGCCAGGGCCTGCTCCAGCGTGGAGGGCTCGTCGGGCGTGCGTTGCAAGAGGGATTCCAACTCGTCTGCGCCGCCTGCCAGCATGCGGGCGCGATCCGATGCCCGTCGCACCGAAGCGTCGTCTGCCCATTCGCCAGGGTCTTCGGGGCTGGGTGATTTCACTTGGTCGCTGGTAGCGGGAGACGGTCTGCTGGGCTGCCGGGGCACGATGATGGGCACGCCGCTGACCGGCGTAGGTCGTGCGGCGTTTTTCGTCGCCAGCAAACGATCCAGAAGTGGTCGGCACTCGGGGTCGACGAAAGTGAACTGCACTCCCATGCCATGGGCTCGGTGCGGCTCCGCCGGATTGAACTCGCGCACCCAGGTTACGCGGCCTGTGCCCCACAGCAGGGGAGGTCCCTGCGCAAGCGAGATCTCGAAACGGATGACCTCGCCGACGGGCCGAGGTTTGCGGCTGGCCAAGAAAACACCGCCCCTGGTCACGTTGGGCGCAAAGCGCAGCACGAACGTGTCCAAATCAGGGTAGCGCAAGTAGATTCGCACCAGAAGGAGCGAGGGATCGTTGGTTGCCACGGCTAGGCGAGTATCGGCCTCCGCGCTCAGGGGGTCAATCGGATCGGCATCGGAAGAACCCATCAGGCGGCAGGCGGCGCCAGGATGGTCCCGCCCGCCGAAACCGCGACGTCCGTCAGCGCGAATCGCCTTCGCGCATTTTCTGTGGTGGCCTCGGCCGCGCGCGAAAATGGAATTCCGCGAACCAGGGCGAGCGCCTCCAAGGTCTTCACCACGAAGGCGGGTTCGTTGCGCTTTCCGCGATGGGGCATCGGCGCCAGATAGGGCGCGTCGGTCTCCACCAGGATCGACTGCAAGGGCGCAAAGGCGGCCACGCGGCGGACCTCGTCCGCGTTCTTGAAGGTCAGGATTCCCGAGAAGGAGAGGTCCAGGCCGAGATCAAGGTAGCCGCGCGCATGGTCCAAGTTGCCCGAGAAGCAATGCACGACGCCACCGGTTTCGCCGAGCGACTCCGCGTGCAGGATGGCGAGCGCATCCTCGTGGGCGTCGCGCACGTGACAGATGAAGGGCCGGCGAGTTGAGCGACTGAGTGCCAGGAAGCGCCTGAAGACCTCGGCCTGCTTGTCACGTGGCGAGTGGTCGTAGAAGTAGTCGAGCCCAGTTTCGCCGACGCCTACCACGCGGGGGCTTCGAGCCAGCTTGTCCAGCGCCGGCCACCAGTCATCCTCTATCTTGGCCGCGTCGTGGGGATGAATCCCGATGGCCGCGAAGATGTCCGGCTCGCGGGCGGCCAGGTTGGCGGCTCGCTCGGCCGTCGGCAGGTCCGAGCCTGAACCGATGCAGATCATGGCCACCAGGCCGGCCTGGCGAGCCCGCTCTAGCACCGCAGGCAAGTCTTGGGCAAAGTCGTCGAAATCCAGATGGCAGTGCGAGTCTATGATGGGGACCATTGGGGACAGCGCTACTGGCCGAGAGCGCCGAGGGTGTCCAACAGCGTGGCAAGCCCGGCGTCGGGATCAGGGCCGCAGTCAACCCGCAGGACACGGCGACCGCGCGCTCGCAGAGATTCCAGATCGCCCAGCCCCTGGGCGTCGCGCAGGACGCCGAAGGTAAATGGCTCGTCGGGAACCGGCAAGTCGGTCACGACCGAGGCGCCCAGTTGCAGGAAGATGCCGGTACCCGCGCCGCCCTTGTGGAGTTGCCCGGCCACGTGCAGACAGCGCGGCCCATAGCCCACGGTGGTTGCCAGGCGAAGCCGGTCGCGGCAAAGCGTCCGGATGGAGCCCAATAAGCGATCACGCTCGGGCGTGGGCTGGAAAAAGGCGTTGATCGCGAGATAGTCGCCGGGCTTGGCCGCTGCCAGATGCTTCACGATAGCTGCGTCGGTGGGAGCCACCACGCCCGGCGGGTTGGGAAGCTGGCCAGTCTGTCGGTAGCCGTCGAGCAGGCGGGTCGTGGCTTGCCTGGCCTCGACCGCCTCCGGTTCGTCAAAGGGATTGACCTCCAGCAGGCTGGCCGCCACAGCAGTGGCAAACTCCCAGCGAAAGAATTCGGCGCCGAGATCGTACTTGTCGCCCAGCTCGATCTCATAGACGGGATGCCCGGCGGTGGTGATGGCTTCTAGCTGTTCGGCTGGCGCAGGCGGGGCTCCGCCACGCAGTCTCACCACGACAAATAGGCGATCGGGACGGTAGCCGGAGGGCGCGCCTGGTGGCTCGCCCTCCACCGGAACGATGCCGCGTCCTTGCTTGCCGGTCGCACCCGCGACGAGCTGCTCGATCCACGGACCTAAGGGCGCCAGTTCGGGCGACAGAAACAAGGTCAGCTTGTCCCGGCCGACTGCAGCCAGAGCCCCCATGAGAGTCCCCAGGGTCACACCAGGGTTCTGCGTCGGATTGGCTTCCCGGCAGGCGGCAGCCATGGCCTTGGCGCGTGCCACCAGGCGGCTGATGTCCGTGCCCATGAGAGCCGCCGGGACCAGACCAAAGCTGGCGAGCGCGGAAAAGCGGCTGCTGATGTCGGGCGGGTTGTTGAACACGCGACGGTAGTGGTTGGCCAAGGCCCGCTGGTCGAGATCGGTCCCGGCATCGGTGATGGCCGCGAAGTGCTGCCCGGCCCGGCTCGCATCGCCAGCCCAGCGGTGCAGGACCTTGGCCCAGAAATATCGCTCAAAGGCGCACACCTCGGGGGTGTTGCCGGACTTGGAAGCGACCACGAATAGGGTGCGCTCGAGGTCAATCGAGGTCTCAACCGCCGCCACTGCCGCTGGATCGGTGCAGTCGAGCACAAACACGTTGAGCCACCCCGCGGCCGGCCCAAACACTCGCGCCAAGACCTCGGCCGGAAGCGCGCTGCCCCCTATGCCCAGCAGCACGGCACGCCGGAACCCAGCCTTGCGCACCTGGTCCGCGAAGGCTGCGATACTGGTCAGTTCACCTTCCATGTCGTTGGGGGAGTTTAGCCAGCCGAGGTTGTCGCCGATGCCTTCACAGGCGCCACCAGCGGGTGCAAAAGCGGCGGCGTCTTTGGCCCAGATGCTGGCCGGGATACCCTTGGCGGCCAGACGCAGGTACTGGCTCTCGACCAGAAAGTTGAGGGCCGCTGCGGTCTCCATCGCCGCAATCTTGGCGATGCGGCGACCGTGGCGGCCGCCGGCAAAGCCGGTGGACAGCCAAGTGTCGACGATCTCGAAGACATCGCTTTCCGCCAGGATGCGACCGCCCAGGCAGAGGACATTGGTGTTGTTGTCAAAGCGCGAGAGGCGCGCGGCCTCGACGCTGCTGGGAGCAAAAGCCCGGATGCCGCGCACCTTTCCCGCTGCAATGGCTGTGCCATGCCCGGTGGCACACACCAGCACCCCCACTGAGCCCACATCGCTGCGCACGGCACTGGCTACCAGGGCGGCATACTCGGGGTAGTCGCACGCGGCTTCCGAGTTGGTGCCGAAGTCCACCACCTCGTGGCCCTGGTTGCGCATCCGATCGACCAACTTGTTGCGCAGGGCGAACCCTGCATGATCACAGCCTGTGTAGATCTTCACGACGCGTTCTTTTCTTGCTATCCCAGCTTGAGCATGAAGATCGCGACATGGAACGTCAACTCCATTCGCGCGCGCATGGCACGGTTGCGCGCGTGGCTGGCTGCGCAGGCGCCCGACGTGATTTGCCTGCAGGAAACCAAGGTCGAGGATAGTGCCTTTCCTGCATTGGAACTGGAGTCGCTCGGATATCGCGTGGCGGCGTACGGCCAGAAGACCTACAACGGCGTGGCCGTACTGGCGCGCCAGCCGCTCGACGACATCGTGCGCGGATTCGGCGATGGGGCCGAGGATGCACAGGCTCGCTTTCTTGTGGCTCGCGTGGGCCAGGTTCGGGTGGGGAGTCTCTACGTGCCCAACGGACAGGCAGTTGGCACCGAAAAGTTCAAGTACAAGTTGAAGTGGCTAGAGCGCTGGCGAGCCTGGCTGACGGCGCACGCCGATGCCGAAAGACCGCTGGTTTTTTGTGGCGATATCAATGTCGCACCCGAGGATCGGGACGTCCACGACCCGGAAGCCTGGCGCGACCAGGTGATGTGCCATCCCGATGAACGGGCCGCCCTGGCCGAGGTACGGCGCTGGGGCCTGGTGGACGTGTTTCGCCAGCTTCATCCTGAGCCGGGTCAGTACACTTGGTGGGACTACCGCCAGCTCAGCTTCCCCAAGAACCGAGGTCTGCGCATCGACCACATCCTGTGCACGCAAGCTATGGCGGCGCGCTGTCGGTCGGTAGTCATCGATCGCGATGCCCGCAAGGGACAGACGCCGTCGGATCATGCGCCTGTAGTCGCCGATTTTGCTGACTAGAGCCAGTGGCGCAGGCCATACGCCAGTCGTTCCAGGATGCGCTCAAGCAAGTGGCGCCGGCGGAAGTCTTCCCAGCGGATTTCGGTTCCGGCTGCCATGTCCTCTTGCAACGTGGCTGCCAGCGCTTCGTTGCATTTGCGATCGAGCGCATTGACGACCAATTCCAGGTTGTAGACCAAGGACCGGTGGTCGAAGTTGTAGCTGCCGATGGATACGAACTCGTGGTCCACCAAGAGGGCCTTGCTGTGAGCCGCTGGGTTGTGTTGGAAGAGCCGGATGCCGGCCTTGAGCAGGCGCGCAAAGCTGGCTCGTGAAGCCAGATCGGCCAGCAGGCTGTCGCTGGAGACCGGTACCAGCACGCGCACGTCCACGCCACGGGCCACGGCGCGCGCCAGCCCGCTGATGAAGCCGATGTCGGGCATGAAGTAGGGGCTGACCAGGTAGGCGCGTTCGCGGCTGGCCCGGATGGCGTACAAGGCGGCCCGCCGGATGGAGAAGCGGTCGACCAGCTCGCGGTTGGCGACCACAGCCAGGGCAACGTCACCGGCGGGTGCGGGGCGGTGCACACGGCTGCGCTTGAAGCGGAAGCGTCGCTTGGCCCGCCAGTTCCACGTGCGCAGAAAGGTCCGCTCGATCACTTGGACCGCTGGGCCCCTGACCTCGACGGCGACGTCATGCCAGCCGCCTCCACTGTCGGCGGCGGGCAGCCACGCATCGGCGACGTTGATCCCGCCCACGAAAGCCACCTGGCCGTCACAGACCAGGGTCTTGCGGTGGTTGCGCCGGATGAGGGTCCAGAAGCGCGGGCGCCAGAGTCGATAGGGGTGGTAGGTCACGGTGTGGACGCCTGCCCGTCGCATGTTGGCGAAAAACTCGGGCGAGGCGTGACGGCACCCGATGAAGTCGTAGAGCAGGCGCACCGAAACCCCACGCCGGGCTGCGCAACACAAGGCGTCTGCGACGCGCCGACCGATCCGGTCATCGTCGAAGATGTACATCTCCATCGACACCCGGGTTGAGGCCGCGTCGATGGCGTCCAGCCAGGCAGGAAACGCCTCCTGCCCGTTGCGCAGAAGGCGCACGGCATTTCCAGATGTCAGATCGTCCAGGTCTTCGATGTAGGCCAAGGCTTCGCCGGGTCCGGCGGCAAGCGGGGAAGCGAGCGAAGAATGGAGAACAGGCGGCGATGCCACGGCAGCAGCGAAACAGTCTAGTCGAACCCTGTACCATTTTCCTGATTTGACCCAGGGGAGACTAGCGAGTAACTTCTCTGCCGCCACGATGGGTCGCGAAGAGCACATAGAATTCCAAGGCCGCGTGATCGAGGTCTTGCCTGCGGGCAACTTCAAGATCGAGCTGGAGAATGGTCACCAGGTCCTCGCCCATCTTGGGGGCAAACTGCGCAAACACCGCATCCGCATCGTGCTCGGCGACAAGGTCACCGTGGCGCTGACCCCGTACGATCCGACGCGCGGAATCGTCGTGTATCGGGGCTAGGGCCGCCTGTGGTAGGTTCGTAGCTGGTTGAGCCGCCGGGTTGACGGCGGCGGATCCGGTGGCCGGTGGGCGGATCCGGTTCCGGATTCGGCTCCGGACCCGGTTGCAAGCAGGGCAGGGCGGGCATGCCGTCCGCACCATTGTAAGATAGGCGCCATGACACTGACGTCTCTTTCATTCGCTGTCGCAATCGTTCTGACATCAGCCCAGTCCATTCCTGCGCCGACTGACATGGGCGCCTCGGTGGCCCCCCTGGTCGAGCGTGTGAAGGCTTCGGTGGTGACCATCCAGAGCATGAAGGTCATTCCCCGGGTCATGAGTGAAGATCCCTTCACGCAGTACTTCCGCGAACGCTTCGGCCTGGGTGATGCCCCCAGCCGGCGGGAGACCCAACTCGGTTTGGGCTCTGGCTTCATCGTCAACAAGGCCGGCATCATCCTGACCAACAACCACGTGGTGGCGGGAGCCGACGAGGTGTGGGTGCAGCTTGCCGACGAGCGGCGCTTCGAGGCGCGCGTGGTGGGCAGCGATCCGGCCACAGATGTGGCGGTGGTCAAGCTCAACCGTCCACCGGGTGACATGAGGCCAGCCACGCTAGGCAACTCGGAGCAGGTTCGCGTGGGCGATTATGTGCTGGCCATAGGCAACCCGTTGGGGATGGGACAGACGGTGACCATGGGCATCGTGTCGGCCAAGAACCGCATGCTGGGCGGCCGAATCACGCAGTATGAAGACTTCATCCAGACCGACGCGGCCATCAATCAGGGCAATTCGGGCGGACCGCTTTTCAACTTTCGCGGTGAGGTCATCGGCATCAACTCCGCCATCCTGAATCCCGCCCTGGCCATGAACGTTGGTTTTGCCATTCCCATCAATCTGGCGCGTCAGATAGCGGACCAGATTCAGCGCGGCGGCAGCGTGGCGCGTGGTTACCTGGGGGTCGGCACCGAGAACCTCACGCCCGAAAAGGCGAAGCGCATCGGCGTCCCGTTCGAGTCTGGCGCCCTGGTCAATGTCGTGCAACCGGGATCGCCGGCCGAGGCTGCAGGCCTGCGTCCCAATGACGTGATCGTCGAGGTCGCGGGCCGCCGGGCCGAGACCAGTGCCGGCCTCCAGAGAATCGTGCAGTCGCGAGCCCCGGGCGAGACCGTGGCCGTGGCCTACCTGCGCGGCGGCCGTCGTGCGACGGCGCAGGTGCGTCTGACGGAGAACGCTGACTTGCGCGGCACCCAAGTACTGGGCATGCAGGTGGTCCCCTTGAGTCCCTCTGAGGCGCAAGAGATCGGGGCTGGCGGCCTAAAGGTCGTGTCGGTCGACCGGCGCAGCCCAGCAAGCGGCAGCCTGCAACCGGGCGACGTCATCACCCATGTGGTGCTGGGCACCCAGGGCAAGGCGGCCACGACTGCGCTGCTCAAGCAGCTGGAACAGAAACTTGCTCGCGGCGGCGGGGGTAGGTTGGTCATCGTGCGTGATGGGTATCAGCTTGTCCTCACGTTGGGGTAGCAAGGCTGGCCGAGGAGCTTGGTTTGGGCTAGACAAGCTGCAGGACATGTCCACCCAAGTCTTGGCCCCGCCCAAGGCCCACGCGCCGGTCTTACCACCTGCACTCAAGCCGCCCGCGGATCCGACGACCCTGGCCCACCGGCAACTGCGCGACGGTCCCTTTTGGCAGCGTTTGCGGGCCTACGCCCAGGTGCCGGAATCCGATTTCCTCGACCACCGCTGGCAGGCGAAGAATTCCATAACCAATGTCCCGCGCCTCTTGGCTGCATTGCAGGGCCTGGTCGACGCCGATTTTGTGCGGGACGCGGAACAAGGCTTTCGCCACGCGCCCATGCCGGTGCGGGTCTCACCCTATCTGCTCTCGCTCATCGACTGGTCGCGGCCCTACGAAGACCCTCTGCGTATTCAATTCATCCCGCTGGCCTCGCGCCGTCTGCCCGACCATCCCAAGGTGGATCTCGACCCCTTGCACGAGCGGCAAGACATGCCCGTGCCAGGGCTGTCGCACCGCTATCCCGACAAGGTTCTCTTCCTGCCGCTCGACACCTGCCCGGTGTACTGTCGCTTCTGCACCCGCAGCTACGCGGTCGGGCTGGATACCGAGGAGGTCACCAAGCTGCAGTTCGGTGTCGATGTCGAGCGCTGGCGTCTGGCCTTCGAGTACGTGGCCTCACGGCCGGAAGTGGAAGACATCCTCATTTCAGGTGGTGACGTATCGCAACTGCGCGACGAGCAGGTGACCTACATGGGCGAGGCCTTCTTGGCTATACCGCATGTGCGGCGTATCCGCTGGGCCACCAAGATGCCGGCGGTCATGCCGCAAAAACTCCTCAGCGATAGCGCGTGGGTCGACGCGCTGACAGGCATTGCAGAGCGGGGGCGCCGACTTCACAAAGAGGTGGTGGTTCACACCCACTTCAATCATCCCGACGAGATCACCGCCATCACCCAAGCCGCGACCGGCAAGCTTTTTGATCGCGGCATCACGGTTCGCAACCAGACCGTGCTCATTCGGGGGGTCAACGACTCTCCCACGGTCATGGGCGTCCTGGTCAGACGCCTCAGCTTCATCAACGTTCACCCCTACTACATCTACGTGCACGACATGGTGAAGGGGGTCGAAGATCTGCGCACGACCGTGGAATGCGGAGCGCAGCTCGAAAAGCAGCTCCGCGGGTTGACCGCTGGCTACAACACGCCGGTCACCGTGGTGGACACACCGGGCGGCGGCAAGCGCGATGTGCATTCCTGGGAACACTACGACCGCGAGACCGGAATCTCGGTCTACCGCTCGCCGGTAGTGCATCCGGGACAGTATTTTTGCTACTTCGATCCCATCCACCTGCTGCCGCCGACGGGTCAAGCCCGTTGGGCCGATCCGTCGCAGCACGAGCGTATGATCGCGGAGGCACTAGAAGGGGCGCGAAGTCGGCGATGAGCTTCGACGACGAGCTGGAGCGCGCCTGGGATCTGCTGGAAGCGGGCGACGAGCCCGGTGCCCGGCGGCTGGCGGAGAGGCTCTACGGCGATGACCCGGGCCATCCCGATGTGATTCTCCTGCAAGCCGCCTGCTGTCGTCAGGTGGGCGCGATGAAGGACGCGCTCAAGCTGCTCGAGCAGGCGGCCCAGGCCGACCTCAATTGGGCCACCCCCGAGATCTGGACCGCCGAAATCCTGGCTGAGGATCCAGAACAGCTGAGTGAGGCCCTGCAACACGCGACTGCGGCGCTCGACCGCGCAGAGGAAGAAGACGAGTTTCTCGAAGCCGTGGCGCTCAAGGCGGGTCTCGAAATCGATCTGGGCAAGCCTACCGCGGCCCGCAAGACCCTAGCGGAGTTGCCGCCGCTGCAGGCAGGGGCGGCTCTGCCACCCGGACTCGCGCTGGATTTCGCTCATCTGTTTCTTGAGGTCGGCGATTTGGACGAGGCCACGCAGCGTTTTCAGGCCGTGGTGGACGCTGACGGCCGCGATGCCGACGCCTGGCACGGCTTGGGTCTTTGCGCCGAGGCCCGCAACGACGAGGCGGGGAAGCGCCGGGCCTGGCTGCGCACTCTCGCGCTTGACGCCGAGAGGCCGCTGGCGGCGCCTCTCTTATCGGAAGCACAGATGGCTGAGGTGGCCGAGGCAACCCTGCGGGAGCTGCCACAACGCGTGCGTAAGCTGATCGCAAATGTGCCCATCTTGATTGTCGACCTTCCCGCGCGCGACGAGGTCGACAAGGGGCTGGACCCGCGGCTGCTCGGCATGTTTGCGGGCTCGTCCTACCCAGACGCATCCGCGATGGGGGACCAGCCCCAGCTCACCCAGATTCTCCTGTTCCGCAAGAATTTGGAGCGTGCGGTGCACGGCGCCGAGGAATTGGGCGAACAGATCCGCATCACCCTCCTGCACGAGACCGGCCACTTCTTCGGCATGTCCGAAGAAGACCTCGCTGAGGTGGGGCTGGACTAGGCGCTGAGGAATACGCTACAGCGTAAACAGATCGGGCCGGCTGGCGGCCTTGTCGATGGCGTCCCCCAGCTCCTTCCTGGTGGAAGCCAGACGCTGAAGGATGAGCCGGATGTTGTTCAGGCGCTGCTTGTACTGTTCCATGCGGACCTGATCCGGTGAGCCACTCATGACCGCCTCGAAGAGTGGTGTCTTCTCGATGGGCACCAGCTTGTCGCCTTCGGGCTTGGGGCCAACTTTGCGCGGGGTCCAGTTGGCGCCGGTGTTGGAACGAATCATGAACCCCTCGATGTCTGCGGCGGCGCAGTTCTCCGCGCCGCCTTTGCACACCGGCTTGCCCACCTCGACCAAGGTGGAGATGGCCAGCTTGCCGCGCGAATCGAACACCACCCCATAGTTCACCTGCTTGCCGGGTTCATCACCGCCCTTGGCAGCCTGCTTCGCGGCGAACGCCTCCAGAATACTCTTGTCGGCCTTAGTCCGCTTGATGTGGCGCTCAACCTCGCCAAACAAAACGATGGTGTCGTAGTAGTAGTTCATTAGGCGATCGATGGCCAAGTCCTCGAGCAGGTAGTAGTTCACTTTGAAGATGCGCGAGGTATCAGGGCGCGGGTCCAGCCTCACCAGCTCCAGATCCTCGATGAGCTTGTAGTCGAAGGTGAGGGGCTCCTGCCGGTTCGCCCCGAGCCGCTGTGAACTCAGGTTCACGGCCGTGGTGATCTGGGTGATGGTCTTCTGCATCTCATCCAGCTCGGTCTTGACCCGCTTGGCGCCGAAGTTGGCCTGGTTGAACATGCGGCGGCCCACGGCAGAAGCGCCAAATCCAAAGCCGACCGCGCCGGCCACGAGGACACCGATTATCAAGACGACGAGCGCGGCCACGCTGGCCGTCCGCCGCACGCTAACGGCCGGCCTGCCGTCGTCGATAGACTGCAGGTCAAAGTGCTTGCCCTCAGGTGGTCGCATCGCAGCGAAGGGATCGTCGAACCTGGGCGCCGCAACCGGCGCGGCAACCGGCGGCGGTGGCGCAAAAGGCATCGGCGGCGGTGGCGGTGGCGCCAGCGGGTTGGGAATGGCGCTCGGGCCCGGGACAGGGCCGGGCGGAACGCCGGGCCGTGGTGGCGCAACGGCGGGGCCCTTGGCGAGGCCGAGTCGGGCTTTGAGGTCTGCAATGTCCTTACCGGGACTGGGCTTCTTCGGTTGCTCCAAGGCGTATCTCCGTGCTGGGTGGCTCTGGGATTGCCTCTCGGGTTCTCCCGCGAGGCTGGCTCAAGATATCAGCGAGGTTAGGCGAGACCTGTCAAGCATAGACTTGCCAGGGCGGGATCACGATCTGCCGAGGTCGCTAGGTTACAGTTTGTAGTCCTAGCATCACTACCACCAAATCCCCAAGAATTGAAAGTGGGTAGCGCGCGAGGATCGCACCTTGTCATGGCGAGCCGGCGGGCTGGGACTGCGTCCTGCCTTGGGCGTGCAGCGAGGGAAGAATGTCAGTCGCGGCGGCCAGCGACAAATCGGCCGATCTGCTCTGCCGAGGCCCGTGGCATGCGCGTGAAGCGAATCCCTACGGGTGCCCGGGAGCCCGACGCGAACACCGCCTCTCCCGACGCGGTAACGATTTCCTCGCTGCCGGGAAGCTGAAACTGCAGGCCCATGAACTGTGTGACCACCGCGGGTTCATGCAGCGGCACGACACGGATTCCGGTTCGGCTGATGTTCGTGGCCCGACAGAGGTAGGGATAGCCGTCCAAGAATCGATTCATTAGAAGGTCTATCTCTCGGCGGGCTTCGCCTCTACGGTCGTGGCCTTGGGTCCTCGACGGAGACTTGCATGAGCGCGATCGTGTATGCATGATTCCTACATGTAGGTCAAAAGAGGTCGATTGTCAATTCTTCTGATTGGAGCGACTGGTCGAGGAGCCGGCTCAGACTGTCTGGATCTTCAGAATGTCGAACTGAGGCATCTTGGCGACGGCCACGCGGAGACCTCGACCGTATGCCGCAATCTTCCTGAAGCCATCCCTTTCCCTCATCTTGACTGCCCGCGTGCCAGGTGCTGATAATCCCCCCGGCGCTCGTCGCGTGCTTCGCTGTGTCCTGACGCGCCTGATCATTTCACCCCAGCCAGCCCGAGGAACCACATGTATCGCATCAGAATTGGACTGATCGCCGCGGCACTCATCCTGGTTGCAACGGCCTTTTTCTTCCTTTGGGTCACCTCGGACATGAAGGCAGCGGCGACTCAGGATGTTGAGGAAAAGGTTTCTCGTGCCCAGTTGGTCTACCAAAAAATCAGCCGACTGGTGAGCCTCGATTTGGCCAATCTCGCCGCTGAGCTTGGCCGCAAGCCTGCTGTGGTTGCCGTGTTCGACAAGACCGAGGAGACGGCTTTGCGCCAGGCGGCCTTCGATGAGTGCGAGGGACTCAATGCCGCCCTGGAGAAGAAACAGCGGAAGGCCGACATTCTGGCCGTCCTGAATTCTACCGGGAAGATCATCGCCCGCAACTTGAACCCCAACGCCGATGTCGGCGAGGACCTGCGGGCCAAGTACCCGGCGGTGGGTCAGGCGCTCAAGGGACTGGCAGTCAAAGACATCTGGACTTGGCGAGACGGGGGGGTGCACGTGGTAGCGGTCGCCCCGGTTACCCGGCCGGAAGGCACCATTGTCGGGGCTGTGCTCGTCGCGTGGGTGGTGAGCGCGAAAACCGCACAGGAGAGCCGCGATCTTCTGGGTACGGAGATCGGATACTTCCACGAAGGCAAGGTCTACACCTCGAGCTTCGTGTCCAACACCGGCCCTTCGGAGGAAGATGTGGCCAAGACCCAAGCCCTCAGCAACTTCCTGTTCTCGGGCCAGAAGCTCGCAGATGTGGCGCTTTCCAATTCCGCGGCCACCCAGGTGGCCCACTGGTTCCTCGAAGGCCGCGAGCACGCGGTGGTGGCCGCGCCCATGCCGGGAAACTTCGCGGATACGACCAGCGGTTTCGCCATCCTCGCTTCACTTGCCGATGGCATGAGCCGGGTGCAGTCCCAGGGAATCAGGGTCCTTTTACTCGGCCTATTGGCGGTGATCGTCGCGCTGGTTGTGGCAGCCATGACCGCGCGCCGGTTCATTGGGCCGCTTGACAAGATTGAGCTGGGCGTCGCTGAGATCATCAATACCAACATCGACTACACCTTCAAGCCGGTGGGCCCAGATTTCGAGGGGTTGTCGAACAGCCTTAACGTCATGTTGGCCCGTCTGCTGGGACGGGAGGAACCCAACGAGGAGGCGGTTGACGAGGAAGAGGAGAATGGGGCCGACAAGCGTTGGAAGGCCGACCTCATGAGCATCGACAACACCGGAGGCACGGCGTCTCCGGCCACGGTTGCGGCCTTGGCCGAGGAGGGCGAGGCGGCCTACTACCCGAGGCTCTTCAACGAATATGTGAATGCCTTGCAGGCTCTCGGCCAGCCCTCGGGAGGGCTTAGCGTCCAGGCATTCATGGCCAAACTCAGCCTGGCCGAGGCCGGACTCCGTGAGAAGTGGGAGTGCAAGAGCGTGCGTTTTCAGATCGTGACCGACCGTGGCGAGATCTCGTTTAGACCGGTGAAGATCGCATAGCTGAATGTCGTCGCAACCAGGCGGATGAGTTGATTCGTTCTGTCAGCTACCCGTCGCTGAGAACACAGGGCGGCCTTGCGGCCGCAACCAAAGGGCGGGAGGTGATTCATCCCGTCAGCCGCCGGCCGCTGAGAACGCAGAGGGAACAGCGGCATCAGAGCGGCGGCAGGTGGAGGCTCGGTGCGCAGAAAGAATCTTCGCGGCTCGCGAAGAAGTTCGACGTTAGTAGTACAGAGGTGAGAGTGGAGGCCACAGAGGCCGGAGGAAACGGGCATCTATGGTAGTTGCTTCTGGTCTCGAGGTTCTTTGCGCCACGAGGCTTGATCTGTGCCGGGGCCGGCGGGTGAGCGTGCTCTGCCATCCCGCCAGCGTGGATACACAACTCGTCCACATCGTAGATCGTCTGATGGCCTCTGGCGTGCGGCCGGTGCGCCTTTTCGGCCCCGAGCATGGTGTGTGGGGCGAGGCCCAGGATATGGTCAGCGTGCAAGGCGATCGGCATGGGCGCACCGGGATTGCCGTCACCAGCCTCTACGGCCAGTCGCTGGAATCGCTGCAGCCGAGCCAGGAGGCTCTGGCGGACAGCGACGTCTTGCTGATCGATCTGCAGGACATCGGTTGCCGCTACTACACGTTCATCTGGACCATGGCTCTCAGCATGCAGGCTGCGGTCCGTGCCGGCGTGGCCGTGGTGGTACTCGACCGGCCTAATCCCATCGGTGGCAGCGAGATTGAAGGGGGGGAGGTCGAACCGGGTTATGAATCCTTCGTGGGCCTGGGGTCGTTGCCGGCGCGCCACGGCCTGACCATCGGTGAGGTCGCACTTCTGGTGCGGGCCGGGATTCCGTGGGGCGGGCCGCGCTTCGCTTCGCCCCTCGATTTGGATCTGACGGTGGTGCCCATGCAGGGCTGGCTTCGCCGCGACTCCTTCGAGGCGACCGGACTGCCTTGGATCATGCCGTCGCCCAACATGCCGACCGTGGACACGGCGTTTGTCTACCCCGGCCTCTGTCTCATCGAGGGTACCAACCTGTCCGAGGGAAGAGGCACGACTCGACCTTTTGAGATCATCGGCGCGCCCTTCCTTGATGGAACTCGCTTGGCCGAGCGGCTGGCCAGCCACAGGCTTCGCGGCGTGCATTTTCGTCCGCTTTGCTTCCGTCCCACCTTTCACAAGTTTGCCGGCCAGATCTGCGGTGGAATCCAGGTCCATGTCACGGATCGCACGGGTTTCGATCCCTATCGCTGCGGCGTCGCCATCCTGCGTGAATTGCACGCACTGTGCGGCGACGCCTTTCGCTGGCGCAACGAACCCTACGAGTTCGTGTCTGACCGCCTGGCCATCGATCTCCTGACCGGCGGCGATGCGATCCGCACCGGGATCGAGCGCGGCTTCACCCTGGACGAGTTAGAGGCGACTTGGTTGCCGGCCCAGCGTCGCTTCGCGGAGCAGCGCCAGCCGTTCTTGCTCTACTAGGCAACTCCGTCTCTGTTTCCTTTGAGAATTTGGGGTAGGTTCATACCATGCGAGTGGCAATTTTTGGCGGCAGCTTCGACCCGCCGCATGTCGGGCACCAGTTGGTCGCGCTCTATGTGCTGGAAACGGCTGCGGTGGACGAGCTGTGGTTCGTGCCCTGCTGGAAACATCCCTTTGACAAGGCTCTGGAGGCATTTGCCGATCGGCTGCGTATGAGTGAGCTGGCAGCCGCTGCCTTGGGCACGCGCGCACGCGTCAGCGACGTCGAGGCTCGGTTGGGCGGGGAGGATAGCCGGACGCTTCTGACCATCAGGGGCCTGCAGGCGAGCCACCCGGGCGATGAATTTCTGCTGGTCATCGGCGCGGACCTGGAGCCCGAACTTCCGTTGTGGTACGGATCGGATGAGTTGCGTCGTTCGGTGCAACTACTGGTCGTGGGCCGCGGTGTTTCTGCGGGTCGGTCGGCCGTGGCAATGCCCGCGGTCAGCTCCACCGAGATTCGTGCGCGGCTGCGGGCGGGCAAGTCCGTCGACGGCCTGGTTCCCCGCAGCGTGCTCGACTACATCCGCGAGCGCGGACTGTACGCGAAATAGGAAAGTTAGCTGGTTCACACAGAGGCCACAGTGGTCACGGAGCCGGATGAGACAGGGAAGGGTTGGGTCTTGCGCAGCCCGACCCCCTTCTGCTCATCCGACCTCTGCGTTCTCTGTGCGCTCTGTGTGAAATAGCTAGCTTCCTCAGCGGCTATGCCAAGCACGTCGTCTGCAGACGGCCACTTCCGTCGCAATGCAACCGTAGCCGGGTTCCGCGCCGCAAGCGGCCGGACACGATTTCGGTGGCCAGCGGACTTTCCACCAGGCGCTCGAAGGCGCGGCGCAACGGCCGCGCTCCCAGGCTGCGGTCTGACTCTGACTGAAGCACCTGGGCCACCACGCTGGCGTCGATTTCAAAGGAGATCCCGCGCTCGGCGTGCAGCCGGCGGCTGGATTCGATCGCGATGCGCGCGACGATCGCGCCCAGCTCGGCTTCGGCCAGCGGGGCATAGCAGAGGACCTCGTCAATCCGATTCCAAAGCTCGGGGGGCAGGCGCGAGCGCGCCAGCGCCTGGATGGTCGAGACCGCGGGCGAGCGGCTGCGCCGGTAGCACTCACTACCCAGGTTCGAGGTCATCACGATGGCACTGGCCGAGAAATCGACGGTGCGACCGCGACCGTCGGTGAGGCGGCCATCTTCGAGAACCTGCAAGAGGACGAGGAGCACTTCCCGATGTGCTTTCTCGACCTCGTCGAGCAGCACTACTGAGGCCGGCCGGCGTCGAATCGATTCGGTGAGCTGTCCGCCATTTTCGTGACCCACGTAGCCGGGAGGCGAGCCAATGAGCCGGGCCACCGCATGGGGCTCGCTGTATTCGGACAGGTCGATGCGCAGCAAAGCCGACTCGCCGTCGAAGAGCGCCTCGGCGATGGCGCGGGCGGTTTCGGTCTTGCCGACGCCGGTCGGACCCAGCAAAAGAAACGAGGCCAAAGGCCGGTGGCCGCGAAAGCCCGCGTAGCTCCGGCGTAGTGCCGCAGCAATGCGCCCGCGGGCCTCATCGTGCCCCACCACTCGATCGCACAGGCGATCCTCGAGGTTGCGAAAACGATCGTCATCGTCGCGCAGAAGCTGGCTGGCGGGAACCGCGGCTGCGTCGGCCACCACCTCGGCCACGCCGGTCTCGTCAACCATGGTTTGGCCAAGACGGGCGGCGCGGGCCGCCGCGACCTCGGCGATGACCAGGGCACGGCCGGGCTGCGCCCTTTCGCTGGGGTAGCGCGGCGCCAGGCGAACCAGGGCGGCGCACACCTCGGGCGCGAAGCCCACGCCGGTGGCCTCTGCCATGGCTTCCAGGCCGGATTCCACGATCTCCAGCAGGACTGGGGGCTGAAGCGGTGGCAGGACGACGGTTTCCAGGCTGGTCGCAAGATCGGGTGCCCCAATCTCGATGCGCCGCACATCCGACGGGGTCATGGTCATGACCCAACGCCGGCCCGCATTCATCGTGCACAGGAGTTGCAGGGGCCCATCGCTGCCTTCGGGTCCTAGCCATGCGGTTCCGTCGAGCACGATCGGGGAAGAGAGGGGCGCGCGGCGGTGAAGGGCCTGCAGAAGCGCACCTGGCGAGCTCATGGCGCCCAGATCTCCCACGGGCGCAAGCGGCTTTTCCGCCGATGCGGTGGAAAGCGCCGCCAGCAGAGCCGTCCGTCCGGATCCTGGATCGCCGACGATGGCGATCACACGCGGGGTCTTGGCTTGCAGAAGGTCGAGCACGCGGCCCACTTCGCGTTCCCGGTGCAAGACCGGCGTGCGCGGAGATTCTATTGGCAGCAGCTCCCAGACAGCGTCGTCGCCTGCTGCGCACAACGTTTGTCCCAGCGAGGCCGGCTCGGCGGCCTTGCTCGCTTCCCGCGCGGGCGGGACCGCACTGTCCTGCGCGTCACCTCCCGCGCTGCGCTCGGGTTCCTCCCCGGTGGTGAAGTCCTGCCCGGCGCGGTCGGTTCGGCGATCGGCCGAAGGCCCTGGACCGGTGAGCGCGCGCAGGATGAGGGCCCTGATCTTTCCGGGATCGTGGCCGATCCGTCGCAATGCCTCGGTGCCCGAGCCGCTTACGCGCAAAACGGCCAAAAGAAGATGGAGAGATGACGTCTGGCGGGCACCAACCCTCTCGGCGATGCCTTGGGCCTCGCATTCGAGCCTGGCCAGATCGAGATTCGTCTCGCAATGAACCTTGGGGGCGACGGTCTCGATCTTTGCCGCCCCGATGCCACGCTCCCCCAGCAACCGCGCCGCGGCCCCTCCGACTCGCAGGAGGCCGAGCAAGACGTCAAGTGAGGCCGCTGTCCGGCCATCGGTCTTGGCCAAAGCCCGCGCCTCGGCCAGAGCGCCCGCGTAGTCGGCGCTGACACAAGCGCCGCCGCCAACCTCAGCGGGTGAGTTGGTTGGGGCGGAAGCGGGGCAAGGCTCTCCAGCCTGGAGCATCAAGAAACCACGCTACCAGGGTGGGCTGCGTCGTCAAAAAACCCTCTGCAGCCGAGCGGAAAAGCGATTACAGTAGGGAGACTAGGTAACCCACCGTACGAGGCCCGCGATGTCCAAATTGTACCGTATTCCAGCGACCATTCTCTGCTTCTTGTTGTTCACCACAGGGGCCGAGGCAGCCAAGCCAGAAGACGTCTTCAAGGGAAGAATCATCATCACAGCAAACAGGCTGCCGACCCGATTCGGCTCGGAGAGCGCGTTCGTCGCTGCCGTGCGCCATCAATCTGTCGACAAGGTCTGGCCAGTTGAGGAAAAGGGCAATGATCACGCGGTGTGGAAGATCGAGTACATCGCGTTCTTCGCCAGGCCGCTCAACGACAACGAGATCACGGTCAAGTTCTGGGAGATTGGCCCCGGTCAACAACGCTACGTGGCAGGCGACGAGCAGTACATGCGCGACAAGGCCAGCCGAATCTTCGCTTCGAGTATTCAGTTAGCCAAACCCGAGTTCGAGACGAACAAGAAGTACAGCATGACCATCGAGCGCGGCGGTCGCGTGCTGGCGCGTACCGAATTCTGGCTACGCGGCAAGGGCCCGAACTATAGCGGCAAGGTCGAGTTCTCTGACGAGGAAGCCAAGCTGCGCTGACACAATGATCCCGCCAGCCGTGCCGCCGACGGACGCACTGTCTGGAAAAGAACATCACATGAATCGAAGCACGGCGAGATTCCTTGTTGCGGGCGCAGCTTTTTGCTGCTTCTTCGGATGCAACGGCGGGGGCGATGAGGACACGATCCACCGGATCAGCGAGGCCAACGACAAGGTCGTGACGTGCAAGAGTGAAATCAGTGAACTCAAGAATCAGGTCGCGGGCCTCAAGCGCCAGCTCGCTGAGGCTGCGGCTAACCCCAACCGACTACAACTCAATGATCCCGAGATTATCAACCTGATTGCCGACCTCCGGAAGCAGAGGCACGGCGGCGGGGAAGGGGACGAGGTCACTATTGGCAAAGGCGATCTCAAGCCTCAAGACGCCAGCCGCGTGGTCAAACAAAATGCACGGGCCATGCAAGTGTGTTACGAGCGGGCGCTCAAGCGGAACTCTGCGCTCCAGTACCAGGCGGGGCTGGCGCTGGTCGTCGAATTGACCATCAAGCCGACGGGCGCGGTGAAGGAAGTCAACATCAAGCCGTCGTTCGATTCCGACATGACGTCGTGTTTTCAGACCGCGGCGATGCGCTGGAAGTTCCCGACCTTCGGCGGCGAACCGGTGGTGGTGGCGCAGAAGATGACGCTGACCCCGAAGACTTAGTTTAGAGCGTGTTCAAGAAGTCCTCCGCGTCGCCGTGCGGGCGGCGCGGGGCCGTCTGCGGCGTCGCCGCTCGCTTGAATACCTCTACTATTCGGCGCTTCGCTGCTCCTTGCATCCGGCCCTGCGGCACTCCGCCCGGCTCGGTCCTGACTTCTTGAACACGCTCTTAGTGGAGCACAGCCGTGGTCACGCCGGCACACGCCGACTTCGAATCGCGGATGGCCTGACAGAGTTTTTGGTAGCGCGCCTCCACGGGATGGTCGAAGGTGCGCGGGCGCCGGCCGGGATCGTTCACGGTGAGACGGGTGGTGGTGACCTCTGTGGTGTCGACGCCCATCGCCCGGGCCAGGGCGTAGTACAGAACACCGATGTGATGGGGATAGTGCCGGGCTGGCCCGTGATCGATGTAGTGTGGGCCGTGGTTGTAGTGGGCCCAGTATGCGTGGTTCTTGTGGGCACAAGGGACATGCTTCTGGCGAACCACTAGCCGGCCCTTGCTATCGCGCGTACGCACCGTCAGCTTGGTCACGCCGCCACCATCGCGGTAGTGGGCCAGCTCGCGCGCACCGAGTGCGATGTTGGTCGCTGGGTCCATCACTTCTTTCCATCGCATGCCCCGCACATGCCCGTTGCTACAGTGGCCCTGCTTGTCGACGATGCAACGGATTCCCATGAGGCCGCCGTCTTTCGCATAGATGGCTCGGTTGCGTACGGTGATACGGAAGGTGGCCTCGTTCATGTCGCTCTCGTTGATCATGACCGCCAGGATCAGAGCCGGCGGTATCTGATAGCGCTCGGCGGATTCCAGTACGGCGTGAGCGATTTTCTGGCAGAACGCTGGCTTCCACGCGGGCACGCGCCAGCGCACGCGATCCTTGACCGCACAAATGGTGTTGGCCAGACAATCCTGGGTGGGCATGCCCCGCTCGGGCTGCCCGGGAGAGGAGGATGCAACGACTGGCGTGTGGATCTCGGTGCGCGGGACCACCCGGGCCGGCAGGGCCGCAGGGAACGCCATCGCGCTGGCGAAGACGGCGACGGCGCCACGGGGTGGGTTTTGACCGATTCGAGACAACAAGGCGAATCCTCGCGACTTGTGGATTTTTTTGGCGACCTGGGCAATCCGGCCGAGTTCACGAGCCCGCCAGCAGCGGGCCAGGAACGGTTTTGTATGGTCGAAACTTGAATTCTTATGGTGCGATCTTCCTCCAGTCAAGTAAGAAAATTCTTGCGCGTAGCAAGCGCGAATGATCTCTCATTACGTGAACGCGGCTCCTCGCCGAAGCCCATGAGCGAAATCGTCGACATCTTCGTTTCACTGGAAGCGCTGGACGATTCTCTGCGAACCATCGTGGCGCGTGCTTTGGGTTGGGCGGAAACTCGCATCGCCGAGGTTCGCGTCTTGCGCCGCTCGCTCGATGCCCGCAAGGAGCGTCGGCTCGGCTATCGCATGCGGGTCGAAGTCGCGAGCGCAGGTGAGAGTTTTGCCCAGCCGCGGACGCGTCCGGCACGGCCGGCGTGGCCCATCGCTGTTCCGGTGCCACGGGTGGTGATCGTGGGCTCTGGCCCTGCAGGCGCCTGGGCGGCCTTGCGCCTGGCCGAGGCCGGTGTGGCCTCGACGATTCTCGAACGAGGCAAGCCGGTGGGACCGCGGCGAGCAGACCTGGCCAGCCTTCACCGCGGGCAACTCAACCCCCAATCCAACTACTGTTTCGGTGAAGGCGGCGCGGGCACCTACTCTGACGGAAAACTCTACACGCGCTGCAAGGACCGCGTCGGAGTTGCCGGCGTGCTGGCCGACCTTGTGGCCCTGGGAGCGCCGGCCGACATCACCATCGATGCTCGGCCGCACATTGGATCGAACCTTCTGCCCAAGCTGCTGGAGGCGTTGCGCGCACGTCTGCAGGGCCTGGGCGTGCGCTACCACTTCGACTGCCGGTTCATGGGCGTACGCGAAGAGCAAGGGCGAATCCGCGCGGTGCAGACAAGCGCAGGGGAAATTCCTGCCGATCTGGTCGTGTTGGCGCCCGGGCACTCGGCCCGCGACGTGTACACCTGGGCCGCGGCGGCCCATCTGGCACTGCAGCGCAAGGACATCGCTGTAGGGGTTCGCATCGAGCACCCGCAGTCGGTCATAGACCGTCTCCAGTACGGTCGAGCCGCCGAACATCCGCGCCTGCCGCCCGCGTTTTATGAGGTCCGCGCTTGCAGCGCGGGCCGTGGCGTGTACAGCTTCTGCATGTGTCCCGGCGGCTGGATCGTGCCCGCGGCCACGGAGTTGGGTGGCTTGGTGGTCAACGGCATGAGCCTGGCCAAGCGCAGCTCGCCCTTTGCCAACGCGGCGCTGGTGGTGACGGTGGCTGGCTCGGATTTCGGCCCGGAGGCGCAGGGTTTTCTGGCCGGAATCGACTTCCAGCGCCGCATCGAAGCGGCGGCGTTCGAGCGCGGCGGCGGCGGCTTTCGTGCCCCGGTAGAGCGGGCGGTCGATTTCCTCCACCGCAGCCGCAGCGACGGCCTGCCCGAGTCGAGCTACCGCCCCGGTGTCGAACCCGCCAGTTTGGATGATGTCTTCCCCGCCTTCATTACCGAGGCCCTGCGCGAAGGCTTGTCCGCCATCGGCTGCCGTTTGCCCGGATTCGTTCACCCACAGGCCCTGCTGGTCGCGGCCGAGACCCGCACCAGCGCCCCGGTTCGCATCCTGCGCGATCCGACGACCCTGGAATCCCCGGCGCTCGCGGGCCTGTATCCCGCCGGGGAGGGCGCTGGCTACGCAGGGGGCATTGTCAGCTCAGCCCTGGATGGCGCGAAGGTGGCCGCCGCGATCATCCGGCGAGTCGCGGGTTAGAAATCGGCGGTCTCACCGACGGAACGGATCGTCTTTGATTTCCGGCGGAGGTTCGGCTGGGGTTGGCCCGGACTCTGATGGCTCGCCCACTGATCCGACTTCGGCCCCCGCAGGCAAGATGGTTCCGTCGAGATAGCGCAGGAACATGTCGAGGAACGACTGCTCGGTCTTGCTGAGCTTCTCGAACATGGCGCCTATCTGGAATGCCTGGGATATGGGCGTGCACCACACCACGCGGGCCCGCAGTGGCAGCGGCTCGGACACGGAGGACGGGCCGAAGAGCAGGATGAGATCGATCAGCAACTCGTCGCGCTGGGCGAGCGAATTGGTCGTGATGATACACATGCCGGAGCGGGAAAGGTCGCGCGTGCGTGCGGGCAGCTTGCGGCCGTCGCCGGTCCGCACGTTGGCCTGAACGTCGACACTGAATCGTGGATGGCGGCGCAGATCCTCCGTCATGGGCCTCCTTGCGCGGATGTCCGTCCGGCGGTGCACTGCGAGAAAGCACCGCCCGATAGGGCGTCCAGTTCGGATTCGATCTCGCGCAGGCGCAACTCCCGCCGCAACGCAACCGTTCGCTCCCCTGGGCCTGCAGGCAGCCGCTCCAGCCCCAGACGCCGTCGCTCGAAGTAGAGCCGGCTCAGAGTGACTTCGATGTCGCGTCTGATTTCAGCCATGTGGATCGTCTGTGCTTGGGCAGCGAGTTCGTCACTGCTGAAGACCAGCTTGGCCAGGTCCCAGGTGACTCGCGCTTCGTATCGTACGTCATCCACGGTGTCCACCCCAAGAGGGGAAGTGATGGATGTGGAGGTAGAAGGCTGATCCAAGGACTCACTGCGTCCAAGGCGCCGATCCACGCGCAAACGGATCTCCGGTAACCAGGCCGCGTGGCTCGCCCGGTTCACATACGACCGGCCCCGTTCCGGCTCCACCAAAGCCAACGCCACAGCCTTGGCACGCGCCACGACCAGGCAATCCGCCTCGGCGTCGGCTGGAATGCTCAAGTCAACGGGCCGGTTCACGGGTGGAGATGGAGCTTCGTCGCTATCAGCCACCAGCACGGTGCGTTCCGGCGCCGCATCGAGGGGGAAACTGGCAAGGGCGACGGTCTGATACTCACGTTGGCCAGCAGCGAAAGCCGCCCCGGCCCGTACCGTCAGACGGGGCAGCCGTGTCGCCCACCAAGGTGCTTCGCGCGATCCGACGAGACGCGGGCCAGGTTGATCTCCGGGGTTGGAAACCAAATCGCCAGCCATTGGCTGATCCGGCGAAGAGCAATAGAGCCCCTTGTCGGTCGCCAACCACAGGAAGTGATCCCCCATGGCGGCATCGAGGGCACGCGTGCCGCGGGGGATGGGCAGCGACGACCATGTGCGACCCTCGTCGTACGACAGGAGCAGGTCCGGCCCTGCGGCCAGCCAAGGACCGACACCGTCAGCGGGACAAGCCATGTGCCGCGCGGCAAGTTGCGCCGAGTACCGTTCAGGCACACCTTCGGGAGACAGAACCGCCAGGCCGCCACGCGACAGGAGCAAAAGGGTCTCGCCGCAGAACTTTGCGTCGGTGAGTGGTTCGGGCAAGGGTAGGGCTCGGCCAGGCACTTCGTCGATGCTGTCGCTCCACAACACCTGTGTGCGGTCGGCCCATGCCATGCGCTGGCCGGACAAGGAGAGCGCCACGTGCTGCAAAGACGCGACGGTGAAGAGAACGCGGCGGGCGCCATCTGGCTCTGACACAAGCCAGACCTGATTCCCGGAAGCCAGAAGAAGCCGGTGGCCAGGGCCAGCAGCCAGCGCCGACGCGGCGAATTCGCGGCTGGCCACGTGCACGAGATCGCCTTCGGCTGGCAATTGCCACAGGCCACGCCCGTTGGCAATCCAGATCTCCTGCCCCGCTGCCGCGATGGCGGGCGCAAGACCCGCGCGGGACGAGGCGCGGCCGGATTGTCCACCTCGCATCGCGCGGCGTTCAGACAGAGTGCTTTCATCGTTCAGCTCGTCCTCGACCCAGGCGCTGTCCTGCTCGCTTTCATCTATGCCGAGAAAATCGAGGACGTCCTCCTCATCGTGGGCGCTGATGCGCGACTTGTGATGGGTGGGCGGCGTTTCGACGTCCTCTACCCGGCCCAAAGGCGTGCCGTCCTCGCGCAGCAGGATGACCGTTCCGCCGCGCAGAGCAGCCAGCCGATCCCCGGCGGCCGCCACCCGTTCGACTCGACCAGCCAGCGCCAGCGACCAGGCTGCTGCTGAAGGCGATTCTGCAAGACACGCAAGAAGCGCGATGAGATGGGAGACGAAATACCGACCTGGCAGATGCATGCGCCCGCTCAAAGCAACGGCTGTGCCGCAAAAAAAAGCACAGAAGAGCAGCGCGCGCAGTGCTGGCCGTCCGGGGCTCGCGCCAGCCGGGCAAGTCACGGACAGGAGCGTCCGAATATCGGCATTGCATGGCTTGAACCAAACGTGATAGGCGCAGAGACCAAAGGATCATCATGGCAGCCAAGATCATCGACGGGAAAGCACTAGCGGCTCGCATTCGCGGCGAACTTGCGGTTGAGGCAAAGAAACTCCACGAACGGGGTTTCCAGCCCGCACTGGCGGTGATCCTGGTGGGTGAGGATCCGGGGTCGCAGATCTACGTGCGCAACAAGACCAAGGCGCTGGCCGAGGCTGGGTATCGCTGCCTGGACCACCACCTGCCCGCCACCACTTCGGAGGCCCAACTCCTCGACCTGGTGCGGACGCTCTGTGCCGATCGCACCGTCGACGGGGTTCTCGTGCAAGTGCCACTGCCACCTCACATTGACAGCAAGCGCATCCTGTTGTCCATCGATCCGGCCAAGGACGTGGACGGTTTTCACCCCGAGAACCTGGGTCGTCTGCTCATCGGTGAACCACGTTTCATCGCCTGCACGCCCTACGGGATCATGAAACTGATCGAAGAGGCTGGAACGCCCGTGCGCGGTGCCAGCGCAGTGGTGGTGGGCCGCTCGAACATCGTGGGCAAACCGGTCGCGGTGTTGCTGACTGCGGCTGACGCCACGGTGACCATTTGCCATTCCAAGACCAAAGACTTGCCCGGCGTGATCGGCACGGCGGATATCCTGGTGGCGGCCATCGGCAAGGCCGAAATGATCCGCGGCGCCTGGATCAAGCCGGGTGCCACCGTGATCGATGTGGGAATGAATCGCTTGCCGAGTGGCAAGCTGGTAGGCGACGTGGAATTTGCAGCCGCGGTTGAGCGCGCGGGCGCCATCACGCCAGTACCGGGAGGCGTAGGGCCCATGACCATCGCCATGCTGCTGGCCAATACGCTGGAATCGGCCCGTCGGCGCGCTGCTGGCGGTTGACGGCCGCTGGAATCGAAGCGGACACGGGCCACTTCGAATGCGATGTGTGCGTGCCCATGCGCCCGCAGTCTACTTGCCGTACCCGAGGGCCCACTGCGCAGCCTCACTGACGATGGGGCTGGCGTCGCGGCTGAGCTGCTCGAGCGCGGCGCGGGCGCTGGGCCGCGCATCGGAGCCCAGCGCCAGGGCGGCGTTGCGGCGCAAACCATGATAGCCCGCGCGCGCCATAGGGGTGCCGGCAGACAGGCGGATAAACTCGTCGCGAGTGAGGGTGGCAATCTTCGCTGCCGACATGAGCCCGAGCGGGCGCGGCGCCTGCCGGGGATCGCCAGGAGGCAGCCCGCTGTGATTGTACGGGCAGGCTTCCTGGCAGACGTCGCAGCCGAACGCCCGTCCGGCCAGTGCTGCACGAAGCGCGACCGGGATCGACTCGTGGTTTTCCACGGTTTGACAGGAAAGGCATAGCCGTGCGTCGACCACGCCGGGCAAGGGGAACGCGCCGGTCGGACAGGCGCGCAGGCAGAGGTCGCAATCGCCGCACAAGCGGGGGTGAGGCTGGTGGTAGCGATCGAGGCTGCGGTCAATCACCATCACGCTCAGGGTGAACCACGAGCCGTGCTGCCGGCTGACCAGGACGCCGTGCTTTCCGATCCACCCCAGACCCGCGCGCTCGGCCCACGCCTTTTCCATGGCCACGCCCGCGTCAACGCAAGCGTAGGTGTTCACCGTCGGGTCCATCTCCAGCAAGCGGCGGCGCAGGGCGCGCATGCGGTCGCGATGCGCCAGGTGGTAGTCGCGACCGCGCGCATATCGGGCGATCACCGGAAGCTCGGGCTGGCTAGCCGTCTCGTCCCCCGCCCCGTAGGGAATTCCCAGCGCGATCACGCTGCGTGCGCCGGGCACGATGGCCCCAGGATCCAGCCGCTGCGCCACGCGCCTATGCATGGCCGAGAGCCCGGAGCCCCAGCCCGCGGCCAGCCAGTGGAGAAAGGGCGCCGGGTCAAGGGGAGCCGCCGGCGCCACCCCTACAAGCGTGAACCGGCATGCCCGCGCGGCAGCGACTACGGCGTCGGCGGAGAGCACGGGCGGCGACATGGAACGCAAGTATGCCGCCCGCTACGACGTAGGCCAACCGCGACAAAACCGTTGACTCGCGCGCGCCCAACCTGTGCTACATTCCGCGCGAACAGAGGCGGGTAGGGCGGGGACCACATGGCGCCTCGGCGCCGCATAGAGGAGCAAGAAAAGATGGCCACTCGAATCGCAATCAACGGTTTTGGACGCATCGGTAGACTGATATTCCGCGCGCTGTACAGCCAGAAGCTGTTCGGCAAGGATTTCGAAGTTGTCGCCGTGGGCGATATCGTCCCAGCGGACAACCTCGCCTACCTGCTCAAGTACGACTCGACCCAGGGCAAGTTCGAAGGTCAAGTCGGCTCGAAGAAGTCGGTCCCTGACAAGGACGCCGACATCCTCTTGGTCGATGGCAAGGAGATCAAGGTGGTCAGCGCCAAGTCCCCGGCCGAGTTGCCGTGGAAGGCCTTGGGCGTCGACGTGGTCATCGAATCGACCGGGCTTTTCACCGAGAAGGCCAAGGCCGAGGGCCACATCCAGGCGGGCGCCAAGAAGGTCATCATCTCGGCCCCGGGCAAGAACGAAGACATCACCCTGGTGATGGGCGTAAACAACGAAAAGTACGATCCCGCGAAGCACCACGTGATCTCCAATGCCAGCTGCACCACCAACTGCTTGGCGCCGGTGGTCTACGTCGTGCTCAAGGAGGGCCTCGGCTTGACCGAGGGCTTGATGACGACCATCCACTCCTACACCGCTACCCAGCAGACGGTGGACGGTCCCTCCAAGAAGGACTGGAAGGGTGGCCGCTCGGCTGCCATCAACCTGATCCCATCAACCACCGGCGCCGCCAAGGCGGTCGGACTGGTGCTGCCCGAGGTGAAGGGCAAGTTGACCGGCATGTCAATCCGCGTGCCCACGCCGACCGTGTCGGTGGTCGACCTGACCTTCAAGACCGCCAAGGCGACCAGCATCAAGGAAATCAACGCCCTGATGAAGAAGGCCAGCGAGACCTACCTGAAGAACATTCTTGGCTACACCGAGGACGAGGTGGTCTCGACTGACTTCATCCACGACGCGCGCTCCAGCATCTACGATGCGGGCAGCTCGCTGGAACTCAACCCGAACTTCTTCAAGCTGGTGAGCTGGTACGACAACGAGTGGGGCTACAGCTGCCGCACCGTCGAACTTCTGTCGTACATCGTGAAGAAGGGCCTGTAGGCTCGCCTGTGGGGGCGACCAACCGATCGCCTCCACAGCATCGCCGTTCGGTAGGGGCGACCTGCGGTCGCCCCTACGCCGATTGCCCTTACTTTTTCTTGACCTCGTCGAGTTTCACCGTGATGCGATCGACGTCCGACTTGGCAACCAGGAAGACGTAGGGCTGGTTGCTCGGCAGGACGTAGTAGTTGTTCTTGTCAGCGGACTCGCCCCCGACCTTCAGATTGCAGACATGGCCCTTGACGTTGGATTTCGCGCTGATGATGGCTGTGGGCTTGGCCAGGCCGGCCGTCTTGGGCAAGTTATCTTCGGCATACTTCTGCGCCTTCCACTCATGGAAGAAGCCCGCGAGCGCATTGGCCTTGGAGATATCTGCCGGCGCGGCCGGCTTGGTCAGCTTCCAGGCGTCGTCACCTGACTTGCCTGGGTTCTTGGACAGCACAAAGGGGTCCTTGTCGCGTGCCACCGAGACTTCGGTGATCTCGGCCGAGGCCAGGTTGCAAATGGTCTTGTCGCGGAAGTCGATGGGACGTTTGTTGATCTGTTCGACCTGGAACTTCCTGATCAGGAACACCTGAGGCTTGTCAGCCATCTTGACATAGGTGTTGTCTTCGTCTTTCTTCTTGCCAAACAGAATTCGGTACTGCTTGCCGTCGCGGAGCGAGACGGTAACGGTGTTCTCGGGTGAGTCCAGGCCGGTCTCCTCGGGCTTGGCGTTGTCGGCGAATTCGCTCGCCGCCAGAGCGGACAAGGTGGTAGCCACGTCGGTGGCCATCCTCTTGTCAAAGGGCTCGACGTTGATGCTGGCCGCGACTACGCCCCATTCAGGCGCCGCGCCCCCATCGGTGGGTGCGGGCCTCTCTATCGCGATTCGGCCGCGCGTCCTGTGGGCGACCTCGATCTTGTACGCGTCCTTCTCCTCGTATCTTGAGATGTGCTTGTCGCGCCAGCCGAGGGTGTCTTTGTCCAACTGGTACCGGAAGAATCCGGTGGTGGCCCACACCTGGTCCTTGCCCTCAAGTCGCACCATGGTTTCGTCGTTCGCAGTCTTGCCCACGTGCAGGTCGGCCAGGATCTTGTCGCCCTTCTTCACCACCACGCGCAGGCCACCCTCGTCCACCTCGAACTCCTTCTGTCGGCTCTTTTCAGCCGAAAGGATGTCGTTAAACTGGACTTTCTCGATGGCTTCGAAGCCTGCCTTGGCGCTGTCTTTGTCGGCGAGGTAGTCGATCGGTTTCACGATCTGGTAGTTGTCACCTTGTTTCTTCATGACGGTGGTGGCGCCGCCTTTGGTCACTTCCAAGGTGTCGAAGTCATCCGCCTTGAGCTTGGGGATGGGACGCGGGCGTTCCCCGGGGGGCCGGGTGCCCTTCTCGGGCGAGTGCAAGAGAAAGAAGGTGAGGACAACCAGGCCGGCGAAGATCAAGCCGGCGAATACGGTCTTGCGATTCATGGGCTACCTCGACTGGCTAGATGGTCTGGGAGCTGCGGGATATGCGACGTAGGCGCCAGCGGACCACCCCGTAGGCGCAGAACAGAACCGGCAGGCCCAGAACGTTGACCCACTTGAGCGTGCTGGCTTTGGCTTCGGAAACCGTCCCCAGGGGGCGGCTGCCTGCGGACTTGGAACGGAGCGGGATGAGAGCCTCATCCTCCACGGTCCAGCCGATGGCGTTGTGGAGCAAGAACGCGCCCGCCTCGTAGAAGGGGAATGCGCGCGCAAGTTGGACGTAGTCGTCGTTGGCAAAATCCGAGTCGCCCATGACCACCAGGCGCACGGGCTTTTCCGATTCGGACAGGGGCTGCTTCTCGGCCACGGACACGCCGGCCTCGGGCCCTTTCACAAAGGCGCTCTTGAGCGGTCCCTGATAGGCATAGCCGAAGGCAAACGGGCCACGTTCGTTGGTCTCCTCGATCTTCGTGGCTTGGTTGATGAAGAAGAACCCCGAGTGCTTCCAACTGTTCGGCCCCGAGGAAGCCAGTTTCCACAGCTTGCCGCCCGCAGGCAGCTTGCCGTCCGCGAGGGGACCCACCAGGTCAACCGTGCTGGCCAGCGGGAAGACCAGACCCCGTATGCCATCCAGCACGGAAATAGTCTGGTTCTTGCCGATCTGCACGCCCACCCATATCGGAAGCTGCGCCAGGCCCCGGCGTCCGCCACCCATGTCGATGAGGCCGGGCATGGCCGCCTCATTGTCTGCAATCACGTTCGGACCAATCTTGAAGCCATAGGTCTCGAGAATCTTGTCCAGGCCGGTTTGGTTGACTTGCACCATCTTGATCTGGCCCATCCCAGACTGGGCAAACTGCTGGGGTGAGCTGACCGCCATGCCGTCGTCGAGAATCACCGCACCCCGGCCGGTCATCAGGAAGCGGTCAATTTCGCGCTGGCCCTTCTCGTCAATGGCCTGCTTGGGGCCGCCGATAACCAGAGCGTCCACGTCAGCGGCGATCTCGGCCGTCGACGGATTCACCGTGGTCAGGTCGTACTCCTGTTCCAGGACCTGCTTCAAGGCACGGAAACCCTGGTTGGTTTCGGACTCACCGTGGCCCATGGTGAAAGCGATCTTCTTCTTCTTCACCGTCATCTTCTTGATGAGCGACGACATCTCGAACTCAAGACCCTCGGCTCGGCTGATCTGTGGAATGGACTCCATCTTGTCGCCATAGAGCAAGCACAGGCCCAGGTAGTAGGAGCCCATCTCGAATTTCGTGCCGCGCAAAACCTGGATCTGGATCTTGTCGACCTTGCAGCGATTGGCCTCCTGCTCGAGGGCCTTGTCCGCGCCCGGGTCAAGCGCCTCCCAGCGGAACTTCCCGTTGGAGCTGGTGCGGTACTCGTCGACCATGTCGCGCACATAGCGCGACAAGGTCTTGATCTCGGGGGGCAAGTCCGACGAGATCAGGGCTTTGACCGTGAGGAAGTCCGGCAGCTTCTTCACCAGATCCCGTGAGGGCTGCGACAGGGTGTAGACCTTGTCTTCGGTCAAGTCGATGCGGCCGAAGAACCGCGTGCCGATCAAGTTGACCAGGACGATCACGCCGACGACAAAGAGGGCGTACAGGATGGCGTTGGAGGCGTAGGCGCGCTTCTTGTTGCTAGATGAAGTCGACATGGTTCACTTCCACTTTCGAGACTCGAGGGAGAGCGTGGCGATGACCAGAGAGACCACCATCACGGACAGGTAGTAGATGATGTCGCGCGAATCGATGATGCCGCGGCTGACGGACTCAAAATGGGACTCGATGCTCAGGTAGGAGAGCACAGGACGGATGGACTCGGGCGTAAATGGCAAGAGGCGATAGAAGAGGTAGAGCGCAAACGAGATGGCGAAGGCGATAATGAACGCGACGATCTGATTGCGGGTGAAGGTCGAAGCCATGACGCCGATAGACATGTAGGCCCCGCCCATGAGGAGGACGCCCAGGTACCCGCCGATGGCCGGCCCCAAATCGAGCGGCCCAACCGCCATAACAGTGACCCCGTAGAACAAGGTCAAGCCCACCAGCGTCGCCAGCAGAGCCATGCCTGCCAGAAACTTGCCGACGATGACCTGCCAGTCGGGCACTGGCATGGTGATCAGCATCTCCAGCGAACCGCTGCCTTTCTCCTCGGCAATCAGGCGCATGGCTATGGCCGGAACGATGAAGGCGAGCAGGAGCGGCATGAGGTTGAAGTAGGAGCGCAACTCGGCCTGCCGCTCGATGAAAAGCGAGCCGAAGAAGAGGTAGCCCGCTAGCAGCAGGAACACCGTCAGGACGATGTACGCAATGGGCGAGTTGAAGTAGGTGCGGATTTCCCGCTTGGCTATGGTGAAAGCGGCGTTCATGACTTGCTCTCTTCCCCGGTGGTAAGGTTGCGGAACACAGTTTCCAGGCTGGCGGCTTCGCGGTGCAGCTCCAGCAGCGTCCATTTGTTGTCCACCGCGGCGCGGAACAGGACCTTGCGCAGATCCTCGTCCCCAGCCGCGTCCAGGCTGAAGGCGTGGGCTCCAACTTCGCCGAGCACCGTCTCGCAGCGAGAGACGCCCTTTATGCTCCCCAGTCGCGCCTTGACCGCCTCCGCGGTGGCCCCGTTGGCCTCGACCACTAGGCGGTAGCGGCTGGCCTTTTCCCGGGCACGCAGCTCATCGGGTGAGCCGTCAGCCACCAATTTGCCGTTGCTGATGATCAGGATGCGGCTGCAGGTGGCCTGGACCTCGGGCAGGATGTGGGTCGACAGGATGACGGTTTTTTGCTTGCCCACTTCTTTGATGAGCTGGCGAATCTCGACGATTTGGTTGGGGTCGAGCCCGCTGGTGGGCTCATCGAGAATGAGGATATCTGGGTCGTCGAGCATGGCTTGCGCCAGTCCCACGCGCTGCCGGTAGCCGCGTGACAGCTCGCCCACCAACTTGCCCGCCACCTCATGCAGGCCGCAGCGGCCGCCGATCTCCTTGATGCGCTTCCCGCTCCGGTCGGAAGCCATGCCCCGCATGGCCGCCGCGAACTGCAGATACTCAAGCACAGTCATGTCTTTGTAGAGCGGGGTGTCTTCAGGCAGATATCCGAGGTGCTTGCGCACCTCCAACGAGTTGTCGAAGACGTCGAAGCCCGCCACTTTCGCGCGGCCCGCGGTTGGCGCCAGGTAGCAGGTCAACACTTTCATCGTGGTTGACTTGCCCGCGCCGTTGGGGCCGAGAAAACCGAGCACCTCGCCCTTGGGCACGTTGAACGTGACGTCGTCCACGGCCCGCGTGGCGCCGTAGACCTTGGTGAGGTTCTCAACCTGAATCATCAGCTCTGGCATTTGATCCTCATTGAATTGTTCAGTCGGAGCCGCATGCGACCCCGCCGCCAGAACCGCACAGGCCGAGACTTTATTCCCGGCTTGGGGGCCCCAGGCGATCCGGTAGCGCTTCCACGTACTGCGGGCTGGCCATCGGTGTCAAGGGAAGAGGAGGTGCCGCACCAGTACGGCTACATCGGTCCAAGGTTGGATCAGTCCGCAATCAGGACTGGTCCGAGGGGCGCCAGGCCATGCAGCCAGCGGGTGGCGACTGCTTCCGTGGCCGGCGTGAAATGCGCCCCAGGGGCGGCAGATTGAAGAATGGCCGCCGCTGATTTGGCCATTATTTCAATGTGTTGTCTGTTGCTGTTAAACTTATCCTTGAATGACGAAATCGCCTCGGCCCGCAAGGGTTCGATAGGGCCGGGCGCTTGTCCCAGCAGGCGCTGGACCAGAACGGTTCGCACCAACAGGCCGGCGTCGAGAACGGCGGGATCGGCGATCCCCATCACGGCCAGGCGCTCAGGCGAGATATGTTCAGGCCGCACGCCCAGGCCCACCACCAGGGCAAGTGCCGCCCCGGCTCGCTCCACCGCGGCGGTGGCCGTGGTCAGGTCATGCAGACTTGCAAAAGGACGCTCTCCGGCGGTTGGCGGATTGTCGAGCAGGCGGGGAAACAGGGGACGCAACCTGGTCAGCGCAGCCAGAACCTCGGCATCTTCTGGCTCCCACAGGTCGACCGCGGGCCGAAGCGCGGCAAACGGGCTGTTGCGCACCAGCGACCGCGCGAGTTTGTGCAGCTTGCCCACCAGGCTGACGCCCAGGCGGAAGAGTTTGATCAAGGGCACTCGTCGCACAGCGGCCACGCCGGCGGCATTATCTCCTCGGCTGAGAGACTCCACCGCCAGATCGAGGGTAGCCGCCACGCGCGCTAGCACGGCGGCAACCACCTGGTCGTCTCCAGGCGAGACCCGGTCAGCTGATAACACCCGGTTGCACAGCGCCACCAGGGCGAAGTGCAGGTTGGCCACCTCCGCCGCTGACGTCAGACCTGCCACGGCGCGAGCGAACGGTGTTGTACTTGCAAGGCGATCGGCCATCACGACTGGCAGGCGGAGATGGCTGTCGTCTGCGGACGATTCGTCGGGCGGCCGGGCTGAAGACACCGGGTCTGGTTCTAGGTGCACGCTGGCCGGGTCCAGCTCGCGATAGACCTCGAGCGCCTGGTAGAAATCCACGAAACCCAGGTCGGCCATGCGTCCCGACCGCCAGCGCGAGGCAGTCTCCTCCAATTCCGCATCGAGTTCCGAGCGCATGCCGACCAGAAACCGTCGCATCATGGACTGGTCTGCGCGATAGAGGTTCTCCACTAGGTGCTGCGTCATCCGCTGGGTCTGCTCATCGCCGAGCAACTCCAGGGTGAAGAGGCGATCGGGTGTGTCAAAGAGGCTGCCCTCGGGTTCGTCAGGCGGTTCCTCCAGCGACAAGTCGTAGATGCGAGCCCGCTGGCGAAGCAGAAAGGCGAGTAGTTCGATGTCAAGGCCACGAGCCCAGGCGGCCACGGTTTCGTGGGGTGCCTGCGCCATGGCGGCCAGCCACTCGTCGGCGCGCTCGGCTGAAATCCGGTCGCGGTCCCAGATGGCGAGGTCAAGAGCACCTTGCACCTGCTCGGCCGTGCCGTGGACCATGATGTCAAGGGCTTCCGGAAAGCCCAGCTCGTGCAAGACGTAGAAGAACTCGTCGGGCGGCAGGGCGCGGATAGCGCTGACCGGATCGGCCGCTGCAAAGAGTGCGTCGGCGTGCCGGCTGCTACGGCCGCGGTCGAGTTGGGCGCGATAGCGGGGCAGAGCCACGATACGGCCCTCGGGGTTTGCGGCTGGCTTGCGCGTCTCGCTCACCAGCGGACTATGACATGGGAACCCTGAAAGGGTTCCCAAACCCTCCCGCGCTCTGGCGCCGGCGGGCAAAGCCCGCCTACGCCAACGCGATCATGGGAACCCTGAAAGGGTTCGCTTCGCCCTTCGGCCCCCCACCTACCGCCCCCGCCCCGCTCGCTTCCCCCTTCGGGGACTTCGGGACCTGCACCTTCCCCACCACACCCGCTCGCTGCGCTCGCGCCCTCGCGCTCGGCCTCGCCGTGCCCTCCCGTGGCCGCGCAAAGATGCTCGCGTTTCACCTGACAGGCGGCGGCGCTGCGAGTCAAGACGGCCAATACCCGTTTGCCACTCATGCACCCGGACGCCTCATCAGTATATAGTCGTGGCTCGAAATGCCGCGGCTTGCGAGTACCGCATTGGTAGTTGATGGAACGCGGTCTTCGTCTATCCAGATACTAGGCGCAAGGGGGCTACCAGGTGGTTGACGAGAACCAAGCCGCCAGCGCCTTGGTGGGTGTCGTTCTCGACGGCTCGTATCGCATCGAAACCCTACTGGGCGAGGGAGGAATGGGGGCCGTCTATCGTGCGACCCAACTCCGGCTCGACAAGCCCGTTGCGGTCAAGGTGATGGCGCGCGAATTGGCCGCAAACCAGGAAGCTCTCGAACGCTTTCGCCGGGAAGCTCGGGTGACGAGTGGATTGGGC
>Ga0182011_10000113_pt1 | contig 62691 bp, 38 predicted proteins | sample 711E1DmetaG_FD_120481 | JGI IMG/M metagenome (GOLD analysis project Ga0182011, IMG submission 120481) | Permafrost microbial communities from Stordalen Mire, Sweden - 711E1D metaG | ecosystem: Environmental > Terrestrial > Soil > Wetlands > Permafrost | place: Sweden: Stordalen | collected...
ATTTTTGCCTATAGCGTTCAGCTTCTGGTATTGCTTCTAAGAGTGGTTTTGCCCTCAATTCCATCTGCCTATCATATATTTCATCCATCTCTTGCATCTGGAATTTTATTGTAGGATAGTATCTTGCGAATGGTCTTAATACTGATTCCACATTATTTTTATAAGACGCTCTCAATGTTTCTGCCGTGTCCATAAAATGTTCAGGATTATTCTTTTCCATGACACGATATCTTTCTTTAAGCATTCCTACTATTTCGATTTCTTTAAGAACTTTATCAGTCAGTCGCTTTGCCATACTATTAGAGAGTGGATACAAATTTATAAAGTTTGTTGTTTACTATTTTCCAAATAACGAGATAAAACATTCACTTGACATTCCAGAGAACGAAAGAATATAACGAAGCCCTATGCGTCGGCCGAGATTTGAACTCGGGTCACCGGCTTAATTCGAATGACAGCAATACTGACATTCTTGGAAGGCCAGGATCATAACCACTAGACCACCGACGCATGGTAGATAGAAGAAATATTCCTTTTATAAATATAGCGGAATTCTTATTCATGCGTAATCTGATCCACAATAGGTAATAGAAGTTTATCCTTTAGGTTTTATTTTGATGCAGTAATACGTTTTTCCGAGCTCATATTTGTATTCGCATTCCGGACATTTTTTGCTCATCCTATGTATCTCTGATACGGGACCTATTATAGGATTATCCTGATGTAGTGTATTGTACAGTTTCAAGAATTCATCCCGTTTTTTAGGCGTCAACGTATATAAGACCAAAGAAGTGCATTTCTTGTCTATAGAATCGCTGGACGCCATGTATCCTTGATGCGATATATGTATATAAAATTTATGAAACATAGATTTTTTGTCTCATAGAAACTGCGTTCATAATCGTTTTCGCGAGGATACACAGGATTTTAATCCACATGAAAAGCTTTGCTTTTCAGGTTCATAAAAAACATCATTTTTTGAGATGTGAGGAATCTCCATCCTCCTTTAATTATTGCTTTTTTTCACCAATAAAGATATTACGAATGTTACTGCAAATACTAACAATCCAAATAACAACAAGTAAATTATACTCCAGATTGGGTGCACAAGTTTCGCTATCCCCATCGCCACCACTCCTATAAGCAACGATAAAAGCATTTTAATTACGTTATTCATTTGTATCCCTCCAATTTTGTTTGTGTAAAATCTTCAATCATAATATTTACCTCGATGCGTGGCATTGAGCCATTACAGGAAACTACGGACTTCAGTCCATAAGAGGATGTCATTTTTTCGTTCTTTTTTTCTTGTATTTAGCTTTTGCGTATAGCAAGTACATGACCAGAAGTATGTTGAATACGTAATTGATATATAATGGATAGTGCGTGATGTTCAATGATATATCGTCTATTATTATGTATATGAATGTCAGTATCTCTCCGCCTATCCAGAAGAGCAAGAATAGCCATGATAGGTCATCAGCTTCTTTAGTCTTATATGTCTTTATGACCTGAGGTACTGCACATATCGCAAACAGTATCGCCCCAATCCATCCTAATACTTGATGCCACATATCTTCAGGATCGGTCTACAGATTATAAATATATTGGAATGATTATCCTTCTGGCTCTAACTTGATGCAGTAATGTTGTTCTCCTGATTTCAGTCTATAATCACATGCATTGCAACCTTCGCTCATCCTACGTATCCCGAATACCTTGCTAGGTATAGGATTTTCGGGATACACCATATTGTATATCTCAATGAATGTCTTCTGTTCTTTCGGCGTCAGAGTGTACATTACTGCAGAATCGCACCTCTTGTCTATAGAATCCATGATCCTCTCACATCTTCTCGATTATCATCTTTATATGCGCTAGGCGTTTTTCTGCATCAGGCATCTTTTTCAGGAGTTTTTCTATCTGCATCAATTGCGTCGGTTCCTGCTGTCTTATCTCTTTTATGAACGGCTGAAGCTTTACATAGATGAATAATAACTCTCCAGTCGTCTCAAAGAAGAGGCTTGAATCTATAGCATCATGGTTGACTATCGCTGCTGCCATCTCCCAATACCCTAATGCCATGCGGAATTTTAGGCTGTCAGGACCGTACGCGGCGTTTTTTACGTCTTCGAATGTCTTTGGCTTGAACTTATTCCACCAAGTCCTTGATTCCCTGAGTTTCTCTTCTCTTCTCAGATCGTATAACTTCAATAACAGGTTCGCAGATTCAACTTGTGTCGCCATAGAAATCACCCTACTTTCGGATGTTTATTTCATATAAATACTTTATGTAAGACCATTCTCACTGGACATTCATCCACAAGGTTTTTAAAACAGATAAATATACCTAATTTATGAAATTCGAGCTTACATCCTCATTCAAGCCTGCTGGAGGACAGCCTCTTGCAATCAAGAAATTAGTCGATGGATTTGATAAGTTTAAGAGACAGACACTTCTTGGGATTACTGGAAGCGGGAAAACTTTCGTAATGGCGAATGTGATCCAGAAAGTCCAGAAACCTACGCTTGTGATTGCGCATAATAAGATTCTTGCTGCGCAGCTGTATACTGAACTTAAGGAATTGTTTCCTAAGAATCGTGTTGAGTATTTCATCTCGTATTATGATTATTATCAGCCTGAATCGTATATGCCTACAAGCGATACATATATCGAGAAGGAAGCGACTGTAAATGCACAGATTGAGAAGATGCGATTACATGCTGTTTCGTCTTTGATGTCACGTAACGATGTAATCATTGTCGCGTCAATATCATGTATATATGGTCTTGGCGATCCTGAAGATTTCCGCAAGATGAGTGTACAGCTGGCGCACGGTGAGAATTTATCAAGATCGCAAGTGATAACTAAACTTGTTGATATGCAGTATGAGAGAAATGATCAATCTTTAGAACCTGGAAAGTTCAGGGTGCGAGGTTCAGTTATTGACGTAATTCCTGGATATGAGGATAATATTATTAGAATTGAACTCGACTCTGATAAGATTGTAAAGATTTCTGAACTTGACCATGTGACTAATGATATTGTTACTACGTTTGATAAATTGACGCTTTTTCCTGCAAAACAGTTCGTCGTTCCTGAAGAGAAACAGAAAAAAGCTTTAAATTTGATTAAAGAGGAGTTAGAGGAGCATCTGCCTACACTTGGACTACTTGAGGCTGAAAGACTGCGAAAAAGGATCAAGTATGATGTCGAGATGATCGAGGAGATGGGTTATTGTAATGGTATTGAGAATTATTCAAGACATTTTGATGGACGCGCTCAAGGTACTCCTCCGCATGTATTGCTTGATTATTTTCCTAAAGACTTTTTATTAATTATTGATGAAAGTCATCAGACTATACCACAATCGAACGCTATGTATAAAGGAGACTATTCACGTAAGAAGAATCTTGTCGATTTCGGATTTCGTTTACCGTGCGCTTTTGACAATAGACCTTTGAAGTTTCATGAGTTTGAGAAGTATTTCAATCATGTGATGTTTGTCTCTGCAACGCCTGCTGAATATGAAGTGAAGAGTTCTGGGCAAGTTGTTGATTTGATTATTCGTCCTACTGGACTTGTTGATCCTGTCGTTACTGTTCGTCCGATCAAGAATCAGATAAAGGATATGATAAACGAGATTAATAATACTGTTGCTGCTGGCAATCGCGTGCTTGTGACGACATTGACTAAACGTATGGCTGAGGACCTGACTGACTATTTATCTAAAGAAGGCGTAAAAGTCCGCTATCTTCATTCTGAGATTGAAAGCCTTGAGAGGATTGAACTTGTTCGTCAATTAAGAGCTAAAGAATTTGATGTACTTGTTGGTATTAATCTATTACGTGAAGGACTTGATATTCCTGAGGTTGCCCTGATTTGTATTCTTGATGCAGATAAAGAGGGATTCTTACGTGATGAACGTTCGCTGATACAGACTATTGGACGAGCTGCCAGAAATGTCGATGGACATGTCATATTATATGCTGACAGGATGACGAAGTCTATAAAGAACGCGATGAAGATAACTCAAGATAGGCGTGAGATGCAGATTGCATTCAATCTCAAAAATCATATAACTCCTACAACTATAATTAAGAAGATAGCCGACAAGAAGATGGATTTGAAGGGCGTCAGGCACATGAGCAAGTCAGACGTCGAGAAGAAGATAATCGAGCTTGATGCCGCGATGAGGGTTGCTGCCGAGAATCTAGAGTTTGAGAAGGCGATTGAATTACGTGATACGATGGAAGCATTGAAGTATCAGCAAACTAATGTTCAGGAACAGAAAACATACGCGAGAAACAAGAAAGATAAAGAGAAAAAATGGAAATAAAAGATGTAGATATCCGTTCATTATTGTCTGCGTATGATAAAAGAAATATTTTGGATATTAAAAAAGTAAGTTTCAAGGGTGTAGAAGGTAGGGACGTATATAATATCACAGCACCGTTCTACAGTAATGGTGATGAATATATTGCAGGACGGGTTGAGCCAAGAGAGAACGAGGTTGAATCCCGTATAATGTTCTTCGTAAAAAAAGATGATATATGGATATTAGATAAGACTTCTCCCGTATTCCATATGCAGGATCCATTCGTCTGTATTATCAATGATGAGTTGATATTTGGCGGAGTGGAGATAACCCTTGAACATGATGCAATCAATTACTCTACCGTATTCTTTAGAGGAAAAGATATCCATAATCTTGAGAGGTTTGCAAAAGGACCGTGCGGGATGAAGGATATAAGACTTATTTTGTTGCCACAAGATAATATCGGGGTATTCACAAGACCCCAGGGTGTAATCGGTGGTAAGGGAAGGATTGGTTTTATGGATATCGCCTCAATTGATGACTTGTCTAGGCTTGAAGATAAGGATTATTTTGCAGCACCCCTGCTAAAAGACGATTTTCATTATGATGAATGGCTTGGTGTAAATGCAGTCTATATACTCAAGAACGGTCTAGTAGGAGTTCTTGGGCATATTGCCTGCTGTACAGAAGATGCAGAGAAAAAATCATGCAAGAATTATTATCCTATCACTTTTGTGCTTGATATTCGGACAAACACCTCTATTGGGATGAAGATAATCGCCATAAGAGATGATTTCCCCGTAGGAGAAGCGAAAGATAAGACATTAAGGAATGTCCTCTTTCCAGGCGGAATTGTACGGCATGATGATGGGACAGCAACAATGTATGCCGGGGCAAGCGAAGCCGAAAGCTATGAAGTGAAGCTGATAGACCCATTCCTAGAATATGAAAAATAGTCAGGGTATCATCCAGAGTATGAACAACAGGAAGTTCAAGGATACATTGAAATACCAATCAACACATCTGGAAGAACAGAAGGCATGGGAGAGGAAAGGGAAATAAGAAAATTCTCAGAACTATCGCAACGTCAAACGGGAACTTCGTTTTCTAGGGCTTTTATCCCTTCTATCATCCTTTGATTAAGCTCTTTTGATCGTTCCATGATTGTCACCGTTAAGTCTGCGGAAGATGCAGCCTTATAGAATATATCAAGAGCCACGTCGACAACTCCTCTCATGACACCACCAAATGGAAGAAAATCTATAAGTAGCACAATTGCATCGGAGACTATAGCGACGTATTCAGTTATCCTGGAGAATACTTGTTTAGCATACTCTGATTTTTCTACAGCAGTCCTTACGACGGGATGATTTTTTTCAAATTTTGTCACAGCATCTTCTAAGGATCTTATTGTAGCTAAAATCTCCCCCTGCAGGTCATTTATGTACTTGTCGACCTCCGAGTTCATACCCTGAAACTCCCTGTCCAATGCATGCAGTGTAATCTCTTCTTGATTCATCTTTGCAAGATACTCCATCGCCAGTCCTTCGCTAAGAGCGGTTTTTATATCTTTTATCTCCAAGTTCAGGGTTTCCCTACGTACTGTCAATATATTGAAAATTTTTTGACGATATTTAAACAATACTTTACCGCTGGATAATCTCGCTTCAGGAGCCATCCCTTGGCTGATATTCGCAGAATGATGATTTATTATGGAATACAATATGTTGGTACTAGGCAGTTCAATATTCTCTTTTAGCTTTAACAATTGCTCGACATCAGACCTGGCCTTTTCATAATTGAACTTGTTGTCATCTTCCCTTAAATTATTGATTAATTTAGCCTCTTCTGCTTCCACTTCCTTGATCTTTTTGAAGCATAAATTGCTCCGTTCTTGCATCACTCTACCTTGTTCTTTCCATACATCCATCTCATTATCAAATTCTTTCAACAGGATTTCAGGATGCTTTGCAGAAATGTTCATACATGAAATCAGGCATTATGGTTTAAAAATGTTTCTGAAGAGAAGAAAAGATATCTACTTCAACGTGATAAAATTTATAAAGTTACATGGATAAACCTATTCCATGCCTACACCATTATCCAAGATAATAACGACAGAAACAACTGTCGATGATCTGACAAGATTATCGGATACTGACTTCGATATAGATGCAGCAAGCCTAAATACCATAGAAACGCTCCGCAGAAACCATGCAAATGTAGGCGATCGCCAACCTGTACATATAGCAATTGTCTCATCATACATGCTCAATAGACTGTCAGCGCATAAAGAATGTGCGCCACTCAATGGACTACTCGACACATACCGTAAAGACCTGTTGAAATTTCCAGCAGAGGAGAAACAGCGTAGAGAGATTGCAAGACAGATGCTCAATGATGAAAGATTCGACCAATGGATGACAATATATTTTGGATATGATAAGGGATTAGGCGAGTGTCTTGATGAAGTGGCATCTGACTGGTACGAAGAATTCCTTCCAGGTTATCCCAAGCGGAAAAACAATAGGAAGTACTGTGATGAAAAGGAAATATATAAGATAGACCATAAGGCAGAATGGGACAGAGGGCTGCATATGGAGTTGCTCACAGAGCACTATTTCGGCAATGCACGCTGCGCTCTATTATCACAGATCCTGATACACCAGATACGACGACATACCACATAATCCATCCTTCACAATTTTAATAAACATTCAAAATATCACCCAGAGTATGAATTCATCCAACCTGAAGTTCAAGAATATCGACGAATATATCAGGAGTCATCCAAAGGATATACAGATTATACTACATGATATCAGAAGAACCATCAGGAAAGCTGCGCGAGATGCGAAAGAAACAATCAATTATCAAATTCCCACATTTACATTGAACGGAAATCTGGTCCATTTTGCAGCATTCAAAAATCATATAGGATTCTATCCAACCTCGAAACCAATAATTGTATTCAAAAAAGAACTCTCAGCATACAAGACATCGAAAGGCGCCATTCAATTCCCGATAGACAAGCCAATACCATTATCTCTTATAACAAAGATCGTCAAGTACAGGGTCAAGGAAATTCTAGCAAGAGAAAAGAAATAGGCTTCTCTTACCATCCCCAACTACTTGATTGGATTGATATCTGCATTACACGTGTGCCTGGAGCGCCAGCAGCATGTTGTGTAGTTGATTGAGAAGGATCTGAACAATCATACTTGTCGGTCCAGTCCCACACAAGATCGACATCGGCCCTGAACTCTCCTTTAGCCAATGTTTCCTGAGAGACAAGTATATCGATATTCCCGCCCGTAGATATCACTTCTTTCTTCTCTGGAGCATTATATGTTATCTTGTACTTGAAGTTGCTCACATCCTTTGTTATCACGCAGCCGCTCTGTGATGCAGGCTCCCAATGCATCTTCTGGACATCATACTTCAGATTACCGGTTATCTCTATAGGTACATCAGTGTTCTTAGGATTAGATATGGTCAGATAAACAGTATTGGGATTGCTCGTATCTGCTATAGCTGCCATGTCAAATGGTCCCGTGATCGCTCCTGAACCCGTGACAGAAAGCGTATTCTGCGTCAGATCGCCCTTCTTATCTACATTGAAGCTGACGCTCTTCTTCTTCCCATTCTTTGAAGATGTCACATCGATATTGAACGATCTTGAACTCCCGCCAAGAGGATTATTCGTATCGACAACCAATATATAGAGTGTATCATCCTTTCCTAAGTCTGCATTTATCTTCTCATTTTTTGTCTTTGAAGATCCAAGATATTTCGCTGTATGGACATCATTGTTCACGGCAACATACACGTAAAGAGTCATCCCATTCAGATCTTCTTGAGGATTTATCGTCATAGTCTTGACTTCAGTCGTATCAACACTCAGAGCTACAACCTGCGTAGTATAAGGTAAAAGCGAGGGAACGTTTACAACTTTAGAATCCTCGTCATCCTTCAACTTTACAACGATACTTCCTGTATCATCTGCAAAATCATTCTTTATCTTAATGGGACTTTTAGCGTCAAAAAGGAAGAATCCTGCAAAACTGCTGTATGCATCACTGAATTTCGTCTCAGAAGGATTAACCTCACCCTTGCCATTCACATAATCCTTAAGCAGGATCAACGTATCCTGCCCGTCAAGGGCGGTATGAGAATTTATATAATCAAACATCCCCTTGAATGTAACACCATCTTTCTCGACAAGATAATTTATGAAATGTGCAGTAGAATAATCATGGAGACCAGTCTGTGAGTATAATGCACTCATAAGATAATCTGGCTTGATATCTATCCCCATCGTACCATCATGCATTGCGATCTTGTCTGCAGCATAATCTGCACTCGCTTCCATCCACCACTGCCTTGACTTCATAGAGAATATGTTGATATACTGATTCTGGACGACATGGAACAATTCGTGCGCGACCTCATGCTTCACACGGCTGTCCGCAAGAGTTATATCTGAAGATTTTGATTTGCTGCCCACAGTCTCAAAACTTTTTGAGAGAAGGATATTTCCAGTATAAGGACTCATCTGTGACTCTTCAGTATCACCTATGTATATATTGACTTTTTCAGGGACCTTATACCCTGCATCGATATATGCTTTTCTTGCTATCTCTGCAATCTTGCCTATGCCCTCTGCACATAGATGCTCACTGCCTGCCTCTGAACCAAGGCATTTGAAATTAGCTTTCTTATCATAGTATACTGTGAAATGCCCTTCAGGAGATGGGACATGCTCATAATCAGTCAGTAATCCGAACAGGTCCCATGCAGAGAAATGCGTAGTCTTGACGAGTATCTTATGATTCACCGCATCGACTGTCATAGGGACTTCAATCCATCTGTCCGTATCATAATATGCTACAACGAATGCATCCTCTGGCTTCACTCCTTGCGGAACAGCGTTCTCGTCATACGCAAATTCAAGTACTGCCTCTTTCTGAAATGATGTATTATCATCAGAATTACCTAGGGATATCTCGTACGCGCCAAGAGATTTCATCCCGGGAAAGAATGCTTCAGGAGGATTCTTCAAAGAGGATATATCAAGATTCTGTGGAGTTGATAGAAGTCCTCCAGGAATCCTTACTGTTATGCTTGAATTTTCAGGCGATACAACCTGCTCTTGTGCTGATGCACTAAGTGTCTTTGATATCAGGAGCACATTCTTTTCCGGAGTAGTGCATCCAGAGATAAATAATATCATGCAGATAATCGATAATGCTATAACAAGTTTTTGTGTATCCATTTCCATCCCCCCTAAAAACCATCCCCTAATAGACTCTGAATGAGTTATTTTTAAAAATGTTCCGCTATTAGTGCGTTCTTATGCACATCCCTTGGTTATACTACTAGAAGATAGCCCCACTCAGCTATATAGAAAATGATCGAAACTCAATGCGCATATCAAGAGATAAAAACCAAAAGATTTATATCATGCAGATATCATTTGTTTCAATAGTATTCAGGTACTGTAATATCGGTTCAAATAATTAAATACGGAGGTATTTGATATGGCAGAGAAAAAACATGGATTGAACAAACATGCCACAATTCTTGGCGTGATAGGAGTAATACTTATGATTATCGGAATATGCATCATAGAGATACATAATCCTCTAAGAGGATCTGGAGCAGGCACGGCCTGTCTCGTATTAGGAGTTGTGCTATTAGTTATATCAATAATAAGGTTCAGCAAAGCAAAGAATAAATAGTTATAGCCCCACTCGGAGACGAATTTTAATCCCGTCGAATTCGATGGGTTTAGATTTTATTCTCAGCACTCCGCTCACTGGACAACCATGCATAAGGTTTATAAATATAATTTATGTTCCCATATCATATGAATGATTCTATAGTCATCAAAGGCGCACGTGAGCATAATCTCAAGAATATCAATGTAGATATACCAAGAAACAAGCTCGTAGTAATCACAGGCCTATCAGGGTCAGGAAAGTCGACATTGGCATTCGATACGATCTATGCAGAGGGTCAGAGAAGATACGTTGAATCTCTAAGCGCTTACGCAAGACAATTCTTAGGCATAATGAAAAAGCCTGATGTAGATTCGATAGATGGACTCAGCCCAGCAATCTCTATAGAGCAAAAGACCACGTCCAAGAATCCCAGAAGTACTGTCGGGACAGTCACAGAGATTTATGATTACTTACGATTATTATTCGCACGTATCGGCGTCATGTATTGTCCAAAGTGCAACAGCCCGATAAAGCCTCAAAGTCCGGAGAATATCGTCAATCTGATAATGGCCGACAACAAGAAAATCTCTATTCTTGCGCCAATCATCAGAGGACAGAAAGGCACTCATGAAACAGTCTTTGACGACTTAAAGAAGGAAGGCTTCACAAAGGTGCGTGTAGACAGTAAGATATACAATCTTGACACAGTAAAGGACGAAATAAAGCTCGTCAGGTACGAGAAGCATTGGATTGAGGCTGTGATAGATACAATCACAGTAAAAGATGATGAGAGATTGAGGATTTCAGAAGGTGTCGAGCAGGCCCTGCATCAGACGAAGGGAAGGATAATCATCCTAGACGTAAACCTGGCAGAAAAATCCACAAATAAGAAGGAATTAGAGCGTGGCACAGGAGAGACCGTGTACACGACACACGGTGCATGCCCGAATCATCCTGAAATAGTCTTTGAGCCATTAGAGCCTAGGATGTTCTCATTCAACAGCCCATTTGGCGCATGTCCAAGCTGTCATGGTCTTGGTGAGATAATGCAAGTCAGTGAAGATCTTGTAATCCCGGATAAATCGAAATCCATAATGGACGGTGCCTTGGCAGTATATGGAAAGATGGATATCTCATGGAGGATACAACAGATTGCTGCAGTAGGTAAGAAGTCTGGTTTTGATGTCTTCACTCCGATAAGTAAGTTCACAAGAAAGCAATTGGATGTATTATTATATGGGACGACAGAGAACATAAACGCTAAATGGTCCAATGGTGCTGAGATGAATTTCAGGGGAGGATGGGAAGGCATAATCCCCCAGACACTCAGATTATACAGGCAGACTGAGTCAGAATGGCGCAAGGAAGATATGGAGAAGTTCATGGTCTCAAAACCATGCAAGGTATGCATGGGCAAGAGATTAAAAGACGTTGTCCTGTCAGTAAAGGTCGCAAAGAAGTCGATAATCGACATCACGGACTTAAGTATTGATGAGGCGCTTGACCTATTCCAGAATCTTGACAAGTCACTTAATGATAAAGATAGGTTCATTGCAAAACAAGTATTGAAGGAGATAAATGAGCGCCTGGGTTTCATGAAGAATGTCGGACTGAACTATCTTTCATTGTCAAGAGCCGCAAGAACATTATCAGGAGGCGAGGCGCAAAGGATCAGGCTTGCGACACAGATAGGAAGCAACCTTATGGGTGTCCTATATATCCTTGATGAACCGTCAATAGGCCTTCATCAGAGGGATAATGCAAAACTTATAGACACGCTTCATAGATTAAGAGATATAGGAAATACATTGATTGTTGTAGAGCATGATGAAGATACGATCAGAAAGGCTGATTATGTCATTGACATGGGCCCAGGGGCAGGGATACATGGAGGACACATAACAGCAAAAGGTACAGTCGCAGAGATATCTAAGAATCCAAAGAGCATCACAGGAGATTATCTTTCCGGAAAAAGAAGGATTGATGTACCGAAATCAAGAAGGAGGCCAAAGGATTTCATAAAAGTTATAGGCGCTTGTGAGAATAATCTGAAAAACATCTCAGTATCATTGCCTACAGAAGTCTTATGCTCGATAACTGGCGTCTCAGGCTCAGGCAAGTCGACATTGATGAACCAGACGTTGATGCCTTTCATGAGAAAACATTTTGGTGAACAGGCGGAAAAGATCGGAAAACATAAGAGCATCACAATACCTTCAGACGTCTCAAATGTCATAGTCATAGACCAGGATCCGATAGGAAGGACACCACGGAGCAATCCTGCAACATATACAAAAGTGTTTGATGAAGTCCGTAAGATATTTGCAGGGACGAAGGATGCAAGAGCACGTGGATATAAAGAAGGAAGATTCAGTTTTAATGTGAAAGGCGGAAGATGCGAGGAATGCCAGGGCGATGGCGTGATAAAGATAGAGATGAACTTCTTACCAGATGTCTATGTTGAATGCTCAGAATGCAAGGGCAAAAGATACAATAAAGAGACACTTGACATATTATACAAGGGAAAGAACATCGCAGATGTACTCGATATGACTGTCGAAGAAGCCGTTTCGTACTTTGAGAATTTCAGCTCGATAAAAAGAAAGATAGATACACTCATGGATGTCGGTCTTGGATATATAAAACTCGGACAAAGTTCGACTACATTATCTGGCGGAGAATCTCAGCGCGTGAAGATAACAAAAGAACTTGCAAAACAGAAACGGGGGAATACAGTGTACATGCTTGATGAACCTACGACAGGATTGCACTTCGAAGATACAAGAAAATTGATAACAGTCCTCAATAGATTAGTTGACAAAGGAAACTCTGTGTTTGTCATAGAACACAATCTTGACGTCGTAAAGTCATGCGATTACATAATCGATCTCGGCCCAGAAGGCGGAAACAAGGGCGGAGAGATAATCTGTTCTGGAACACCTGAAGAAGTTTCTAAGGTGAAGAATTCGTATACTGGACAGTTCTTGAAAAGGATGGTATAATATTTCATAACCTTAATATATTCATTATTTTTCTTTATTCTCATGCTCACAATCATTCCAGACAAGAAGCCAGACCTCTCCACAGTTCCAAAGAGTCCAGGATGTTACATATACAAGGATGAGACTGACGATATAATCTACATCGGAAAGGCAAAGAACTTAATCAATCGAATCCGTTCATACTTTTCAGGTCAAGATCATTCTGTAAAGACGCAGCATCTTGTTGCGAGGATACGAAAGATAGAGTGGATAGTCGTCGACAATGAAGTAGAAGCACTTCTCCTGGAAAACAATCTAATAAAAAAGCACAAGCCAAAATACAATATAGACCTGAAAGACTCGAAGAGATTCGCATATATCAAAATTACCGAAGAAAAGTTTCCGAAGATTCTCAGCACAAGAAAGGTCACAAAGGACGGGACATATTTCGGGCCATATACGGACGGATTCCAGAGAGTGCAATTGATAAGGACAGCTGTCTCCATCTTCAAGATACGTACATGTAAAATCCTGCCAAAGCATGAATGCCTGAATTTTCATATAGGGATATGCACCGCTCCATGCATAAAGAACGCCACAGAAGAAGAGTATGCAATGCAGGTGCAACGTGCAAAGGAATTCCTCAAAGGGAATGTCGAGGACACAATCAGCGTATTGGAAGATGAGATGCAGAGGCATTCAAAAGCATTAAGGTTTGAAAAGGCACTCGAGATAAAGAACCAACTTGCAGCGATAAGCACAATATATGACAGGCAGAAGGTCGAACTCATCAAAGGATATGACCAGGATGTTATCGCGATGTTAAAGTACAATGAATATGCGATAATCGAGATATTCACAGTGAGCAAAGGCGTCATCTCGGGAAAACAGGAATACAGGATAGAATATACAGAAGACGTCCTTGAAGAATTCTTAAAAGTTTATTATTCGACAAGAAAGATACCGCATGAAATAATAATTAACCAGGAATTAGAAGATAAAACCGTTCTCGAAGAATACTTCTCAAAATTACGGAACGCAAGTGTAATGATAACAATCCCAGAGAAGGGCGACAAGAAAGATCTGATCACACTCGCACTCAAGAACGCCACGCTAAATCTTGAAGAGAACAAGACTCTTGTAGAATTAAAGGATGCACTGAACATCCCCGAGTATCCTAAGGTCATCGAATGCTTTGACATATCAAACCTTGGATACGAACATATCGTAGGAGCTATGACAAGATTCGTAGACGGCAGGGCAGACAAGTCAGGATACAGGAAATTCCTCATAAGATCTACAATCGGAAAACAGAATGACTTCGCATCGATGGGCGAAGTAGTGTATAGGAGATACAAGAGACTGAAGAATGAAAGATCAGAATATCCTGACCTGATAATTATAGATGGCGGACTTGGACATCTGAACATGGCATTAAGATCATTGAAAGCATTGGGATTGAAGATACCTATAATCGCGCTTGCAAAAGAGAACGAAGAGATATATCAGCCAGGAAACGATACATCATTGAAGTTCGACAAGAACAGCAGGATGATGCTCCTCTTGCGTGAGATAAGAGACAGCGTGCATGATTTCGTCCTAGGATACAATAGGAAACGGCGAGAGATGAAACTGAGAGATGAGTTCAAGGATTTAGAAAAATAGATCAGTGCACAGAAAAAGTGTTATCAGAATCACGTCTTTCTTCTTATGATGCCTTTGCAATTCCTGCTTCTACAGTTGCACTTCATTTCAAAACCAGGCGTTTCATCCTCTGAATAATCGCCCGTTATCTCCTCGCCCTTCTTTATATCTCTTTTTGCGACATCGCAGAAATCCTTGGCATAAGTGTTTGCATCACATGAATGGTTCACGTATCTTGCCGGAGGCTGCATGAGAATATATTTATGATCCATGTACGCAACATACTTCTTCTCATCGATGGAAAGTCTCTTCACATCTTTAGCTGTCAATCTATGCGAGACATCCCACTTCACAACAATCTCTCCTTTCTTGAAATCCCTTGCAGCAAAAACGCCCCGCCCTTCAATCTTGGATCTCTTGACGATAACATCAAACGTCTTTCTCGCTGTAAGAATAACATCCCTGTCCTTGCGCAATAATATCTTAACATCCCTAAAACCTACACTCTCAAGCATCTTTCTGAACGGAGTCTCTATCAATATGACGTCCGGAGATTTATCTTTTGCTTCATGCTCAAGCATCTTCTTTTTCAGGTCAGGCCTGCCATACTCATCGTATAGTTTGAATCTGTCAATCTGCCTCTGCCATAATCTCTCACGTTTTACTGGATCGTCCGGCAGAATCTTATCTTTTATGATAAATAATCCGCCCGTTCTTAGTGCAGAATACATTGTCTTCAACATCTTTGATTGTTTTGCACGTCCAAAATTATGTATTACATGCGAGGATGATACGACATCATATCCCTTATCAGTCCTGAACTTTAATGCATCCGCTACCTTGAAAAAAATATTTTTTGATTTAAGAAAGTGTTTTGCATTGCTTATGACCGCAGGATCAACATCTGTCGCCAGAATCTTCATTCCAGGGTTATACTTGTGGATAAATGCTGTAGCTTCTCCAGAACCGCAGCCGAATTCTATAAAAGATTTTGCATTGAATTTTTGTATCTCTAATGCAGTTTTTGTATGCAACTCCTTCTCGTACGGCCACGTCTTCAATATAAGTGCATAATCCTTATTCAATTCCTTACCGAAACCTCGTTTTACCATGCACTCATATCGATTTGTTGTTTTTATAAATTTGCCGAAATAACATACCTTTATAAACAGTCAATCACTCCTCATATCAAAATAAAAGAATTGTGGAGAGCCAGCTCATTCTAATTAATGACGCTTGCTCGCAATCAAGAGCACGTCGAAACGTAATCTAAAAAATGTATTCGATAGTAAGATATTGATTGTATAGGATTCTTTTGGAGAAAAAAAATGAAATTTGAAGAATTGAACCTTAAGCCTGAATTGCTGAAGAGCACGACGGCTTTAGGATATGTAGACGCTACAGAGATACAGGAGAAATGCATCCCTGCGATCCTCGGCGGAAGAGATATAGTCGGCCAGTCACAGACCGGCTCGGGGAAGACAGCCGCATTCGGCCTGCCGATGCTGCAGAACATCGTCCCAGGAGCAGGGATACAGGCGATAATATTGACGCCTACAAGAGAATTGAGCGTACAGGTGCACGATACATTAAAAGTCCTTGCAAGGTTCACCAACATAAAATTTGCATCGATATACGGCGGGGTCGCGATGGGACCACAAGTGGATGCATTGAAGAGGGCGGATATTGTCGTCGGGACTCCAGGAAGGGTCATGGATCATCTTGAGCGTAAGACATTCAGCATACATGCCATAAGATATTTTGTTCTCGATGAGGCTGACAAGATGCTTGAGATGGGATTCGTCGACGATATAAAGACTATACTCAGATACACTCCGAAGACAAAGCAGTCGCTCATGTTCAGCGCGACGATGCCTACGGCGATAAAAACGATAATACAGCACAATTTCAATGATCCTACGTACATCAAGGGACAGATGTATGTCGACAGGTCACTCTTGAAACAGACTTATTATAATATAGAGTCGCAGGAAAAATTCTCGCTGCTCACCTATATATTGAAATTGGAGCAGAATATCGCTCTTGTATTCTGTGCGACAAGGCATGAAGTCGATCTCGTGACAGAGAACCTCAATCGTGAAGGTGTGAAGACCATGGGGATCCATGGAGGCCTGACGCAGAACAGAAGACTACAGGTCGTGGACATGCTCAGAAAAGAGCACATACATGTCGTCGTGGCTACGGATGTCGCAGCGCGAGGGCTTGATATAAAGAACATAACACACGTCATAAATTATGACCTGCCAAGATCATCCGATGAATATATCCATAGGATCGGAAGGACAGCAAGAGCCGGTGAAAGCGGAGAGGCCATAACACTATTGACACATGCGGATTATGGGAAGTTCCAACTGATACTGAGCGATAGGACGCTGAAGATAGCAAGAGGGGATCTTCCGAAATTCCCACAGATAAGATTCGAGCGTGGCAGCCGTGGAGGATTCCAGGGCAGACCTCATCAGGGAAGAAATTTCACGAACAGGGAATCGAGACCTTCACCTTCAGGCGGCTTCAGAGGCCGTCCAAGCGGCGAGGGAAGAGGCCGTGGTGATGGACGCAGCAGGTTCGGCTCAGACGGAGGGTCTAGAGGCGGCGACGGCAGAAGTTCACGCGGTTCTGGCGCAAGATTCGGAAGAGCCGACAGATAGACTATTTTTTTATTTCTTTTCTTAGATTTTTCGTTAGCGACGGAAACTTTATGATTTTCATGTGGAACTCTAAAAACATCTGCAGAAAATAATTACCTTTCTGAAGTGGGTTAATAAAAGAAACTTATAATTTGTGTCTCATCTACATATAGTTATCTAAGTTCCTATAATATCAAAATCCCCTCCTGATGAAAAGGGAATCAAATATGTACGATGTGCCAGAACCCTCCAAAGCCGTTGAGACCGTCCCCGTTTGTGTCTCCAGGATTCATGTCGTTCTTGAAATAATACAAGGGCATACTATTGTACGTCACTTGATGTGTCCCATCAGTTCTGCTTATGATCCCTATATCGCCACTGCTAGAGACATCACTGCTGACCTGCGGTATGCTATCTGTATTTACAAGCAGTGGAGGCCATGCTACTGCACATGAATTATAACACATACTGACGCCTGGACTGTCCGGGCTGAATGTGTATAGGGTCATCCCATTGTTATCGACAAGTATGTGCCCGCCGATGATTGCTGATGACTTAAGATAACTTGATTCATTGCTTGCGGACGTGTTCGCAGACGTCACACTTGTAGAGGAGGTGTTCTCAGGTGTATTCGAGCCCGTCACAGTATCTCTTATGCCTCCAATATCCGTCTCGATGCTTTGGAGCCCATCAGGGGGTTTTGGTCCCTCGGCTAAGATTCCAACAACCACCGTCTTAGAAAATCCTGGCTCTACAACCGTTATGGATTGTGATCCAACATCAGGATTGTTCCATCCATATGAGTCATTCATGCCCAAAAAATCGTTGGAGTTAAGATCAGTTATCAACTGCGAAAAGGCCGCACTATCAACAGGCATACTGACATTGGAGACTACATTACCGACAGAATCGTATACGGTATATGTTGCCGTGTCGCTTGTTGTATTCAACTCTCGCGAGGCAACATTAGGGGCGATGAATCCTCTATAAGTCCTGTAAGATATCATCGCATCAGAGGTGATGGCCTGTGACGGCGTAGTAGATACTGGTGTTGTAGGCACTGAAGAAGACTCAACAGGACTTGCAACAGGGGGAGAACCAGCGTTTATACTCGTATTATCTGTCTGCACTCCCGTGACCTGACCATTGGTCTGGTCAGAAGGCGGACCGCTCGGCGTAGAAGAACAACCCGCAATCACAAGCAGCAATACAGCCAGCATTGGAACAATCGACATTCTCATCATAGAAATCACCCCAACAATGTGCATAGAGAAGCACACGGGGTATATAAAAGTTATTAAACAAAAATCATATACAAAAGCATATGCAGCATATGTTTATAAGCGATTTATCGACGATTCATTAACTATTGGGCAACAGTCAATCAAGAAAGCCCCATGCTTCATTAGATTTATAAATCCTTTTTCTTTCCGTAAATCATGGTGCTTGATAAGCTGGGAGAGGGACTTAGAGGAACTCTCGATAAGATAAAGAACGCATTATTCGTAGATGAGAAACTGATAAATGAGCTCATCAGGGACATACAGAAATCCCTTCTTCAATCCGATGTGAATGTGAAATTGGTCTTTGAATTGACAAAGAATATCAAGGAGAAAGCACTCAAGGAAGATGTCCCGAAGAACCTTTCCAAAAAAGAATATCTGATAAAAGTCGTATATGAAGAATTGGTGCAATTCTTAGGCGGAGAGGGCGCGAAGATAAACATCAACAAGAAGCCATTCTATATAATGCTCGTCGGTCTATTCGGAAGTGGAAAGACTACACATGCAGGTAAACTTGCAAAATATTATCAGAAGCGTGGATACAAGGTAGGATTGATATCGACTGATACATGGAGGCCTGCGGCATATGAACAATTACAGCAGCTCTCTCAGAAAGTAGGTGTAGATTTCTACGGCATCAAAGGCGAGAAGGATCCTGTGAAGATATTTCGTACATACATGAAAGAGCTTGACAAGTATGACATAATCCTCGTCGATACAGCAGGAAGGGACGCACTCAATGATGAACTGATCGAAGAGTTGAACAAGATACAGAGCATAGTCAATGCAGACGAAAAATTACTCGTGATAAGCGCGGATATAGGCCAGGCTGCAGAGAAGCAGGCAAGGACATTCCACGACACATGCGGCGTCACAGGCGTCATAATCACAAAACTTGACGGGACGGCAAAAGGCGGAGGAGCTTTGACAGCGTGCTCTGTAACAGGCGCTCCTGTAAAATTCATAGGTGTTGGAGAGAAGATTGACGCGCTCGAAGAATTCAATCCGCAAAGATTTGTCGGAAGGATACTCGGCATGGGCGATCTTGAGACGCTCCTAGAGAAAGTCAATGATGCAATATCAGAAGAGGATGCAAAGGATCTTGGAAAGAAGTTCCTCAAGGGAGAATTCAACCTTATAGACCTGTATGAACAGATGCAGGCGATGAAGAAGATGGGTCCCTTGACAAAGGTCATGGAATTGATTCCTGGAATGGGCGGCCTGAAAATCCCTAAAGATATGCTTGAGAGCCAGGAGATAAAACTTGAGAAATGGAAGTATGCCATGCAGTCGATGACAAAAGACGAACTCGAGGATCCCGAAATCATAGACGCCAGCAGGGCCGAGAGGATATCGAAAGGCTCAGGGATGACATCTGGAGAGGTCCGCGAACTTGTAAAGCAGTACAAACAATCAAAGAAACTCATCAGGATGATGAAAGGCAACGAAAAGGGCATGGAGAAGATGATGAAGAACATGCAGTCAGGACAGGTAAAATTCTAGATATAAGCAAGATAGTGCTGATTGAAATTCTTGATTCCGAAATATTTTTAAAACAATCACTGATTCTTATGAATTATCGAAATTTTAATAGAACTTATCCGTTTTTTATCAACATCTCATTTTTGGATTGTTCTATACAAAAGATATAATGTATACTATAAAAAATATGACGTTTAGCATTGTACTGCGAAGTATGATGACAAGATGCTGGTGGGATGAATGAATATTAAGGATGCATTTAAAGGATTGTTTTCACATTTTAAGGCTGACCTCGTTGCAGGCCTCATCGTCGCGATTGTAGCGTTGCCTCTTGCAATCGGCTTTGCGATAGCATCTGGAGTTCCACCTGTGATGGGAGTGTACGCCGCAATCATCGGAGGACTTGTGGCCGCGATATTCGGAGGATCAGACTTTCAGATATCAGGTCCAACTGGAGCGATGGTCGTCGTCATACTTGCAGTAATATCAAAATACGGCATGGATGGCTTGATACTTGCGACATTCATCGCAGGAATAATCCTGCTCTTGTTATGGCTATTCAATCTTGGAAAGGCAATCGAATATATCCCTCATCCTGTGATTGTCGGCTTCACGGCAGGTATCGCTGTACTAATATTTTTTGGCCAGTTGAATAACTTCTTCGGGATAAACCCTTCGTATCCGATTGATGCAGGATTCTTCACGAAGACCATCATCAGCCTATCAAATTTCCTTCATGCAAACATCTATGCAGTCATAATAACCCTTGTTACCATTGCGATACTGATTGTCATGCGCAGGGTCTCAAAGAAAGTCCCTGGATCAATCGTTGCAGTGGTCCTTGGATTGATAGCTGCATATTTTCTCAACGGATACATGCACATAAAGACTGTAGGCGATGTAGGGATCATCCCAAGCACAATTCCCATGCCGCACATACCAAGTGTCACATGGGAACTCGTGACATTCGTATTGCCGGCAGCATTGACTATAGCTGCTCTTGCCGCAATCGAATCATTATTATCAGCAGTCGTTGCTGATGGGATGACAGGAAAGAAACATGATTCCAACAAAGAATTACGCGGACAGGGTCTTGCAAACATAGCCTCAGCACTATTCGGAGGGCTTCCCGTAACAGGAGCGATAGCAAGGACAGCGACAAACATAAGAAATGGCGGAAAGACAAGATTGGTAGGAATAATACATGCATTGATACTACTGGCGATACTCCTACTGCTCGGAGGGATATTCTCGCACATACCGCTTGCTGTGATTGCGGGCATACTGATGTATGTAGCGTTCAATATGGTCGAATGGAATCTCGTATTTGAGATATTCAAGATGCCTCTTAGCGATGTCGTTGTGATGATCATAACATTCGGGCTCACTATATTTGTAGACCTGACTGTAGCAATCGAAGTTGGGATAGTCCTTGCAGCATTGCTGTTCATGAAAAGGATGGGCGATCTGTATAATGTCGAGGAGCATGCATTCAACGATCCTGATGAGACGAAGATAACACACGAGGTCGTGCAGAAGTTCCATCATCCTGACATAAGTATATATACACTGAACGGGCCATTATTCTTTGGCGCGGCTGCAAGACTCGATCAGGAATTGAGCAACACGCCAGGATACCACAAGCCCATAAAGATAATCCGCATGAAATATGTCCCTGTGATAGACGCGTCGGGAATTGCTGCACTGAAGGCTATAGTGCATAAGCATATGCGTATGAAGGGTGTCGTGTTATTCTCGACAGTCCAGCCTCAGGTATACATACTGATGGAAAAATCAGGGCTTATTGAAGATGTCGGAAAGGAGAATATCTTTAGGAGGACAAGTCATGCATTTAGGCAGGCATTGATGCTTGCACACAAGATGAAGGGCGAAGATGATAGGATAACATCAGAAGAGACGAAGAGATATGACCTGACAAATATCGATGCAGATGATAAAGTGATCCATAAGCTGAACGATCGGGACCCTGTAGAGAATATGATCAGGGGAACAGGGATACATAAACTACCGAAGAATACCATCGCTGCAGGAAAAAAGATAAAAGATACGACAGCACATTACACGGATATGCACCGCAAGAGGACATTGAAGCATAAGAATGAGATACTGCAGAGCGTGAAGATAAAAAGCGAGAGATTGGACAGGATCAAGAAGATAAAATTCAAGAAAGGATCCATGTTCAGATAAGAAATTCGGGATAGCGTCATGAATGATGATTCAATCCTTCTTTCCGCTGAAGCTCTTGCTGATGCTCTGGGACCAGAATGTCGGCAATGGATTGGATACAAACCCTTTGTATGTGTCAGAATATATATACGTCAGCCCTTTGACATTCCTGTACCTGTCAAAGTCTTCAATAACCTCTTTGTATATATCTTTTATCTTCTTTCTCTCGAAATCAAGTTGCAATAGAGATGATGGCTTGAGCACGAGATAGTCTGCCTGCCTTATCGCATTTATCTCGAGGTTAGATGAATTCTGCGTGATGAATATTATGCTCAGATCCTTATGTCTTGCTATCAATAGCAACTCGCTTAGCAACTGGTTCGCATCACTAAAGCCCTGCCTTGCACTGAAAAGTATTCCGCCCTCATCGATAAGTACATACGAGCCGTTCTCGATCTCATCAAGAGTATTCACATTGCGTACCCATGATGGCATGCCGTGAGACTTGAATCCCATCGTGAAAGTCTTACGCTTTGACAATGTATGCAGGTTCTCAAGAAGTTTCAGGCCGAATGCGCTCTTCCCAGAGCCTCTTGCACCGATGATGAGCCCTATCGTGCTGTCTTTCTTCACAAGCACATCCTCGAATCTGATGAAATTCCCTGCGATATCCTTGACTGTCTTGAATGGAATGTATGGATTATCTGCAGATTCCTTTTTCACAATCTCCCTATTTGAGAACAATCCGATAGACCATTCAACACCAAAGACGATGCCCTTGACTATCCATGATATCATCACAAAAAGCATCTTGAACGGCCATAGGATGATCCTAATGAAAGGTACTGCTCCTGATTCTTCATCATCCTTGCCGCGCCTCTTGACCATGATATGCGAATGGGATGTTTGTTTATATTTTTTACCAATTGGATAATCAATTAATAATCAAAATCAGGATAATCTTTAAAAACCCTCCATCATTCTTCTAGTCATGAAAGTGCTATTCTTCATAGACACGCATGGAAATGAATCCATGCTGAGAAAGATCCTTGCTAAGTCAAAGGAGGCGGACCTGATAGTTTGTCTTGGAGACTTCACGACATTTGAAAGCGACATGGAAGCTATATTAAAGCAGTTGAACGCGATAGGAAAACCAGTCCTTCTTCTCCATGGAAATCACGAGACACTCGAAGGGATAATGCACGCATCTAAGAATCTTCAGAACATACATTTCATCCATAGGAATTATTATATAACAAGCGATCTCATATTTCTTGGCTACGGAGGCGGAGGATTCTCGACAAGGGATGATGAATTCACAAGATTGGCGGAATATTTCGTCAAGGACAAGGAATTATTGCTCAAGACACGTAAATTCATCCTCCTGACCCACGCGCCACCATATGGGACAAGGATCGATGATATGGGAAAAGCGTTCGGCCACGTCGGGAATCAGAGTATAACTGAATTCATCGTCAAGCACCAGCCACTCCTTGCAATATCAGGACACATCCATGAGACGGCAGGGCAGGAAGATAAGATAAACAAGACTCGACTCATCAATCCAGGATGGGATGGAGTGATCATTGAGTTATGATGTATTCTAGGATAAACTTTATATACATTCTTGATATGAGCATCCTATGCATATCGTACTAATATCATGCGTAAAGGTCAAGCTCGATCATCCTGCGAGGGCACGGGAGTTATACATCAGTCCTCTCTTCAAGTTAAGCCTTAGATATGCTGAATCATTGTGTCCTGACAAGATATTCATTCTGTCAGCAAAATATGGGATTGTTGGACTCGATCAACATATCGAGCCGTATGAATTGACTTTAAACAAGATGAAGATTCACGAAGCGAAGGCATGGTCAGAAAAGGTCATCAAAGAATTAAAAAATCTTACAGATATCGATAATGATGAGTTCACGATTGTTGCAGGAGAAAAATACAGAAGATTCCTTCTGCCGCACATCAGGCATTATTCGATTCCGACGAAGGGCCTGAGTTTCGGGAAGACATTGCAATTCCTGAAGGTGCACACAAAATGAATAATTGCGAAGAGCTGCATAAATTATTCAATAGCATGCATAGATATAAGTTTCCATACAATCCTGACGACATACCGTTGAATGGTATCTACATATTATTCCAGAAAGGTGAGAGGGCCCATGACGTGGACAGGATAGTCCGTGTAGGGACGCACACGGGAAAGGATCAGTTGCGTTCAAGGCTATGGCAGCATTTCGTCAATGAGAACAAGGATCGGAGCATATTTCGGAAAAATATCGGACGTGCGCTGTTGAATGAAGCGCATGACCCTTTCTTGAAACAATGGGAGCTGGATCTCACGACAAAAGAGAGCAGGAATAGATTTGCAAAAGATATCGATATGGAAAAACAGGGGAAGACAGAAAAAGACGTCACAAGATATCTTCAGGAAAATTTCACGTTCATCGTGTTCAGGTTCGATGATAAGGACGAAAGATTGAAGCTTGAATCGAAGATAATCTCGACTGTATCATCATGCAAGGATTGCAAGGCGTCAAAGAATTGGCTCGGTAATTTCTCACCAAAAGAAAAGATAAAGGCAAGCGGACTCTGGCTCGTAAATGAACTGTATAAGGAACCTATGGATAAGAAAGACATGGCAACCCTCAGGCAGATCCTAATCAAACAGCAAACTATATAAAACTAACAAGTTCTTTCTCAGGTATGGATTTCAAGCAGGCGATAGGCATCACGGAGAACTCAAAGGAGTTCAAGGATTTCTCGAAGAAGAACGCACATTATTATCTCGTCCATGTCTTCTCTACGATGGATTCCCTTAACGATAACGTCTGGCAGATAGGATACTACAGCAAGGAAACAGATAAGCTTGTCGTATTCGAGAATAATAACGATCTCATATTGATACATCCTGCTGAAGATGCCCTGAAAAAAGAGGAGTATATACAGATGCTGGAACTGGACAAGTTGAAAATATCAAAGAGCGATGCTGTGTCGATATGCGACGGCGTCCTTAAGGAGAATTATAAGTATGAATCATTGAATAAGGCGATATTTCTGCTGCAGAACCTTCCGGAATATGGGAATGTGTGGAACATAACGATAATCACAGAGACATTCAGCGTGATAAATATTAAGATCGATGCAATCACAGGAAAGGTCGTCAAGCACGAGAAGCAGAACCTGATGAACTGGAGATCGTAATTCTTTATCGCGTATCTTTTTACTTCTAAACAAATTTACTACTTGGCAGAGCAAATCCGATATACAAACTATACTACGGTTGTTACTTCGGGATGAATTTTTAAGTTTGTGCCTAGTTTGCCACTTGATGAGGATTCTTAGTGTTCTTCAACATATAAGTCTGAAAGCAATCTTTGGTTTGAGTATGTTTCTAAATAGTTTTCCAATGACGGATGTATTTATAAATAAGTGAAACCCTGTTAATACATCAAAAAATATATAGACGAGCGATGCTAACCAACAAGTTTGGTCGGCGTGAGAGAGGGTTTCATTATGGCAAAAATAAGTTATGTAGCAAAGACGACAAGCAAACAATTGGATTCATTCTTCGCGCAGGAGACAGCAGCGCCAGAATCAGTAGAGACAAAAGAGATCTAGAATCATTTTTTCTTTTCTATAAAAGTTCTAAAAGATAAAGTAAGTCTCAATAATTTTTCTTTAATAAATCTTTGACATAAAGCATTACGTCTTCATGGACCAAATCTAAAGAACCCATCCCGTTAATAATCTTGAACCTCTCTGGCTCTTCTTTTGCTATAAAAAGGTATCCCTCGCGCGCACGCTCAAAAAATTCTCTTCCAGATGATTCTATACGATCATACTTTCCTTTGCTACGTTTCATCATCTCATCGATAGATATATCAAGAAATAGGGTCAGGTTAGGCACTAGTCCTTCCGTAACAAGCTTATTTGTCTTTAAAATATAATCCCTATCAAAACCTCTGCCAAAACCTTGATATGCTGTTGTTGAATCATAGAATCTATCACATAAAGCGATCATTCCATTGCTTAACGCTGGAGTTAGAATTTCTTTTACAAGTTGCGATCTTGAAACGTTAAATAGGTTAAGTTCACTCATAACAGTCATCGCACTATTTTTCCTATCCGCAAGCATCTTTCGAGCCTTTTCACCAATATCCGTGCTCCCAGGATCTCTAGAAGATATTACCCTAAACCCCATAGCAGATAATTTAGAACTCAATAATTGTATCTGCGTTGATTTTCCAGAAAAGTCAAGTCCTTCAAATGTTATCAATAATCCTTCGTAGTTGCTCATTTTATTTAGTGTAATATTTTATTTTCTAATTTATCCCTGAATTCCCTCAATTCTGAGTTGTCAAACTGCACCCCGCGATACATTTTTGGTTTCTTATCTTTGATTAGAAGAATAGAATCGATAGTTCGTAATTCTTGATGCATCGCTTCTTGCGGAATTAATTGTGAAATCACATCTAATTCAGGTCTAGAGAGGTGCACAGCATTCAATACATAATCCTCGAACGCTCCATATGATACTGGATAAATCTCTTTGACCATGCCGGCCATAACATTAGCGTATACCCTGATTTCTTTTTGCGCATGTTCATCCATCCTTAATTCCAGAAAATGGAATATATTCCTCAGATCAGATTTCCAATACCATTCAGTATATAATGACACAGGAAGACAGGTTCTTGCTAACTCTTTAGCTATCTTTTTTTCAATCAATCTTGAATAGCCTCTATGACTGACTGTGTTACTGTCTATCAAAATACTCAACACTTCTTGCTGTAATTCTGGCGGGACCTCTTCTTTACTTCTGCCCTGTTTATTGTCAGTACTCTGAAAACCTATATCTTCAATGGATGGAACAGAGAATTCGTCTTCAGCAAAAGAATAACGTTTAGAAGCCTCGTTAACATTTGCAGTTCTATGTCTTATCCATTGTCTTGCGACATATATCGGAAGTTTCACATGAAATTTTAATTCAACCATCTCAAAAGGACTCGTATGCTGATTTCTCATCAAGTATCTTGTGAGTCCTGTATCTTCGCTGACTTTTTTTGTTCCAACACCGTAACTGACTCTTGCAGCATGAACAATAGAAGAGTCAGAACCCATATAATCAATAAGTCTGATGAAACCTTTGTCAAGACACTTGTAGGGCTTTTCTAATATAGCTTCTGCAGCAGGAACAGTCGGCCTATTTGTCTCACTCATCCTAAACAACCCCCATTAATCGTGATTAATACTAACTGTTCTTAGAATATATAAACATTTCCGTGCTGCAACCTATGTGAGACGAAACGATGTTATGATAATACGTATTGTGAAAGTTATTCAAGAAAGCATCTTTTCTAGAGATGGTTTGTATCTCTCCATCCATAACCGCACTTTGTGCATCTGAAGATGTTCACTTCAGGCTCATCACTCGGACCTACCTGCTGCGTCCAATGCTCGGCCTCAGTATTATCGCATCTAGGGCATGACTCCTGGACTATCTCACGAGATACATCGCTCTTCTCAACAATTTCAGTATTCTTGTGTTCTCCTTTCTTGTCAGTGAGATTGATTATGCTCGTCCCTTTATCATATACATATCCGCAGCTGCATCCTAAGAATTTCGTGCCATCGACATCCCTTGGACTCAGTATCGATCCACATGCAGGGCAGAACTTCATTTTTCCTCCACAAGAAGCAGTTTCTGATGGCTTCGCAACCCGCTCTTTATGGTCACTCTTTTTTTTAATTGTTTTGAAAAGAATCTCACAACCTCGACGTTCGCTGCGTTATCCTCTGGTTTTGCATGAATATTTACCCGCAGAGCTTTTCTCTCTGCATCCCATCCAAGGACTTCAGTCTTAGGAGAATTCGGTTTGACAAGAATCAGGAGATGATCATTCGTGATGTAACCTTTTACATCAATCATTTCCCGCCTCTCCATTGATGGCTGCATGCGGTGCATTTGTAGAATATCGTCTCAGGCTCATCGCCTGCACGCATCTGCTGCGACCACGTGTATGCCTTGGGGTTCTTGCATTTAGGGCATTCCTCATCAACGACAGGATGTATTGAAGTCTCCTTTTCAACGATCTCGACACTCCTGTCTGCTTCATCACGCTTCTGCGTGAATGTTACAGTGCTCTGCGCCTTGTCAGCGACATATCCGCAGTTGCATCCAAGGACCTTCTTGTCCCTGACCACTTTCGGTCTCAACATCGAACCACATTTCGGGCAGAACATCATTGTCAATCACCTACAATATCATAAACAGTACTATATATCTATCAAATATATTCAATCAACAATTAAGCGAATGAACATCCATTGAATGTCACACATTGCAGCAGGTCCGCAAACCATATCTTCACATACCCAAGATAAGGTATCTTTATCCATGCCTTGCCTATTATCTGATCCTTGCCTATGTATTGTTCATTGAGGCTCGGATCGATTATCTGTCTCTGGTTATGGTCTCCTTTTGTCGCGATGAAGTCATCCTTCTCGACAACCCTATGTATCACAGGATAAGAGAGCTTGGATTGGTATACAAGTATCTCTCCGACGTTCAACCCTTCGAACGTCACGCCCTTAAGCAGTATGATATCCCCCTTGTTGAATCCATTGTGCATCGGATATGATTCAAAATCTTCTTTTGTTATATGCCTGCTTGCGTACCAGTCAGCCTGTGTACACGTATAGATTGTGGTCCCATTGGCACATGATGCAGGGCTGCCCCACCATTTATCGAAATTCCCGTTATGCTCCATGCTCTCGGAGATAACGGCGACAATAGGCAGGTTCGTCCCTAATATCAGACCGATTCCAGGATACAATATGAATTTTATGATAATAAACGCGAGGATGATATTGACTATCCAACTCCACACACTATCCTCATTCCATATGAAATTCCAGAACTTCTTAAGACCGATCTTCACGTCATTCCAAGCCATAATCCAAGATTAGATGGATAAATTATAAATGTTGTGGAAATATACCAGAATAAATTTATAAAGCCACATAGTATATTGTTATCATGAAGAAGGCAAAGAAGATAGTGCATAAGAAACAGGCAGTTCATAAAGTCAAGAATACATCAAGCCATACGCACAGTCATAAAAAGATTGCACATAAGCATTACGCCAAGAAGTTCTGTCCTAACTGCGGTGAGCCGATGACAGGAAGCGGCACATTGTGCAACAATTGCCAACCGGTCGATTTTGATTTCAAGGATATAAAGGTAGTCCTGTGCAACAACTGCGGATCATATCTCTACAGGAATAAATGGGCAAGATTCAGGGACATGAACGCCGTCATAAATACGGTCATTGCAGGAAACGTAAAACTCAAAGTCAAGGTCTCAAAGATTTCAGACATAGGTATAGAGACTATCAGAGGGTATAAGGCTGGCGTGAAAAAAGACCATGTGATAAAAGTCAGCATAAAAAATGAGCATTTTGATCTGCCTGCGACCGTTGAGGTCACATTATGCCCAAAATGCGCCAAGCAGGGGACAAAGTATTTCGAGAGCATATTACAGGTAAGGAATAGCAACGACGAGATACATGCATTCATAAGGAACGAACTTGCGAAACAGCAGAAGAAAGGGGTGCATCTGAACAAGGAGGAGCGTATCGATGACACAGGAAAAAACATAGACTATTACCTGACGAACCAATCGTATGCGAAAGTCCTTGCAGAAAAATTGCGCAGCAATTTCGGCGGCATCATAAAGAAGAATGCACAATTATTCTCTGTCAGCTGGGAAACGAGCAAGAACCTATACAGGCTCAATATATTGGTGGAGCTCCCTATATATAGCAAGGGAGATGTCATCAAAAAAGACGGACAATTATACAGGATAATAAGCATGGATACGAAGATACATGCTATAAACCTTAAGACGAACAGCAAGACATCCCTCCCGCATAAGAATTCATACGATATATTGAAACCTGTCGAGGTCATGCTGATAAAGAGGTATCCTGAATCCGAGATATTAGACCCAAACACATACTATCAAGCAAGATTGATGAATCCTTCCGAAAAACTCGAGATAAACCAGAAGCTCCACGTCGTCATAGACGGCGGAGAAGCATGGATGGTAAAAGAGTAAACTTCTTAAATTATCCGATAAAAGATAATGAAATGTATCCTATAACTCTCCTTGGAAAAAATTATTGCATTGGAAAGACTTCATTGAAAGATATTGCAATAAAATACAAGACACCTTCTTATGTGTATGATTTAGACGTGATCGAAGATAAATTCAATTCTCTAAAAAAATTCATTTCATGGCCTAAGCTTCGGATATGTTATGCCATGAAGGCAAATTCGAACACGGATATATTAAAAAAACTCAAATCTATAGGATCTGCCATTGATGCTGTAAGTTATGGCGACGTATTAGTTGCAATAAAAGCAGGCTTTAAGCCAGAAAGTATTATATTCACGACAAATAATGCAACTGATGCAGAGATTGATCTGGTATACGGGAGTAAAGTTCTCATAAATATCGGAGATTTATCACACCTTGAAAAATTCGGAAAATCACATCCACAATCCAGGATGTGCCTAAGAGTTAATACAGAGGTAGAATCTGGAGAGAATAATCTTGTAAAGACCGCAGGCAAGGAATCACAATTCGGTATATTACTTGATGATATAGCAGCCGCCAAGAATATCGCTGATAAATATCATCTCAAGGTCATAGGCATACATGAACATACCGGATCAGGGGTATACGATACTGCTGATATGTTCACAAGTATCGAGAGGACACTCGATGTCGCCAGACAATTTCCAGACCTGGAATTTGTAGATTTTGGGGGCGGATTCAAAGTCCCTTACAGACCAGATGAAGAACGCATAGACTATGAAGGATTCGGAAATAAACTAATAAAAATTTATGGTAAATTCTGCAAGGATTATGGCAGGAATCTTGAACTTTTCATAGAGCCAGGAAAATATCTTGTTGCAGAATCAGGGATATTGCTTGTAGAAGTCAACACTTTAAGGAATTCTGGCTTTAAAAATAAGAATGCAAAAATTTTTGCAGGCGTCAATTCTGGATTTCCACAACTGATCAGGCCAGTTCTTTATGGAGCATACCATCACATAATAAATTGCAGCAATCCAGAAGGCCAGAAAAAGAAGTACACTGTTGCTGGAGATATTTGTGAAGGAGGGGATATATTTGCAAAGGATAGGATGATAGAAGATATACGCGAAGGTGACATACTCACCATACTGAATGCAGGAGCGTATGGATATAGCATGGCATCAACTTACAATAACAGGCCGCTGCCAGCAGAAATAATCATAGAGGATGGAAAGCCAAGAATTTCAAGAGAAAGATTGAGCTTTGAAGAATATGTTAAGAAATATTACAAAGCATAAGTTCTAAGAAGAGCCTATAGTAAAGTCCCGAAGTATTCACCCGTCATAATCCCCTAGATTTATCTGTCCTTTCCTCTTGTTCTCTTTGACCTTAACTCTCTCGTCGGACAGTTCCTGTCCTACCTGTTTCTTCACGTCAAGTGCAATCTGCTTTCCAAGAAGCTGCGTCAATGTCGTCAGATCAACCTTCTTCACATCAGAGATGTCGCGTATCTTGTTGTCGAACATCTTTCGAGCCCTTATCCTTCCGATATTTTTCAATTGCAACAATGGTATCAACTCTTCACGTGCACCATATTTCAACCTGAATCTCAATTTCGCCACATCCTTGATCAAGACGTGCATCTTGAGCAGTTTCGATAATTCTTCAGCGGAATAAAGCAGCCAGTCAGCAATATCTTTTTTCGCATTCAATTCGCCCGGCCTGACATCATATTTTTCCAGCAGATATTCTTCATCCTTCTCATCAAGCCACTCCATGAAAAAACCGGCAGTCTTCGTAGAATTCAAAAATTCTTCATAATACTCATCAAAGAGTTCAGGGATTTCAGTCAGTATGAATTCCGAATTCTTATTCACAAGTTCTTGTATATCATCGATCTCACGGCTCTTGACGCGCAATAACGGACGCATCTCAAGGCAGGTACACACGAGATGCATTATAGAATAATCATTGAACAGGCTTTCGGATTTCTTCTTAAGGCCGTTCCTTAATGCGATGATTATCTCATGCGCGGTGTACGGATCGAGATACAATTCAGAGACGCGATGGCCGAGCAGTGTCGCGCGGATCTTCTCATCTGATCTCTTAAATGTCATTTTCAATGCACTGACAAAATCTTTCGATGAACCAGCGATCTTTTCTTCGGCATTCTCTCCACCGACATGCACGAATTCCCACTCCTCGAGCTGCTCAAGCATCCTATGGATTATCTGCTTCAATTTATTCATGTCACCATAATGCTTTGCATAGAATGTCTCGCTGAAGAATTCCTCAAGATCATGCGTCGTGGTTATGAATTCGGATGCGATGAGGCTTAAGATGTACGTACGCATTATAGGCTCGACGGCAAGTTTTGAGACTATCTCTTCAGGGACGCCATCAATATACTTATCTTTTATCTCTGCCTTCTCAGAATTATCACCCGCAATACATATAGCCTCACCATAAGTATCATAAGACGGACGACCAGCACGACCACAATTGTGAACTAGAAAACCGTTTGCAAAATAGTTTTCATTGTCCTTTACTCCTATATTATATACTTTTTCTTTGGATATATGTTTTACGATAGAATTCACACTTAGAAATTCGAATTCTTCCTTTTTTGAATGAAATTTATGTATATTATGATATTTACTGTAGTCTATACCTAGATTACATTTAGTAACTTTGGCCAATTCGCTGAATCGTTTTATCTTATCTATTTGACCAAACTGCACAATATATGACGGATTAAAAAAATTGGCTGGTTTCCCTCTTATCATTAAAACCTTGTTGTTGACAATTTTTTTCTTAGAAGATATTATACCTATACGGAGCAACAGCATCTGAATTTGCGAAGCAAATTTCTCGCTACCCGTAATAAATAGTATCCTTCTTCTAGAATTGTAAGACCCATCCCCGTCAAAAACTCCTGCAAGATATGCGCCAACATATTTATTGTCCAGATAATTCAATAAATCAGAAGTTTGAACAATTAATGATTTCTTATTATGAGGTATCCCGAAATTATTCCTAAGAATATCTGCTAACAATGTATGCCCTTTCTCCAAAGAATAATTTCCATCGTTTCTCCTATATAAATAACATTCACCATCACACAGTTTCTTTAAAATTTTTTGTGCCCTATAAATTATTTTAAGGTTGTTATTGCTTATTCTGATTTTTACATATCTGCTTCCTGTCCTTTTATCTATAGTAGATGTTACTGTCCCATCAGTAGCGATTAGTCCTACAAGCCAAAAGAATTCTATATTCAAAAGCGAATCAATATTGAGAGTCTCGCCATATCTGCTTTTTACGCAAGTTATCTCTTTTCGCCTTTTTTTTGATGTGTAATGTAGGGCATCGCATATTTTAAGCACGAAGTCAAGTCGTAAACATTTTTTATCGTATTTATAATGATAAACATTTTTCTTCATGATGCCTAGAAATTGAGCAACTTGTCTATCGCTGAATTTCTTGTATTTTTTTAAAGCTAATATGAATTTTCCACTATTCACAACATATGTTCCTTTGACAGGGATTAAATCTAAGATATCATAATCAGTGTCCAGCACATTGAACCCTTTATTGGAAAAAATGATTTTATCGTTGACCAATACATCTTTAGCAGGAATCCATTTTAATAAATTATCGTGTTTAATAAAAAGAGGATGATCTGGAGTGATTTGTATAGAGAAACCGTAGTTCGTGTCAAGTTGTATCAAAGAGTTTGTTTTTCTAAAGTATCTTCGTGTTACGCGTTTATATTCCATCAAGTGTTTCTTCTCATTATAACTTAACACATATACAGGTTTATTAGTATGAATTATTGAATCTATAGTACACTGCCCATCTTTTGTGAGTATAGTTGTGTCAGCAGGCAAGCATTGCTGCTCATACTCTAGAACTGGGATGTATTGCATGCCCCAATTGCCGAAGCGCTTCAGGTCACGTATGATGACACGGAATGCGGGAAGATCGACGCCCATCGCAAGTGTCGGCGTCGCAACGATCACCTTGATCGACCCTTCACGAAAATTATTCTCTATAAGACTTCTCTGTTCGCCCGTAAGTCCGGAATGATGGAACGCGATGCCGTATTTCACAAGTTCAGATAGCCTGCGGCATTGTTTTGTAGGCGAGGACAGCACCTTCAGGATCTTGGACGATAATTCTTCAAGTCTTTGCGGATCGATATATTTTTTATAATCATACTTCTTGTCCTTAAGTATCGCGATAGATATCTTTTCCGCAACACCTTCAGCGGACCTCTTCGTGTTCACGAATATTATCGCCTGCTTCTTTATCATGATCGTATCCAGAGCAAGATTTACAGAAGGTTCAGGATTGCGCTCTTCGATAGAATCTATTGAGGATTTCATGGTTGATAGAGGAAATAGTTCAGAACTTATAAATATAATGCAAAAAACATTATGCACGAGACACACTGGACAACCAGACCTAAGTTATATAAACATAATAAGTTTCCCAAAAAACCATGCAACAATTAAGTCAAGAAAAGATAAAACAAATAATAGAAACATACAATAAATGCAAATCTCTAAGAAAAGTATGCAAACAACTAAAAATATCAATTGGATCAGCACACAAATACACAACAAAACACAACATAATACATAAAAATAACATCATCACTAAACTACATTCCAGCAATAAGAGACTGATAGGATTATACATCGGACTATGGATGGGAGATGGAACACAGTATTACGATCATGGATACACTATAAAGATATGTAGCAATAAGAAGAATGTGCTATTGAATAAATTTATACAAGATATTATCTTTAGATTGTTCAATAAACATACGCGATTAGTCAATGAAACAAAATCAAACCGCGCAAATGTAATATATGAATCTAAGTTTATATTCTCCTTTGTTTATAGCTATGCGACAATAGATGAAGGAAAAAAGACATACACAGTCAGGTTAAAAGAAGATGTCAAGTCATATAGTACTGATTTTCTTGAAGGGTGTCTACTAGGATTGATACTGACTGATGGGTATCTTAAGCGCATTCTTAGTTTTAGTTCAGCCTCATACAATTTAGCCAAAAATTTTGAAGAGATATTAGAAAAATTCGGATTTCATCCATACACCTATGTTGATAAGAGAGAAAACTATAAGTTAGGATGTGTTCACGTTGTTAAACTAAGTCCAAAAGAAAGCAAAAATATTATTCTATTACTAGATACAATTCTACAGAAGATAGGTTGCGCAGATACATTCCAAGAACTAAAGTATGAAAAATAATGAGCCCGCGGAGATTCGAACTCCGGACCTTGCGAGATCTGTATAATCGTCCAGATATACAGGACTGACACATTTATCAGTCGCACGCTCCACCAGACTAAGCTACGGGCTCATAGATAGTAACCACTAGTCTAATAAAAAACACGCCCCCTGGCAGGATCGAACTGCCGACCTCAAGATTAACAGTCTCGCGCTCCACCACTAAGCTAAGGGGGCAACAAGCCAAAGAATCGACAAATCATTTATAAATGTTACGCGACGGATGGTTCTGTCCTAAATCTTAAAGTCGCGCGCTCGCATAGATGTTCTATCAATTGGTTTTCGAGCTATTGTTTGTCGTTCTGCTATCCAATCGCTCGCTGGGCGCAGACTTTTAGAATGAAGCCGCTACACAGATGAAACTCCTAAACTGGACCATTACATTGTAAGTATGTCATGGTGCATTGGATATTGATGTATTTATGTAAAAATAAGTGGAAACCTTTATAAATTATCACTTACAATGTAATGATATTATTGTGGGCGCGTGATTAGAGATTGTAAAAGAGGGTGGCAAGGTTTGCGTGGGCGTAGAAATGTCTTATCTTTTGTACAAGATTTGTATCTAACCATAGACGTAGTCATGTCGATGATCATTCTACAGCCATACGAATAAAAATATAGAAATGACGCTTAAGAAATACGAATCAAGGCTTCAGGAACTCAGGGAAGAGAAGGAAAGATTCTTAGAGACAATCAGTGCGCTGGACAGGCGCCTGTCCAAGGGGGAGATAAGTGTATTTCAGAGGCAGTTCACGATAAATTCCGTGACGAAGGGCCTTACGGAATCAGAATATCAAAGAAAGATTGATTCAGATATAAGCCGTATCGTGGCCTTTCTTGAAAAGAAGCGTTTCAGGGATAATGAATTGATGAACATCATCAAGATTAGCTCGATGCTTATCGGTGTCGCCATAATACTTTTTATAATATTATCTCCTGAATATAGCGTCATACTACATGATGTCAATACGCAGACTATCATCGTCAACAGGACATATAGTGCAAATACGAGCATATATGCCATGACCGTGAAGGATGATACGATCATAAGATCTGTGAAGATAAACGGGGAATATCATGGGAATGTGCGCATATATCTCGTCCAGAACGACAGTATAGGCAACGATACGGCGAAACTCTTGGTCTTCGATTCAAGAAAATATAATTCTAATCTCTCGACGATCACAGGACACTTCATCATCGACACTAATCAGAGTGTGAAACCTGAAGAGGTCAAGCGCATCGCACTCGAGAACATCTGCATGGAGACATGTCAGACGACGGTCGGATCAAAAAATGTGTATCTGCTTATAGAAGCGGATAACGGCAGTGAAGTTGTCATAGATAATATAGTGTATACGCAGCCGACGATTAATCATCCTCCAAGGCAGGTTCAACGGATAGATGATATTGAGATGAAGACATACACGTATCGCCTCGCTCTATCAGGATATTTCACTGACGAGGACAATGACAGGCTGACGTTTGAAGGCAGCAACATCCCAGGGTTACATGTCAGCGTCAGCAGGGACATCATCACATTCAGCACGATAGAGGATGCAGGTAGCGTCAACGGGACATATACTGGATTCGTATATGTCAGCGACGGTATTGATACAATAAATTCCAACCTTTTCAAGATAACCGTGAATATAACACGAAGTCTCAAGGCCCAGGAAGAAGATGTGAACCGCAGCTTCAATGATTCGACGCGTAATACCACTCTTCCTCTTGTCCGTACAGGTGGACATCAGAATGCGACGTCACCTCTCACGAACAGGACTTCAACCGGATACGAAGATAGTGGCAGGATGACGAATGTTACTGTGAACTGGAGTGATAACCTGCGTGCATCCTTCATCAAGGGTTACGGTTTCCCTATCGATCCGAAACTATTGACGGCATGGAATGTCAATCCGAAATCAGAGCCGCGTATAATAATACGGTATAAGAACGACAGCTTCTATGGAGCGAACGGATATCTGGACATGTTGAAGAAGAACGCCATCATCCTGAAAAACAGCAATCCTCAGGATTATAATATTACGAGCCTGCTTGAGCGCAGGAAAGTATTGGAACAGAGGATAAATTCAGAAAATCTCTCAGGTCCTTCTGGCAATGACACTGGACAGCAAGTCCTGACAGGCAATACGGCCGGTATGATAACAGGCAACATGATAATAGAGCCAGCCCCTGAGATTCCAGCAACGCAAACCTCGCAGACGGATGACTCGTATAATGCATCGATAGAATTATCGTTGATAGATTCCAAGATAAGCGATGCAAAGGCCATGGAACAGATATTGTCATCAGGAAATTTTAGCGTCGAGGAAAATATGCCTGATGCAGGCATCGAGGTCATACATTCAAACAGTACGGATATCAGATTACTGAACGGATACAGCGAGATCTCCGCGGTCTATCTTGATGAGCCTGTTGAACTGTTGACTGCTGAATCTATGAACATCACAAGGATATCCTATGCAAAAAGTCAGTTCTCTGGCCTGAGTGGACTTGGGATAAAAATTTGTATACTCGATACTGGCGTGAATCCTTCGATAGTAAAGAATTATGCGCATGGATATGACTTCATCAATGGCGACAATGACTCGTCTGACGATAATGGCCATGGAACGGAAGTAGGTTACATATTATATTCTGTCGCTCCTGCAAGCGAACTTGTGGTTGCAAAGGTTCTTGATTCACAAGGTCAAGGTTATGAATCAGGCGTACTTGCCGGCCTGGAATATTGCATGGAGCAGAACGCGAGTATAATATCCGTAAGTCTCGGCAGTGGAGGATATGATGGATACTGCGATGGTAATATCGTCGCGCAGGCAGTCAATGATTTAGCTGTGAACTATTCCATCCTTACTATCGCTGCGACGGGAAACGATGGATCAAGTCTTGTAAAATCTCCTGCATGTGCGCGAGATGCTCTGGCTGTAGGCGCCAGCGATAAACTTGACAGATTATGGGGTTGGACGTCATATGATAATGCTACGCTGCTTGTAGCTCCAGGCGTCAATATCAATACGTTTGATATGTATGGCAATCCTACGGTAAAGTCTGGGACGAGCGTGGCTGTTCCATTCGTTGCAGGCAGTGCTGTGTTGAAGATGCAGTCTGAAAATAAAGCAGGGATTAGTATGGATGCGTCTACACTAAAAAATCTGATCGTCCATACTGGAAAGATTATCAATGTCAGCGATGATAATGGCAGCGTCCTTAGATTATTCTCAAGGCTTGATGCATTCAATCTGCTCATCGAGAATATCACGAACAACCTCACAGAGGGCGGTCTTGGAAACTATTCTATCGAGGGGAATTATAGTGCCCTTACATACATGGGGATCTCATTTGTCTCTCCGACACCGGCAAATGCTACAGTAACTACAAACACATCAGTAATAATCAATATCAGCATGACGAATGCAAATAATCTATCGACATTCAAGTTCAATTGGAACGGGACGAACTACACGTACTATAATGCAAGCCTGTGGCTGCTCATGAACTTTGATAATATAAGCGCTATAGGAGAAAGCAGTACAAAGATTGTTGATGTCAGCAAGTACGCGAATAATGGGACAGCCTCAGGAGGAGCTACATGGACATCATCCGGAAAATACAGGGGAGCATACCAGTTTGATGGGGTAAACGGCAAGATAACTACTGGAAGCGATTTCATCAATACTCAGGCCATGACTATATGCGCATGGATATATCCTATCGATTGGGGTGCAAATAGTAAGGGACGAATAGTCGATAATACCGAAGTACTATTTTACATGGATAATGTTAACAGACCACAGGGCATAACGTTTACATCAGATGGTGGTACAACTTATCCGGGGACATCTGACTACGCTATTTCATTGAATACTTGGCAGCATGTCTGCGTATCAAGAGATGCTTCAGGAACCGCTAATCTTTATATTAATGGAACCTTGAATGGTGCTGCGAATCAACCTTCAGGAACGCCCGTTGCAGGAAGCAATGTTATTATCGGAAGCAGAGCCGCAGATGATGCAAGAGCTTTCCATGGCACAATCGATGAATTACAGATATGGAATAAGACACTGTCAGCTGCGGAGATCTCACAAATATACAAATCAAACCTGAACAAGTATAATACAAGCGTTTGGCAATTCTACACAAACCAATCGAATCTAGCTGTTGGCACATACACGTATTATGGATATATGAGTAATATTACTGCAGGCAGCAACCAGACACTGACAAGGACACTGACCATTAATACGACTGCCAGTTCCTTTAATTGCTCCAGCCTTAATGTTGCAGGAACAGTATACAATCTTACTACAAATGCCTCGATAAATGGTGCGACATGCTTCACAGTAACGGCAGAGAACGTCACGCTAGACTGTAAAGGATACAGCATAATAGGAGACAATACATCATATACATACGGAATCTACACAAATAAATACAATACGACGATAAAGAATTGCATAGTCTCGACATTTGACGTGCCTATACTCGTCAACAACACAAACAACTGTCTAATACAAAACGTCTATGCGCAAACTAGCACATATGACACAAATGGCAACATGTGGCCATACTACTCTTCTGCAATAGCCTTGACATCAGTTTCAAATTCACGCATCGATAACAGCACAGGCAACGCGACATACGCCTACGGATATGGAATAATATCATACGACGGTCAGTATAACACGATAAGCAATTCCAGTGGGTATTCCATAGGAGAATCAGGCATCGCAACTTTTTCCTCAAGCTACACTAATTTCACGAACAGCTACGCATGGGCAAACGTCCTAGGATTCTATATACACGGTTCTGATCATGAAATATTGACAAACGTCACAGCAGTAAGCAGTGGATATGGCTTCGAGATAGATAGCAGCTCAAACTCTGAACAGATGATAAATTCCACGTATCAGGCATTCGACGGCGGCATTTATATAGTTGATACCCCTGACAGGATACAGATTGTAGGATTATCAGGAAGCTCTGTCACGACAGGCATCAAAATCTATGGAGGCACGAATGTTCTTGTTGATTGCCAGGGAGGCAATATTACAGGAGGCAGTGAAACAGGCACGTACGGAGTACACACGACACAATTCAACACCACAATAAAGAACTGCAACATAAACCTATTCGACACAGGGATATTCTACGAGGGAGCGACAAACGGAACGATACAAAATAACAATATAAACACGACAATCAATAATCTTGTAGGCCCAACATATTCTTCAGCAATATGGATGGATAATGCTGACTACAGCATATTAAACAACAATACTGCATACGCAAAATATGGATTCGGCATCGATCTCGCTGCAAGTTCCTATAGCACAGTAGCTAATTCTATAGGTATCAGCGAAAACACTGCAGGTATCCGCGCAATTGGAGGCACTAATAATACGATAATCAATTCTTCAGGAATATGCAGTGTAGGCGAGGGCATGTCACTTTCATCAATATCCAACTATAACATAATCAACTCAACAGCAACATCAACAACAGGCAATGGAATAGATATCGACACAAGCACAAACAATAACATACTAAACTGCCAGATAAGCGGCAATCACTGGAAAGGTGCATTACGAATCGAAAGTTCATCAGCAAACAACACAATAGCAAACAGCACGATAAACGGACTGGCAGGAAGTTGTGCAATAGGAATAGTTGACGGCTACAATAATAATAACACATTCATAAATAATACAATACTGAATGCAGACACGTTAGTATGGCTGGACGCAGATTCGGCAAACAACAAATTCTACTGGAACACGTTCACAGGAGCAGGATACTGGATGGAGAACCATAATGCTACTAACATGTTCAACACGACGAACTCGACAGGGACCATACAAGGAAATTATTACACAAACATATCAACATACAGCATAACAGACAACAACAACGACGGATGGGGAGATTCCGGAACACAATACCCTATAAACAACAACACAATACCTACAAAATGGACCGGCCTTGGAGCAGACTACGGACCAGCGACGACAAAAACACTCGTCACCCTTAATTGCTCGAGCCTCAATGTTGCAGGCGCGACATACAACATGACCGGTAATTTGACAATAAACGGTTCGACATGCTTCACTGTGACGGCTGCGAATGTGACACTTGACTGCGTGGGATACAGCATGACAGGAAACAAGACAGCAAACACATACGGTGTATACTCCGATAAGTTCAATACTACTATCAAGAATTGCATTATAAAAAATTTCTATACGGGAATATACTTCAACGGAGCAAACAACGGCACAATCCAGAACAGCAACGCAAATGTGTCATCAGGTGAAGGCATCTACCTAGCTGCAAGTTCCTACAACAATATAACCACTGTGACAGGGGCATCCAACTCGAGTAGAGGGATCTTCCTACAATCAGGTTCCAATTCCAACACCATGACTAACGTTATAGGGATAGGCAGTTCGAACGTCGGTATCCAGATCGATGCTAGTTCGAACAACGGGATCATAAATTCCACGGGGATCTCCTTCGGTAGCGAAGGGATACTACTAGTCTCAAACTCCAACAATAACACGATAATCAACGCCACAGTAACATCCACATACATAGGTCTTGAGATCATGGCAAGCTTCAACAACACAGTCACCAACACCATAATCAACGACCTTGCCAGTAACATTTACGGCGCACTCTGCTTTTACAGTAATTCCCAGAACAACACAGTAGCGAACAGCACGATAAATGGATTGGCAGGAACAGGTAACGCAATAGGATTCAACAAAGGCAACAACACAGGAAACACGCTAATCAATAATACTATCCTCAACGCAACAACATTATTATTCCTCGATGCAAACGCTTCGAAGAACACATTCTACTGGAATAATTTTACAGCAACAACAGGATTTTACGTCAATGATACAAACGGGACGAACTATTATAACGCCACAATAAACGGGCAAAACGAAGGAAACGTATGGTATAACGTAATCAATGGAAGCGTCATCGTGAACGGTTCAAGCGCATCGACAGGTTACCCGAATCTATACGTGGGAACTCAAGGAACAGGATATCCATACAATACCTCGACATCACAAGGGAAATTCATCTGCGGAAATTCCATAATCAATTATACCAACTGCGCAGATTACAGGCCACTGACACAGAACGCAGTGACTGGTGTCCTGATCTGTTCAAGACTCAACAATACAGGCACAATATACAACTTGACAGCAAATGCCTCGATAAACGGGGCGACATGCTTCAACGTCACAGCAGAAAACGTGACTCTCGATTGTCAGGGATACAGCATTATAGGAAACAATGCAACATGGACATACGGCGTATACACAGAAAAATTCAACACGACAATAAGGAACTGCAATATAAGATACTTTGATGCAGGGATATATTACAATACAGCAAGCAATGGACTTATAGAGAACAACAACATTAATATATCAAGCACCGATTACGTATATCCTACAGATTCTTCAGGGATATTGTTGTATGATGGAGCGAGTTATAATATTATAAGGAATAATACGGCGTACTCACATTACGGGATCGGCATCTTTGTATTAAGCAACTCCAACTACAATAATATTACAAATTCTTCTGGAACCTCTGGTATCTCCTCAGAGGGTATATATATCCTTGGCTCTTCCGATTATATTAATATCATAAATTCTACAGGTACATCGACAAACTCTTCAGGAGGGATACATCTTGATAACTCTCACTATAGTAATATCATCAACTCAATCGGCGTAGATACAGATACTGGTCGGGGTATGTACATCGAACTAGGATCGAACAACACAGTAGCAAATTCCATAGCAACATCAAATGGATGGATTGGCTTAGGCATCGGGACAAGCTCGAACAACATGATCGCCAACTCGACAATTAGTTCCGTCAATTCCAATTATGAAGTATACATCGGTAGTAATTCGACGAATAACACATTAGTGAACAACACACTCGTATCAAGTTTTGTAAACGACCCTATAGTATACATAGACTCGACATCAGGCTGGAACAAATTCTACTGGAACAACCTCACGGGATCAAACATATGGGTAGACAACAGCAACTCGACAAACATGTTCAACACGACAAACTCGACAGGCACCATACAGGGGAACTATTATCCGAACATAGCAACATACAACATAGCGGACAACAATAGGGACGGATGGGGAGATAACGGAACACAGTATCCGATAAACAGCACGAACATACCAGACAAATGGGCAGGACTTGGAGCAGACTATGGACCAGCGACAAGCAGATACAGCCTTGAAATAAGCAATTCAAGGATTTCACCGCCTGATGGAGGGATATATCTTCCATTGAACGGATATTGTAACGCTATAGAGGTCTCGGGCAGGAACGTGTCATACAGTTATGTCTGGTATCTGAACGGAGCGATCAATTCCTCAGGAAATACATCAATAAATTACACGCAAGGGATGGATGCGAACGTCGCAAACATCAGCACCGCATCACTTTCCGTCGGGCAGAATTGGACACTAGGCTGCCGCGCATCCAATGGGATGATGAATAGTTCATGGCTGAACAGTTCAAAAATCAATATAACCGCCGTAGCCATTGCGCCCACTGGAATAAACTTCACAAACCCTACACCATTAGACGGCTACAGCACAACAAACAACTGGACGTATGTCAATACAAGCGTCACATATAATGTAACTACAGGGAACATGTCTGCATTCATAGACTGGAACAGAAGTCTTGTAGGATGGTGGAGACTCAACAACGAAACGGGAGAGAACGCAACATTCTTCAAAGACTCGAGCAGTTGGGGAAACAACGCAACATGTTCAGGCGCAGCTTGTCCGACATTTACCACAACAGGAAAAATGGGTGGAGCATACCAATTCGACGGCGCAAACAATTACCTTACCGTACCATCAAACCAAAGCCTGAATGTCACAAATAAAATCACGATGGAATTCTGGATTAAACCTGGTGCATTGCCCGAGAACTATGTCATATGGAAGGCATCACCAGAAAGTGATAGTATAACAAAGGGATATGCATTCCTAATGACTTCAGGAACTCTCTATGTCAGGCTGGGCGATGGTACCAGCAGGCATCAGTTCACTGTAGGCCATTCAATGATAATGACGGGAACTACATGGTACCATATAGCGGCAGTATACAATGGAACGACTCTAAGCATATACAGTAACGGCGCATTGATATATACTAGTTCAGATGACATATTCACAATAGTAAACGATAATACGCCATTATACATAGGAAGCCGCGGCGGAGATAATTATTGGTTCAATGGAACAATAGACGAAGTAAAGATATGGAATAGGGCACTGTCAGCGCAGGAGATAAACGCATCATATGATGCTGGCACGTATAGGTTAGAGAGAAACTTCACATACCTATCACCAGGCCAGTATCAATACAAGGCATACGCCCAGGACAATGCAGGAACTGTATACAACACGGAGACAAGGACGGTGAATATCTTTTCTGCAGCCTCATGCCAAAACATAACACTTCCGAACACAAATCTCATGTTGGGCCGTAATCTGACCAACAAAAGTACATGTTTCAATGTATGGGCGAATAATGTCTCGATAGATTGTGCTGGCTACAGTATCATAGGCAATAACACTCCTGGCACATATGGAGTGTTCTCTAATGCCAGCAATACAACTGTGAGGAATTGCAATATACAGAACTTCTCTGAAGGGATAAGATATAGTGGAGCGACAGATGGACGGATATACAACAACACGATAAACACGACGTATAACGGCGGCAATGGTATAAAGATAACATCAAACGCGCACAGGAATAACATCACGCAGAACACGATCACGAGCGGAAACGCATCAGGAATATACATAGATGGAGGACAAAACACGACTGTGGATTGCGCCGGAAAGAACATCATCGGCGGGAATTTCAGTGGAACATACGGAATATACACAAGCCAATACAACACGACGGTAAAGAACTGTATCATAAACAACTTTTCAATAGGCATATACTTCGATACGGCAAGTAACAGTACGATAGACAACACCAATGTCAGCACCACAAAAACATACAGCTGGCCAAATGGAGTAGGCATATTGCTTTACCCTAATGCCAATTACAACGCTATAAGAAACAGTAATACTAACGCACCGAATGGTTACGGCATCATCCTAAATACAAACTCCAATTATAACACTTTAACCAATGTAACATCTACATCAAGTGTGGGTATTGACATTAGCGCCTCTAGTTACAATATTATCAATAACTCCGTTGGCATCTCCACAAGCTACGGCATCAATTTGGAAGGAGGTTCCTACAACACAATAACCAACTCCACCGCTACTTCCAACGATACAGCCATATACCTGTACTCATCTTCCAACAACAGCATCATAAAATCCATCGCCACTTCCAACGGAGGGCGCGCTATCTTCCTCATGCTAAGCTCCGGCAATAACATCACAAAATCTGCAGCAATTTCAAATAATGGATTTGCTTCAATCCATTTATACGTCAACTCAACTAACAATACCTTTGTCAATAACACAATCATCTCAAACGGAACTACAATCTTCCTCTCAATAGACTCAACATGCGCTAACAATCTATTCTACTGGAACAATTTCACAGGAACAGGAGCTTGGATAGGTAATGATAATGAGACGAATATGTTCAACACCAGCGTGGCTGGAAAGGCGCAGGGCAACTATTATCCTTCGATAACGAGCTATGCGATATATGACGGCAATGGCGACGGATGGGGAGACGCAGGAGCACAATATCCTGTCTCAGCAGCAACAATCCCTGCAAAATGGACCGGCCTAGGAGCAGATTATGGGCCAGGAGGAACAGGAACAGGATTTGTATGTTCAAACCTCAACACTGCAGGGACAACATACAATCTGTCGACAAACATCTCAATAAACGGTTCAACATGCTTCACGGTAAGTGCAGAAAATGTTACATTAGACTGCAAAGGATATAGCATAATAGGAAACAACACAATCAATACGAGCGGAATATACGCTAATTCAATAAACTCTACTGTAAAGAATTGCAGGATTTTGGGATTTAATACAGGAATATACTATGACACTGCGAGTGATGGAGCGATAAAAAATACTTTCGTGAATGCGACAGTCAATAACTCAATCTATCCGGTCTATGCCTCAGCAATATTCTTTGATAGTGCGTCAGGGAATATATTGGATAATGATACAGTATATTCATCATACGGAAATGGCATATCTCTATTCAACGGAGCAAATAGCAGTATCATAAGCAACACGACAGCGTACTCATATGGCGGGGATGGAATAGCTACACAGGCATGTGGATATAACAGTATAATCAATTCTAAAGGGATATCAACTTCAGGCGCGGGTATAGTTTTATCCTCTAGTTCTGGTGATAATGTGACTAACTCTCTTGGTTCAGGCACAGGACCTGGAATAAGTATTAGCAGTTCATACGAACTTGTGATTAATTCCACAGGAATCTCCTCGGCATATATAGGTATATACCTTGTGACAGCATCACAGAATGCCATAATTAATTCCACAGCCAGTATTACATCGACAACATCAGGATACGCGGCTTTTTATTTTAATATTGGCGCCAATTATAATACATTCACAAACGGCATTGTTAATGGAAGAACAGTGTTGTGGAGGGATGCTAACAATAATAATATAACAAATAGTGTACTGAATGGTATGGGATCAGATTATGGTATTGAAGTGGCAGATTCTTTTGAAGGGACAAGAGATAATAATAGTTTCATCAACAACACAATTGTCAATGCGACAAATGGGATATATTTTGATGTGAATGCATCGAATAATCTCGTCTACTGGAATACTTTCAACGTATCTGGAATGTGGGTCGTCAACAATAATGAGACGAACATGTTCAATACATCTGTTGCAGGTGTTGCGCAAGGAAACTATTATCAAAACATCACAGCATACAATATATTCGACTCCGACGTCAACGGTTGGGGAGACATAGGAAGCCAATACCCAGCATCAGCAGCAACGATACCGGACAAATGGTCCGGCTTTGGGCAAGATTTCGGCCCTGCAACAACTAAAAAAAGTATGCAGATATACACCTCACGCATTTTGCCAAATCCTGCTTATGCTGATAGTGGTACATTGATGGGTTATTGTAATGGCACTGACGTAGCAGGACATAATTTAACTTACTATTACACTTGGTACCTGAATGGCGCGATAAATACTTCTGGAATCTCAACAACAAATTATACCCAGGGGTTAGATATGAATGTGAACAATAAAACAGGCCTGTCTTTGGGGCAATCATGGATATTCAGCTGCCTAGCATACAATGGGATAATAAACAGCACGTGGCTTAACAGCTCGGCTGTAGTGATACAAGTAGGGCATGGACTCGGTGTAGAATGGGTCACTCCAGTAACCAACGCATATGCTGACAGGAATTTGTTTAAATATTTCACAGTGAATGTATCCTGCCGCATAAGTACTTGCGGTAATGTCAGCGTTTATCTGGATCCCGTGACTGATTTGATTTCAGACGCATCCTCATATGCTATCCATGTCAACAATAGTTATATTATCAATCTGACTGATAGCGCGCAATATGGTGGAACGGCATGGTATGATTTAGAGACCGATCCATCACAGACTTCTAATCTTGTATCTCCTGCATCAGACAATTCTATGTTTGCTTGGTGGACTTATACTGATGACTGGGCGTATAGTCAATGGTCCACTATATATAGTGCTAGAGTACTCGAGAATACGTCTACAAGGATTGTCATTGAAAGAAATGGTTATTGGGCATCACATTGGAACACTACAAGCAGATTGATATTCTATCCTACAGGACAGATATACTATTATGAGAATATCACTTCATTGTATGATCCTATTAACTATTTTGAATATCCATTTGTAGCACTGAGTGATGGATTCAATGATAACTGGAGTATAGACGAAAATTTAGAGTATATATTAAGAAAAGAAACCGGCGTCTCTAATTCTCCGAATTATCTGACTATCGCTGACAGGGATTATTCCGGAGGAATCCACGGCGATGATTCATCGGATAGAGAGTGGTGGACTGATGGCAGTGATTATACTCTATATACTGGAGACTCCGCAAAGAGAACCTTGGCCTATGTCATAAAGCCAAATGACATGAGTGTTGAGCAAGCTATCGCGCGAAGGAACGATTATAGGACTCCGGCCACGATAGCTAATGGAGATCTCGTGATGACTATAGGCGCCAGCAAAGCTTCTGATGGACTGGATTATAATCATGATGGATTCGCAGAAGGTGAAGGAGCCTATGTCATGGAATCAGTCAATGGCCAACTGCAATTCACCATGAATGGCAGCAGCATAACAAAATACACGCCAGTATTCAAGATTTTGAATTATACAATAAATATAGCTCCTATGATATTCATAACTAATGGTTCAGGAACTTTCAGGCTGAAAAATGGCACAGGCTATAACGCGAATTTCCAAAACAATGATGCAGGTACACAGACAATGATACTGCAATTGCTGACAAACATCAATAGCCCAGTCACAATAAAAATAGGCTCTAAAACAGGGCTTGTGAGCACAACACAAGGAGATTTACCATTCTATACAAATGGCAGCAATCCTATATCTAATTTGAATAATTCATGCCTGCAGAATATGGTCGCTGGACAATCATGCATAATAAGCTGGGCGGTAAATGCTACTGGAGACTTGAATACTACACACACATTCTATGCATACGCGAATTCATCGCTGGTATCGGCAAATTACACATCCTATATCAACATAACGATCGGTAGTGCGCCAGCATCATACTGCTTAAACATCACAACGCCAGGGACATACACCCTGATAAGCAATGTTTCAATAAACGGCTCGACATGCTTCAACATTACAGCAGCAAACGTTACACTAGATTGCGCCGGATACAGCATAACGGGAAACAATACCCCAAACACTCAAGGGATATATACTAACTCAACGAACTCTACGGTAAAGAACTGTATAATAACAGGGTTCGATACAGCAATATACTACAACACCACCAACAACGGACTGATACAGAACAACATCGTGAATTCAAGTGTGAACAATTTTGTATCTCCAGCTTATGCTTCAGCCATATTCCTGTTCTCCGGAGCGAACTACAACACACTAATAAACAATACTGCACATTCGATATATGGGCCCGGCATCTTCATATCCTACAGCAGCTATGATAACGTCACGAACTGCACAGGAGACTCTGATTACGGTATCGGCATCGATCTCACTGCGAGCAGTTCCAACAACATCTTCAATTCTCAGATCAGAGGCAATTCAACAACTTATGGCGCACTCGCATTATACGCTGGTTCCAATAATAATAGGATTGAAAACTGCACGATAAATGGCAGGGGATCAGATTATGCAATAAAACTACAATTAGGAAGTACCGGCAATACGCTCGTCAATAATACTATATTGAACGCGACGACACTAGTGGACATATCATCAGCAGACACCAACAACATATTCTACTGGAATACTTTCTCAGGATCCGGAATCTGGGTGAACAATCTTAATGCAACAAACATGTTCAACACAACAAACTCGACTGGGACAAGGCAGGGGAACTATTATCAGGGCATCACAGACTACAACATATCAGACAGCAATAGCGATGGTTGGGGAGATTCCGGAACACAATACCCTATAAACAACAACACAATACCAACAAAATGGACTGGCCTAGGAGCAGACTACGGCCCTGCAACCAGTACGGCGCTACCTATGCCGAGTATCCCTGTATTGATCAGTCCAAACAATGGCAATATCACGATACACGAGCATAGACCGGTGATGGTATGGAACAATTCTAATCTTGCCGGCTGGTATGACATAAATATTACAAGCAACAATTGCGCACCTACACAGAGCAACAATACGAATAATGGATCTGTACAGAGCAATTTCACGCCATCATCAGACCTCTGCCTACAGACAGAAGGAGGAATCAATACATATTACAATTGGACCGTCCGGGCATGCAATGCCCAAGCATGCAGCAACTGGTCACAGAAATGGAATTTCAGCATAGAGCCGTATCTTGCCATAACTATGCTGAATGATAACGTGACTTTCGGGACGAGGAATCCTGGAGATATCATCAACACTACAAATGCATCACTGACGCCATTCACATTCCAGAACGATGGGAATGTATACGCCAATCTCACAAATACTACTGTCAGCCAGGCATTATGGACTAATCTACAGGCATTGCTAGGGACAAGATATATGCAGATAGAGGCCGGACAGACAAATGAGACGCAGGCGTTCAATACATCCACATCCGTGATGAGTTGGATAAATGCTTCATCCAATAACAGCAATATGATACAAAACTTAGGATATACTAATACAAACGATACGGCATACATGCACGTATTGATAGAGGTCCCGCAGGGAGAGTCGTATGGAATTAGGAATACATCCTTCACATTCATGTGGCAGGGATGAAGGATGAATAAAGATAAATGCGATGACAACAAAAAGATATAGAGAAGATACAAAACACATAATGGGATATAACATCAAAAAACTGACATGACAAAAATGCAAGACGAAATGCTTGAGAATAAAATGACAGAAACGTTGCACGAAGGAAAGATGAAGATGCGCAGCAGGCGCGCCAAGGAATATGTAGACATCCCTTCGTTCGTATTCAGAGATAGGACCCTTGCAGTACTTGAGGTGATGGTGGAGTATCTTAGGGATGTCAAGAAAATGAAATTCCATGAGATAGCACAGATAATAAACAGGGATGATCGGACAGTATGGACGGTATACAGGCGTGCAAAGATAAAGAGGAGAGGCATAATCAAATCAATCAATAAAGAGGATGAACACAGTCAATAGACAAGATGAAAAATAAGAACATCTATTGTAAAAAGGATATGAAGTGCCTGATAGTCATCACACTTATCTTTATCGCATCGATCCTTTCCATCCAGAATGCACATGCCCTAGGAATCGCTCCGTCTACAAAAATCATCAATTACGATACAGAAGATCATAATGTGACTGTGAGGATAATAAATACCGAAAAGTCTGACAGGCTGATAAGGATAACGACCGAGGGAGAACTGTCGCCATATGTGACGTTAGAAGAAAACGTCATAGACATGAAAAGCACCGATTCAGAAAAATCCTTCCGATACACTATAAGGCTTCCCGCAGATATCTCTCCAGGGGCAAAGAGTGCGATGATAATCGCGACAGAAGAAGGCACTAAACAAGGAGATGGAGGAATAAACTCGGCGATATCGATAGTGCACAGGCTGCAGGTCAACGTCCCATACAACGGGACGTACGCTCAAGGATTCCTCTCGACATCTGAGACAGACGGCGTGAGCCCTATTACATTCACGACGAGTATAATCAATGTAGGATCAGACAGAATCAGGCAGGCATACGGAAAGATATCGATAAGACGACTGGACGGATCGATACTTGTAGAGGATGAAGCAGGCAAAGAATACAACATAACCTCGGGATCGAACGCTAAACTAGAGTATGCATGGTCGCCGGATGTGCCGCCAGGAGCATACGATGTCGAATATCTTGTGTATTATGATGCAGGGGATGATAAAAAGATCCTTAATCTCACAAAGACTTTTGATATAGGCAGATATGACATCGATATAATCAATGCAGAGGTGAAGAATTTCAGGCTGGGATCGATAGCAAAGATTGACATAAATGTATCGAATAATTGGAACAATCCTGTACCTGCGTACGCGCAGGCTTCGATACTTGACAAGGATGATAACATCATCAGACAGACAAAGACCGACACCACGCCCGTAAACTCCAGGGGTGACACGATAGCCGCATATATCGATACAGTTGGGATGTCTACAGGAAGATACACCCTAAAAATAATGCTGTATTATGGGTCAAAGACGACTGAAAACACATACACTTCAGATATCAGCGCTGATGCCATAAGGATCACTCCTGAAGGTACGGATGTACAGGCGAATATCAAAGAGAATGGCGGATACGTGTCAATGGTTGTGATGCTCATACTTGCAGTACTCTCAATAATGTGGCTTTTACATAATCATACCTCTACAAAAGATAAGAACATATGAAATGCGTTGCATTTCCGACACGCTACGTAAACTTTGCAATATCGCCATTTTTTCGGAAACTTTAAATAGCCTAAATCATAGGGATTGCCGAGGGTATGATGGATAATCATGAGTTAGAAGCTGTTAGGAATCACATTATTGTTCTGGAAAGTGCTATAAAGGCGAAGGATATAACTGAGGCTATCAGATTATATGACATGCTCAGAGTGTATGTCTCAAGTCCAGCCATAGACTTACAGGTGAAACAGTTTGCATATTCAGCAGGAATGCAGTTGCATAAGAGGATAACGGCACTGCATGAAGAGTCACTAAAACAGGCAGAATCACGTATAAATGAACCTACAGAACATTCGTATGCAAAGGCATATGCCATAATGATTATACTTGTGGTGTTGGTGCTTGGTGCAGCTACATATACGCAGATATTATCAGGAAAAAATGCCATCAGCGTGAATCAGGTCGGGAACAAGAATCCAGAAATCAACCAACCAACGCAGATAATACATAACGATACACAGACCATCCCACAAGTTCCAAAGAATGATACACAGCAAAATAACGCTGCAGAATCAGGTGCGACAGGCAAAAATGGGAATAACACCTATACTGGCTGGAGAGGAGGAGTAAGCGGCGAAGGTTCAGATGACGAGAGCAGCACCCCTACAACAACAGACACTACAATACCGACGATCAATATGACCTCGCCGGCAAATAATTCTATACAAAACACCACAGGAGACTACATAATACTACAGGTCAATGGGACAGCAACAGATAATGCAGGAGTATCGTATATACAGGTCAAGGTAAACGACGAAACATGGCAAACAGCGACAGGAACAAACAACTGGAACATCACACTAAACCTTTCGACAGGAAAATATAATATATCAGCAAAAGCGTACGACACAAGCAGCAATCCATCAGACACGCAGACGATAAACATCACAGTATCATACATTGATTTAATACCTCCGACGATAAATATCACAAGTCCTGTAAACAATTCCATAATCAATAGCACTGTAGATATCAATACGACAGCATCAGACAATGACGGCATCACGAGCGTATTGTTCATTGTCGACGGAACAACAATAGCCAACTATACAACAAGTCCATACTCTGTACATTGGGATTCTGGAACAGTGAGTGATGGTAAGCATAATATCAGTGCAATAGCATACGATACAAGCGGAAACAAAGCAACAAGTACGATAAGCATCACTGTAAACAACACTGGAACACCAGACAATACATCACCAAATATTGGATTGCCAACGATATATTCAGGAAATTATTCAGGAGGATACTTCAAAGGGACAATAAGCCTAAGATCAAGCATAAGCGACTTCGGATCAGGCCTCGCATCAGGGACATGCAAAGTAAACATAAACAGTACAAGCTGGACAAATACTGGAGTTACGCAGGATGCAAATTATTGCTATTACGACACGTACAATCCAGGAGCAAGTTTCAACATATCATTCGAAGTCAACGATACGGCAAACAATACAGGAACAAGCATTACATCAAATTACAGTTATGACATGACTACTCCAACGACAAATATATCAGGAACAGCCCCAGCAGGAGGCACAGCATACACATACAATACATGGACCGCACAATCCACCGTAGGAAACGCACTCAGTTGCAACGATGATTCGGGAGTCGGCTGCAAGATAAATAGTACAATATACTGCATCGATAACAGCAATTCATGCAACCCAAATACTACATACATCTCCAGAATAGACATATCTACAGAAGGAACAAACTATCTTAGATACAGATCAAACGACACACTCAACAATCAGGAATCAGCAAAGAACGCGACAATAAAGATAGACACAATAAATCCGACAATAAACATCGCGTATTCCCCTTCTAATCCTAACAGTACACAAAACATCACATTCACAGCAACAGCATACGACATTAACGGAATATCAACAATAAAAATATACATAAACAACACTAATACAAAGAATTGTACAGTATCACCATGCAATTATACAACAAAACAATACGCGAACGGTACAGTACTAACATACTATGCAACAGCAAACGATTCAGCAAATAATATCAATCAGACAACAACAGCAAATCTAACAATAAACAATCCTATAGTAGACACTATACCTCCAACAGTTAATATCACTACACCATTAAATAATTCGTTAGTAAACGGTACTATAAATATTAATGCTACAGCATCAGATAATATAGGCGTAGCTAGCGTGATATTCAGTATCGACGGTACAATGACCGCTAATGATACACTCAGTCCATACACTACAACATGGGATACGACGGCCGCAAGCAATGGACAACACAACATCACAACAACAGCATACGACACAAGCGGAAACAATGCAACAAGCACAATAAGCATTACAGTAAATAGTACATACAACAAGTATTACGTTTCTTCAAGTAATGGCAGTGATTCTAATGATGGATTATCTCCTGCTACTGCCTGGAAAACTTTTGCTAAAACTAGTTCTGTATTAAGTGGTAATGCTAATCCTGGTGACACGATTTTGTTGAAGCGCGGAGATAGTTGGGATGAAGAGTTTTCAATAAAATTAGTAGGTACAGTGAGCAATCCAGTAATTATTGATGCGTACGGTACTGGTGCTAAACCAATAATATACGGTGATTGTCATACTAATTCTTGGCAGGCTGTTAATGCTAATGTTAGTTCTTTGAATATTTCTTATGCCAATGGTCTTGCCGTTTATGAGAACGGCAGTTGGTTGACTGAAGATTCTGAGGTTGATTATTCTTCTGGGTTGAGTGCTAATATTAGTGCTCTTCGGTCTGGTCACTGGTTTTTGTATTGGTTGGGTTCGTTGCAGCAAGTGTATGTTTATCCATCTACTCCTGGAACTTCTGACTTACTGGTTATTCGTGACGAGAATATGCACATATCCTCAGGAAGTTCTTATATTAATATCAGCAATATTAATCTGACTAGGAGCAATCACGGTATCGCTGTATGGTCTAGTAATAATATAAACTTGAAGAATGATGATGGATCGTATATGCTTCAGTATAGTTACTATTATGACCACTCGAATAATTCTGTTATAGAGAATTGTACATCATATATGACTCGTGATAGTTCAATATATATGTGGTATGGCCAAGGTTTTGTTATCCGGAACAATGATTTCGGAAATATTCAGTCAAACATTTTAGGAACCTACAATGTCATGGAAGCTTCAGTTGTTGGACTTGGAAGAATTACCAGTTCTCTTGTTGAACGTAATTATCTTCATGATGCTGAACAATGGAGTGCTTTTGATTGGGAGATGAATGATAATGTTACCGTTAGATATAATTATATGTATCATGCCAGTATTTCAACACCTTATGGTGATGGTGTAAAAGTTTACGGTAATATTGCAGATCTGAACTGGTTAGGAACACCAACAGATAGTGGTTCTGGTACAGGAATTACTACAACAGATGATACTCCTAACGGGACGTTAATAATCTATAATAATGTATTGTATAGGGCACATTCAGCTCAGGAAAAAGTCACTGCTAATGGTAAAGTTAAATTCCGCAACAATATATTTGTTCAATATAATAATAATGAGCCAATGACAGAAGTAATGCCTGCAGCAGTTGCAAATAATAGTTTTGATTCTGACTATAATATCTTTTATGTTATGGATAGTAGTACTCCACACTTCAACTGGAACGGTTCATCCTACACTGGACTTGCAGCATATCAGGCTGCTAGTGGTCAAGAACTTCATAGTATTGTTGCCAATCCAGGATTCATATCAACAAATCCCTCACAAGCATCAGACTATCAACTAAACAGTACATCACCAGCCAAAGACTTCGGAATAAACCTAAAAACCGCTGGTATTATTGCCAGTGATGATCCATACTTAGACTACAATGGCGTAAGTATCCCACAAGGCCCTGCACCTGATGCTGGAGCATACGAATATAATTCTAATGATACATCGAACATAACAACAGAAAACATAACAAGCGACAATATATCATCATTCCTAATCCTTGACATGCCATTCAATCCGAACGGTACGGTCATAAAAGATTATTCAGTATATAACAACAACGGAACCAATAATGGTGCATTATGGAAGAGTTCTTCAATTGACGATGCTGGAATTGTTTTATCTATGTCTTTTGATAACGACAATTCAACAACGATAATTGATGATTCTGGAATCGGTAACAATGGCGTGAAATCTTCAGGAGTCACATTGAACAATTCTGACTGCATTACCGGAAGTTGTTATACATTCGACGGAAGCGGTTCTATCGATGCAGGAAATAAGTCAAGCCTTGACGTGTCATCCGCACTAACTATATCAACTTGGATAAAGTCTAACAGCACTGATTACATGTCAATAATTATGAAAGGAGATAATGGATATGATGCTTATAGTTACGTTCTCTCAGTAAGAGGAAGCGATGGATACACATACTTCGTTTTGAATGGGTCAGGATCAGCAGACGAAGTTAGCGGACCTAATTTATTCGATGGACAATGGCATAATTTAGTGGCTACATACAATGGAGTCAATGCCACAGTATATGTTGATGGTTCAAAATCATACAATTATACATTAACCGGAAATATAACGAAGACGCCCTACACTTTGAAGATTGGAAGCGGATTCAAAGGAAACATGGATAATATCAAGATTTATAATAGGTCACTTACACAAGAAGAAATACAAGAAAAATATTATAATGTCCAAATATATTCTTCTCCAGATTACAAATTCAATGGAGTAAGTAGTTATGTAAATGTCAGGAATTCTACCAGCCTTAACATCAACAATACTCCGATTACAGTATCTGCATGGATTTATTGGAAATCCTCTACAGAAGCATACAATTCTATTCTGGAAAAAGAAGTTTCTGGAACAGGCGCAGGATACTCATTAAGCCTACGGTCAGATCAGAAATTAGCATGGAAATTATGCAACAATGCATCATGCATAAGCATAGATGGAATAGGTGGAACAGTAAGCTTTAACGAATGGCATCACATCGTTGGCGTATATGATGGCGAGAACATAACGACATATATAGACAGCAATCTAGATCACACTAGCAGTGCAAGCGTGTCATGGGGCGGAAACAGTGCAGCAAATCTAACCATAGGCGGCCATTCTGTTTTCAGTTCTGGAAGATACTTTAACGGCTCGATAACGAACGTTCAAATATATAATCTCTCTTTAACTCCACTGCAAATCTATCATGTATATCAAAATTATATCATCGCTGGCCAATCGCCAAACTCTACATGGAATAACAGAACGTTCTACATATCATCAAGCAGCGGAAATGATTCAAACAACGGGCTCTCGCCCGAAACAGCATGGAAGAGTCTTGGAAAAATATATTTGCAATCATTAAAATCACACATATATGCAGGAGATAGCTTCCTCTTAAAGAGAGGAGATTCATGGGAAGGAGCGATAACATCATATACTCCATTAAAAGGAAGACCAGATGCGCCGATAACAATCGGAACTTATGGAACAGGCGCAAAGCCAATAATATACGGCGACGGAAGGAACCTGACATGGACTCAGGCACCAGGTTATCCTGAAGTGTACCAAGCGTATGTAGGAAAAGATAGCAGCATAGCATTTGTTTATGAAGGCAACAATACACGATATGGCAGCGTATATTGGTCAAATGACCCTGCCGACTTCACATCGCGAGGATATTGGGGACCAGTATATCAGAACACAGATACAGTAACTATAAGAACATCAGATGGGGCTGCGCCAAAAAATATCAGAGTATTCAGAAGCGCTGCGGTCAATCTAGTGCATGCTAATCACACTATTGTAGAGAATTTGGACATAAGAGAAGTTTATTCAGCAGTAGTATTCACAACATCTGATTCAGTAATAGCACGAGGAATTGAAACAAATAACACACAAGATATAGCAATACTCTTCGCAGACGCGACTACGAACTCCATAATGGAAAATAATTATCTGGTGAATGCAGGAGACACTACGGTATATATGACTTACTACGGAAAGAATAACACTATAAGAAATAACACTATCGACGGAGTATATCACAACATCAGCGGAATAATCAATGGTAGTGGAGATGGAGATTTCTGTGGAATTGGTCTTCATACCGGAAATGGAGACACAATTGAATACAACAGGATATACCGTACACCAAGTGGAGCTGTTGACTTCTACTACGAGGACAATTCAATTATAAGATACAATTACATGGACGACAATGGTGGAGGAATATATCCTCACGGTACGAATCTGACAATATATGGTAATATAATTATTGGTAGTGGTGGAAACGCCTTTAATACTGAAAATCTTCCTATAAAGATATTCCACAACACATTCATTGATGGAGGAATCACTAATGGAGGAAGTACAGGTTCTATAATATTTAGAAATAACTTATATTATAGTTCAGCACAATACCCATCTTACGGGATAAGCGAGATCGTAAATAATGTAACAGATTCTGATTACAATTGTTTTGCATACGATTCGGCATACAACGGGTATTATACTATAACATATAATGGGACAGGCTATAATAGTCTAGCAGCACTTCAAGCGGCAGGTTCAAACACGCATTCAGTATTTGTCGACGGAAAACTTAATCCAGATTATACATTAAGCGCTGACTCAGGATGTAAAGATGTGGGAGTTGATATATCAGGAATGATAAATTTCCCATACAAAGACTATGATGGTGTAAGCATCCCACAAGGCTCAGCACCAGATGCAGGAGCATACGAATATGCTGGAAACGAAACACCTGAAGATTTTATTGTTCAACCAAACGCCACTGCTATCGCGCTTGTAAATTCAGGAAACATCACAGCAGCTAATGCGTTATGGTGGGGATTCAATGAAAACGATACTACTGATTCTCTACAAGCAGCACTCAACTCCAACGCGACAAATATAACAATTCCTAACGTTGGTCACCCATGGAATGTCAGACCACTGTTCATAAGATCTAATAAGGATATAACTTTAGGATCCGGAGTTGTGATTCAAGCAACAAAGGGTGCATACTTAGGAATTTACGATGAAATGCTGACCATGAGCGGCGTGAGTAACGTTACGTTAAGAGGGTATAATGCTACATTGAAGATGCAAAGAGATGATTATTTGAATCCACCATATAATCATTCGGAGTTTAGGGCTGCTTTAGTAGTATTTGGAAGCACTAATATTCAATTATATGGTTTCAAGGTTGGTGACACTGGAGGGGACGGTATATTCATAGGCTCATGCGATTCAGATGGCATGCGTGACGAAAATGATACAATTATTGACAAGGTGTGCGGGTGGGGGTATTATGGACTGAATTATTCTGATAATGTTACTATTAAGGATATAGTTTCAGATAATAATTATAGGCAAGGCATAAGCGTTATCTCAGCAAAAAATCTACTGATTGAGAACAGTACCTTCCAGAACACTAATGGCACAGCTCCGCAATCAGGCATAGATTTGGAGCCTGACTATGATAATGAACAATTAGTTAATGTAACAATAAAGAATTGTCTCTTCCAAAATAATACCGGGTTAGGAATTATTATCAGTCCACACTTATATGATAGTATATCAACTCCTATGTCTATAACAATACAAAACACTACATCACGTAATAATGGCATGTGTGCATTCGAATATAGCGGGTCTGATACTGATCCAGGTCATTATCTGGGGTATATAAAAATTATAAATGATACATTCACTGGATGTACCTATTATGCTAATACGTGGGATAATGTAGATATAATCAATCCGGATGATGTTACACCACCGACAGTCACTATAACGAGCCCTGCAAATACTACATTACCTTCGACAAATATTACGCTCAGCTTCACAGCTTCTGACGATACATTTGTTAGCAGATGCTGGTACAAGCTCAACAATGGAGCAAATATAAGCCTACCAAATTGCAATAGCATAACATTAGCCGTACCAGATGGGCAAGATACTATAACTGTATTTGCAAATGACAGTAAGGGAAATACTGGTTCAGCGACAAGATCTTTCTCAGTTAACGCATCTGGATTTATATCAAGCTGTTCTGACTTATCATACGCGAATACGATCTATAAGTTATCATCAAATGTTTCTATCAATGGAGCAACATGTTTTAATTTCACAGCAGACAACACCACTTTGGATTGTAAAGGGCATAGTATAACAGGAAATAATATTACAGGAGCATACGGTATATACACTACCAAGTACAATATAAACAATATGACAATAAAGAATTGTGTCATAAGCAACTTTTCAATAGGTATATACTTCTATTTTGCACAAAACAGTATGATAGACAATACGACTGTAAGCACCACAAAGGCATACAGTTTCCCAGACGGAGGAGGAATACTAATCTACCCATACGCCAACTATAACACCATAAAAAACAGTAATGTCAATGCACCATCAGGATACAGTATAATGTTCAACGTAGGCTCAAGCTACAACAATATAATAAATACTACAAGTACAAGTGGAGGTATAGACATTCTAGACTCTAATTACAATATGTTCAATAATATTACAGGATTATCAACAGATGATATAAGCATCGCACTACAAAATTCTAATAACAACACAATCACCAATAGCCGATTTAATGGTTATTCAAATAGTGATGGAGCATTAAGTATATCTGGGGGTTCACAAAACAATACAATAGCGAATAGTACAATAAACGGGCTAACAGGAGGACGCGCAATAACAATTAAGAACATCAACACTACACGCAATACATTCATAAACAATACTATACTAAATGCAACAACACTAACATACCTAGATTCTAATACAGCTGGAAATAAATTCTACTGGAACAATTTCACAGGAACAGGGTACTGGGTAGAAAATTATAATGAGACTAACATGTTCAACACTACAAACTCGACTGGGACAAGGCAGGGGAACTATTATCAGGGCATCACAGACTACAACATATCAGACAGCAATAGCGATGGTTGGGGAGATTCTGGAACGCAGTATCCTGTTAACAGTACAAAGATACCGACGAAATGGATAGGACTCGGATCAGATTATGGCCCTAGAGTAAGTTAAGGCATAGAATACTACATATGGTGGCTTTGCTGCAAAAAGTCTGCGCCAATGCGAGCATTCTATTCTGTAATCGATAAGCAATAACTCGATAATCAATCGGTATCATAATCTGTGCGAGCACGCTACGTAAACTTTGCAATATCGCCCAGAAAAAAGAAAATTTATAAACAACACTGCCAAGTAGTGTTTGAAAGGGGCACATCTGTAAAAGCATTCGATGGAGATGATGGGTATATGGAGATTTCTGACAAAACATTGGCTTTGCTGCTAGTTGCAGCTATAGTTGTATCGATAGGCGGTACATTAATCAGTCTTAACAACGTTAATCAGGGAATTACAGGACACGTAACATCAAACACCACAGGGACGGCATCCGTGAATGTAGGAGCAGTAACTACATTAAGATTCGACATCAGCTCAGTAGATTTCGGCGCAGGATCAGTAAATACGAGCGGTGGATTCAACAACTGCACAATGTGGATAAACGGCACGACAACAATAACACAGACAGGATGCACAGGGTTCAACACTACAAACATCAACGGAGCATTCGTAATAGAAAATGCCGGAACAACATACCTGAATGTGACATTGAACGCTTCTAAAAATGCAAGTACATTCATCGGAGGAACATCACCAGCATTC
>Ga0182011_10000114_pt1 | contig 62668 bp, 61 predicted proteins | sample 711E1DmetaG_FD_120481 | JGI IMG/M metagenome (GOLD analysis project Ga0182011, IMG submission 120481) | Permafrost microbial communities from Stordalen Mire, Sweden - 711E1D metaG | ecosystem: Environmental > Terrestrial > Soil > Wetlands > Permafrost | place: Sweden: Stordalen | collected...
GCATCATACACAGGATTACGACCGAGCACAATCCAGCGCTTGACTGTCGGGCAATTCAAGGCTGCACTCAAGGAAGAGAAGCCAGTGCTTCACGTTCTCGCCGAGCAAGAAAAGAATAGGGTCGAGCATTACGTTCCGCTGCATTCATCTGTTGTTAGCGCAATTAACGAGGTTTTAGCTAGCGATTTTGACGAAAATGACGATGCTAAGCCCTTCTTTATGTTCCACTCGTTTGAAAAGTGGCTTGAACGGCAAAGAATCCCCCTTCCAAGAGTACGTGATCGACGCAAGGCACATCTGTGGCTAAGCGACTTTCGCAAATTCGCCGAGCAATTTGGGGATATCATCGGCTGGGATGCGACAAATCGCAAATACATATTGGCGCACGGGATGACCGGCGTAGATTGGGAGCATTACAAGCATCCCCTCCCTGAAGAGGTTTACGATACCTACATGCGACACTGGCGAGACATATTGCTGAGCGAGACCGCTGGGTAGCTTCAGTCGGCTTTTGATGGTGCGAGATTTGTGTTGATGGCGAGATTTGTGCTGCGCGGCACGGAAGTAAAACCTCTGGTTCGTTGAAGCTAGCTATTACAGATTGTTTCGAATTTGAAAATCGCAAAGGTTGCGCGAGTCCATGCGAGAATCGTGACGAAAGAAATCCGCATAACGGTTCATTTCGCGGCTGTCTGTTCGACTTTTCTAAATAACTTGTCAAGCCGCCGCAAATACACAAGATCTGCTTGTAGGTCTTCATCAGGAGCTGTCTTCGGGCGTTTCAATTCTGCCTCCCACTCGGGAAGGCGAACGGGGGTGAATCCGATGTCACGTGCAAGCTCTGAGTGGACAAAAACTTCGAACTGTTCGACCCCTTCAATATAGATTACAAACTCGTCTTGACCTGAAGGCTTAAGCACTGGAGGGGATTTCTCATAAAAAACAACGGTAGCAGGCTCCTTCACTGATTTCTTGTGTCTGACTTTCTCAACTGTCACAATCCAACGTTCGATCAGCTGGTGCAGGTCATACGCTTTTAAGTAATAACCTCGGTTCTTTTGAGGATCAAAGAATTTTTGATAAACTCCCTGATATAGGCATGCTCCTTCGCCTGCGCTAAGTTTCTTGTGAATCTCCTGAGCTTCAAATTTCGCTCGTCTTATCGTTTTTAAATCTGGAGCCGAATAAAACTCGTCCCATTGCGGACGTGAATAACGCAACGTCCATACCGCGGCAGCCTCTTCTAGCGACTCTTGATGCCAATCCCAAACGGCTCCTCGTCGACCTGGTTTTGAGTTTCTGGTTGGTCCTATGATGAGGTTTGTGGTTGCCCATCTTCTGAGCGTGCCATCCTTAACATTTACATCCACTTCTCGCAACCGACGCTGGAGTTCTTGAAAATCCATGTAACTGCTTATTTTGTGGCTGACTGCTTAAGCCTTACGTTCTATTCTCATTAGATTAGAACAGAAAATCCACATATAAATTAACTCAAATGTTAGTACGGGGCAACAGACCCAGCAATTGATTGAAAAAGAGGTGATGTAGACATTGCAAACGCAGGATAGCACCTTAATGCTCGATTGTGAAGACGTTGGAACTCAGTGCATTGAGCTATTGACTACGCCAAATGCTTTGCTCAAGTTCCACCTCGATTTATCGATGACTCGATCGTTAAGTGAACCTCAAGTGCGCGCTTTTGCCTTGCTCTTATTATCACGACTTAAACTCGATTTGCCTCTTAATTCGAAGTACCTGGATCGATTATTTGATGATACGCTTGCAAATTCATCTGCAGTTAACCTAGTCTTTGAATTCTTACCAGCCACTCTCCAAGAGCGATTTATCGCCCGCAAACCATTTGCAGGGTTTACACAGTTCATGGCAGCCAGAGACATTAGCCCGAGTAAGAATGACAGAACGCTCAGCATACTGGGCCCAACTAATTCATGCAGTAGCTTTGAGCATAAAATAAAATCTGCGACCTTTCAGTCAGCACTCGGAATGTTGCTCGAAGATGAGCATTCCATCAACGAAGAACTCGGAAACCGCAAGTTACCAGTCTATACACAACAGCGGTCCGATCATCGAACAGCTAGCCTTATTGAAGCGTTGGGGGGATATTTTGCTCAGCATGACTACGGTGGGCTCCACTATCAGCAACTTACTGTCATAGCTGAATGCATTGCGTTCGTGAAGCGTTTCTATCGTTGTTGCTGGCGCGTTGAGACTGAAGATGTGCTTGAAGCATGGTTTTTCATCAATTTTTTCAAGAAGCCCCGCCCACCTCTAATTCCGAGCTCTAAGAAGATATTGCGTTACATTTGTAGGGAAAACCGTGAAGGAAAGTTCCCAACACAACGCCAAATCATAAAGAAGACTGGATTGAGCGCTAAGGTTGTTAATAATGCCGTGGGGTTGAAGATTAAAAGGCCAGGAGGCTCTGGAAAGCTGATAATCTTGGGATATTTGGACTACAATATCGATCAGAAAGGGTACCGACTAACCGAACTAGGAGAACTAGCGCTGTCCAACGATTTTCATATAACGGTCGATGGCACAACTTTTTGGCCTAAATCGATTCTGGAGGAATAGTTAGTTAACCCGTTCTCACTGTTCTACTGTTCTCCACGTACCCAAAGGTGAACTCCGAAAGGGTCAGGGGTTCAAGAAAGAAGTCAAAAGTCTTTCTTCACGTTCAAAAAAGAACTCGGTTGTAGTGTTTATTCTTTTTTATTATATGTACTTGTGTTCCCACCGTTCTACCTTTTTTTTCGTTTTTATTGAATATGTTTACCCGCCTCCACATTCGCGGAAGAGAGTCAAGAACGGTAGCAACGGGAGAACATCGAGAACGCTATCCATTCCGCAGCAAGGGCAAACATGAAAATGACTGGCCGGTATTACACGATTGATGGCGTGAACTACCCGAGCGTTACCACTATACTCAACGTTCTCAACAAACCGCAGCTAGTGAATTGGGCAGTGCGGCTCACACGTGATTCTCTTAAGCAGGAACTCTTTGCTCTTCAACGCTCTAATTCGCTTCAAGACCTTAATGCCGACAGCATCCTCGCGAGAAGTGCTTCAGAACACAGTCGTGTCAAGAACGCCGCTGCGGATCACGGGATAGACATTCACCGCCGTATTGCGGCTTGTGTTGGTGACAAATCTAGTCGTATGTCAAAAAATGTTCGAGATCCCGTCATAATCGCCTTTCGCGCGTGGCAAGACGAAGCCCAGTTTCTGCCAATTGCCAGTGAGAAACTCGTGATCAGTCGTGAGCACGAATATGCAGGGACCGCAGATCTTATCGGCACTTTGAATGGTAAGTTAGCCTTGCTCGACATCAAGACGGGACGCAGGGTGTACCCCGAATACAAACTTCAGCTAGCTGCTTACGCGATTGCATGGGGTGAAATGAAAGGTAGTTTTCCTCAAGTGTGCATGAACTTGCATGTCAGAAGCGACTTCACCATCGTAGAGGCAAATACCTTTACAGCCGCTGAGCTATTTCCCCTCTTTCAAACCTTCCTCGCAGCGAAACGACTATTTGAATGGCTTTCGATTCAACCGAAAACGAGCCAAAATATTGCAGTTGCAACACCGCTGAGGCATATTGTGGTATGACGCACTCTATAAGAATCCAGAAAGAGGTCAACGCGAGCTGCAGATCGCATCGTGTCATTAACGAAGTCTGTAGGCACATCCTCACAAAACTCTGCGGCCAGAGTTAGGGAAACATGCAAACCCAAAAGATTAGCAAGGCCAAGACGGGCCGACCCTCCAAGCTAACAGAATCGCGAATGGAAAAGCTCATTAAAGCGTTAAGGTCGGGAGCCTACCGCATCGACGCGTGCCGCGCTGCAGACATCCAGTATAACACTGTTAGCTTGGGAGAAAAAAGCGAAGCCCAGAAAAAAAAAGAAAATGACGACTTACAAGACTGAAGCTGTAGCCCTTCTCATAAGAAGCATCGACAAGATATTGTGGCGAACCGTCTTGCCCCGTACGCGCACGCTGATCGTCTTTGATTGCACGACAGCGGACTGATAATCACTTTAGATAAGTGCCATATAAAGATAAAACTCGTGCTCGTGAATATCAGCGCGAATGGGCCCGGAAACAGCGTGACAACGCCAGTTCAGCAAACTTTTTAGAACCATCCCAAGACTTCACGTTCGAAAGTGCTAATGACTTGGCCCCCGTGCTCGAGGCGGTAATCAACGAAGTCCTCGACGCGAAAATGGAAGCCGCCACGCGTGGCCGCTGTATCGCGCAGCTCGTTCAGACTTCGATAAAGCTGCTGGAGCTTGGTGACCTCGAGGAGAGGCTCTCAGCGATAGAGGAGCGACTACGAGTGTAAGAGATCATGACACTGAAGAGACGAATTAAGAGAATCGAGCGTGCCGTGAAACCCCACGACCCCGGTTTTACGTTACTATTCAGAGACGATGCTGGGGTGTTGAGGGATGCGGAAGGCAACATTATAACCGATGCCAACCGGTCGTCAGGAATGGCAATTATTTTCGATGAGCGTATCCGGAACTGTTGAAGCTCTGTCGTCGCAAGTGAAGCAAAACTAATCCAGTTAGCCTTATGCTTAGGGTGGCTTGTTGCGGCAACGATGATGTTCAAGCGTAGCGTGGCGTATTATTTGACCTTTCAGCAGCTCTCAGCTCATTATCTCTTTTTTCCATTTCTATCGATTTTTGGGCTCCGTTCACTAGCCGAGACGTAACGTAAGGAGTGACGACATAAAATTCGGCATACAACATTAGTGGAATGCCAAAGCGGAGCTTGCCTTACGCAGCTCCCCCGCCCTAGTTCGTTCTATTAACCGATTTTGGATACTAACGAATCTGCAGGACGAATCAAATCAACAAATTCTTTTTAGAATTATGAAAAAAAAAGATTTTTGAACCTGGTTGGGAGCTATCCACGTTAGAACTGCTAAATTAATGTATTTTAACCCTGCTTTTGCGACTTTTGCGACGGGGTTTCGGGCCAGCTAAAATAGGATTCGAATGCCAAGAGAGATAGATTCGAAAAAAAGGATAGAGTTAAGTCTAGATTCGCTTCTTTGCGTCCATGTCCAAGCCTTGTTCATCCTTTGCTTTCTTTAGTTTTTATCTCGGGTGAAGTATGTTCCTGGTCTTGACGAGGCCTGGCATTTCGATGATCTTTTGTCTTTCGACGTGAAAAATGGTAGTAACTAAAAAAGATGGCTTGGGAACGGCTGAAATCTCTTATTGCGCATATTTTAGGGCTTCTTTTTCTGTAAGCGGTGTCGACGCTTCCGGATCCATCATAGACTGCGCATAAATTGCGCATAAATCGGTTCCCCGCTTAAGATCAGGCAAGCCGCCGGTAGTATGCCGCCTTCTTTCTCCCCTCTAGCTTTACGATTCCTTTTTCTGCCATCCCCTGCAGATCGGACAATGCCGTTCTCGGAGAGCAGCGACATAACTCTGTATAAGCAGATCGAGTGATTTTGTCGTTCGTACGGAGGTATTTCCACCCCTCTTTTTGTCGAGCATTGAGAGTTCCAATATATGCTTCTGCCTTTCTAAAAATCACTCCAAAGCCATTCTTTCCCTCTAAAAATTCTGGCTCAGGAAAGTCATTTGTAAGCATAGCTTCGACCATCCGCTGGGTTCCACCTCCCCATCGTTCAACGTGTTTAGAAAGAAATAGCGTCTCAGCTATGAGCGGATTTCGTGGTATAGAACTGTGCTCTCTTTTTAAATCCGCAATCGTAAGTTCCGGTGGAAGTCCCCCTGGATTGTCAATACGAATCTCGTCATCATAGATGCTGATCTGCACGTGCGCAGGAGAGAAATAATCTCGATGGCAGATCGCGTTTGTGATGGCTTCCCTTATTGCGGGGATTGGGTACTCCCACTTTTCCTCCCTGGTGAACGAATCAGCAAACTCTGCTTGGAAATTAATGTGTTTTTTGACAAATTCTTCAGCGTCGTTTATCTGCTCAATCAAGCCTGCATCAAGAACCTTCATGTCTATGTAGTCTAAGCTGCGTCCCTTAAATCTCGCACAGCGCACGCGAGCTTGAGGGAAATATTTCTGGGGATTTTTGCCGAAGATGAGGATGGCCCCATTGGTAAGTCGCCCCCCTCGCCTCAGATTGAGTTTGTCGAGTGCATTGTCCACTGATAACTCGGGATTGATATCCAAATCTCGGCTTTCTTGTGCCGATCTGAGAAACGTCGCCAGTTCACTCTTATCGATGTCTGAGAGAGTGGCGTCGCACTGCTGATCGTCAAAACGAACGATTCTTTGGCTCTTGGCGTGATTAATGACTTCGTCTACAGATAGGGGCTTATCGTGCGACCCAACGCGTTTATACGCAATATTTCTGAATGAATGAAGAGGGCCGCCTGAATACGGCACGTTGACGAAAAACAATCGCTTCCCAAAATGCCTCTCTTCTTTGACCGCCGGATAAATTGCTGGCTTAGACGAATGTGCCAAATTAGCAATCTTTGCTTCATCTCCATCCGGCACTTCTTTGGCTCTTTTCGCCGGCGACAATCGCTTGTCATTCGAGATGCCGATAATAATCAATCCATCGTTAGTATTAGCAAAAGAGCATATGCTCGCGCCTGTGTCGTCAACACAACGGGATTTAAACTCTATTTCTTGGCCCTCGCCATTCTTTATGATCTTGAGCAGTTCTTGTGTTTTCAAAGCCCGTTCACTCACTCAATACCGTTTGCATTTTTTCTCTTGAGACGTTCGGCACAATAAGCCGCGTCAATCCATAGCGTCCACGAGAGACTTTCCGCAGTAATGAGCCCCAGCATATCCAACTCAGAAATGAAACTCGAGATGCGCACTTTCGTGAGCGGCAAGGGCTCTTGCAGCTCACCGCCTTAATCGTCGGACCTGCGAGCGCAAAGAGTCAGAATACCGCAGCGTTTCATTTGCCAGTTTTGGCCGGACCCGTCTCATTGCCGCTATCTTTATGGTAGTTTTCAATGATAGTCTCACCGTCAATCACCACCGAAATTGAATCAGATTCGGCCTCAACAGTCTACGCGGTATAACGGGCTCTGAGTCACGATAAATGCTGCGGTAAAACGTGCTGCACGACCCGTTTAGGGGCCGCTCCCTATACTTTGCATGAGTGACCTTTAAACCAGGCCCGTAGGTCAAAGCAAATCGAAAAAAGAAATAATTAGCTAGGAGATAACTAGCGCTAATGAAATGCGATAAGGCTCTTATTGAAATCAGCTCGGAATGATTGTGGTTATCTGCCGATACGCGATGTCGGTCGAAACGACCCAGGAAGCCGATATAAATCGCAATGGAACGGCACACGGTCCTCGTCGCCGCGACGCTGGCACTTGACATGTAGTTGACAGCGCACGCCGTACGTCATAGATGATAATAGCGTTGAACGCGTCAACTAGCTATTCGAGAAGTAGCCTGAAAGTAATAGCAGGGCCTTCAAAGATACTCAAAAAATGAAAAAGACTGAGCCGGATTGCTCCGACTCTGTGGTCTCGCCTTGTCCGGTTCGCTGTTCACTTAGGGGGAGCCAGGCACGGAGTACCATTCCCAGCCGGTATCCCAAGCAGAGCAACTCATTAGGTTCCCGCTAGTGGTGCTGACAAACACCACGGTGTGACCATGGGGGTTGAAGATGACGGCTGGTGAGGATGCGGACAGCACCTCTGGACACGCGGGGAGGCGGCTCCATGCAGAGCCAGCTTCGCCGAAATTCTGCCACCAGAGCTGATGGTCCGTGCCTTGCACAAAGAGCTCATAGCCGGGGGTTGTGGTGTTGAAGACCAGGCCCACGACGGCTGGCCCCGTGTTAGGAGCTAGTTGCCCACCGAGTGATTTCCAGCTAGACCAAGCAGTGCCAGTCCAATCTTTGTACCAGCACGCGCCATCAGTGCCACGCACAAACACGCCTATCTGATTAGTAGCTGGCGGTGACGCAGCGGGTGACGCGGTCAGCTTCCCACCGAGGGATTCCCAACCGGACCACTTCGAGCCATTCCACCATTTATGCCACAGGGCGCCGTCTGTACCTTGTACAAACACGTCGAGACGACCTGCCGACCAAGAAGCGACCGCGGGACCGGTTCCTGGTGCGAGTTGCCCGCCGAGAGGTATCCACGTGGACCATCCGTTGTTATAGGTCCGTTGCCACACGGCGCCGTCACTGCCGCGCACAAAGACGTCGACACGATTGGTGGTGCCCCAGGAGACGGAGGCGGGTGATGCAGTGCACACTCCGCCGAGAGAGTCCCAGTTACCGTCCATCGTCGTGTGCCAGAGAGTGCCACTGGTGTCGGCGGCAAAGACGTCGGTATGTTGCCCATTGGGCGCCCACTCGACGCTCGCGGCGGGTCCGGTGCCGGCCATAACGGTGCCACTCACGCCCGTCGCACTGCTTACTACAGCAAAAAGCGAAACGAGTATAACAGTTGCTAAGACGATGCTCATCGTAGTACGTTTATGATTCATCCATTCTACCTTCATCGATGAAATGAGCGAAGCCAGCGAGCGTTATACACCGACGGTCGTCCAGCCCCCCACCGTTGCTATAGGTCTTCTGCCAGAGACTATTGTCGGTACCACACCAAAAGTATGGTAACGCGCTCGAAGCACCTTGACCATCTTTTTTGTGCTCGCCTTAGCTCACGTTATTCGTCCAGCCGGACCAACTGAAGCCTTGGGAATAGGAGTTTTCCCACATGACGCCGCTAGGACCAAGGACATACACGTCGATTGTAGTACTTTGCGGCCATACTGCAGCTGCTGGCGACGAGGTCAGAGACAACCCGCTGACATTTTCCCAGCCGGACCATGAATTGCCGGAATACCATTTATGCCACAGCCCGCTGTCCGTTCCTTGTACAAAGACGTCGAGACGACCTGAACCCCATGAACAAGCCCCTGGCGCAGTATTTGCCATAATCACTCCACCAAGGCTTTGCCAGGTAGACCACGTCGTGCCGGTCCACGCTTTATGCCACAGCGCACCGTTCGCACCTCGCGCAAATACATCGACACGGTTGGCACTCCACGCGCAAGCTGCTGGTGATGACGTAAGAACCCCACCGAGATTTTGCCAGCCAGACCACGAGGTGCCGCCATCGGTAGACCATTTATGATACAGGGCGCCGTTCGTGCCTTCTACAAAGAGGTCAAGACGGCCTTGACTCCAGGAGCAGGCGCCCGGTCCTGTACCAGAAGCAATCTGCCCGCCGAGAGGGTGCCAGTTAGACCAGGAGACCCCGTCATTCATGGTAGTTATATCATAAACGGCGCCGTTCGTGCCGCGTACGAAGACGGTGATTGTAACACTAGGTACATTCGTGTTAATTTGGCACGCAACGGAGGGGTCTGATGTCAGAACTCCGCCGAGGGATTGCCATGCCGACCAAGTTCCTGAATTCCACACATCATACCAGAGGGCGCCGTCTGTACCCCTTGTGAAGAAAAAGAAGTTGCCGTTATTATCCCAGCATAAGGCCGATGCTCCGGCCTCGGTCCAGCCGGCCAGAGCGGGGGCTTTGGCATTCGCGCTGCTGCCCTGTGCCGCACTCACGCGCGGGGGGATTGGGGCTGCAGGCCCCTGTGTCGATGTGACATTAGTCGGTTTTGCAGTTACTGCAACAGTTGTGACCGTGAGCGCCATTAACATAATCATAAATAGAGCTACGATTTTTCGTTTCACGTTATCCATCTCCATTGAAGCGGCAGCGCCGAACGCCACCGTCCTTTAAAACTGATTAATATACGCCTTCTGCTCTTAAGGATTGGGTTGTTTTGACATGGAGTCCGCTTAGAAACTATAACTGAGCAGCGAGTTACTGGGCCTCTTCGTAGCTCCTCTCTCATCATTTCTTTCTTCATTTAGAGCTCATTTTACGTCCATTCAGAAGGCAACGCAAAAAGGCATGAGTTTAGCATAGTCCCTATTACAAACCACTAGACAGTAGTAAAAGAAAATTGCGGAAAAGAAAAATACGCCCCCATTACGTCACGGGGGCGTTCTTTACCTGTCGGTTGCTCTATCCGCATCTCCGTATCCGCGTCAGCAGCCCCTAAGGACGTTAGGGGGGGCTGCCCACGGAGGTCCATCCGGAGATGAGACCGCTAACATCGTGTATGCCATACCAGACGTTGCCGCTAGTGCTGCTGAAACTCACCGAGGTGTGCATGTTGGCAGGGACGCTAACGACGCCAGGTGAAGAGGCTGATAGTGCCTCAGGAGGCACTACGCCGAGGGATTGCCAGCCGGAAGACCCCCTTTGCCAGAACTGATTGTCTGTTCCTTGTACAACAACCCAGCCTGATATGCTGGCACCAGGTCCCGTGTTGGGGGCGACTTGCCCGCCGAGAGAGTGCCAGCTGGACCAGGACGTCCCAGTGCTCGTGGTACTCTTAGTCCAGACAGCGCCGTCGGTGCCACGCACGAAGACCGAGGTACTAACAGCACCGGGTGACGACGTCAGCTTCCCGCCAAGAGAGTGCCAACCAGACCACGAAGTGCCGCTCCACGCTTTGTACCATAGAGCCCCGTCAGTACCTTCTGCAAAGACGGTAAGTTTGCCGGTTGACGGCGAAGAGACTGCGGGCCCAGTGTTGGCGGCCAGTTTCCCGCCGAGAGAGTGCCAAGTGGACCAGCCGGCAGTAGTCAAATAGCGCTGCCACACAGCGCCATCGCTGCCGCGCACGAAGACGTCGAGGCGGAAGCTGGAACTGGAGCCCCAGGCAATTGCAGCGGGTGATGCGGTACACACTCCACCGAGGGAGTCCCAGGCATTGTTGCCGTTCATTGGCGTGTGCCACAGGGTGCCACTAGTATCGACTGCAAAGAAGTCGAGATACCCACTGTACCCCGTAGGGACCGAGGCGCCGCTGCTTGTGGAACTCGCGGCGGGACCGGTGCCCGCCATCGTTCCGGATGGACCCATGGCCTCCTCTATGGCTGCGACAATCTGCTGTTCGGTGACAGAGCCCACAAGAGTCCCCCCTCCTTGAATGACTATCGTCGGTGTTTCAGTTACACCGTTTGCTTTTCCTATCCCCGCCCCTAGTGACGTGTTCATATCATAGCTAGTAACCTGCGCTCCAGTCTGCGCGGCCGCGTTCTCCAAAAGCGGCTTGACCTGGTCGCAGACGCCGCAGTGTTCCGAATAGAAGAAATACACTTGAACACTCCTTGCTTGTGGGGTCTTGCTTCCTTGGCCCGTCACGCTCGCCGCACTGCTTACCACAGCAAAAAGCGACACGAGCATAAGAGTTGCTAAAACGATGCTCATTATCGTAATACGTTTATTATTCATTCGTTTCGCCTCGCTTCACGTCCTTCAAAAAGAAAGAATCAAAAGCGTAAGAGGGCCAATGCAGCTTAAGAATTGCTATCTGTAGTTGCGGAGCGCGATACGGCTTATTCATTTCCTAATATCTACATTTTGGGAATTATCAGGTGCTGCTATTCAGCGACGTCACCAATTCAAAGTTCCCTGTATATGTTGACGCTGCATATTGGCTGTTTCCTGCAAAGGTCACGGTAACTGAAGTCGTCCTAATAGCAGGCTGCTTGTGAGAAATGAAAAAATACCCGCGCCGCTGATAGACATTCCAGTTCTGACATGATTGCCGTTTACGTAAATGCTATCTGGTACGGCGAGGCCGCCGCCCTGTGCAGTTGTCTCAAACGTTACCTATTGTGAGGCCCTTTTAGCGTCGACCAGTGTAGTGCGTAGTGCCAATAGCACCAATATTTCTCTCTCGATAATCGAAAGTATTTTTGGCATTTTATAAAAGAAGAATTATTTTTTTCTGACTACGAATATATTCTCAAACCTAGTCTTAGCAACCTTTTTCGTTGAGATTCCAAGCTCCTTTTTGCACTCCAAGTACGACAGAAGCTCCACTATTTCTTTGTAAGTCCATACGTGATAGTGGATGCTATAATCTCGCTTTACGGGTCTATGGACTACACATTCTTCATATTCTTTGAAGTGGTCCTCTCTTGAGATCGTCGGCCCAAAGCGATGGTCTACAATGAGGTGTTCAAGGTTAGTGAGACTTCTATTCTTGTCGATCAACCTTTTATCCGGGACAGCGAGAAACAATATACCGTCCGGTCGCAGGATTCGGATAAACGTCTCTATAGTCATTATGGGGTCTTCGCAGTGCTCCAAAAAATGGCTAGCAACAATAAAATCTGCGGAACTATCATCAATTGTGTTGAGGCGCTCGCCGTCATCTATGATATCGATATCAACTAAGCTGTGATCATTGAGTTCTGGGTAATCACTACGGAGCTCATCGACAGTTTTTCGATCGACGTATAGTACGTTCGCGCCGTTAAAAAGTCTCAGCGGCTTATGTAAGGCCCCTATCTCCAACCCGCTACCATGTATATACTTTTTTGATAGGTAAAGTCTGAGTGTGGTTAACCTCCACAATCTAAGTTGGTTAGTGAATCGATTATCGTTCGCATAGTGCAATGGTGTTCCGACGAGTGCGATCAAATATGCGAGCATGGCGCCGAGGATTCGGAAGATTCCTATAATTATCCCTATCCAAAATGCTTTGCCCACATATCCCCCCCCGGGTTCAGCTGTGACTCTGTGCCTCACTAGCGTGGCACAAAACCATTGGTTGCAGGACTGGTGCGTAATAGCTTAAGCGTTGTTATTTAGCCGCCCAAGGCCGTCACTCTATGACTTCTGCGTCAGCAGGTGAACGGCCCCCCAGAATCTAAGCAAATCGAAAAAAGAAATAACTAATTAGGAGCTACGCTCGCGAAGAAAAATAAAAATACACCCCCATTACATTACGGGGGCGTTCCTTACCTGTCGTTGCTCTATACGTGTCTCCATTCCATATCAGCAACTGCTGATGACGTTAGGCAGGGCTGCCCGCATTGGACCATGTGTCCCAGACACCGGTAAGACTAATCGTGCTATACCAGACGGTCCCGCTAGTGCTGCTGACACAAACCATGGAGTGGTCGTCAGGGGGGAGGCCGGCGCTCGGTGACGAGGTAGACAGCGCCTCGGGGGGTGCTCCGCCGAGGGTCCTCCAAGCGGTTCCGGCGCCGTTGGCACTCTTAAACCAGAGCTGGTTGTCTGTGCCTTGTACAAAGAGGTGGAGGGCTTCGTCCACGCCGGGTCCCGTGTTGGGGGCGACTTGCCCGCCGAGAGAGGTCCACCGAGACCATGCACTGCCATCCCAGTACTTCTGCCAGACAGCTCCGTCACTGCCGCGCACAAAGACATAGATGTTATTCGCACTTTGTACTTTCCACGCAGCAGCAGGTGACGCAGTCAGTTTCCCGCCAAGGGATTCCCAGCCGGACCACGTCGCGCCGTTCCACCATTTATGATACAGCGCGCCGTTCGCACCTTCTGCAAAGACGTCGAGTCGACCTGCCGACCAAGAAGCGACCGCGGGACCGGTGCCAGATGCGAGTTGCCCGCCGAGTGGTATCCAACCAGACCATCCGTTCTGGTAGTACTTCTGCCAGACAGCTCCGTCACTGCCGCGCACAAAGACGTCGAGACGGTAGTAGTTGCTGTTCCAGGACACGGCGGCGGGTGACGCGGTACATGTTCCACCAAGGGAGTCCCAGTTACCGTTAGCGCCGTGCGAGAGGGTACCACTAGTGTCTACGGCAAAGAAGTCGAACCACCCATTGAACCCCGTGGGGGGCGTTGCGCCCGAGGGGGCCACTGCGGGGCCGGTCCCGGCCATCGTCGTGCCACTCACGCTCGCCGCACTGCTTACCGCAGCAAAAAGCGAGACAAGCATGAGAGTTCCTAAGACGATGCTCGTCATCGTGATACGTTTATGATTCATTCACTTCCCTTCCTTGATGTCCTTCGCTTGAAAAAGAAGGAATCAAAAGCGTAAAACGGCGGCTTAATAGCTTAAGTGTTGTTGTTTAGCCGCGCACCCTAGCATCACGGCTGCTCATACGCCCAGCCGTATTCACGAGACTGATGTATCTGCACCTGTATCCGTTTGATAATCCGTCGCAGCTGCTGACGTGCGCTATTGGGTAGCCACGCGTCATGGGTGCGGTCGCGCAAGTATTGATACGCTTCCCAGCTGGTCGAGCACTTCCTAAAAAGTTTTTCGGCAGCCATATCGACATAGTCGCTTTTGTAGTCTGCGATTTCAAGGACGAGTTCATCGACCTCTACGCGATCGCTGTTCATAGGGCAAAATGATAGGTCTATCTGGATAATTTTTGGCTAAAAGTACAGCGAAAGTGTGGTAAAATTCAGAAGCCCTCGTGTACGACGTTCTTTAGGCAGTCACCCAAGAACTTCTGCATCAGCCAGTGAACGGACCCCGTAAATCAAAGGAAATCGAAAAAAGAAATAACGAGCTAGGAGCTACGGAGATGTTAAAAGAAACACGCTGTGGTATCCTTAGTCAGGTCCCGCACACATTCAAAACTTACTTTAAGAACCGCGACCATTATTAGAGCATTATGAGCAATGAAGCCGAGGCTGAACCGGAACGTAAAGACGTCACAGTAACAGTTCCGACAGCAAAAGCAGTAGCTAGTGCGAACATTCCCGAGGTAATAGTTGAGAGGGTGGATCAGTTAGAGCGTATCGTGCAAGTCTTAGAACGACACGATAAGCAGGACAGAAGACAGTTTTGGATAGCCGTTTCATTATCTCTTATCGCTATCATTCTAGCTATCATCGCCATGGTCGTTCACTAGCTCGCTCGCATACTCTGCGCTCTACAGTCTATGGCCGCCTCACTCCTTTGAAAAAATATATCGTTTTGTGGCTGCAATTTAGAAGCGAATAGTGTTAGGGAGTGTTGCAACACGGCAGAAAGTCAAAAGAAAGAAGATCAACAGAATATTTCTTTCGATCCTAGTGCGTATTCCTCAGAGTCAATTTTTGAAAGGTTGTCGCCGCTCTTTGAGGAGCAACGGAAAGAAGTGAACGAGGCGATAGAGGCAACGCGCAGTGAACAAGAACAACGTGACAAAGTTCAAAAAGACATTCGTAGGCAAAACTGGGCCATATTAGTAGGCACAGTAATAATCATTATCCTGACTGCAGCGGGTCTCGCTGTGGCGCTGCATTGGTAAAACAGGAGGTATTGCAAACTATGTCCGAAGAAATAACGGGATATCGAGGCTTCCATCCAGCAAGCGACGCCTATGTTGTGAGAGACATTTATAAACTAGTTAATGATGGGAAACCAAAGCTCGAGGTCGATTATGCCAATCCAGCAGAGGGTGGCAATCCCGACCTAAATTGCGCCACGTTTACGCTGATTAGGTCTTTCGAGGTCTCGAATGCAGGCGAGATCAAGCTAAAAAATGTGCTCATCGAAGGAAAATTTGGCGTACAGCTCAAACCTGACAAAGCCCTGAGAGGATTCGGCGTAAGCGATGATGAGTGGGGCATTTATAATGACCTCTTTGTTAAAACGACCGATCTGCTCAATCGCAAGCTACCAACAGTCAGGCTAACGGGGACGTTTGAACATTCAGAGACAAAGAGGCGCTACAGTGTCACTATAGACAACGCGTTTGTAACGCAGGACTTTCCAGGATCTTTCTTTGTGCAACCATTAGCCAGTGGCGAATATGCATTCATAGCGACACACGCCGATATTGAACGAAAATGGTAATCCGAGGGAGATACGCCCAAAAAGTGACTGTAATCCCTATTTAGGGTTTGGACAAAAGGAGAAGTACAATTCTTTTAATGGTCGAGGAGGGGCCCGTTATGGCCAGCGATTCAATACTAAACGACAATTAGCTATCCGACTGCGGCAAGACTTGATAATTAGATTCTCATTATTGACCAATTAATCTGAATAAGCTCAATTTGGGCCGCGTTACAATACAAAACAGCACTTTTGTTTACTCGGTTTTTAACGGAGGCCGTCACGGCGTCTGACGTTTCCCTTTTCAGTTCAATTGGAAAATCATCGTGTTGAATGTATGTTGAAAAAACTAGCCCCTCGTCGTGTGAAGGGCCGTGCGCGCTCTTTATCACGACTGATCTCACATCATAAACCATAGGGATGTTGAGCAATTATGGCTGAATACGTGATAGAATATGATAATGGAGCAGATTTAACCGACAAAGTCCCACTAGAAACATTCTCGCTTTTCACAACTGCTGAGCAGTACTTGAATGGGGCCATATTTCAGTTTAAGCGGATTAATGAAGCGAAAGAAAAGGCAGAAAAAGACCCGAAATCCCAAGAACTGTTGACTTTAGAAGTGCATTCTTACCTTTCATACATTAATCTAGCTTACAGGTGCTTTGAATCTATCAAGAAACTCAATAAAAACGACAGAACAATCACAGGAAAGAGCTTGGTGAAGTTTTGGAGTATGCGGGGAAAGAAGAAAGACCCCAAAAGCATATTCACCCCTTTCAAAAACGCTAGGGATTTCGTTGAACATATTAACGAAAGAATTCTAGACGCGAAAGACATTGCCGAGTGTGTTGGCGCAGGCGCCCTTTATTTGACGTGTTTTAAGGACGGCGCCCTTATTTACTATCCGAAAAAAGAGATAGACGAAAAAAACAAGCTCCCTGAGATAAAATACGTCGTAAAACTGGATAGAAAGAAGCTTAAACACTACTACTATTACAAAGAAGATTCCATCCCCATTAACGAGGTTGAGCTTGACAAAGTTAGAGAAGTATATACAAAAATTTACGAGATCCTAAAGTCAGGGGAACCGAATCTCCAGTATCAAGAAAAAAATAAGAATTTTATTACGCTCATGCGTAACTGTGTAATGACTAACTGCATTGGACCTATGGAAGCCTTTGTGGCGGGAGCCGTAAGCAACTGCACATTTAAGGGTTGCATAGCCTTTAATTGTGAAGTTCGGAAGTCGTGACGATTGACTTTAGAGTAAACGGCTAAGCTCCCTCCTATCGATCTCGCTAATAATGGTAGGTTTGGCTTCACCTAATGATTCATAGCAATGAATTTTTCTATACTTAGCTGTTATCTAAGCGGAGCCTTTCGTGCAGCCTGCCACTGACAAAGAGGCAACCATCAAGCAAAGAACGGCTATCGCACCTGCTATTTTCAGGTGCATACTAGATCGCTTACCAGAGAAGCGAACGGTGGCTTAACTATTCCGGTTCGATAGCAGCCAAAAAGCAAGGCAAAAATATTTGGGGCTCAACTCGGCCTACCAGCTTCAAATTCAGAGCCAGCTCCAAATTCAGAGATTTATGAGAAAACTTTTTTTTGAAAATGTAATATGATCATGCACGTTAAACCCCATTTTTTAGCAATTTGGCTTAGACGCGGATATCAAAGAGCTGTATTATAAGTGCAGATCTTTGGCATGCTGACCTTACGGGTGCTTGCCTCGACGGCGCGAAACTAAGAGGTGCTTATCTTGCAGCAGCTATTCTTAAGGGATCTAGCCTTCGAGGCGCGGATCTTCAGGGAGCGTATCTATGGGGTACTAAGCTCAATGGGGCCGACCTTAAAGGCGCCAACCTAATCGGAGCCGTTCTACGGGAGACTGATTTTACTGACGCAACACTTAGTAACTGTAAAGTTTACAGCACAGCTGTGTGGGATGTGAAGGGTGAACCAAAAGAACAAGAGAATTTAGTAATTAGCCGACCAGACCGACCAGACGAGCCTGAATTTATGGTCGATAAGCTTGAAATTGCCCATTTTATTTACATGATTAGGCATGACAAGAAACTCCGCGAAGTCATACGAGAATCCACAGCAAAAGTCGTGCTTATCCTGGGCCGTTTCACAAAGAAGCGGTACAGTGTCTTAAAAGCAGTTCAAAAAGAGTTGCAAGCTTACACGGATGAAGAAGGAAAGGGCAAGTATATCCCTGTTATGTTCGACTTCGACCCAGAAAGTCGGGATCTTATGGAGACCGTGCAAATACTCGTCGGGCTTTCTCGTTTCGTCATTGCAGACGTTACTAGCCCTAAAGGCGTTTTAGTCGAACTGGCCACGATCGTGCCACACTGGGAAATACCTGTGAAGCTGATTATCGACAATTCGTCTAGCCAAAAACAAGTGAGGATGCTTGACCCACTCACGAAGTACAAGTGGATCGACAACAAGATCTTCCCATATAACGATTCTCGACAGCTCTGTCAGGCGCTCAAAAAGCAAGTGATTGACCCTATCGAGGATATGGCGCAACAGTTGCAAGCAACCAAGGCAAGTCGATTTGTTTGTGGTGAGCTTGAGTAGTGACGGCCTTCTCGCTTTCCAAATTGGCTAACGGCGTTCAATTTGGACCCCCTTGAGTAGGCAACCATAAGGGAGTCTACAACCCCAGGGGTAACGGCCCAAGTTGTGAGCAATTATCCCACAGCACCAAAAGGGCAACTTTGGCAACGGTCACACTGCAGGTATCTATCGACAAGTACGCTGGAGTGTTGCGTCGGCTTTGTGGGAGACGTGCCGAACGAATTCTACGCTGCCCCTCTCGAAGACACATTGTGCCGCAGCGGTTCTCGGTGCGGTAGCCAGCGACGTGCCCAGAGCAAACAAAATAGCAAACGTTATTTCGATTCAGGAAAATGTGCCGCTACTAGGTTTGAGCGGAACTAAGTTGCCCGCAGGGGTTGAAAATGAAGGGAAAGGGCAGTATTGGAGATCTCAAGTCGGTCTGACGAGCAGGACAATGGGAAAGCTATACTCATACGTCGTGAAAAGCGACTCAGGATTTGCACCCAATCCTTTCTGGGGCTATTGCACGCTAGCCTGCTGCAAGCCGCAGATTCGCCTTGGTGCCAGCGTGGATGACTGGGTCATCGGCACGGGGTCGAAAAGCAACGCGGGAAACAACAAGCTCATCTATGCTATGAAGATCACAGATAAGCTCCCTTTTGACGCGTATTATCAAGATCCGCGTTTTCGCCAGAAGATTCCATCGCATGGATTGGTGGAGGAAGGTGGCGATAACCTCTATCACGAAAGCAAACTAGGGGCAGGGATCCAAGTGCGACCATATCATCATAAAGAAGAGCAGATTAGTCACGACCTGAGCGGCGTGTACGTCTTGATTTCCGACTATTTCTTCTATTTTGGCCGCAACGCAATGCAACTTCAAGATCAGTTCTATCCCTTGATAAAGAAAGGGCCCGGTCACAAGTGCCGTTTCGCCGTTGAGGATATAGCTGCGTTCGCAGGTTGGCTCACGGCCAACTTCGCTCCGGGAATTCATGGAGTGCCGCACAGATTTCAGAAGATTTCGGGAGATTATCAGCTCGAAGAGTCTTTTAGTGCTGCAACTGCTAAGGCAAACACTCTGGAGGGTGACGGTGCGAAACGAGCATAACTCGATTGAAAAGCGCTTGTGGGATGCAGCCGATGAGCTTCGGGCGAATTCAAAACTGAAATCATCTGAATACTCAGTTCCTGTTCTCGGGCTGATCTTTTTGCGCCACGCCGATCATCGATTCACCAAAGCCCAAAAAGAACTAGAGACAACACAACCCGCACGTCGCCACGCAAGCAAGCTATACTATCAAGCCCAGGGACTCATTTATCTCCCTGAAAAAGCCCGGTTCTACTCATTACTGAATCTTCCTGAGGGGGCGAATATCGGCAGCGCCATAAACGAAGCGATGCGCGCTATAGAAGAGGAGAATGAGGATCTGCGTGACGTACTTCCCAAAGCGTACGGCCATCTCGACAATGCGACATTGGTTACCTTGCTTAAGAACTTTGCATCAATTCCCATAGATACAGAAGGCGATACGTTCGGGAAGATCTACGAGTACTTCCTGGGCAACTTTGCGATGAGTGAAGGGCAGAAAGGGGGCGAGTTTTTCACCCCAACGTCTCTCGTCAGGCTCATCGTCGAGGTGATTGAGCCTTTTCACGGGAGGATCTTCGACCCGGCCTGCGGTTCTGGCGGCATGTTCGTGCAGAGCGCACGCTTTGTTGAGGAGCATAAAAAGAACCCTGGCGCCGAACTAAGCGTCTTTGGTCAGGAGAAGGTGGCAGAAACCGTGCGCTTGGGCAAGATGAACCTCGCCGTGCACGGAGTGGCCGGCGACATTCGCCAGGGCAACTCGTATTACGAAGATCTGCACCGTTCTACCGGCAAGTTCGACTTCGTCATGGCCAATCCGCCCTTCAATGTGGATAGGGTGGACAAAGAGCGCCTCCGGGACGATCCGCGCTTCCCGTTTGGCCTGCCCCGCACCGATAACGCCAACTACCTTTGGATTCAACTTTTTTACAGTGCCCTGAACGACAGTGGCCGCGCCGGATTCGTTATGGCCAACTCCTCCTCTGACGCCCACGGCTCGGAACAGGACATCCGCAAGCAGCTAATCGACGCCCGCGCCGTGGATGTGATACTCGCGGTGGGTGCGAATTTCTTCTACACTGTTACCCTACCCTGTACGCTGTGGTTCTTCGACCGAGGCAAGCGCGAGACCGCCCGCGCTGACCAGGTGCTCTTTATTGATGCCCGCCATCTCTACCGACAAGCTGATCGCGCGCACCGCGACTGGACCCTGCCGCAGATCGAGTTTTTAGCTAACATAGCCCGGCTCTATCGGGGTGACGAACCGGAGAATGTGCACGAAAGCGCCGAATTGATGGCCGAGCACTTCCCCGATGGCAAATACGCCGACGTGGCCGGGCTGTGCAACGTGGCGACGTTGGCCGATATCAAAGACCAAGGCTGGAGCCTAAACCCCGGCCGCTATGTCGGCGTGGCCGCTCGCGAAGAGGAAGACTTTGACTTTAGGGAGCGCCTGGAGGAAATGAACGAGGAACTGGAAGCCCTCAACGTCGAGGCCCGGGAACTGGAAGAGCTGATCTCGGAGAATGTCTCAAAGCTACTGGAGGGTGAATGATTGGTAAATGCTGGCGGTCATTAAAAGTGAAAGAACTAGGCACAGTCATTACTGGCCAGACGCCACCAACCAAGGATAGGCACAATTATGGCAAAGGCTATCCGTTTGTCAAACCTACTGATTTGAGTGAGAACATAAGGAGTATCACTGCTACAGAAACCGAGATTACCGACATTGGACTTGCAACGGTGCCTGGCCGACTGATACCTCCAAGATCAACTTGTGTTGTGTGCATTGGTTCCATAGGGAAGAAGATAGGACTTACGTCGTTACCCTCAGTGACGAATCAGGCAATCAACAGCGTAGTAGTAGATCCGTTTTCTCACGACCCTTTCTATGTGTATTACTTACTGCGCAATGCCCTGCCCTATGTAAAACGACTCGATTCTGGTACTACTTCAGGCAGAGAAAATGTAAGTAAGTCATCATTTGAGAATATTGAAGTGCGCACCCCACCAATCACGATCGAAAGAAAGATTGCTTCAATCCTCTCGGCCTACGATGACCTTATCGAGAACAACCTCCAGCGGATTGAGATTCTGGAGGAAATGGCGCACAACCTCTACCGCGAGTGGTTCGTAAAGTTCCGCTTCCCCGGCCACCAGCACGCTAGCTTTGTTGATTCGGCGCTAGGGCGGATTCCGACAGGGTGGGAGGTGAGCACTCTTGGCGAGCACCTAACAGCGCTAGAAAGTGGGAAACGGCCCAAAGGTGGCGCGCAAGACGTGACATCCGGAATTCCCAGTGTCGGAGCAGAGAACGTCTTTGGGATGGGGGGGCATAACTACCAAAGCGAAAAATATGTTCCCCGAGATTTTTTCACTGGAATGAGAAGTGGAATAGTGAGAGATAGAGACATTGGGCTCTACAAAGACGGCGCATACATCGGTAGGTCAACATATTTCCGTGACGATTTTCCTCACGCCGAGTTCTGCGTGAATGAACACGTTTTTCTTCTTCGCGCTACGGGAACACGGCTAACGCAGAATATCCTTTACCTGTGGATGCAAGAACCGGCTACGGTTTCGGCGATACGCGCTACAAATGCAAACGCGGCACAGCCAGGCATCAATCAGAAGGGTGTAAAGGGCCTGCCGATCATTATCCCGCCAGCCGATATTGTGAAACGTCTCGACGATTTGACTGAGCCAATTCTGGCTTTGATAATCCATTTGGCGAAGAAAAATGAATCCCTACGCCGTAGCCGCGACCTGCTGCTACCGAGGCTGATCTCTGGCGAGGTAGATATCGCACATATGGTCACTGATCGACTTTTGGAGCAATGAACACGGCGACTCAAAAATTTTCAGAGAATATCTTGGAAAGAAATGCCATAGAACTCCTAGGCCAGCTGGGGTGGGAGACAGCCAATTGCTACCAAGAGAAATTTGGGCAACATGGCACGTTAGGCAGAGAGACGCCTGCTGATGTAGTACTAACAGAAAGACTTCACGCTGCGTTGAGGCAGCTAAATCCGGGTCAGCATGAGGCCATTGATTTGGCGGTCGAAGAACTAATGAGGGACCGCACCACGATGAGCCCAGTCAAAGCAAATCGTGAGATCTATGAGCTGTTCAAGCACGGCGTGAAGGTTAAGATCCGCTCGTCAGACGGCAGAGAAGAAGTGCTAGAAACGGTGCGCTTAATCGACTGGGACCATGCTTCAAAGAACAATTTCTTCGTCGCCTCGCAATTCCGGGTATCTGGGGACATGTATAATCGAAGGGCAGATCTTGTTGGATTTGTCAACGGTATCCCACTCATATTTTTTGAACTAAAAGCCTCACATAAGCGGCTTGAGAATGCGTACTTGCAGAACCTGACTGACTACAAAGATACTATTCCTCAGATTTTTTGGTACAATGCGTTCATAATACTCTCAAACGGCAGCGAAAGCCGTATCGGGAGCCTAACGTCGGGGTGGGAACACTTTTCCGAATGGAAGAAGATTAACAACGAAGGCGAAGAAGGGATTGTCAGCTTAGAGACTATAATCCGCGGGACTTGCGACCCTGAAAAGCTCTTGGATCTCACTGAAAACTTTTTGCTATACAATGAGGGCGGCACAGGTACCTCCAAACTAGTAGCCAAGAACCACCAGTTCCTCGGCGTGAAAAAAGCAATTGAAAAGGTACGCGGTATTCGCGATAATCAAGGCAGGCTTGGTGTTTTCTGGCATACCCAGGGCAGCGGTAAAAGCTATTCAATGGTCTTTTTTGCCCAGAAAGTCTTGCGAACGATCCCGGGTAACTGGACCTTCGTTATTGTCACCGATCGGCATGAACTCGACGACCAGATCTATCGGACGTTCGTGAACTGCGGGGCAGTTACAGAGGAGCACATCCAAGCAGAAAGCGGAGCAGAACTAAAGCAGTTGCTGCGAGAAGATCATCGCTACGTTTTTTCACTCATTCAGAAGTTCCATACAGAAAGCGGTCAGCGGTATCCAAAGCTTTCAGATCGCTCAGATATCATTGTCATAACGGACGAAGCACACCGAACGCAGTACGACGTCTTCGCCCAAAACATGCGTGATGCACTACCTCAAGCAGCGTTCATCGGGTTCACCGGCACGCCGCTTATGGTTGGAGAAGAGAGAACCCGGGACGTATTCGGGGATTATGTGAGCATTTACAACTTTAAACAGTCAATCGACGATAACGCTACGGTGCCGCTATATTACGAAAACCGGACCCCTTCTGTGCAGCTTACTGTGGGCGACGTGAACGAACGGATGTGGCAGATTATTGACGACGCTGAGCTGAATGAACAAGAAGAGCGGAAACTCGCACGCGAGTTCAAACGACAATACAACATTATCACGGACGACGATCGGCTTGACAAGATTGCTGATGACATAGTGACTCATTTCCTCGGTCGTGGTTACAGAGGGAAGGCAATGGTCTTATCCATCGATAAGGTCACAGCCGTTCGAATGTACGACAAGGTTCAAAAGCACTGGAAGAGGCATCTCGAAGAACTGCGCCAAGAATTCAATTTGATCGATCCGAAGAATGAGCTTGAACGCGAGGAGCTTGCGGAAAAAATACGATTTGTAGAAGAAACTGACATGGCTGTCGTCGTTTCGCAGGCCCAAAACGAAGTGCAAGAGTTCAGAAAAGCTGGTCTTGAAATTGCACTGCATCGAAGACGTATGCTGACAGAAGACCTTGAAACGAAGTTCAAAAGCCCTGACGATCCTTTCCGCGTTGTCTTCGTTTGCGCGATGTGGATGACTGGATTTGACGCGCCGCCGTGCTCGACCATTTACCTTGATAAGCCCATGCGAAATCATACGCTCATGCAGGCGATTGCACGAGCGAATCGCGTATTTGCAGATAAAGTCAACGGATTGATCGTGGATTATATCGGGGTATTCAGAGATCTCGAAAAGGCCCTTGCGATCTATGGGTTTGGGGTCGGCGGCGGCGGGATGCCGGTGCAGAACAAAGCAGCTCTTGTTAAACAGCTGCAAGGAGTCATCTCCGAAGTGTCAGTTCTCTGTGCACAGGAGGGGGTAGATCTCAATCGGCTAGAAGGCGCAAAAGATTTCGAACTGCTGCGACTTTTGGACGATGCTGTTAATGCTATCTTAGTGAATGACGACATAAAACGACGCTACCTGTCGCTCGCTGGCAATGTCAACAGACTGTACAAAGCTATCTTGCCTGATCCACAGGCACACGAGTTTGCGAAAGCCCGTGCTTTGTTCGTCATCATCGCAGAAAAGATTCGATCTTTAGACCCGCGCGTCGATATCTCAGGCATCTTGCAGACCGTTCGTGGTCTCTTGGAAGGGGCTATAGATGTGACTGGTGTTGAGCTTAAACAGTGGATTCAACCGATCGACCTGAGCACACTCAACATTGAATCGCTAAAAGCACGCCTCGGATCGGGATCACATAAGCGAGCTGGCGCTGAGCAGCTGAGACACATTCTTGAATCTAAGATAGAAAAGATGGTGGAGCTGAACAAGAGCCGTATTAACTACCAGGAGCAGCTGGAACGGATGATTGAAGAATACAACAAAGCGGTCGATATTGAAACACTCATAAACCAGCTCCTTGCCCTTACAGAAGACCTTGAGAAGGAAGACGCACGGGCTGTAGCGGAGGGACTCACCGATGAGGAGTTAGCGATTTTTGATTTGTTGACGCGATCAGAGAGCAATTTGACGCAAGAAGAATCGCAACGAATCAAAAAAGTAACGCAAGCGCTCTTGCAACGGCTGAAAGATAAACTGGTGATCGACTGGCGGAAAAGGCAACAATCTCGGGCGGCAGTCAAATTGTCTATCGGAGAGTGTATAGACCATTTGCCACAGCGATATGTGACAGAGTACGAGGCTGCCTGTCAAGCAATTTATCAACACGTGTACGACTCTTATTTTGGAGAGGGGAGCAGCATTTACGCGTCTGCTGGGTGAAAAAAGAAATTACCCCGATTATTGGGCTATAAGCTAGTAGGCAGAGGCACCTGAAGGTAAAAGTTTGAGAGAATGGTTAGCAAGCGACGCTTTCTATAAAGCTTCGTTTCACCGCAGCGACACGAAACCAAATGCTTTTAACCATCTTCTGAACAGCTAACATTATTATGACCTCCTTCACGTTCTACGGAGGAGTCAACGAAATCGGTGGCAACAAGATACTGCTTGAAGACCAAGACACGCGCCTTTTTCTCGACTTCGGCATGAGCTTCAGCCTTGCCAACCAGTATTTCGATGAGTTTATGCAGCCCCGCAAGTGCAACGGTATCCTCGATCTCCTTGAGTTCGGCTTACTTCCTAACCTAGAAGGGATATATCGCTGCGATTACCTCGACCATTGCAGACTCCCCACTGAAGAAACGCGTAGCGTTGATGGCCTTCTTCTCAGCCACGCACATATGGATCACAACGCGTACGTTCACTATCTCAGGGATGATATCCCGCTGTATTGCACGCAGGGTGCCAAAGATATCATGCAGGCTCTCGATGAGACGGGTTCGTCAGGCACGTGCGAGCTAATCTCGCTAAAAGAGTCGTTCAAAACCTACGTGAACAAGAAAGGCGAGGAGTCGAAGCTATACGGCGAGAAGACCAAGAAGCCGCGACCGTACAACATCGTCGAGAACCAGTTCACGGTCGGAGGGCTCGATGTAGAGGCCCTGCCTGTTAGTCACTCGCTCGAAGGCGCCACTGCCTACATCTTGCACACGAGTGCTGGGCCTGTCGTATACACCGGCGACTTTCGGTTCCACGGCTACAAGGGAGACGAGACGAGACGATTCGTCGAACGGGCCGCAGAAGTGGAGCCGGTAGCTATGATCTGTGAGGGCACACGCGTCAATTCGACGCAAGTAGACAGCGAAGAGCATGTCAAGGAAGTTGCCAAAGAGCGCGTAGAAAAGACTAATGGTCTCGTTGTTGTGAATTTCCCTGTGCGAGACACCGACCGGATGCAGAGCTTCTTTCAGGTCGCTCAAGAAACCGACAGGGCGCTGGTCATCAACCTGAAACAGGCGTACCTGCTCGAACTATTCAGGGATTCGGGCCTTGAGACACCGAGAATTGATTACGATCACATCCGCGTGTACATCCCTCGAAAAACGTGGGGGGTTTACGGGGATGACCGGTTCTCAGAGAAGATTCAGCTGCAGGATTATGACTATTGGGAGCGTGAGTTCCTCGATCACGCCAACGCCGTGACAGCCAGAGATATCAGCGAGAATCAGGATCAATACATCTTTCGCTGTGACTTCTTCGAGCTGAAAGAGCTGATCGACGTCAAGCCCGAAGTAGGGAGCAGTTACATTCGGAGCGTGTGTGAACCGTTCGATCTGGAGATGGAATTAGATTTGAAGAAGGTGGAAAACTGGTTGGCACATTTCGGCCTATATCCGTACACACACATCCACGCTTCGGGGCATTTGAACTACGACGAGATACGAGACGTGGTTCAAACTGTGCAGCCGGATGCACTGATTCCGGTGCACACGCAGCACCCGGAAGTCTTCAAAAACTTGCACGATAATGTCATTTTTCCAGAAAGGGGAATCAGTTTTGAGATATGAAGGTTAAGCACGTGCCTGAAATATGGGCGACGCACTCAAGGAGAAAAACGCAGTGGCTTCCAAAAAGTGATTCTCATGCCTCTTTTTAGTCTAGATAACGAAAGGAAAGCGTCTCAAATCCACACGAAAGAATTCTCTAAGGAGAAGGATTTCCAAAAACTGTGCGAGACGAACTTAGAAACGCTATTTAACATCCGTTTTATTGCAAGTGAGTTTAATACGGGCGCGAAGCATGCCGGTAGAATCGATACGTTGGGATTAGACGAAAACGGATACCCCGTAATCATTGAATTCAAGAAAACAGGAAGTCAGAGTATCATCAGCCAAGGATTATACTATTTGAACTGGCTTAACGATCATAGAGGTGACTTCCAAGTGGCTGCGCAGGGGGCGTTAGGAAGCGATGTGGTGATAAATTGGCAAGCTCCGCGGTTGATTCTCCTCGCTGAGTCGTTCAGCAAATACGATCCATATGCCGTTCAGGATATGGGGCTAAACATCGAGTTGAAGACCTATCGGTACTACAAGAACGATCTCCTCTACTTTGATAATCTCTACACGCCGCCTTCCAACGTGATCGCGTCGCGACCAAAGAAAGAGTCAAAGAAAACAGAAGCTTCGGAGCAATATGACTTGTCTCATCATCTGGGCGGTAAGCCGCAAGAGGTGATTAGGCTGTTTGAAGAGCTGCGAGAAGCGATCATGAGTTTGAGCGATGAAGGGAACATTCAAGAGACGATAAATAAGCAGTACCTCGCTTACAAAACCACTAGAAACTTCTGCGAGATTGTTGTGCAGGCAAAAGGTCTCAAGGTATACATCGATATAGATCAGGGCGAGGGATTCAAAGATCCGAAAACCGTGACGGAAGATTGTTCAGCAAAAGGTCATTGGGCCACTGGCAACACTCGGTTCTTCTTGTCTTCGGAAGATGAGACCGATTATGCTTTGTCGCTGATTAAGCAAGCCTATAACTTGACGCTTTGATTTGCTCATGTGACTTCGCTCATTCTGGCCGCTCAAAAAGAACTGGCGAGCCAGCACAAATCACGAGCTTGTTACTGGCAAAAAATAGCCAACATTTTCTATTATGATTAAGGCAATCATTTTCGACATCGACAATACGCTCATCGACTTCATGAGTATGAAACGGGCGGCTTCTGCGGCTGCAGCCAACGCGATGATCGAAGCCGGATTGCACGATGCCCCCACAGACCTCCCTGAAAAGCTTTTCACGTTTTATCTCGAGCACGGAATTGAATCGGATGATGCGTTCGAGGAATACCTCAAACAAGAATACAAAGCTGTTGATTATCGAATTCTCGCTTCCGCTGTTAACGCTTATTTAAAGGAGAAGTACCTGCACCTCAAGCCATATCCTGGAGTCGTAAAAACCCTTCGAGAGTTAAAGCGGCAGGGATACAAGCTTGGCGTTGTAAGCGATGGCGTCAGGTTAAAGGCGTGGATGCGGTTAAATGAGGCGGGTTTAGATGGCTACTTTGATGCAGTAGTTACATACGATGATACAGGAAAGCGAAAGCCAGCAAAAGAGCCTTTCTTGCTTATCTGCGATCAACTGAACATCAAGCCAGAAGAGTGTCTAATGCTTGGTGATTGGCCTGAACGAGATGTGCAGGGCGGACGACTAGCAGGTATGAAGACCTGCCTGGCAAAATATGGGCAGATGCACGAGACAAAAGCAGATTACCAAATAGAGAGCTTCAGTAAGCTTCTGACAATCGTAGATCGTTGTAATAAAGAATGAACAAATGCTTTGGCAGTCCACGTTGTTTTTGACTCTGCCTTGGCCTACCTGTGCTTGTAGATTTCCAGCACCGAAATCGCAAGCTTTTCTGCGTCGTGTGAGCACATGACTTGCTCCAACACTTCAATGATCTGGCGGAGAGGTGGCTCTGCGGCTTCTTTCGTGCTTAGGCGCCTACGCGGCCCTGCTAGAATCGACGTGACAAATGCAGCGAGGGTCTGGGCAAGCTGTTCTTTTAGCTCGAGCGCAGGCTAAATTTTCTAGAACCGAGGTCGCAGGCTTTGGCTTGGGCTCGTCTGATATGTAGCAGTCTTCAAAATATTCAAAACCGTAACTAACAAGGTCTTTATCCTTAGGGGGCGCATAGCTAGGCGTCTCTCGACTTTGCGCAGACGCGGACTAGAGTCTAGTATATCTGGGCGTATTAGCATGACGTTACTTAATTTGACAGTGAATGATCTCACTAGGTTTACGCCGCAACAGGCTTTGGATTTTTTTCGCTCGCTTCTTTGGGCTGAGAGCGTTAGGGTCAGCGTATCTAGAAACCTGTTGAACGTTCCGGATCGCATAAACGTTGGTGATGGAGGACTCGATGCCACGATCGAGGATGCATTCCCAGACGCTGATGACGTTATTCCCCGCGGATACTCCGGTTTTCAAATCAAGAAGGGAGACCTGGGGCCTAGCCGATGTAAACAAGAACTTCACAAAGCCGGTGATCCCAACGAGTTGAAAGATGGGGTTAAAAAAGTCATGGATAATGGGGGCACCTATGTACTGGTTCTATTTGCAGAGGCCGAAGACGCTAAATATACAAGCCGAAGGTCTGCGATCATTGAAGAGCTGGAGAGGTGCGGATACAGTAAGCCTCGGGTTCGACTCTATACAGCGAACCAGATTCTGTCCTTTGCAGAAAGATTTCCTCGATTCAATCGATTTCCCGAATGCGTAGATTATGAACATTGGACCAACTTCGGAGACGTTCGCTTGCCGATCAACTTCGTCGCTGACGATTCAAGAACTCAAGCAATATCAGCAATCAGAGACAAGTTGAGAGAATCGAGATTAGACGCGTGTGTAATGCGTATTGAAGCATTAAGTGGGCTCGGCAAAACGCGACTAGCTTACGAAGCGTTAAAAGATTACGATTTGCGAAATATCACTATCTACGTCAAAGCTGAAGAGTTCTTGCGCTCCTCCCTGTATCCCTTTCTGAGAACAGACCGAAATTCAGAAGCGATTGTTGTCATCGATGAGTGCTCTTTGGAGGCACACAAAAAATTTTCTAATGAACTCCGTCAAGCGAATCCAGGTTTGGCATTCATTACGATTTCAAATGAACTGAGCGGATATGCTTTAGAGCCCGTATTTAAACTAGAACCCCTCTCGCGAGATCAGATAGCCCGGATTCTTGAACAGGAGATTCCAAGCTTGCCTTTTATTGATCTCGACAAATTCGCAAGATTCGCTGATGGATATCCAGGTTTTGCTGCGCTTTTTGCTGAGTACTATAGAAATAACAAGGAACCCCCACAAGACACTACTGACGTCAACGACGTTAATCTGTTGAACAAAATCATTGCGGGAGGAAATGCAGATCCTGCGCAATACTCGTTCAGAACAACGAAGCAAGTCCTCATGGGTCTAGCATTGTTCACCAAGGTCGGCTACAGGTCGCGAGTTGAATCAGAGGCAAAGTTCGTCTCGAAACTAATTGACGTGAACTGGTCTAGATTTCGTGAAGTGGTTAAACAACAAACTGAAAGAGGAATAATCAAGGGAGATTATTACCTTAGAGTCACTCCATTCCCGCTGGCGGTTTATCTCGTCAAAGAATGGTGGCAGACTTACGGACATGAGGCAACTCTTGACGAAGTGCTCAGAGATATGCCTGAAGATCTCCTTCCAAGCATGTTTGACCGCTTTACCGAAAATTTTCGCTTTGTCGGGTCTGTCAAGGCAGGAAAAGACTTAGTACATAGACTGTTGTCAAGCGACGGGCCTTTTAAGAACGGATCTCTCCTGAAAACAGCCCGAGGCGCCAGGTTTTTTCTTAGATTATCTGAAGCGGATATAGGCTCGGCTGTTGATTGTTTGGAACGCACCTTAGGGGCTTGGAACAAGCGGGAACTTCTTGAATTCAGGACAGGACGGCGAGAAGTTTTGTATTCGCTTCAAATGATAGCGAGGTGGCGAGATTACTTCGCGCGTGCAGCCAGACTGTTGCTCAGGCTCGCTGTTGCAGAAAACGAGTCGTATGCAAATAACGCCACCGGCATTTTTGTGGGGCTTTTTTCCTCAGCGACGGGCCCAGCAGCTCCAACGGAAGCTTCTCCGAACGAGAGACTGCCTGTCTTGAATGAAGCATTAGACTCAAGTTCGGCTGATTGCAGAAGACTGGGTCTTAAGGCGATCGAGCAAGCACTTCAATGGCAGGGTTCAGCCCTAGTGATACTCGATACACCATTCGCAGGACCTACTCCGCAATTGTGGTCTCCTGAGACCAACAGGGAGATATTTGAGTACTATCGCGTCCTTTGGAAACGCCTTGAAGCGGATATTCGCGAAGAAGGTGAAACGAGGCATGATAGCGCAACAGTCATCCTGAACTCTGCTCAATCCCTAAGCAGCCTAACTGAATCGCTAGGCGAAATGGTCTTGAAGACCCTGTCGAATCTTGCTTCTCATCCTTGGATGGATAAGACTAAGATTCTAAAAACAGTCACGTCAATACTGCGCTACGTGGGTCCGAGAATGTCGCAAACTATGCGCGACGAATGGACTGATTTTCAAGCTCTTCTGACTGGATCTAGCTTTTCCGATTTGCTCAAACGATTTGTTGGCTTAGATTTGTTAGAAGATACTTTCCAAAACGGCGAGCACTACAACACCACTTGGGTAGATTCGAATATTTCAGAGTTAGCTAGAAAAGCACTGGAGAATCCAAATTTGCTTAGTTTAGAGTTCAAGTGGCTGGCAACCGACAAAGCAAAGAGAGGTTTTCAGTTTGGGCACGAACTCGGAAAACAAGACATGAGCACGGCACTTCTGCCGCAGTTGCTTGACGTCTACGCTAAAGCGATCGAACAGCAAGAAGAATTTTCAGCTTATTTTCTAGGAGGTTATTTCTTAGCGCTTTTCGAAACAAAGAGATCGATATGGGAACTGACCATGGAGAAACTCTGTGACGACGAAATCTTGAGACGGTTAGTACCTGAACTCTGCTGGCGTTCCGGGATCAATGATACCATTGCACGACGACTTGCACTAATGGCTGAACGACAGCAAATCGATATCCTCAGTCTTGGGATGTTCCGGTACGGCACAATTGTTAGTGAGCTTACGGAGCAGGTTTTCACTAGGCTTGTTCAGAGCATTTTGCAAGCTCCTTCTGGAAATGGCGCCCCCGTAGCTCTTGTTTTGATCGAGAGCCGCTATGCTAGAGCGCACGGGCGCGCCAAGATGCCCAACGCCTTGGTTGAGAATGTGCTGATGCATCCAGCTTTCTGGGGGGGTTCAGAAAATATACTTCAATTCCAAGGCATAGACGATGATTGGGCAAATGTTGCAGACGCCTTTCTTAGTCAATACCCTGAGGAGGAAGTGCAAGTTGCTGACCGCATCCTGAACTGTTTTGGTGACAAAACAACTGTGGTGGGAAGATTCCAATCCCCCCTATATGGGATTCTGCTGAACACGATCAAACGCAACCCTCGCGTTCTATGGAAACGAATAGTCAACTATTTAGGACCTCCTGTAGATGAACGTGCTTTTGATTTGGCGCGATGGCTTAAAGGCGAAAAAGGCTTGCTGGCTGGAGGGCCTAGTGCGCTTGAATACGTTAACCGCGAAGACATCTGGCAATGGATAGACGAGAATGTCGAAAAACGAGCTTGGCACTTTGCGACATTTGTCGCACCGGATCTCGAGGACAAAAACCATGAACGAAGCCTTGCGTGGACGTTCCTGCAGAAATACGGCGATAGCGAACAGGTTCGACGTAGTTTCTCAACCAACTACTCGACCGAATTTGGGTGGGGTTCGATGGCTCAGCGTTTAATAGAAAAGAGGCAGAAGTTACTGAAGCTAAAAGAAAATGCAAATCGTGAACGCGACGCTAACGTGCTCAATTGGATTGATGAATACGCCGAGCAACTATTAAAAGAGATTGAGATGTATAAGCTTTGGGAAGAAGAAGAGCAGTTCTGAACCTTGCCCCTCCGCTTTGCCTAAGTCAGTTTAAACTCGATCGCGAGCTGTGTCACCTGGTGCAAATCTCCGATCCGAGAAAAACGTACTTTCAACAATATCACAGTCAATCTCGATTTTCAATAGGCGTACCTTCGAGAGGCCTGTGCGTAATGCCTAGGCCGCGTATTGTCGAAGGTCCCGTCCGAGACCGTGGAATCTGATAAAAATTAGCAAATCTCATTACCTCGGAGCCTCTCTCCTTGAGAACAAGTGCTACTGATCGATGCTGACCTGTATGCGCGCAAGAAGCCTTTTCTCGCGTCTGACTGATTACTGCTAGTTTAAAAAAACTTATCCTACCACCTTTGCATCAGCTACTGTTTTAAGTTGTGCCCGTTGTTTGCCCCCAATAGTAGGCGTTTGAGCTGAACGAATGTTTTCCTCTGTAAACAGCTTTCAGGAGATTGCTGAGTTAAGCGCTTGTTTGTGCATTTTACTCAGTCGCCGAAGCCGAATCATAACGACTAAATCGCGGCGACGACTTGCACCTACTATGCTAGCCACTGAACATTACCCATATCATGATGGCGTGATGCCAAATCACGAGCTGTTGGAAGTCCATCACAGCAAAATCTCGCTCCACCACGCCAAGGCAGGTTATGATTACCCAGCAATACGCCTTCCCTTCACGTTCTCAAAGCTCGCAGGACTGTCGACGCACATCTATCAAACGATTCACGATGGGGCGCTTGCGTTTCTTATTGTTGTTTCTAGCGCAGCCACAGAAGAAGGTGCTAACCAGTCTGAAAACGCCTGCCCAAGCGCCAAAACCTCCGTCTTCACACGACAGGTAGGTTGCGCAACTCTCAGAGCAAGTTGCACAACTTAGCTTAAGACCTCGAATCATTCGCCCACATCAGACGGAGGTCACATCAAGTGCCTTGTTAGAGCCGTGCCTGCTCATTTAGATCAAAGGGCGATTAATGTAGTAGGGCTGTGTTCGCTACATACAAACTATCCCGTTGTTAGCTCAGAACTATAGTTGTGATCTGTATTTCACAGATAACGCTGTTATTATTGCCCACGCTCCCGCGTCGATAACGCTGCCAAGTACCGCTAACGGTAGACTAAGCGTCGCGTACACGCCACTTAACACGACGAGAAAAGAGAACGTTGTCGCGCAGGAGAGTATGTTTATACCTGTCTTTTTCTTGTGCATGTCGCGTATTTGAGGGATAAGAAGGAAACCGAAGACGAGGCTACAGATGAGAATTACCGTGTCCTGCCACATCGTTGTTATTTATCTCCTGTTGCTATGAGCGCGGGTTTATTAACACGTTACGGGTTAATGCCGTTATGCGTGATCCTCCGCCTTAACCGTTGTCAAAGCGAGCCGCCACATCAAACGCCTTTGACAATCCTTGGAATTTCTCTTTTTTCTCCTCTTTGCTTTCGCGCGGCCTCTGTTTCGCTGACACATCCTTGTGGGAATGACTTTGAAATGTGTTGGCAGCATTTCTCCGGGCAGCCTTTATCGCTGCTTAACGTGCTAACCTTTGTGCGCGCGCATGCACACCTCCCTTTCAGTGCCTAGGCGCACCCATTTGCGTCAGGATCATTCTTTTTCGCTGGTCTGAGAGCCAGTCAGAACACGTAGGGAATGAGCCTTTTTGTCCTGCGCGAATACGTGAGATATGCCTCGCCAAGCTGCGCAATTAAGGCCCTCTCCTCGACGCGTATGCGGTACCCCCACACGATCGAGAATATCAGCGCGAGCACGAGAACCGCTCCCCAGGACTGCAGCGCCAGTCCCAATCCGACGAAGATCATGAGGAGGCCGGTGTACGAGGGATGACGCACGTATCGGTACGGACCAGTGTCCACGACCGTTTGGTTCTTTTGGACCCTGACCGCCATAGAAAAAAACCGACCTAACACGGCTATGGCCCATTGCCGAAACGCTATGCCTCCGACCATGAGGACGATCCCAGGGTAGAACGCCCAGCTCGGCAGCATGGCGATGCCGGCGGAAGCGAAGGAAAAAGCAACGGAAAGGGACACGACAATGCTGATGAATATCAACAAAAGGGAGCCTCGGTCTCTCCTCCTCGTTAGGACTCCGCCGCGGCGTAATAGCGGTATGATTCCCCCGCCAATGATCTCGCTGACAGGCCATAGAAGATACACGATGCTGAATACGAAAGCAGCGGCGCTTGACGGGAACAGTTCGGGCGAGAAGAGGTATGTTTGCACTATGGTGGCCTCTTTTTAATCGCAGTTTAACATAGCTGTCTTACTTTGAGCATCAATCAGAAGATGACCCTATCCGTGTATGGAATGTTGCGGACGATGTAGTTACTGAACAAGAAACAGAACAAAGTGGCAATCGCCCCGACGAGGACAAACTGAAGGAGTGGCGGCAGCCCCGCCGGAATGAGGGCGCCCCCTTGAATGAATCGACTCTGAAGGAAGAGTATGATCGGGACCTGAATGAGGTAGACGGTGTAGACGTTTCTTGCGAGTGCCGCTTTGATGCGCCCGGTGGTGTACCAACGGTGCTTGAAAACGATAAGCAGGCACGTGCAGATGCCGATTCCCAGAAACGCCTCCCAGAACGCATACAGGAGCGCTATGAGCGTGAAGCCACCGCCAACAGGCGCGATACCGATTACCGCGATGAACACTGGGATGCCGCAAATGCCGACGACAGTGATGATGCCCCATGTCTTCACCAAAGCAGGGGAAAGCGCATCGAGCCACCCATTCCGATACGCAAGGATGCTTCCGATCATAAATAGCACGTAGAGCGGCACGTGCGCCGGTTCGACAGCGTACCACAGCAGCCATTGATCCCACCCGTAAAAAATGCGCACGACGAAGTTCGCGACGCCGAGCACCAGAGCCGCGAGGAGCAGCGCGCTGTTTCCCGGACACGACACAGGGCGGATGGTTATGTTGAACCTCCGCCAGACGCTGTATGCGACCGCGAGGATAAGCAGGAACACGAGGAACCAGAGATTGCCGAGAGAGTACGTCGCGGGGTTTGCCCCCACTGCGGTTATCAATATGAGATAGAACGCCACTATCCCAAAGAGCGGGATTCCGATGCGCACGAAGCGGTCTCTAAGGAACTTCTTCTGTCCCTTGCGGTCAAACGAGCCGACGAGGAGGTACGCCGAGATGAAAAAGAAGAGTGCCATCGCAAACGAGGCGGCCACCGCTTCGAACGTGCCGACGACGAGGACGTCGGCGAGAGGGAGTGGTCCGGGGTAGCTCGGGGACCACCCCTCAGCGGTGGGAATGTACGCCAGGCCCGAGTGGATGAAGACGACGGTAACGATAAGGAGGATCTTAATGTTATCAAAGTAGTAGAGTCGTGGCATCACGCCTCAAGCACTTGAGGATTGCTGAATTGTTGTAAAAATTTCTTACACCCGTATAACTTAAACCTTTCGCACAACGGCTTACAAGACACGGCTGCGGAAAACGACCCTTACTGGACTTTCGTACTCTTTTCAGTGCCTATCAGCAAATGCTTTTTACTTTCGAGCCCCAAGCACAAGGCGCTAACTATCGCGAGCGCGGCCGCGCATCGTGCCGGCATATCAATCGCAAGCTTATCTGCGTCGTGTGTGCACATTGCCTGCTGCAACACACCAACGATCTGTCGCAGCGGTACTCAGCACCAGCTTCTGCGTCTGCGCGTCTCTCACTGTGAAGTGCGTTAAGCAAACTTCAACGAGTAAACGGGCCGCACTCAAAGAAAGCGCTCATGATTGCTCATAAGCATAGCCGTATTCGTGACGCTGGAGCAACTGCACTTGAATCTTTTTTAGAATTAGCCGCAGCTGCTGGCGTGCGCTGTTGGGTAGCCAAGCATCATGCACGCGGTCCCGTAAATATTGATACGCTTGCCAGCTGGTCGAGCACTTCCTAAAGAGTTTTTCGGCAGCCACGTCGGCACAATCGTTTTTGTAGTCTGCAAGTTCGAGTATGAGTTCATCGACCTCTAGGCAATCGTTGTTCACGAGCGGAGATGAGGGGTCCAGCTGGGTGATTGTTCGCTAAAAGTGGGGTGAAAGTGTGGTTTGGTTCCGGAATAATCGTTTGCAACACTAGAAACAGCAAAAATAACCCGCCATGCAAGAACTTCTGCGTCAACTTGTAAACGGACCCCGTCAGTCAAAGGAAATCGAAAAAAGAAACAACAAGCGAAGAGTCACGACCACATCGTTCGATGTTTATACCAAGTGCCGGCTAACCCGCCCCCTTTGACCTTCACGGTCGAGCTGAATTTGGAGATACTCGTGCGCTGGAATAGTGAGTACGTGCGTAAGCCAATAGGTCCCCTGTTGGTCATCGCATCGTTTATACTTGTCTAGCAGGCATCGAACGCAGTAAATCTTACGTCCCACAATGTCACAACACGCCGACATCGAAAGCAAACCATCCGGGTGACGTGAGCACGTCGTTGAGCTCAGAGGGACTCATAGTTCCGGCGAACGAGACAGTGCCGTTCGTTTGTGCAACCACTTCTGTGAAGGCATATGTTGCGCCCACTTCACCGGCCGGCCGGTTGGTGCGTACCCATTGAAAATAATACGTCGTGCCAGCCGCGACGGCGGAATCTTTCACCGTGCCGACGTATTGACCTGTAGTTGCATTAATGGTGACGTTGCCGCCAGCGCCTTGGCCCGGGCCCTCGACGCTAAACACGCGACTTGACGACGGAGTTGCCGTTGGAGCAACCGTGGGCACGCCGCTAGCCGATGGGCTTGGGCTCGTGTTGACGGGCGACGAACAACCACTAATTGATACGAGAACGAGCGCGCCGACAAAAAGCAAAGGCAATGCGTATTTGAGCGGCGTCTTGATATAACGCTTCATCGTTCTCGCTATTGGATTCATACTTTCTCCCCTTTAAGTAAAACAAATACGTAAGACGGGGCCAATGAAGCTTAAGCGTTGTCTTTTGGCAGCGGTTAGTTTCCCACCGCGCGGACAGACCTCTTTACAGTTAAATTCATGAAGTGCAAGCGTGATGAACAAAGATTGCGCCCAGGTCGATGAGCTTATACTCGAACTCGCGGAATACAAAAACGACTTAGCTGATATGGCCGCCGAAACACTTTTTAGGAAGTGCTCGGCCAGTTGGGAAGCTTACCAATACCTACGGGACAGCGTGCATGAAAGCTGGCTGCCTGACAGAGCACGACAGCAGTTACGACAAATTGTCAAGCGGATACAAGTACAGATACATCAAGGTCGCGAATACGGGTGGGCGGATGAGCAGCCGTGATGCTAGGGTGCGTGGCTAAATAACAACACTTAAGCTATAACACCGCCGTTTTGCGTTTTTGATTCCTTCTTTTTGAAGGACCTCAAGGAAGGGGAAGTGAATGAATCATAAACATATTACGATGACGAGCATCGTTTTAGCAACTTTGATGCTTGTCTCGCTTCTTGCTGCAGTAAGTAGCGCGGCGAGCGTGAGTGGCCAAACGATGGCTGGCACAGGTCCCGCTGCGACCACCTCGTGGTCCAATGGGCAAACCGACATCTTTGCGGTCGACACTAGTGGTACTTTATGGCAAACGTCAGTTTTGCCTAGTAGCGGCGGTGCTTGGAACTACGTCGGTGGAGTGTGTACCTCTTCACCCGCTGCCGTTTCTTGGGGTAGCACCCTCCGCTTCGACGTCTTTGTGCGTGGCAGCGACGGCGCGGTCTGGCAGATTACTTATAATAACGGCTGGTCTAGCTGGAACTCTCTCGGCGGACAAGTCGCATCCGGCACCGGCCCCGCGGTCGCTTCTTGGTCAGCAGGTCGTCTCGACGTCTTTGTAGAAGGCACCAACGGCGCTTTGTGGCACAAGTGGTGGAACGGCGCGCAGTGGTCCGGCTGGGAATCGCTCGGCGGGCAGCTAACCTCGTCGCCCGCTGCGACAGGACAGTATCCAGCATCGAATGGCCAAGCGATTTACCTCTTTGTCCGCGGCACTGATGGCGCGTGCTGGGAGAAGTCCTATAACCACGGCTGGTCTAGCTGGCACTCTCTCGGCGGACAAGTCGCATCCGGCACAGGACCCGGCGTGGGCCAAGACCTCGCCCTGTTCGTACAAGGCACAGATGGTCAGCTCTGGTGGTACGGCGCAGGGTGGTCTAGTGGGGCTACCTGGAAAACCATCGGCACACAAGCTCCTGAGGCCCTATCCGCCTCCTCACCAACCTCCACCATCGTCGTTGTCATGGACCACAATATGGTGAGCGTCAGCGGCACTAGCGGGACCGTCTGGTATTGTGTGGCTGATGTTAGCGGCTGGAACACCTGGAACTCCGCCGGCACCCCCTAAGTGAACAACGAACCGGACAAGGCGAGACCACAGAGTCGGAGCAATCCGGCTCAGTCTTTTTTATTTTTGAGTATCTTGCGGCGTTTTTGTCTACTTTTCCAACACTCTCACGCCATGACTCCTAAGGCATAACCGTTGCTGGTGAATTAGGAAGCCGCGTGAAGGTGTACGACGCACTCACACCCATATACGTCGCCGTAAGTGTGTACGTCCCGGGAGCGGTAAGCGCTGCGCCGTTAGAGTCTATCACCCACGAACCATACGGGCCGGCTGCACCGAGTGGGCGCTGCGTCGCGGTGTTCTCTCCACCCGTCAGACCTCCGCTATTCCACACTATCTGAGCCGCCTGGTCTGCTGTTGGTAGCTGGCCGTTAATATAAACTATCCATACTCCGCCGCCCCCATTTACCATAGTTGTTGGGCCGCTTATGGTGAGCGTGGTTGGCGCGGGTGTAGCTGTGGGTGTTGCCGTTGCCACGACTGTCGGTGTGGAGGTAGGTGTTGGTGTAGCGGAAGGTGTAGGTGTAGCCGTTGCTGATGCGGACGCTGAAGCAGAAGTTGATGCTGTCGTTGATGCTGCTTGTGAGGTGTTGCCTGCGGCTTGGTTGCTGCTAGTGGGTGATGTGCAGCCCGCTATTGATATGAGAACAAGAGAGCCGATAAAAAGAAGCGGCAACGCGTATTTGAGCGGCGTTTTGATGTACCGCTTCATCATGCGTGTCATTGGATTTATATTCACCTCTTGACGGCTTATGGAGTAACCAGCGCCGTCGGCTTCCTTCTATTATTATACCACCTTACGCAGGGCGCGAGAAATCCTAAGACTAGAAGGATTAACAGAATACCAATTAACGAGTAAGAAATTTAAGCGCTAAAAAAAAACAAGCGCAGCGAAACCTAAAAGAGCGAGAGCGACGAGTCCGCATACGGCTATGCTTCCAATTAAGAACGCCCACAAGCTTAGCCCCCTCTAAGCGTTCACATATACGATAATATTATCATCTTGAATCCACTGCGCCCGTATCGGCTGGCCTGTCAGGTGCATTGATAGGTCTTTAATGACCGTCGGAGTGTGACCGAGCGCCGATGTAACTTCTGCTTGCGCAAAGTGTGTTTCACCTCCTTCTTAAGGTTGAAACCGCCGCGGTGAATGGAACACCTGTCATAAGCATTCGGCGGTCACGTTTTAGTTTATTGCGTTCCTACTTTCCTACAACTACTATAGCTACTGCTACGTTGCGGTTCTGTGCTGAGAAGTTCACGGTCCCAGCGTAGAGATATGTGGTTGCAGGTACGCCACTTGTATTGTTCCAACTCCAAATATCAAACGTAGACAGTCTTGGGATGGTTCCTATCCACTGTGTACCGTCTGTCGTAGCCGTACTGTTACCGCTCCATCCAGTTTTTTGGAAGTTTGCAACAGTGAGGTTTGTAGATTCTATCGCTTCTGTTGCGTTATGTGTTTGAAAGAGGCCTACGTATTTTGTCACTGTTGCGTTCGTGAACACCGCATAGTATGTTGGGTCCCCGTTAGAACTGAAATTGTATAGGTAGTACGGTGTCTGGACTTGCATGCCAAGACCAGCCTCTGAATTGGTCAGCGTGTTTAGCTGGTCCGACGTAAACGGCGTTACTGCGTTGGGGTTTGGGGTTGGAGTCACCGAAGGCGTTGCCGTTGGTCCGCTGCTAGAAGACGGACTTGGACTAGTGGTAGCAGGGGACGTGCAACCACTAATTGATACGAGAACGAGAGCGCCGATGCAAAGCAAGGGCAATGTATATTTGAGTGGCGTTTTGACATACTGCTTCATCTTCCTAACTATTGGATTCACGATCCATCCCCCTTATAAGCAAAAACAAATGACAAGATTTTGTATCTGCGCATGATTGCCTCTTCCAAGGTTTTAGGCGCGTAAGACAGTCCCAGAGGCTAAGATAAAGCTTTGTAACAGCGCTTTGTCACAATCTTACGCGCCTTGATTGTGTGGGTACGTTCATTGACGCCCACAAACGTGTCAGAAGACACGATAAAGGCTGCGGTCTGAAACTGATGGCGATGGGGCGCAGAGGGCTTGAAACTCGCCAACACTAGGGCAGGCCGCTTTTGCTAATCTAAATATTTATGCCAAAACGTGGCTTAGAAAATCTGGAGGACAAGCGGCAGCTGGAATGCGGTGATATGCCCTTTGTCAGGTAGGGCTTCACGGCTGCGCATTTTCATATGATGAGCGAAGAGGGACAAAAGCACGCGTCTACCAAGACGTTAGAACAAAGGATATTGCTCGCGCTCCAACATAGCGAAATGCTGCAGAAACAGACTGCGTTAGAAAAAAATCTGGTGCTGCGAGCGAAAATAGAGCTAGAACGTCTATACATAGAGCATCAGATGCCCAATGGCTGGATGACGCATGCCTGCGTGCTTAAGAGAGCGGCCGACGCTGTAATCGCAGAACAGAAGAAAGCGAACCTTCCTGACGGAATGCCTCGCGATGGCTTAGTATTCGTTGACTTAGATATCGTTTACCTGTATCTGATAGGGGCTGCCGTCGAAAACCTTCTCAAAGGCATCTATGTCGCGCGTTGCCCGAGACTAATAAAACTTGAGAAAGAATCCATTTACGAAGGAAAGGGCAGAAATAAACGATACAAAGGAGACGGTTACAAGCTCAACCCGAATTTAGTGACGCATAAGCTGACGGCGCTCGCAAAAAATTCCGGAGTCGAGCTTACCGGCGATGAATGCAATTTGCTAAAGACTCTTGAAAAATTTATCGACTGGGCAGGAAGGTATAGAATACCCAAAGACTCGCTGACGTTTGTCGATGTGCAGTTGAGCATGCACTTCGAGCCAGACGGAGAGTCAAAGCCACTTCGCGAAAGTTTCATAGAGAAATTCTCAACAAGCACCAACAATTTGTACAACAAATGCCGCGACATACTGAGAGAAGATGCGAAACTCTGGAAGCTTGCTGCCCCCTCGCTTAGCACAAGACCCATATAAATTGTCCTACTCTCGCCGCGGTTGCTAGATGAAGCCTGCCCTGATACCAACAATAACGGCTATAATGATGCTTGCAACGCTTAAGAGGATGATTGTCAGCGTGCCCCACTTCTGCCACGGCGAGAGTTCCCCAGAGCTTGCGGCCAATGCCGCCGTGCTCGCGGCTACGTCATTTATGCGTGTTTGTTGTTGTTCCTGAACTTCTGAGAGATGTCGCAACTCATCAAAGATCATTTTTTGAACAGCATCGCGTTCTTGTTGTTCAATGCGCCTAGCCCTAAGTTGCTCATTTTGCGACTTGATCCACTCTTGTGATGGCGAGGGTGGCACATAAGCACCAAAATCTGGCTGCGTGATCTTGCGCCGACTTTTTTTCTCTTGATCTTCCGACATCTTAAGACCCAACGAGCGGGTCGTTTTAAGAATATATGTGTTTTTTGCATTGCCAGACGTTCTGAGATGATTGCGTCTCTGCTCTCGTTTCAAGCCTAGTCACCGAAGGCTAATCATAACGGCTAAATGGCAGCGCCCGCTTTTTGTACGCACTATGTTGGCCACTGCCACTGAACACTGCTGGTATCATCATTCTGACTACGCGGCGCAACCGCTGGAAGTCCACCGCAGCAAAATCTCGCTCCACCACGCAAAATCGGGTTACGACTACCCGACGATTAGGTTACCTCACACTTTTCGAAACTTGCTGGGGTTACCTACCCGAATCTTTCAGACTGTTCACGAAGGAGCGCTAGCCTTTCTCGTGGTGATAGCACCTGACGGAAAGGCCGCAAACACCTCAGAAACCTCCGTCTTCACACGGCGGAGGTCGCCGGTTCGAATCCGGCCGAGCCCATCGTTCTTTTTGCGAACGGAAGCAGTAATACGGCTCAAGACGAAGACGACAAGAAGACGGAAAAGTTGCCAACTATTCGAAAGTTGCCAACTCTCCCCATCCGCGTTGTTTTGCCAAATGTCCCCGTCCGCGTTACTAACGTATTGGATGACTATGCCGCACTTCTCAAAGAAGAGCGTGCCGCATACCTAGCCAACATAGGCCGCGAGAGCCACGATAACCGTCATAACCACGTCGAACGAAAGTCGAACGAACTTCACTTTTCCAAATCCGACCTAAATGATTTCGTTTCGCATAGAAAAATCGGGCTCGCTAAAAGGTCGCTGTATTGGTTCGACCTTTCATCTGACTTGTTGTGGCAATGCACGAAAGGCGAAGTATCGAGCGATACCCTAACAAAACTGCGCGAAACGGTTCTTAAGAAGTATAACTCAGTAGATTCACATTCTAAGGTTCTGAGCTTTGCCACGTCGTTTCTGAAGTTTCTCGCCACAACACGCTCAGAACCGCAATATCAGAGCTTTGCTCCTTATTTAGAGCTTCCTAAAGCATTAAAAGAACGCAAGAACGTTACTCAGAGAATTGTCACTACGGAAGATATTGAAAACGTTCTTAGATACATCAAACAAGCTGAAAATAACGGAAAAATCAACACTCAGCGGTCAGCGCAGTATTCGGCGTTTGTGATTTTCGGGGCTTTCACAGGTCAGCGAAGTATGGCAACATTAGCGAACTTGACCGTCGGCCAGTTCCGCGAAGCGTTGAAATCTAAAAAGCCTGTGCTTCACGTCGAGTCGTCGCAAGACAAAATCCGAATGGAACATTATGTGCCACTCCACCCACAGGTCGTAAAAGCTATTAAACCTATACTCGGCGACCGCAAGAACGAAGACCGTATGTTTGGCTATAACAGCTTCCAGATGTGGCTAAAGCGCAACCACGTTTCTATGAGTAAGTTTAACGGCCACTTTGAGTTAAGCGATTTGCGAAAGTTCGCGGAGCAGCACGGAGATATTATTGAATGGGAGCACACAAACAGGTCATATGTTCTGACTCATGGCGTATCGGGGGTCGAGTGGAGTCATTACAAACACCCCCTTCCCGAATCCGTTTATGATGTGTATATGAAATACTGGAAGAATGTGAGCCTCGACACCTGAGCAGCATACTCGATTATGTCTCACTATGTCGTGCTATGTTGAAATAGGGCGTCCAGCACGCTTTGGGGGTCAATAAATAGGGAGTGCGAGTTGTACCCCGAAATTCGGGGCTCCGACGCCCTTCTTTTGCCTCAAAGATTCGTTAAGCTACCGCCATTTTACCGGTTTTCGTAGGTATGCGGAAAAAAGAAAAATACGCCCCCATCCGTTACGGAGGCGTTCCGCTTAGCATAGTGAGTCGGTGAAACTGGTTGCAGGTCGCTGCTAGGTTACTACTATTTTACGCCGGACACGTTGACATTACTGTTCCGTTTGCGGTGACTATTACGTCGGGACACAAGCTTTGATACGGTGCTCCGGGACGCCGGTATAAATCGCAATGAAACGGGACTTTATTCTGGTCAGCGCGTCTTTGGCATTTCACGTAGAACTCACAGCGCACGCAGTACGTCATAGACGATAATAGCGTTGAACACGTCAATTATCTGTATCCGAGAAGTAGACTGAAAGTAATAGCAGGGCCGTCAAAGATACTCAAAAATAAAAAAGACTGAGCCGGATTGCTCCGGCTCTGTGGTCTCGCCTTGTCCGGTTCGTTGTTCACTTAGGTGGGGCTAGTCTCGGAGTACCATTCCCAGCCGCCAACCCAAGCAGTGCCGTTCCAAGTCTCAGTCGCGTAGCAATACATTAGGTTCCCGCTAGTGGTGCTGACAAACACCTCGACGTGACCAAGGAAGCTGAGGGCGACGGCTGGTGAGGACGCGGACAGTACCTCTGGACACGCGGGGAGGTGGCTCCATGCAGAGCCAGCTTCGCTGAAATCCTTCCACCAGAGCTGATGGTCCGTGCCTTGCACAAAGACCCCGCCGGTTGGCCCCGTGTTAGGAGCTAGTTGCCCACCGAGGGATTTCCAGCTAGACCAAGCAGTGCCGGTCCATTCTTTGTACCAGCACGCGCCATCAGTGCCACGCACAAATACCTGGATATTATTAGTGGTGTTTGACGTTGCTCCGCCGGCAGCGGGTGACGACGTCAGTTTTCCGCCGAGAGATTCCCAGCCGGACCACGTGGCGCCGTAATTTGTAGACCATTTATGATACAGGACGCCGTTCGTACCTTCTGCAAAGACGTCGAGACGACCTGCGCCCCACGAACAGGCCGCGGGACCGGTGCCGGATGCGAGTTGCCCGCTGAGGGAGTGCCAGCTGGACCAGGAGGTGCCATCATTCGTGGTAGTCTTCGACCAGACGGCGCCGTCGGTGCCACGGACAAAGACGTCCCACACACCATTGACCATGCTCGGTGTGGTCGCCGCAGGCGATGACGTCGCGGACCCGCCGATGGAGCTCCAGCCGCCCGTGCCATTCATCCACCAGACGTGACTACTCGTGTCCACGGCAACCAAGACTGGTATCCCACCCTTCGCGTATGTCGTGGCGGGGCCGGTGCCGGTCATCACGGTGCCATTCACGCCCGTCGCAGTGCTTACCACAGCAAAAAGCGAGACGAGCATGAGAGTTGCTAAGACGATGCTTATCGTAGTACGTTTATGATTCATTCGTTGACCTTCCCTGATGTCCTTCGCTTAAAAAAGCTCTGAAGAGTAAACCCAGCTTAATAGCTTAAGTCTTTACATCAAAACGGCACGTGCATACACGTCCTGCGGCCGGTCATTCAGAGAACTGCGGAAAAAAGAAAAATACGCCCCCATCCGTTACGGGGGCGTTCCTTACCTGTCGTTGCTCTATACGAGTCTAGACATCTACATCAGCAACCCCAGAGGACGTTATGGCAGGCTGCCCACGGAGGTCCAGTAGTTCCAATTACCTAGACTATCTCCGCTCCACCAGACGTTCCCGCTAGTGCCGATGACACACACCATGGTGTCTTGCTGGGGGAGGAGGGCGGCCGGCGAGGCAGTGGCCAACGCCTCGGGAAGCGTTGCGGTGAGTCCCCAGCCTGCCCCCGCGACTTCGCCGCCCCTTCGCCAGAGCTGATGGTCCGTGCCTTGTGCAAAGAGCCAGAGGTCTTGGCTCACGGCGGGACCGGTGCCTGGTGCGAGTTGCCCGCCGAGCGAGTGCCAGCTAGACCAACCGCTATTATAGGACTTCTGCCAGACCGCGCCATCGGTGCCTCGGACAAAGACGTAGATGTTATGGGCGTTTGACACCCCGACTTCAGTCACCGCAGCGGGTGACGCGGTCAGCTTCCCACCGAGGGATTCCCAACCGGACCACTTCGAGCCGTTCCACCACTTATGCCACAGGGCGCCGTTCGTGCCTTCTGCAAAGACGTCGAGTCGACCTGCTGACCATGAAGCGACCGCGGGACCGGTGCCTGGTGCGAGTTGCCCGCCGAGAGGTATCCAACCAGACCATCCGTTCTGGTAGTATCTCTGCCACATGGCGCCGTCGCTGCCGCGCACAAAGACGTCGAGGCGGAAGCTAGAGCTTATCCAGGAGATGGCGGCCGGTGATGAGGTACACACCCCACCGAGGGAGTCCCAGGTACCGCTACCGTTAGTGTGCCAAAGGGCACCATCAGTGTCGACGGCAAAGAAGCTAGTCCTAAGGTACCCCGTGGGGGACGTGGAGGCGTCCGAGGAGCTCAATGCTGGGCCGGTGCCGGCCTTAACGGTGCCACTCACGCCCGTCGCACTGCTTACAGCAGCAAAAAGCGAGACGAGCATAAGAGTTGCTAAAACGATGCTTATCGTAGTACGTTTATGATTCATTCACTTCCCCTTCCTTGATATCCTTCGCTTGAAAGGACAAAATCAAGAGATTAAGACGGCGGCGTAATAGCTTAAGTGTGCCGTTTTAGTTTCCCACCGCGCGGGTAGACCTCTTTGCGCTGGAGTCCATGAAGTGCAAACATGATGAACTGCCAAAGGTGCGAGAAATACGCCCACTGCAGACTGCGTGGCGATAAAGAGGGCGTTTCGTATTGTGAGGAGTACCTCCGCCCGCGATATATCAGAGACTAGCCTGTTCGGGAAACAAAAAAGAAGAGAAAGGAAGCGAGAACGCCCCCCTTTTGTCGCGCTCGGTGTGGGGCGGCGCACCCGAAGTGTACTACCCCGAGACGGACGTCCAGCCGGACCACCCACCGCTGTAGGTCTTCTTCCAGAGGTTATTGTCGGTGCCACGCACAAATACGTCGATTGTGCCAGACGACCGCGATGCGGCTGTTGGTGATGATGTCAGTTTCCCTCCGAGGGATTCCCAGCCGGACCACTTCGCGCCATTCCACCACTTATGCCACAGCGCGCCGTCGGTGCCCTGTACAAAGACGTCGAGACGACCGGAGCCCCACGAGCATACCGCCGGTCCTGTACCCGATGCGAGCTGCCCGCCGAGGGATGCCCAGGCGCCCCAAGTTCCGCCTCCGTTCGTGCTAGTCTTCTCATAGAGGGCGCCGTTGCTTCCGCGCGCAAAGACGTCGAACACACCAGCGCTCGTTGACGCCCCTGCGGGTGACGCAGTGAGGTACCCGCCGAGGGATTGCCAGGTAGACGAAGTAGTATACCAATAGAGTTGATGGTTCGTGCCGACGGCGGCGAAACAGGCCCACTCCCCGCCCCACTCCCCGCTTGAGAATGCTGCCACACCGGTTCCTGCAAGGAGCTGTCCGCCGGAGGAATACCACTGGGGCGCAGTGACCCCGCCATCCATGACATAATTCCACCAGAAGGCGCCGTCGTCGCCGCGCGCACATACTACGACGCTGCCACTATTGGGTGATGTTGCACTGGGGTCTGATGTCCAGTAACCGCCGAGGTTCACCCACGCCCCCCACACGCCCCCTTCCATGTGCCTCCAATAGAGGGCGTTGTCGTTACCTCGTACAAAAAGGTCAAGACTGTTTGTACCGGGCTGTGAGCATACAGCAGGTGCTCCGACGACTCCGGCAGGTGCTCCGACGAGAGCGCTTTGGACATTCGCGCCGCCGCTATTGACGGCACCCACGCTGATGCTCGCGCAGACAGTGTAGAGCGAGACGAGCACGATGATTGCCATCGTGATACTCGTAAAAGTACACTTACGGTTCATTCACTTCCCCTTCCTTGATATCGTTCGCTTGAAAATGAGATATTCAAAAGAGCAAAGCGGCGGCGAGGCAGCTTAAGTGTTGTTATTTAGCCGCACACCCTAGCATCACGGCTGCTCATACGCCCAGCCGTATTCGCGAGACTGATGAATCTGCACTTGTATCCTTTTGATAATTCGTCGCAGCTGCTGACGTGCGCTGTTGGGTAGCCAGCTTTCGTGAAGGCGGTCCTGCAGGTATTGATAAGCTTCCCAACTGGTTGAGCACTTCCGGAAAAGTGTTTCGGCAGCCATATCGGCGTAGTCGTTTTTGTAGTCCCCGATTTGAAAGATGAGCTCATCGACTTCCAGGCAGTCGTTGTTCATCACTTTTGCATTTCATGAACGGAAGCATAAAGAGGCCTATCCGTGCGGTGGGAAACTAACCGCAGCAAAACAACAGGTTTAAGCTGCTACACGGCTGTTTTACGCTTTTGATTCATCTTATCGAGAAGGACGCGGAAGAGATGCAAGAAGAGCCATCGAATTACGCAGAAGTCTGAGGGGTGATGCAGAATGACGGATGGGTACGGAGAATTCTATGGGTTGCAGATACCGCGGTGGCTAATCTTCACGCTCGTAATAGTGGGCGCGTACCTACTTTGGCTGCTCTTGCTCAATTTGCCCAGAATGCTATACGTGTGAAGATATGACGAATAAAGCGAAGCCGTGTCACTGGGATAGGCTGTCCCGCGTCTGTTTATAGCAAAAGGGTCGAAACGTGAAATACGATAACTGCTCTTTTTTGACGATAGTCAGCGTTTGTGTCGTCGGTCTATTGATGGTCTCGATAGCCGGGTGTCCCGGAAAAAATAATCCGACCGCATCTCCTACCATTCAGGCATCGAGCGTTCCACAAGCAAGCAATAACGGTTATGACCCATTGCTTGCCACGCTAGCCTCCAAACTGAAAGCTGCGTACGCAGCCGATACAATAATCACAAAAAGGCTGCCGAAAAACGCGGAGCAATCTAGAGATGAACTTGTGGCCAGCATTTCGCTTCCCAATGGGGATAATGCAACTGCCTTATTTTGGAACGACAGCAGTGTCGCGCAAGCAAGTAAGGATTATCAAATCCTGGCTAAAAACGATTCTTCCACGAGCGGGCCCGCAAAACCTACATATTTCGGACAAGACGCGGTCAAAGCGGCCCTAGGATACTCTCCAGCACTGGTCCAGGATACAGCGCTCCTTCTTAACAGCGGGGGCGCGCCACCCACGCCTGTAGATTATGAGGTTATTCAATATGGCACTCTCGTAGTAACGATTAACCATATTTGGCCGAACAGCGGGGCCTAATATGTCGAAACGGCTCGCAGCAATGCTCGTAGTGGTTATTATCATTGCTTCGCTCTTAGTAGCGGGTTGCATAAACATAATTTCACCTTCACCGACGCCCTCAGTTCCCACTCCTATTCCTACTACAACACACAATCCAATTCTCGAAAGTGCAGCAAGCGAGTTGATGTCAGCCAACCCTCTAGGGTGGGAACATTACGCCAAGAAGGTGACGTGGAATGGCGGCAACAGCGTTACCATATTCTTCATCGAAAGAGCCGCAGGAAATTATAGTGCAATCCCACTGGCCGCAAATAAAACCTTAATGGTATTTGCTACGACACAAGACGCTGCAAAATACATCGATTCCATTGACAAGAGCACCTATCTTTGGAGTGATAGGCCCTTTGATAGAAATGATTCGGCTATACCGACAGCCATCAGTGCGCTTGGGGTGCCGAGCGCCTATCAGCATTGGTACTATATCCAGGGGTCCGAGCCTAATGAAAAGTTCGGCGACATCTACCAGTTCGACAACATCGTGCAACTTAATACGGATTGGGAGCTTGGTTGAGCCGGTGCGCTAAACCACGCAGCCGCGACCGCAGATAGCAATTCTTAAGCTTCATTGGCCCCGTCTTACGCTTTTGATTTATTTTTTCTTCAAGGGGGGCATAAATGACAAGAATTAGGTTAAAAATGGTTTTGATGCTATGCTTACTCGCGGTGCTCGTCGTCGGAATGTGCGGATGTGTGTCCTCGAACAACACAACCACAACATCATCGGACAACCGAGCAGTCGACTATGGGAACGCATTCGTCAAGCTGCTCACAGCGGGCAACCAAACCGTCACGGAGTCAAAAGTAGTCGCCAATGGTTCTGATGCTGCGCGACTCACTGTCGTCATTGAGAATAGGACCGTTAACAAGTCAAGCATCATTTGGCAGAACGGCACAAGGATGACATTTAGCCTCAACATAAAATCGTGCGGAACCACTGACGCGGCAACGACATTCTTCAACGACCAATCGTTCGGAATGACTCCGTCAAACTCGAGCGAAGTTGCGAACATGACGCTTCCCACAAACGACGCATACAAAGCAGCGTTTGGGACGGCGGCGACAACCAACAACGAGGCCACACAGCTCGGCACGTTTAACTTTATCGAGCTGTCCATGAGCATGGCCATGCAGCAAAACGAGATTGTCATGTACGGGACTCTGCAAATGGTGGGTTTGTAAGTCTGGAACAATCCCGACGACAATGGGGGATGAAGTATGAATCCAATAACACGGATGATGAAGCGGTATATCAAGACGCCGCTCAAATATGCGTTACCATTGCTTTTTATCGGCGCTCTTGTTCTCGTATCAATGAGCGGCTGTGTATCTTCGAACACGACATCGAGCAGTGGGGGTAACAGCGGCGGAGGTTACGGCGTATCTGTTACCGACTCGATAAACTCACAATTTTCTCACACAGGATATGCTGTAGTAACGCCGTTTACCCAGTCCACGGACAGCAACGGAAATGCTGTTTACAAAGGGGTAGTCGACGACGGGGCAAAAGTCTTACAGCCGTATCGGAATACGCTTACAATCGTTATGCTGCCGGATAGGACGTCCGCGACAAAGGAATATAACGCAGCGATTTCGACGGCGCAGGGTAACGGATACACTAGCGATATTATGGACCAAACGGCGTTGTCCTCATGGTATGCTGACACCGGCACTATGACGTATCCCAACCAGCAGGTAAAGATTGTGCTTAGCGAACCGAGCATCGTAGGAGTGAACGTGTATGGCACCACGGTGTTTCTGAACATAGATTCAAACTTATACTCAGTATGCACCGACTACCAGAGCCCTACAAGCTAAACGACTAGCAAGGAGCGAGCTTACAGGCGCTCCCTCTTCTTCCTTTTTCTCGAAAGCATATAAGGGACCATATATGAGGGGCGATTTTCGGTTTCCTGCCTATTGTGGGCCCACCTAAAGGCTTGACAGCCCGGTTTTTCATGGTGCAAAGTGGGTTCGGAAAACACAAAACAGGATAAAAAAGGACCTATTTAGGACGCTAACTGCCTACTTGTCCTGGCCGTAAATGCACACCTAGAAACGAGACCAAAATGCAAATTTTTAGGTTCTATTTGACACATTATAGAAACTATCTTCACAGAAACATGAAGGACATAACTAACTATCTTGAGAAAAACCAGGTCGATATCATGCTGGAGGCAGCGGCCACCAGTAGCACAAGAGACTACCTTATTATCCGCATGCTATGGCGGGCTCACTCCCACAATTTTCAGAAAAGTCGCGCGGGCCTGCAAATCTCGCCAATGACGAAGCAGAGGCCGCTAGCGACGATAGCGCGGCTCACAGTGGGGTAGTTCAAGACAGCAATAAAGCTGGAAGAACCCGGTCCAGCTCCTGCCAGTCGTGGGCCGTGGTGAGGTCGATGGTGTCATTACTAAATACAAGAAAGTCCTGAGATATGATAATTCAACAAACTTACGAACATGTATTCCAACGTTAGGGAGACTAAATTTCACGGCATCACCTACAAGAGCCGATTGGAGGCCAAGTGGGCGGTGTTTTTTGAGTCTTTGGGCATCACGTACATATATGAACCAGAAGGATTTGGGAGCGGTCCAACGTATTTACCCGATTTTTACCTCCCGCAGCAGGACTACATTATCGAGGTCAAAGGCAGCTATCCAGATGAGGAAGCCCTCGAAAAAGCTATCATGTTGAGTGAGGACTCTGGGAAAGAAGTGTTTCTACTTTATGGTGAGATACCAAATCCGTGGGCAGCCGAGGGCATTTACGAGAGCCCCGCTTTGCTCTGCAACGAAAAATTGCGAGGCGAACTTGCAGAGCGAAACGAACTTTTCGGCAAGCCTGGGAGCTATGATAGCGCATATCATTATGGTAGAATTGGTGAACCTGCGTCTTATTACTGGACAGAATGTCCGAAAGGCTGTTCCTTAGGGTTTGGAATTACGAAGGTGGGCAGAGCTGACCTTTTACCGTGTAAGTGCTTTGATGACTTCTATCTAAGACTAGTGGGTCAAGCTACTCTCGTTTTCACCGCCGAGGAACTGCGGCTTATGTGGCAATGGGCAACATTTCGCGCTGATTCGCTGATGCTTCGTTGGGCTTACGACAATGCTAGGGGCGCGTGGTTTGACAAAGCGGGAAATGCTTACTTCGACAAGTCCTACACTCCTGTTTCATTCTGGACTAACAGCCCACTTGATGAGGCCAGCAAAAAGATAGCCCAATTCATCGACGCTATTCACGTAGCGAATGACCCAATGCTTAAAGACAAGCTTCACGACGCGCTAGCCCAGTTTATGCTTGGAGACATCGACTGGAGCCAAGTAGGGGTCGTAAATCGTCTCTTAAAGGGAAACTGACATCTGACGTCCTACGCGTGCAGCCTCACAAGTTCAAGTTTGTAGTTTTCGTCATTCATCTAAAGGTCTTTGAAATCGTCTTTCTTTGACCTGTGGATTTTTTTCACTAACTAGTTGGCGTGCTGTGTTTTCTGGAAGTGTAACAATTGTTACATCAAAAAGGTACATATCTTTTGTACGCGTTTTTCGGTTTTTCGGGCCGGTCTTTTCAACGCGTTCTGCCAATTCGGTAACTTCGACTAGCTTTTTAAAGTTATGTACCTCAGTAACGCATTATGACAGATATTGAACATCTTGTCAATATGGCAAAAATAACCTTAAATCAAGCTAATGAAGCCCTCGAAAGAAATCAATGGCCAGCGTACAGAACGTATGTCAAAGAATATAACAACCTGCTCGGATTAGCTAAAACGCAATGCAGTGAAGAAATATGTGAACATCTCAAGCCAATTGACATATCAAAGTCTTACATTGATTTAATGCAGATGCCCGAATATCTTTCAACTGCTGTGCTAAAATTGAGAGAGTTAGTGGCCTACTTAGAAGTCGAAAAAATAAGATAACAAGCCGCGCTTACTAAAGACGCATCCCGTAAACCACAAATAGCAATTGTTAAGCTTCATTAGCCCCATCTTGCATACTTGTTTTTACTCAAGAGGATGAATCAATGAATCCAATAGCTAGGATGATGAAGCGATATATCAAAACGCCGCTTAAATATGCATTGCCTTTGCTTTTTATCGGCTCTCTCGTTCTCGTTTCAATTAGTGGGTGCACTTCGACGAACAACACGGCGACGGCAACACCGACGGCAACACCAAGAGCGACAGCGACGGCAAGAACGACGGCAAAAGCAACAGCATCACCGACGGCATCACCGACGGCCACACCGAGCGCAGCAGCAAGCAGTAACGGAAATGACCCGCTGCTATCGGCTATTGCGGCTAAAATTCAGAGTGGCGAGAGTGCCAATAATCCGACGGTTCAAAATTGGACGGTTATAAGTAGTAACTCAACGTATGAGTGGGCCGCTGAGCAAAAAGACCCGAACGCGTTTGTAAGCTCAGCGGACGCGCCGAGCGTCGGCAGCTATCCGCAGGTTATAATACATGAACAGTGGGCGGACTCAAGCGGCGTGACACGCAGCATGAGCGTGACTCTCACAAACGAGCTAAGCACAGCGAACGCGACAGCGGACTTTAATTTTAACAAGGCGCTCGCAGGCACAAGCGGAGCAGTTAGCGACGGGCATGAAACACACTACGCGCAGAGCGAGGTAGCCGCAGCGCTCGGACACTCGCCGACGACAATTAACGACATATCATGGCATAACAGTGGCGAACCCGCAGCCACGCACGAATACATACAGTACGACAATATCTTCATAGATATAACACAAAACCTCAGCATAACTGGAGACAGCGGAGCGGCCACCCCGTAACGCCGTCTTTTTTTCTTTTTTTCTGCCCTTGACGAACATGTGCTCCGCGAACGCTCCTGTGAGCAGCAAGGAGCTTGTTTCAAATCAGGCAGCCGACCTCTACACGGCCTCTTTTTTCTAGTCGATGTTAGATCATGGAGACACGGACAGCGAAGTAATTATAAAAATGGTTGAATGATTATAGCGATGAATTACGGGGGCATGACCGCTGAGAGCGACGCCAAGTAGCGATCAACTGCTAGACACGACCGGCCTCATTAAGGGACGTATCAACTCTACGACATATGGAAAATCAATCGAGTATGTATCTTTACACGGCTTTTCAGAACTTTCGCGCCTCTCTTCCGGGTACTTGTAGTATTTAACCTCAATCTTCACAGTTTTGTCGGCGACAAGCCGCATGATGTTAAAATAGTGCCATGCAGTCACACTCCAAAAGAAAAACGATCTTTCATCATTTGGGCCGATATAGTTTATTCGGCCGCTCTCAAGGGATTTTAGTTGATGCAATCCAGTAGATAATGATTGCATGAGCTTGTTCTCATAGCCACCCGGTTGGTCTAACTTCATGCCGCCTGCCTCGCTGATTATTTCGGGTGTTATATCGTATGCAGGCCCCAGCCCGATATTTCGCACGACTAGGTCAAATTCCAGTCTATTTTCTTTTAGGTTCATCTCTGGAATCTTATGCATCAGATCAATAAGCATCTCATCTTTATCTTTCGGCGCCGGCACGTATCTTGGCCGCACTTCCACAAGGATTTTTGGGCTGGTCTGAACCTCTCGCGTTTTTCTAGTCTCTGATACTAAAGCACTAGTTAAGATAGTGTAGAATACAGCCGCTATAGCTACGATAGCTGAAAAAAATAACGTAATAATCTCGCCTGTGTTATTCGGCCATAGAACAATAGCAAGAATCGCCAGACCAATGGCAAAGGCTAAAGACACTAAAAGCCCATTTCGCCCAAAAACGTTCATAACCAACTCTCGATTGTGCTACGATGTCGAATCACAGCTTAAGCGTGTCGCATCCAACCAGTAGAAGTAAAGCCGCCACGCGCAGCTTAGAACGCGGCTATCGCAGGATGTAGAAGAATAGCGATTAAATTCTCCTTTTGTGTTAACGTCGTTTCCAATCTCGTCAAAATGACAATCCTTATTGCACAAAACAACACTTTTGAGCAACATCGTCTACCTGAGGTTCTATTATGACTGAGATTGGACAGCTTGAGCCTGTAGATCTTATTGAGCTTTGGCCGCGTGAGTATCCCAAATTTTCAATTTGGCTCGCAGAGCACATCGGTTATTTATCCGAGGCGCTTGGCATTACACTCAGCGTGACGCACGATCCTCAATTGGGGGGGTAATGTTTACAACGAACCATTTTATTTCGACATTTTGGCGAAGGATGACGACGGAAACAAAGTGGTCATCGAAAACCAGTTCGGGCTCACCAATCACATCCATCTCGGAGAAGTCATCACTTATTTAGCCACGTTAGATGCAAAACGGGCGATATGGGTGGCAGAGAGCGCCCGCCCTGAGCACAAAAAGGCTATCAACTGGCTTAACGAGGTCACGCCAGAAGATACTAAATTTTACTTAGTTACGCTCCAAGCGCATCGAATCGGCGATTCACCCCCTGCCCTCGCTTTTGAAGTTGAGTCAGGGCCGAGCGAAGAGGCGGAAGCGTGGGTAAGGAAAGAGTTTTTCTTAGACTTCGGGGCCAAGCAGAGAAAACAATAGATGATTACTCGTCGGCGACCGATGCGGCCTATCGTACAGGATGGGATGATTCGAACGAAGACACAGCTTGTTACGCTCTATCTTGCCCTTAAATCGTACTCTTTCACGGGAGAGCCGTCAGAAACACCTTTCCGACTACCTCGAACCGGAGCAGGTGCACGCCATGCTCGACGCTGCACGCGTAAGCAGCCAGCGTGACTACCTCATCATCAAGACGCTGTGGGAGACGGGCATGCGGGCCTCTGAGCTCCTCGCTTTGACGCCTGCAGACATCGAAAAAGAGCGGGAGGTCATTACGATAACCAACGGCAAATGAGGCAAGGAGCGTAGGGTTTTAGTCAAATCCGAGACCGTGAAGGAGCTATTTTCATACGTGGCGCACAACGGCATAGGGAACGACGCCGAACTGTTCCCTATCAAGCGACGGCAGCTCTACAACATCGTTCAGAAGTACGGCGCCATGGTAGGCGCCGAGGTACACCCCCAAACACTCAGACATTCGTTTGCGATCAACCTCGTGCGGCACAATACCGATATACGGAGAGTGCAGATGCTGCTCGGCCACTCGAGTTTGAATGTCACGTCGGTTTATCTGAAGTTCAACGATAAGGATCTGCAAGACGTGTATGCGCGTGTGCCGTTCTGACGACTGTTTTGATTTTAGTGTGCGACCATATGGGAATTTCAAATCCTACTAAGAGGATCAGAGGCCCCGGCTTAGCTAACATGAACTTTGATACAGCTGTCTTGTTCGCCACCGAGTGTATCAAGATAGGACAAAGGTATGATGAGAATCCTCAACTGAACATACAGAACGCTTCAGAATTCTCTCGGGATTGTGCGTTCGGCACTGTTTTTGCCAGCATTGCTTGGCTTGAGGCTGTCATAAACGGCGTTTTTCTGGATGCAGTCGAATGTATGCCAAAAGACAGCAGAAGCCGGGACAGCCCTAAGAGGGCTTCCATGCACTCGGTGCGCTCGGGCACGTCGAGGTTAAAAGATCGTTTACCGAATTTCTGCGAAAAGATGAGGTCGGCCAACTGTCCCCGCTGTTCATCGTCCTCAATCTGGCGATAGATGTATATGAGTAACAGAGTCAACGATGTAAGTCGCTGCTGGCCGTCGATGATGAACTTCTTTCCATTCTTGTCGCTGATGATGATTGAGCCAAGGAAATAATGGCCGTAGTTTTCCACTGCGCTGCGCTCGTTGCCGGGTTCATGGCTTTCGAGAAACTTGGCGCAGAGGTCGTCGATCAACTCGGTGACTTGCTTCTTCTCCCAGCGATACTCGCGCTGATAGTAGTCTATGGCGAACCTCGAGCCGCCGAGGAGGGAGCGGATGTTCTTGGCGTCGCCGCGGATTTCCCTCATTCCGCGACCTCTCCGATGATCTCATTTAGCAGCCACTGGAGATATGATAGCACAGTGTTGGTTTCCTCTAAATTATACTTGGAGAGCAGCAGCTTAATTTAAAGCTTGCGTTTCAGAAGGGCGTCAACATTGTCGTTGTCACAATCGGCTTGTTTTAGCGTTTAAATGGATCTAAGCTATTCGGAAGGGGGCAGGTGTGGTGCGTATGGCGTTTTGTCTGCTCTCATTTTACAGCAACATCATCTGCTTCTCTTTACTTAACAAATCTTCGTGATCTACCCTCGGAGATCAGAGCTACTCTCCAGAGTCTGGTTGCCGGCATCCCCAACGGTGACACTGCCATCAATAACGGGTTTGTAGAACATGGGTTAGCAATAATCGCCGAAGTCGGCAAGAAGGTAGAGCTCGAATTCTGGCAGTGGTTTGAGGCACGCATTGAGACATCGAGTGGCTGACGAGTAGTCGAAGCCGACATGTCTCTGGAGAGATCATCGGGCATAGCTGGCGGTCCGACCGCTATTCGTTCTACGACCTCGAAGGCGTTTTCCCGATCAACCAAAGCGTCATCGATCTTCTCTGCGAGTGTGATAAGCTCCTGCAAGCCGTTCAACAGGTTGTAATCATAATTAGCTCGCATATAGCTCAAACAATGTTTAGTCGTTAGTGAGTTGTTTTAATCTTTTTGTTGACGTCAACGCTAATTCCTAGCCGTGGTGAGGGAAGCTTAGATGTCTATATCCAATCGAAACCTCGCGTGTCTGCTTCCTAACAGCCACACGCGTCCTAACTGCATGTTGGCCAGTAGATTCGTGCTCCGCACGGCGTGATGCTAAGTAATAGCCTCGCAGGCACTCCTATTCTGCAGGTAGTCTCAAATTAATACTAGATGCCAATTTGTTTCATTACTGATGTTGTAGACGGCAGGACGTCCGTGAAGCGTTGGAGGAAAACGTCTACGAAACTGTCGATGCTGTAACCAACAAAAAATGCGATTTGCCATTGTATCGAAGGCTCAAGGAACGCGAGAGCAATAAACCCTATAATTAAACTGACAATTGCGCCCATAATAGCCGTGCGTTTGACATGAACCCACAGAAGATAGTCTTCAAAAGAAACGAATGCGTCTCCTTTAGTTGCCATTTTTTTCTTGCGCGAGTCCACTACTACGTGTGTGAGACCTCCGAGTAGAATGAACAAATAAGACGCCAATAGCGCAGTCGAGCTACTTGGGTTTGGAACCCATCCTTGTAAGTTCAACCAGACACCTAGATTAGGCATTAGATAGCGCGCAAGCACGAATCCGAAAATCAGAGGCACGCTAATAACAACTATAGTTGTCGCCTTTTCACGCCGAGTTGGCTTAGCAGCATAAATGAGCCCAGTGTCTGTATCCACGACACCATCAACAAACATTGGGTATTGTTTTATGTAACGCAAGAAAGCTTTGCGATCCTGAAGCTCAGGGAGCTCGTCCTTAAAAATCTGATGGAAATCGAGAGGCTGGCCCAACCTAAACCCGTCGAGATGATCGTTTATGCGCGGAGGAATGGTCTCTTTTGTTATCCTGCAAAGCAATTTGTGCAGTAGGTTTTTGGCTTCTATAAAGAAGCTTTCTGAAGAGTCGGCAGTTAGATCCTTTACCTCGCGAATACTTTCGGGAAAAACAACGTCCAAAAAACTTTCAATTCTCCGCCATTCTGTCTCTGCGTGAGAGATATCATCCGTGCGGCGCGAGAGCTCCTCACAAGTAAACATGACGTGGAGCTTTTTCAAACACTCAGCGCCTTCTTGAATGCTGCTTGTAACAGTGGTGTGACTTTTCTCTAGAATAATCGCCGGTATATACTTTTTAGAAGGAATCGTAATGCTTTTCTGCTCAAGCTCAGAAAGCACGTCTTGCAAATCTCTCACTTTGCCTTCAAGATACCTTAGCAAGCCTAAAAAGCTATCTTCGCTGCAGCTCTGAACTTGCGAACCTGAACCAGTCGGGGATTCTTCTTTCGACATTCCTTCACTTTTCGTCAGCTTCAAGTACTCTTCGAATCTGGGGGCGTAGCAGGCTGACACGAACGCTCTTGGATAGATCAAGCCAGTTAGCAGCCACGCCGTTGACCGAGCCAACTCCTTATAGGAACGCTGCTCCAATCATATGCTGAGCCACAATGGCAGTCACTTACAGCAACCGGACGGGCACAGTTGAGCTCCTTATGCTAACTTGTTTTCTTCTTCGGCTTCGGCTTTGTTCGGCGGCTGGTATCAATCGGTGGGGGTCCCTTCGTTATTCTCTCCCTTTTTTTTGCCATTCTTTCTCACGTTACGGGCGAGCTGCGATGTGAGGATAGTTGCTTCCTGAAAACAATACTCTGAGTTCATGGCTTAATAGTCCCTCAAAGACTGTCGCTGTCGAAACATGTGTGACGTCTCGCTTAGTTCAGCGTCGCTCTTTTTTTTGTCGCCGACTGGTGTTCACCGGCGGTGCTTCATGAGTCTCAAACGTTTCTTCTTTTTCAAACTCAAACGGCGGTAATTCTCCAATCTCAAGCGGCGATGCTTCTATTTTTGCATCCTTCTTTTTTTCTTGAGTCATTGCTATCCTCGCTTCATATTTAAACAAATAATCTGCCTTTTTTAAACACCTAGCTTATAGTTTGCGATGTGGCTGCATACGAACAGCACGTTTCCGGACGTCTAAAAAGCGATCTTATCACCTTTCTAACGTTGACACTGAGGCAGGAGTTCTTCTCTCCCCCCTCCCTGCTTCCAAGTAAGACAGCAGTCTCAGAGAGCTATGCATTTATCGATTGTTTTACCGACAGCTGTGTATCTTCAAGCACTGCGCTTACACATCACGCCAAGCTCAAGCAACGAGGTCAATAATAATAGCTTAATTCTTCTGCCTCACGCTGCATCTAACAGGCGCGATCAGGTCATTAAACCTACGATCTCGGTTTCATTTCATACACGAGGGAAACACACATTGGATTGGAATCAATCAAAAGTCGCAGCACTATCCTATGAGTGAGGACAGCCCGGGTAATAACGTCTTCTGGCTCGTTACGGGCTCGCGTGAGCTTGTTTTCTTTCTTAATCCTGCGCATCAATCACTGGGACTACAAGCTAGTATCTCTCCAGTATTGCAGGTACGCATCATACACTTGCTCAGGACGCGGATGCCCATGATTGCTCCATCCGACTCCAGATACTCCGTGCGTCAAAATGTAAGCTCGATTCAACTGATCCCAGCCGACAGCGTCGCAGCATCGGTTAATCGACAATTACTGGTGCCCAAGCACGTCTCTCGGTTCCTGTCGTATCGATGCGTGAGCCTGTCACCAATAATCAGACTCCCGCAGTGTGGTTGCACATAACACCAAGCGCTTACCACACAATCGCACTAAACAGTAATAGCTAAATTGTGGACGAGCGTTTCTGCCTGTTATGATATCTCTTGATCAACACTGCAGGAGCATGTCTGCTATGCGTGATAGTGATTCTTTATTATTAGAACTTGGTAGCACTAAAATCTCGGTGCATCACGCTAAAACTGGCTATGACTACCCAACAATACGCCTTCCCTTCACGTTCTCAGCGCTTGTGGGCCTGTCAACTCGCATCTATCAAACAATTCATCAAGGAGCGCTTGCCTTTCTCGTTGTTACTTCGCAGACTAGCACACCTTCAGAAAGCAGTCCAGATAAATACGAAAACGCCTGTTCAATCGCCAAAGCCTCCGTCTTCACACGGCGGAGGTCGCCGGTTCGAATCCGGCCGAGCCCATTGGTTTTTTGGGCTGCTTTGACGAAATAACGGGCTCTGGGAAGCTTTTTGATTTTCATTTTCGAGAAGAAGTGATTTAAGCTCCGCGATTTGTGATTCGAGAGCAGAGAGGCGAGAATCGAATATAGTTTCGCCAGTTGGAAGGCAAGATTTGTCTACTAATTTGTCTACTTTCACCACGAAAACAAGTTCGCCTTCTTGCTCTGTTTGGTAGATCTGCGCTTTTTTTCCTGCGAGAGCTTTGTACTCTCTTGGGAGGCGAATAATGGGATATGCGTGCGAGGGCGTTGAACTTTGCAAGCATATTTTGTGCGTGCAGATCGGTTGCATAAATCACGGAAGGTGCCGTTCAAACATAACCGTTGTGATGCGGCGCAGCTGCGTTTCAAGGGCTTCTCAAGGCACAACTGCGTGCTTTTGCCACCACGCTGCTGAACGGGCCTCAGAAAACTAAAGAAATCGACAAAAGGAGAGGGAGCTAAGAGCTAAGGGGGGGTCGAACAGAACGCGCTACGTAAAGAAAAAGCTCCCTTCGGAGCCGGAGTGCCAAGCTGTGCAATCATTGCAGCCGAAATCGTTATGTAAGAACATACGTATGTGCCATGCACGGGTGATGGAGTTCACCGTAATCGCATAAGGCTGATGACTCCTACGCAATTCGCAACGCGACGGAGGAAGTCACCTTGTATCCTGATGCAACCCCACTGCTCGTCGGTATCGCTATTTTACTCGCCAGTTTGATCTCGTTACGGGTAGGTCTCTCGGTCGCTATAATCGAACTCATATTGGGCGTTCTTTTTGGAAATCTAGGCGTTATTCACGTCGAGAGCTGGATGACGCTCGTAGCCGGGTTCGGGGGCATCCTGCTCACGTTTCTCGCAGGAACCGAGATCGATACAGATTTGATGCGCGAGAAGTTCACGCAGACCTTCCTAATCGGCTTTTTCTCCTTTCTGTTGCCGTTTATCGCGGTGCTTCTCTTTGCCTATTTCGGTGCGCAGTGGGGCCTCGAAGCGTCGTTGATTGCAGGAACTGCCCTGTCAACGACGTCGCTGGCCGTCGTTTACTCCGTGCTCATCGAGACTAACTTGTCACGAACTGATGTTGGCAAGCTGTTAATGGCATCGTGTTTCGTGACCGACATGGCAACGGTCATCGCCCTCACTGTGTTGTTCATTACCCCGACCGTGTACACCGGCGTCTTCATTGCGGTGTCAGTTGTCGTGATTGTGCTCGCGACGAAATTCTCCCACATCGTCTTTGATCACCCGCAGCTGAAAGATAAGGTCGTTGAGCCTGAGATA
>Ga0182011_10000115_pt1 | contig 62260 bp, 71 predicted proteins | sample 711E1DmetaG_FD_120481 | JGI IMG/M metagenome (GOLD analysis project Ga0182011, IMG submission 120481) | Permafrost microbial communities from Stordalen Mire, Sweden - 711E1D metaG | ecosystem: Environmental > Terrestrial > Soil > Wetlands > Permafrost | place: Sweden: Stordalen | collected...
CAGTGCCGTTCTCTGACCGTTGGTAAGCATTATACACACCCCGTCAATGAATTATATTTAAAGGCAAGATTTAGTGCATCCTCATATTCGTCAAAAAGAACTATTTCATTTCCTGGTTTGTAATTAAGACCTGCTACAATAGCTTTAATTCCATTTCTCCAAACAGCATATTTAAAAAAGGGAATAGGACTCATCCTGAACACCTTTCAAGTGCTGGTGATTTACCACTGCTACATGCCTGGCATTCATTACCATTCAATACATCTTGGCATGCGGGATATTTCACACCATGATTCAGGATCATTTTACATAGGATCTGAGGTTCAATTGGTGGAACTCGAACTTCCATAATCTCCCATTCAGAACATCCATTTTTAATATATTCCTCAGCTTCTTCTCGTGTAAAAAAGGATTCTAAAGGGTACATGGTTAAACCGTCACGTTCCCATTGCATAACAACTATGAAGATTTTGTCAATCATTTTAAATCGTCTCCAATATTTTCTGTACTCTACGATTTAAGACTGAAAATTCAGGTTTTTCAGGTTCTTGTTTCGCTAATTCTTTGACGTATATATCTCCAATGTTTTCGATGATTTGTAGAGCTGCCATCTCTATATCATGGGTTCTAACTGTTTTTCTATTCATCATGAGGGCTCTTTTAGTGGATTCTTCAGCTAATTGGGTTGCGTATTTTTCAACTTCATCTCTATACAAGTTTAGTGCTTCTTTTCCAATTGCTGGTTTCCATCCCGTAAATTGAGGATTAGGATGTTTTAATGATTTTATTATCTTTTTTAAAGGTGCTATTGGTAAAAAAGTAGAAGACAATTAAATCACCTGTACGGGTGCATGATTTCTTTTAGCTGCCTGTTCCTCGGCCTGAATCCGACGTAATGCTTTCCACCACGCAGTTTGATATCCACAATCATAGCATTCAAAATAAACCCACCATTTACCAGGTCGACCTGAGATTTCAATTCCCGCATCTTGATCTGGGAACATTTTTATGTCACCCAGGTTTCCACAACCATTGAGGCAGCCTGCTTTTTTAAAAATAGTTCTAATATTTGGATCGGTGCATATTTCAGCTCCAATTGCATGGTCTGCGTCGGATTTTTCTTTGAGAGTGGTCTGTTCTTTATCAAGTGCGGTTCCTCTGAAACACCAACCGCATAAGTGGCCCCTGGTTTCATCTACCGGTAGTTTATGCTCTTCAGTCATCATGTGGGTTACAGCCCTGCATTCCGGGTAATGCGTCCGGTTATGGTTTGTGTTGAAAATGTAGTCGCTCATTACGCTAACCCCTGGACACCACGTGCTTTCAATTCATCAAAAAGATTTTTAGGTGGATTTTTAATTCTCTCAGCAGCCATCATAACATCAGTAACTGTGATAATTCTTCGTGCAGCGTGGAATGTCACATAAAAAGATTCATTTGCAAGCTGTTCTAAGTCGCCATCATATTCTTCTACTGCTCTGATTGCACTTTTACGCACGTTTGAAGGCTGGTAAATTGTTCCACAGCTTTCTAATCGTGCAGCCATTAAAACTTTTTTTATTTCAGTTTTGTTTGCCATTTATTTTCACCTCGTCCCTGTTTGTCCCTTGATCCTGATTTAAGGAGGGACGAGGGGATTTTAAAAAAGTTCCCCTCATGACATTCATACAAGTAATCATGTATGTTGTCATGTAGTATAGTATGATTTTATTGTATATATATTTAACTGTATGATATAATGCAATATAGAATACATTATTATATATATGATGAAAATAAGAATTAAATACAATAAAGATTATAGGAGGTGTGATGATGTTACGATATGAAAGTACAATAGGAAAAGCAGATGTAAAAGGAAAATCTACAAGAGTAATTATCCCTATGGAAATTGTTAAGATGTTAGATTTAAAATGGGGAGATAAAATTTGTTGGAATGCAGATATTAGTGATAAAGGAGTTACGGTTACAGTCACACCATTAAAAAAAGATGAAGAAAAAAAAGAATAACTCAAATTACTATTTTTATTTTTAATTTCAAAATTAGCAGGAACAGACAAAAGTCTATCCCCTGAGAACCATTTTTATTTTACCTTTAAGAAGCCATAACTCATTTTTAAGCTGTTGATACTCAGGATTATCAGGATTATCCTTTAATCCATTAACCTGAATTTCTAAGTTATCATATTCAACTTCAAGATCTGATAAATTTTGGTCTGTTTTTGCAAAAGTTTTATTAGTTTTGGTTAAGATACTTTCCATTTGTCAGCTCCCCAGCTGGCAGATTGTGGGGGGTGAAAAAATCTTGGTCGATTATGAACCCCTCACATTCTACTCATAAATACACGATAAACGTGTCCAAAGTAAAACCATAGCGTTAAGGTTTATACTATGGTAGTTTGTACTTTATTTATATAAATATTGTTTAATTATTTGCAACTAAACATTTACATTAAAAATTCTATTTTTTATAACCTTAAAATATAATTAAGAGTGCGGGTGTGAGAACTAATATTTTAAAATAAATAAAAATATATATAAAATTATAAATTTAAAAGTAATACTTTTTAGATCTACGCGTCAATCACAGCTGCTACCTGGACCGCATAGATCCCGAGCTCCAACTTCATCATGAAGCTTTAAGGAAAATGCTTATTTTTATTAAATAAGGGATAATATTCTATAATCGGAATTCTTTAAAATAAGTGTACTGTAAACCCTGAATAATACTTTTTAAAAACATCTCCTCCCAGGGAGGAGGGGATTTTGATCCACCTTTTTCTAAAAGGCGGTTAGGGTAATTTTTCAAACCTTTCATCACGGTCTATTTGACGCTGCATGGCTGCTAATTGTTTCTTCATAGCTTCAAATTCGGCTTTATCATCAGTGGTGAGTTCATTTACTTTAAGCTTTTCTTTTATCACAAGGTATGGTAAAACTCGTAGATATTCCTGTTTTAATGCTGATGAATCTTCTTTAAAATATGCTGCTTTATTTGGATCTATTTTATGGCCTAAAAACCACTCTGCAAATATTTCAGGTACACGATTTTTTATTAAAGTTGTACCGAAAAATCTTCTAAGTTGATGGCTGGTAAAGAAACGATGTTTACCACTCCACCCAAAACCCGATCTATCATTTATAAATGAAAATTGAGATTCAAATGCAGAGTCGCTAATCTTGTTTCTTCGTTGGCTTAAAAATAGTGGTTCATCTGGTTTAATGTTTCTCCGACATTTTTGTAGGTATTCAATAATAGTTCTTGTACTCTCCGGACTGTTAAAACAGATCATAGGGTTAAGGTTCTTTTTTCTGTGAATGTTCCATGTGCCTATTAAATCGTTATCATTATGGTTTAATATTGTGTTAATTTCCCCTATATTGCCCTTATAATCTAAAGCATTGATGAAGTCTTGTACCTGAAGCTCCTGAATTTCCCCACGTCCCATACCACTTGAAGACATTAATAATATTATGGATTGATATTTTATACTACAATTTTTCAGCGCTAATCTTATATCATCTTGATTGGGAATTTTTGATTTATTTTCATATGTTTTAGAATCCTGATTTTTTAATATTAATTGGGGTAATTGTATTTCAAAGTGACGATAAAAAAATTTCACAATAGTTAAAGTATTTTTTAAGTAGTTGAAACTGTAATTTTTCATGTGGTCCTGGAAGTCCAGTAAATATTGATTTATTCGTCGGTCACTCATCCACGGCTGGTTAATTTGGTCTTCCCTTGCTTCTTGTATTAACTGAGTTGGTGTTTTATCTAAAAAAAGACAGTATTTATTTATATTCTCATAATAGGTTTGAATGGTGGTTTTGCGAATGTTTCGACTTCTAACCCACTGCTTAAAATATTGGTCATTGGAGATGTCCATCAAAAATATTGTTTAGTTGGAATGATATATTATGATTAGTGTTATGATTTTATGAGAAAAAGAGAAGATACTAACTATCCCATATTAGTTAAAGGAATTGGTACTAACCCTTACATAGGCATGGGAAAAGTTAAAAAAGTAGAAACAGAGGATGATCTCCTTAAATTGAAAGGGGGAGAAATAGTAGTGGTTTCTAAGGCTTCCCGTGATATGCTATCCCATCTGCAGAAAGCTGGTGGAGTGGTAACTGATTATGGAGGCATCACCAGCCATGTAGCTATAGTTCTCCGGGAATTCGGGGTACCCTGTGTAGTTGGAACCGGTACAGCAACTCATATTCTTAATGATGGTGAACTTGTAACTGTTGATGGTAATACTGGTAATATTTATGAAGGATTCATGGAACTCGAGGAGAAAAAAGAGATTCATGAAGTTTATAATCCCTCAATTAATGTAAAAGTTAATATTAATGTCCCAGAGATAGCAGAGAAAGTTGCTCCCTACGCTGATGGTGTAGGCTCAGTTAGAATTGAGAACATTATTATTCGCACGGGTAAACATCCCCAAATACTTTTAGAGGAGGATATGTTAACGCCGGTGATAACTGATGGAGTGCGTAAGATTGTAGATGCATTTTATCCTAAACCCGTGTATTTCAGAACTTTTGATATACCCACTGATGAGTTGAAACGTTTAAAAGGTGGTGAGAGGGAACCTGATGAACGTAATCCTCTCTTAGGTTTACGGGCTATACATAAGGATCTCCGAAATCCTGAAATTCTAGAAGCACAATTTAAAGCAGTGCAAAACCTGTTAAATGAAGGTTATAATAATTTAATGTTGAAAATACCTTTTGTAAGGGATATATCTGAATATAAAGCTTCGAAAAAAGTTATGATGAATATTGGTCTTAAACCTCATAAGGATGTTCTGTTGGGTGTTTCAGTGGAGACTCCCGCAGTGGTTCTTACTTTCGATGAATTCCTGGATGAGGGAATGGATTTTGTAACCATTGGGATGAGTGATTTAACTATGTGTACATTAGCTGTGGATCGTCGCGGAGTGAATGTGGCGAAGCATTTCCAGTTAATGCATCCTGCAGTGAAGCGTATGGTGAAAATGATTATAGATAAATGCAACCAAGCTGGGATTGAAAGTTGTATTACAGGTTACGCTGGTTCTGATCCTCGGATTGTAAAGCAGTTAGTTCATTGGGATATTAATTCTATTTCCACTAATCCTGATCAGATTCTTAGAATGCGGAAGATAGTGGATAATGCTGAAAATGAAGTATTATTACAGGGTTTTAAATCTTTTAATTAAAAAAAAATTTTTATTTTTCTTGATATATTAGTGCTTCTTCAAATTTTATTTTACCCTTATATAGAGCAGAACCTATAACTACTCCATAAACATCCGTAGCTGCTAATTCTTCTAAATCCTTAATTGATGATACGCCACCAGAATATATGACGGGTATATTAACTGTATTTAGAAGTTCTAAGAGTGGATTTAATTCGAATCCCCCTAAAAGACCCTCTACATCAACATTAGTGAAGAGTATACATCCAGCACCTTTCTCCTCCATTAAACCACCTAATTGGGAGGCTCTTTTACTTGTTTTTTCCGTCCAACCCTTAATTACGACCCTGGAATCTTTACTATCTAAAGCTACAATGATTCTATCGGAATTAAATTCATCTGAGAGTTCTTTTACAATCGTGGGATTCTCAATTGCCAGTGTACCTAGGATTATTCGATCAACACCCATCTGAAGCAGTGCCTTTGCATCATTCTTGTTTCTTATTCCACCACCCATTTGTATGGGAATGGATAATTCTTTTACAATCTCTGCAATTACACTCTGATTGCGACTATTATCTCCGAAGGCACCATCCAAATCTATGAGGTGCAGGATTTTCGCACCCTTCTCCTGCCAGCTTAAAGCAACCTCCACGGGGTTATCAATAATCAGTTGTTCGGTTCCAGGTTTCCCCTGGATTAACTGAACACATTTACCATTTTTTATATCTACAGCGGGAATTACCATCATAGATTTTTTGGAAATCAAATTTTTGTCACTCATAATAATAATACTGTCCATAAATTTTAACTAATTTTTATTTATCTTTTTCAGATTCAAATAAACTTATTGAACTATCTAAACCATCCTTACTTGATTCTATAATATCTATTGCGGATTGCAATTTATCATCTTTATATTTCTGATCAACTTTTAAACGATGTAGAATGAATCCTATAATAGATAATATAGCCATAAAAATCAGGGCATAGAAAATTAAAGCTAAGGAGAATTGATTAAATGTTAAATTATCTAAGGTGATGAATGATAATATGAAGACCACTAAGAATGCTAAACTGAAAAAGCTGGCTATGATTAATAATAATTTTTGGTCATTACTTCTATCCTTAAATGATGAATAAGCTGCGATAGATAATGAGGATCCTGCTAAACTTAAAACTAGGAATTCTGGTATTAAAGCATTAATATCCATTTAATTTTAGCCACCATTTTTTAATTATAGATAACATTCTTGTTTCAATACTTCTTCTTTCGTTAAGGGACGGGCGTATTTAAGCATTTTATTAAAAGCTTGATTATAGATTTTTATTAATTCTGGTTGAGCCTTCTTTATTCCTACAGATCCACGGCTATTGTTATGTCTATGGGGTTTTTCGATGTACAAATGAGTTTCATTAAAAATCATGAAATGTTTTGGAGGTCTTTTTGGTAAGATTAAATATTTAACGCTGCCATATTTATCTAGAAGAGTATATATTTCCATCATATCCTCACAGAAAACTTTAGGACCACCTATGATAATTATTGAATCAAATTCATGATTTGCTGCGTGTTTAACTATCTCTTGTGTACCTTTACTGAATTCTCCAACGATTACTTTGAGTTCTAATTCCCTGAGTTTTCCTTTAATTTTTAGATTTTTTAATCCTTCAATCAGATTAAATCTCCATACTCTTCTTTTATATCGTTCTGCACGGTGAAAAAGAACTATTTCTTTCCCATACTCATCATCATAATGAGGATTATGTCTATAAATTAATTTCATCATGATGATAACTATTACCGTTGATAAACTCATTAATATTAAAACTAGTACATAATCAAATTGCATATTAATTATCATTTTTTTTAACTCAAAACAGTCATTATAAAATATTCCATTTTTTTGGGATAATATACGATTCAAAAACTCTTATTTTATGGGCTTTCTGTGTTCTTTTTTACACTTGAAGTGTATGTCTCACTAATATAAATAAATTATTTAATTCTGGAATAATCGACCTCAAAAAAATTGTTTATTAATTAAATTCAGAAAGAAAATGAAAAAAATTAGATTTTTTAGAGCTGTACGATAACTAAAATTAATTTGAATTAAAAAAAAAGTAAGGAAATAAATTTAATAAATCGATTTGTGATGTCTTATTTTATCTCTTTTAATAGTTCGGCGAGACGATCGTGGGATTCGGTAGCTCCCTTTTCCATACCGGAATTGAGCATCCCGTCACGATCCTCAATTGACTGGAATACAGATGTCTGAGTCGCCTCTGTCCTGCCGTCGTGCTCATCAAAGATCGTCGTTTGAAGCGACACATGACCCGGCATACCTTCAAATTCAAAGGTCTGCACAACCCGCTCAGGCTGTACAATGTCGTGATAAACGCCATGGAACACGTAATCATCACCCTCGGGTCCGCGTTGGATGAATCGCCAAATACCTCCCCTTCTCAAGTCCAACTGGTCAACAATAGTAGCAAGCATTTTCGGACCCCACCACCGGGGTATAAGATCCGGATCAGTCATAGCCTTCCACACGAGCTCACGAGGCGCGTCAAAAATGTGCCTGATGATGATCACTTGTTTTCCAGGTTCAGCTGTAATATTAATTTTCGCCATAAAATGAGACCTCTGTTTTATTAATTATCCCTTTTTCATGTGTTTAATCACATTTTAGGTTCCATTATGGCGAAGATGTTTCCTTCAGTATCCTGGAATGATCCCATGATACCCATTCCCTTAATTTCCATTTTTTCAGTCAGCATCTTCCCGCCTTCCATTTCTATTTTTTTTGCAAATTCATCGTATGATTCAACGCCAATGGTATCTCTAACCATTGCACCCATATCTCTAGGCATTATAGCACCATCAATGCCTGGTTCACCTTCTTCGCCAGTGGTTAACATCCAATAGTCGAAGGGACCTTCCCATTTCTCGACTTTCCATCCAAATACGTCTTCATAAAATTTAGCAGCTCTTGCAGGATCATCTGCAGGTATCTCAAACCATATTACTTTAGGCATATATTTTCATCTCCTTTTTTTAAATATAAACAGGAAAAATAATTATTCCTGATTAACTCTATTTTACCCTATTACAGGTTAACACAATATATTATATGGCGTTTGATATTAATAATAATTGTGTAAAAAATTAGTTAAACGTATAAAAAAAATTTAAATAATTAATTAAGTGCAATTAATAATTTGAATATAAAAAAGGTTAACAGGTCAGGTCATATTCATCATTTTAGCGCGTTTAAAAAAGGCAGTTTTTAATTTTTTTTTAATTTGAGGAATTATTTTCATAGTTACTCTCGTTTTTATAGAATATATAAACGCCTAATAGCATTAGGAAGCCGAAGAATAGTTGGGTGAATGTGAATGATTCTCCTAGGATTAGGAATGCGAATATTGCTCCGAATAATGATGCGAGTGAGAAGAGGGATCCGGTTCGTGTGGAGCCGATTTTTTTTATAGCGAAATATACGAGGACGAATGAAAATCCAACAATTATTAAACCTATGAATAGTAGGTAGGGTAATTGGTTTAGGGGTAGTGCGAAGTTTTGGCCTAGAATTAGGGATAGGAAGAGCAGGGAGAATCCACCTATGGAGCATTTAATTGCACTGACTAATAGTAATTCACGTTTTTTACTTATGAATTTGCTTAGACTAGTGTCAATACTCCATAAGAATGCTGCGGTGACTACGAGTAGAGTGCCTATGATTTGTCCTGGTGAAAAGTTAGTGATTTGTCCATTGGTGGCTAAGAAAACTGTTCCGGTTATTATGAATAAGAATCCTAAAATATCCTGTTTCACGAATCGTTCTTTAAGGAAGAATATACCAATTATCACGACAAAGAGTATTTCCACGTTCATGAGTAATGAAGCGTTAACGGCTGTTATTTGTTTTAATCCATATAAATAGATGAAGGGAGCTAGAAATGCACCTAAAATTGCTGTAATAATTAGTATACCATATTCTTTCCGGGTGATAAATGATTCTGACTTTGAATCCTTATCTAATTTTGATATTATTTTTTCATTTAATGGTGAGAAGTAAACTAAAAATAGGAATACTCCGGCTATACTGTATACCATGGCTGATATGGCGAGAGGGTCTAGGTAGTTGAGTAAAATTTTACTGAAAGTGTTCCATAATCCAAATAGCATGGTAGCTGTTATTACACTTAGATATCCCCAAAAATGACGCATTTTCTTTATTCCCACCAAATATTTTAATTTCAGTAGTTTAATTATAAATATTTATATTAAAATAGAATATTCCTCCAATTAACAGAATATAATAGTTGTATTAATCAGTGAAACTTAAATAAATTATCAACGTTTATTCCATACATTAATTTTTTCATTCATTTATAATAGAAAATACATTATTATTCCATTCAGGGGAAGGTGAATTATTTAAATGAGAAGAGTTGCTTTAAAAGTTGCTTATATTGGCACTGATTTTTATGGTTTCCAGAGACAACCAGGTTTAAGCACTGTGGAAGGAGAATTATTATCAGCTTTAAAGGAGATTGGTTTAATAAATGAAGTTGCAGGATGCGGGTTTGGAATTGCCGGACGAACTGATCGAGGAGTTCATGCCCTGGGAAATGTGGTATCATTCTTAACTGAAGGTGATGTAATTATTAATCAAATTAATGACGCGTTACCTAATAGTATACAAGTTTTAGCTCAAGCTAGGGTGCCTCTTCGTTTTAAAACTAGATATGCTGAAAGCAGGCATTATCGTTATATAATGATAAATGATGATAGTATTTCTGATTCTAATTTAGATAATATGATTAAAGCTGCAACTTTCTTTAAAGGCACTCATAACTTCCAGAATTTCAGTAAAAGAAGTGAAAGAAATCCAGTTAGAACTATACATGAGATTCAAGTTAGTAGTGATGGTGAATTAATATATTTGGATGTGGTTGGTGAAAGTTTCCTGTGGAATATGATTAGAAAAATGGTTACTGTACTTTTAAGTGTAGTTAAAGGAGAATTAGAGCCTGATGAAATTAGTGATTATTTTGATCCTCAAAAAGAGTTTTTAATTAAACCAGCACCTCCGGAAGGTCTTATTCTCATGCATGTCAATTATAATGGAATAATGTTTCAGGAGGATGATTATGCAAAAAATAAGTTTATATCTTCAGTTCGAAAAGATTACTTACATCAACAGACTATCGCTTCATCTGAAAAAGAAATGATTAAAATTTTAATGAATACTAAGCCCATTTGATGTGGGTTTATACAATAAATACGATTAATACACCTAAAAAAAAATAAGAGAACTGAATTGAAAGAAATTTAAAATAAAAATTTAATTTATTTTAGATTTAGTGTTAATTTACTTCAAATTTAATAGTAAATTTTATATTAAATGTGTTATCATCTTTAGATTTGATGGTGAATTCATAATTTTAGTAGTGAAAGTTTAGTGAATAATGAAAAGGAAAAGAATTTAAGTGGTTAACAATCCGGACTTTTTAATTTCAACCCACGAATCAAATACTTTTTTTTTATCATAGGGATTGTTTCTATTGAAATAAGTTAAAAAATATGAATACCAAGCATATTCATTACGAATACGACTAGGCGTAATAAATTCGGTGTTTACCATATGAAGGTATTTTTCTACTTTTTTTAATTGTTTAGAATCAAGTTCACCTTTATTTAATAGAGAATCAAAACAATCATCTATTAAACCAATAATTTTCCTGTCAACATCATCTAACCTTGGATGATTGTATATTTCATTATTATTCAAATTACCAACCTCCATTTTATTAAACAGGTAATTAATCCTATATTATTAATAATTTTCCTCTTCTTTTCAGGAGAATAATTCAAAAGTTAGATCTGTTTAATATACTCTTCCTTTAAGAAAATTTATATTTTTTCTGACTATTATAAAATGGTTTTATTACGGAGATTTTTCTTCGGATGTAAATCACTAAAAATGAAATTCTTTTTTTTTAGAATTGATATTAAATTTACTTCAAAATTTATATTAATTTTATTTTGAGTAAATTTTATATTCTAAGTGTTCCCACGTGAGTAAATTAATTATTAAGCACCGTTGAATGTAAATATTATTTAGGATTAAATGTAAAAATATAATTAAGATTACAATAAATTTATAATTAATTATTAGTCATAAAGGCTTAGGAGGAAATTAGCTGGTATATAGAAATTATAATAATTTACAGGAAAATCGAACTTCAAATCTGCCCCATAAATCTAGACTCCCTAAAAAGAATAAGGGAATTATTGTAGGATATGATCCGGGCTTGACTGCAGGAATAGCCATTATGGATCTTCAGGGAAAAATAATCTCTGTAAAGAGTTTTAAGGAGATATCCCGGGCTGAGATTATAAATTATATTATAAGTTACGGTAAAACTGTTTTAATTTCTACAGATGTATATCCCCCTCCTAAAATGGTTAAGAAATTAGCTTCTATTTTAAATGCGAAGATTCATCCCCCTGATAAAGACATGTCTGTGGGTTCTAAAATTGATTTAGTCGAATCTTATATTGGTGAGAAACTCTTAGATAGATCTAAGGTTATTATAACTGATGAATTACCTCAAAATGCTCATGAAAGAGACGCGTTGGCAGCGGCTATTAGAACATTTAAGAAGTATCAACCTAAATTAATGCACGCTGAACATCGCAGTCAAAATGCGGGTCTTCCTCCTGAACAGATAGAGGAGATTAAAATCATGTTTATAGAGGGTAAAGCCATAAGCTCTGCAATTCAAAGTGTAGTGGAGATGAATCATATTCTGGAGGAGAATAATGAAATTAGTGATGAATCATCTGACACTAATTCTAGAGAGGAATCTTCTACCAATTCATCCTCAGATATGGTTTCTAAATTTAAGCAGAAAGTTAAGATTCAGGAGAGACAGATTAGGAATTTGAAAACCAAAAATAATATCCTTAATCGTGAGGTTAAGGATTATAAAAGGGATTTAGCTAATCTTAATCATAAAATTGATAAATTACATCGTCAGTACACTAATGATATATTATACCGGAAAGAGATTGCATCTAAAATTAATTTAATAAAAAAATTGCAGGTTAAATATGATCAGGAGAAATCCTTGAGAATGGAATTAGAGGAGAACCTGAAGTCAATGAGGGATATACAGACGATTAATCCATCTGAAAATGTTATTCCTGTTAAAATTATTGAAACATTTACTAGAGAGGGTATTTTAAAGGCTTGTGAATATTGGAAGATTAAGAAGGATGATCTGGTTCTTCTTAAAAATTCTGAAGGGGGAGGTTCTCAAACAGCTTCTCAGTTAATAAATATGGGTGTAAAGGCTGTATTAACTATGGATAAAGTATCTCATTATGCGGAGGAGGAGTTTGAGAGAAATATGGTTCCATTGCTTAAGGCGGATCAACTTGATTTAAAGATCATTGATCAATTCGCGATTGTCAGTACTGAGAATTTGCAGAGTGAATTAGGGAAATGGAATGTTAAAATAGAAAATAAAATACATAAAGAGAATACTCAGGAAATATTAAATGTTATTTATGAATACCGGGCTAAAAGAAGACGATTAGCTTAAATCCATAAAAAAAATAAAATAATTTTATTTTAACCCTTATTTTCATCCACAAATTTTCATCATTTATTTAATTAAAATAATATTATAATCTTGAAAGATAATTCTATAACAAATATTAATTAAAATAAATTCCCGGGAGATAATTTTTTATGAAAATCGCTTTTATAGTTGGAACTAGACCTGAAATAATTAAAATGTCACCCCTTATAGATGAAGTTAAAAAAAGAGGCGTGAATTATATATTAATCCATACTGGACAACATTATGACCAGGAAATGTCCCAGCAATTCTTCACGGATTTAGAGTTACCCCAACCTGATTATAATATAGGAGTGGGATCCACCACCCATGGAAAACAAACAGCAGTTATGTTAGAGGGCATCGAAAAAATTTTGTTAAAAGAAACCCCGGACATCATACTAGTGGAAGGAGATACTAATGCAGTTATGGCGGGTGCAATTGCATCCTCTAAATTACATTTACCCCTAGGTCATGTAGAAGCTGGGCTCAGATCCTTTGACAAAACCATGCCAGAGGAGATTAACCGGATGATAGCGGATGTTTGCTCTGACTTATACTTCGTACCCACAGAAGAATCAGCGATAAATCTCATCTTTGAAGGTGTTAATCCACATGATATATTCATAACTGGAAATACTGTTGTTGATGCGTGTATGAGGAATCTTAAAATAGCGGAGAAAAATTCAAATATAATTTCCCGACTTGATTTAGATGGAGACATTCTAACTCTTACCATTCATCGCGCGGAGAATGTTGATGATCCTGAAAGACTTAAAAACATTACTGATGCTCTGCTGGAATTAGATGAAGTCACCATAATTTTCCCAGTGCATCCCCGGACCCGGAAAAATCTGATTAAATATGGCTTATATGAATCACTGGAGAAGGCTAATCATATCCAGATGATAAATCCAGTGGGTTATCTGGATTTCCTGATCCTTTTATCTCATTCAAAACTAGTTATGACTGATTCTGGAGGAATACAGGAGGAAGCCATCACCCTAAATCTTCCCTGCCTAACTCTTAGATATAATACGGAGCGACCGGAGACTGTGACTGCAGGTGGTAATATAATGGTAGGTACAGATAAGAAAGTTATAGTAGATAATGCCCGGAGAATAATCGGTGACCCTGATGTTCATCTTGAGATGAGTGAATCCATTAATCCTTATGGTAACGGTGAAACTTCACAGAAAATCGCAGACATCATCAGTAAATCATATAATGATGGTAAATTGATTATAAATCCATCAGATCGATTTATAAGTCATGATGGCTGGTATCTCCAGAAAATAATTGAAAATATTAACGTATCTGAATTTGAAAAATATAATAGTAATTCATTAATAAGAATTGTTTTTGATGAGGATAAGGCAGAATATCCCTATCCTTTACTTTCATTAAAAAATAAAACCATAATTGTAGATAGATTTAAACTCTAATTAAAATATCAGTTTAAAAATTCAACCTAATTTTTATAATTAAATTACAATTTTTATTTAAGATTTAGAGTATAGATAAAAAATCATATTAAAAAAAAATAATAATTTTTTTAGGTTAAAAATAATGTTTAAAGATTCAAAGATTTCAATTTTTGGTTTAGGTCATATGGGATTACCCACTGCAGCTCTTTTTGCAATAAATGGTTTAAAAGTTATGGGAATTGATATTAACACGGAATACGTGGAATATGTGAATTCTGGACGATCACCAATTATGGAACCAGGCTTAGATGAGTTAGTAACGGAGGCTGTAGCTAGCGGGAATTTATCCGCCACTATGAATGGAATAAAAGCCAGTCAAAATGCTGATATCATGATAGTAATAGTTCCCACCCCGATAGATGAATATAGGAGAGCAGATTTATCCAGTGTGACATCCGCCTGTAAAACTATTTCAAAATCACTTCAGAAAGGTAATTTGGTTATTATTGAAAGTACAGTTCCCCCAGGCACCTGTCAAAATATAGTGACCCCCATACTCGAGGAAAATGGATTAACAGCGGGTGTAGATTTCGATTTAGCCTGCACACCGGAAAGAGCATTGCCTAATAACACTATTTATGAAATAACCCATAATGCCCGAGTTATCGGCGGTGTTAACTCGGAAAGTGCATCAAGGGCTGCTGAAATTTATAGTAAGATTACAGCGGGGGATATTATTAAGGTTAAGAATATTATAACTGCAGAGATGGTTAAACTCATGGAGAACACTTATCGAGACACTAATATAGCTTTAGCCAATGAACTTGCCGTGATATGTGAATCATTAGGTGTTGACGCTATAGAAGCTATCAGTGCAGCTAATCATCATCCCCGAGTTAATATTCACACTCCCGGCCCTGGTGTAGGAGGCCACTGCCTCTCCATTGACCCTTACTTCATAGTGGAGATGGCGGAGAATGAGGGATTGGAAGCATCTCTTATAAAGACTTCACGCACAATTAATGAATCTATGCCCGAACATGTAGCCCAGATAGTCGTGGATGCTTTAAAAGAAGCAGGTAAATCTGTAATTGACTCTGAAATAGCAATTTTAGGAGTGGCTTATAAGGGAGATGTAGCTGATTCTAGGGAAACACCTGCCAAGCCACTTATTAAAATTTTAATTGATAAAGGAGCAATCGTATACGTTCACGATCCTTTCGTGTCAACTGAAATTATAAAATCGTTTAACGGAATTCCAGCAACCCTGGATGATGCATTAGGATTAGATTGCGTGGTATTAGTAACTGATCATAGTTTATATAAAACTATAACACCAGGCATGATTAAAAATAGTGTTTTAATATGCACTCGGCCAATTTTAAATCCTGAAGACTTCAAAAAGGAAGGATTTATATTTAAAGGGGTAGGAATACCTTGAAATTACTCGTATTCGAGTATGCGGTTGCTAATGGCTTAAATAATTCATCCTTGACTGTGGAAGGCCAGGGTATGTTGGATGGATTATTAAAAGATCTGAATAATGTTGATGTGGATTATTTAATCACGGATAACATAAAAAAAAGCGATTCTAACATCTTAAATAATGGAAATGAATGTAATCCAGTAAAAATAAGGGATAATCTAGGTTTATGGATGGATAAAAACATTGATAAATACGATGCATGCCTACCCCTGGCGCCGGAGGAGGATTTTGCATCATATAACCTCACCCAGAAAATTGAGGATAACCATGTTAAGGTTATAGGATCCAATTCAGAAGCTGTGTTAACGTGTTCTAATAAATTTAAAACCTACACCTCTTTAAAGAATAAAGTTCCCTTCATCAAAACTGAAAAAATATTTTTCAGTGAATTAAAAGAATATAAACCATTTTTTGACACTACTAAAAAAGTATTAGTTAAACCAGCTGATGGAGTATCCTGTAAAGGTGTACAGATAATCAAATCTTATGCAGACTTCATTAGAGCTTCGGCCCGCATGAAAAGAGCAACTAAACTACCCTATTTTTTATTACAAGATTTTATAGACGGTATAAGCACTAGTGTGAGTCTTTTAACTAATGGAAAAACTGCCATTCCTTTAAGCTTGAATCTGCAAAATTTAAGATTAGATAAGGGTAATATAATCTATGATGGTGGAGAAGTACCATTTGAACATGAATTATCCCTGGAAGCTAAAAACATAGCAAAAAAAGCTGTAGAATCATTGGATGGTTTAAAGGGTTTTGTAGGAGTAGATTTGATACTGGATAAGGAGAATGAAGAAGTACATATCATCGAATTAAATCCTCGGTTAACCACACCTTATGTGGCTTTAAGACGTATATTAAACTTTAATTTAGGAGATGCAATCATTAATTCTGTTTATGGGGAATTGCCCAGTAAAATATTTTTAAACGGTGCCATTGCTTTCAATAAAGAAGTAAATCATTTAATGATAAAAAGATCAGTTGATATGAAATGAAGATCGCTGGATTTGATATTGGAGGGGCTAACACTGACCTGGCAATAGTTAATTTTGATGAAGATGGATATATAATTGATATTAAAACAGATTTTCAATATTTACCAATGTGGAAGTGTAAAGAAGAATTATCACAAGTTCTCACTGATCTCATAGGATCCGAAATCGGTGGAATAGATGCTATTGGAGTTTGTATGACTGCTGAATTGGTGGATGCTTATCAAACTAAAAGTGAAGGTGTATTAGATATTGCCCGTAGAGTTGGGGAGACTTTTAATCTTCCCATAGGTTACGTGGGATTGGAAGGAATAATAGATTATAATCATTTACAGAGAAATCCCTTCCAGGCGGCGGCTGCTAACTGGATAGCTACTTCACGTCTTGCAGCTAAAATAAACCCTGATTGTATCATGATTGATACGGGAAGCACCACTACGGATATTATACCATTAAAGAATGGAAGAGAATGCGCTCAGGGTAGATCGGACCTTCAAAGATTACAAACTGGAGAATTAGTTTACACGGGTACGTTAAGAACTAATGTAGCAACTATAGTTGATAAAGTACCCTTAAATAATACTGGAGTGCGAGTAGCTTCAGAACTCTTCGCTATAAGTGCAGATGCACATCTACTCTTGGAAAATATATCCGAGGAGGATTATAATTGTGAAACACCGGATGGTGCTGGTAAATCCCCTGTAGATTGTATGAGGAGGATTTCAAGAGTTATATGCGGTGATCTGGATATTTTAAGCACATCTGATATAATGGAAATATCAGGTTTTATAGTACAAAAACAGGTGGAGCAGGTTACTGAAGCCTTAATGGAGGTTGCAACGAGGAATGGAATATTTAATGTAGTTACAACTGGTTTAGGGATGGATGTAATCGCTGCTTCAGCTAGTGAATTAGCTGGTATTCCCAGGATAAGTATGGATCAATTATTAAGTAGAGAGGAGTGTGTCGTGGCTCCCGCGGTGGGTACTGCGGTTTTAATGGAGGAGTATTTAAGGTCCCCTTTAATTTAAATTTAATCTATTTTTTTTAGGTATTTTTCAAACTTAATTATATCCTCTGAATTAAAGAGTACTTCACTCACTTCAACTGATTCCTTCTCAATAGCATCATAGGGTTTGATTAACGCATTCACATTCTCGTAGGGGTTTTTCAAAGTCCAGTAACCCTTAACGGATTTGGGATATAATTTTTGATAAAATTCTTTTTCCCCATCATCCACGGACTCAGATTTAGATTCTCCCTCAGAAACTTGTTTAATTTTATCCTTGATAATTTCTTTTATATAATTCATGAATTTTGAGTCTGGCATCCATTTATAGACCCATAGACCTATTAATCTTAGGTATGGATGTATTTCATTACAATTATTAACTCCCTCTGAATCCATAATAAATTTAATTCCATTTTCGATTATTTCGCTAAACACATCTGATTCCCTGTTTTTATAAAACATTAACCCTAATAATGATGAGTAATTATCTAAATAATCGTTAAATGGAATGATATGATTATTTAATTTCAAAGATTTTGAAACTGGTGTATATGAATCACGGAGAGTTGCGTGTAGCTTTTCTTTTAATAAGTTATTTCGTGATTCATGGAAGCTGCTGATTAAATTAAATCCGGTTATATAAATACTATCTGAGATATCTTTAATATCAAAATATCTCTCCTCATCTAATCCTAATTCTATGACTTCATCTAAAGCATCCAGGAATTTATCCATTACTTCTACAATAATTACAGAATCCTCATCATCATCTTCTATTATTCGTTTTATAGCTTTAAGATAAATTACTGCTATGCTATTATTAGCCATGGGATGAATGATAGGTTTAATATTCTCGGGATTTAAAACTAGATTTATAGCTTTATTCGCGAAATAATCCTTAATTATACTATTTATTTCATCTATAATGCTTGTCAGAATATATTTTCTATCAATTTCTACTTTCTCTAAATTCTCTAATAAATAATCTAATAAATATACAATTCCTTGATTTGATGACTGTGATAAACGATTTCCACGATAAAAATTCATTTCACTAGTTTTTTTACTAATCTCACCTAATTCATTAACCACATCCACAGTTCTATATGGATATTTATTATCAATTGACACTTTTCCAATTTCAATTAATTGATCACAGGCATTTCCCGATGCATAGGATGTTCTCTTCGTTATCTCTGGTCCTATACATATATTTTTCAAGTACTCCAGTAATGCCATTGTTAAAGAGCTTAATGGTCCACGTTGATTAATTATGTGATGATTTTTATTATTAGTGCTTAGTATTTCCTTAGTAACGTTTCCCATGGAGTCCACTATACTATTCATTATTTTGGGATGATTAATTTTTGACACGAAACTTTCAGTGTCAATTAAACGATCAAAAATATGATCTAGGAATGAATCATCGTATTCACGGGTTAAATTATTGCTTTTAACACAAATATAATTTTTAGCTATTTCTACAACTTCTTTTAAACCGAAATCAACTATTTCAAATCTATCTTCATGGATAGCCTTTTGGATAATATCAAAAATAATTTCAGTTTCGTACTTCAATTTATCAATAAGATTAGGATCAACTTGAAATAACCTGATTTTAATCCTCTTACCATGAATTTCCTTTATAATTTTGTTAGATATATCTTTAATTTGGTTCCTGACATCTAAAAGATAAAAAACTCTTGTTACAAGTAAAGAAAAAACCAATAAAGAAGCTAAACCTCCCAGGAAGCTGACTAAAATAAGGATAGGTGATTTAGGTAGTATTAAGAGTGAGAAATCGTATCCGAATAAGATGATGAAAAAAAGAAAACAGAAAATCAGCCATTTATCTCTGTTTACACGATTTACCAAGTCTTGTGAATACTTACCCAGTATATTCTGAAGAGGAAGAGCAATTAAGGTGAAGAATATTGCTAATACAATGCCTAAAAACGTTATAGATAAACTTAAAATTTGAGCATAATTCTGTAATAAAATATCAGTTTCAACCATTAATACTCCCTCGTTCATCACTAAATCAAATATAAAAAATGTATTTGTTAATAATGTTTAATTAATTTTTCTAAAAAAGTGAAAAAGGATGGGGTATAAGTTATTCATTAATTAAATTCAATACCACACGTCTTTCATCCCAAGGAAATAAGCAATAGAATTAGCAGCTACATGTAAAAACACGCTTATAATTATAATTAATATAACCAAATTTAATGGTATAATCACCACAAAGGAAGCTAATATTAAAGCTCCTACCACAAAATCCAGCTGATCCAGGAGAGGCGCTGGCTTTCCTCTTCCAATTTTAATTCTTCTCTTTATAAAACTCCCAACAGCATCTCCCCCTAACGCTCCAATACTGAGTGCAAGTCCTAATACTAACCATCCAATAATATTAGTTGGTATTAATCCCTGTATAGTAACCCATCCAGGTAATATCATGAATACGTCCCCATAATACAAGAATATAAAGCCTTGAATAATTGCAATGCCGGTACCAATGATAATTCCAATGATAGTTCCCCGCCAAGTAACCCCATCTCCCAGCAACCTCTGGCCATCAGTGAAATCACGCTTAAAATCTAATGCTGTTCCACCGCCAAAGGCTAATGCTGAAACATTTGCAAGGTATGCTGGTAACATAAAGTATATAGCATATGCTGATAAAGTTAGAGCACTGATAACAGTTAAGTCCATATTATACCTCCAATTTAAAAGAAGATAATTGTAATTGTTACAGCTATTAAATAATATTATGGGTGAGATTATGGTTATAAAGAAGACCAAAAGTCTATGTCCTGAGTGTCTTGAAATCCTTGACGCGGAAGTCTATGAAGACCAGGATAAGATAATGATAAAAAAAGAATGCAAAGTCCACGGAAAATTTGATAACACTTACTGGAGCAGTAGTGAAATGTACCATATTGCCTCTGACTATGATTACAAGGGTAAAGGCGTTGAAAACCCGCAGACAAACATTGAAGGTGACTGTCCATCGAACTGTGGATTATGCCCAGATCATGAAAGTCACACCATACTCGGCTTGATAGATGTTACAAATCGTTGCAATCTCCGCTGCCCCATATGTTTTGCTAATGCAGCAGTCTCTAAGCAACTATATGAACCTTCATATGAAGAGATAAGGCAAATGCTTCGAAACCTGAGGAGTATTAAACCAGTTCCCGCTCCAGCTATTCAATATGCTGGCGGTGAACCAACCATGCGTAAAGATTTAGTGGAATTAGTGAAACTCGCAACGGAAGAAGGGTTCACCCACGTACAAATAGCGACTAATGGTTTAAAACTTGCTAAAAATCCAGAACTACCCGGTGAACTTAAAGAAGCTGGATTAAATACGGTTTATCTCCAGTTTGATGGTGTAACCGAGGAACCCTACCTTAAAATAAGGGGACGGAATATCCTATCAAATAAGTTAGAGGCTATAGAGAATTGCCGTAAAGGTGGAATGGGAATAGTCCTAGTACCAACATTAGTTAAGGGTATAAATCATGATCAAGTAGGAGATATAATAAGATTTGCAGCTGATAATATTGATGTTATAAGAGGAGTTGTATTCCAACCGGTAGCCTTTGCTGGTAGAACACCTAGTGAAGAAGTGGAGAAGCAACGCATAACAATACCAGATTTTGAAGAATTAGTGGAGGAGCAGACTGAATCCCAGATTAAAGTGGAAGATTTTTATCCTGCTTCTTCAGTGCTTCCCGTGTCAGAATTCATTGAGGCTATGGAAGGCGAACCCAAAGTAAATTTCACCTGCCATCCACATTGCGGTTCTGCAACTTATATTTTTATTGATGATGATGAATTAATTCCAGTTACAAGATTTATAGATGTAGATCGATTCTTCAATCTCTTAGCTAACAGTGTTGATGATATTAATGATGGTGGATTAGTGGCTAAATCTAAGGTTTTAGCTAGAGCGACTTTTGAATTACCTAAAACAATCAGTTTATCTAAAACTCCTGACTCATTGGATATTAAGAGTATTTTAATTAAAGTATTTAGGGAACGATCTTACGGTGCTTTAGGTGATTTTCATCATAAAAGTTTATTAATATCCTGCATGCACTTCATGGACCCCTGGAATTTCGATCATGATCGAGTTAAAAGATGTGTAATTCATTACGCAGTGCCTGATGGAAGAATAATACCATTCTGTGCTATGAACTCTATTTACCGTCAGGATATTGAGAAGCAATTTTCAAGACCCTTTAATAAAAGTTAAAAGTAGGTTTACTAGGTTGATAATTGAAACACCCAGCCGATTACATGTTACATTAATTGATTTGAATGGTAAATATGGTCGGATTGATGGTGGTGTGGGTATCACTATCAAGGAGCCTAAATTAGTCCTGGAAGCTGAAAAGGGATTTGATGACCACGAAATAATATTCAATAATTCGAATAATATGAATAGTAACACATTAAATGATTATCAAGTTAAAATAAATAATGCAATAATTAATACGAACAATTTTTTGGGTTTAAATGAAGGTTATCAGTTCAATATACGTGAATATTATCCTTCTCATTCTGGTTTGGGTTCAGGCACTCAGTTATCATTAGCGGTTGCTAAATTAATATTAAAGATTAATGGTCAGGATCTTAAAGCATCTGAAATAGCTGAGATCGTGGGTAGAGGTGGAACCTCAGGTATTGGTGTGGCGTCATTTGAGATTGGAGGTTTCATTGTTGATGGTGGTCATAAAACCATATCTAAACCTGATTTCTTACCATCTTCTGCATCTAAAGCTACTCCGCCTCCAATAATCGCTAGATATGATTTGCCTGAGGATTGGAATTTAATATTAGTCATTCCACAGGCGAAGAGTAAAGTTTCAGGTGACCATGAGGTTAATATATTCCAGGAGTATTGTCCTATACCACTGGTGGAAGTGCAGAAATTAACTCATATTCTCCTTATGAAGATGATGCCTGCAGTGGTGGAGGGAGATTTAGATGCTTTTGGAAGTGCAGTTAATTCTGTACAGAATATTGGATTTAAACAAATAGAATCAAATCTTCAAAAACCATTCACTAATTATTTGATTGATAATTTAAGATCTGCAGGTGCATCTGGAGTGGGATTAAGTTCCTTTGGACCTACAGTTTACGCAATTACAGATACTAATACCAAGGATATATGTAAAACTGCCAGAAGTCTAATGGAAGATAAAAAAGGTGAAATTATTTCATCTAAAGCCCAGAATTACGGTGCAATTATCAAAGAGTAAAATTTTAGAAGGGAAAATTCTTTAAGTATTAACTTAATTGATTGAAACAAAAAAACATTGTTTTTTTTAGGTTATTTTTATGATAGATAAATTGGAAGGAAAAGTCTGGAAATTCAGGGATAGTATAGATACTGATGTAATCATCCCTGGAAGGTATTTAAGGGCATTTAATCTTGATGAATTATCAGCTCATGTGATGGAAGCAGAAGATCCAGCATTCGCGGAGAATGTGGAGAAGGGTGATCTGATAGTGGCTGGCTGGAATTTCGGTTGCGGTTCATCACGTGAACAGGCTCCAGTAGCATTGAAACATGCTGGTATTTCAGCTATTATTGCTAAATCTTTCGCTAGGATATTTTATAGAAATGCTATAAACGTAGGTTTGCCCGTGGTGGTAGCGGATGTTGAAGCTGAGAAAGGGGATTTATTATCCATAAATTTGGAGGATGGAGTTATTAAAAATAAAAGCACTGGTAAAGTCTTTAAAATCCAACCATTCAAAAAATTCATGCTTGAAATATTACAAGATGGTGGTTTAGTTAATCATTACTTAAAGAAAGGTAAATCCAGTCATTTAAATAAATGACTGTAAACTTTTTTTAATAAAATTTTGTATAAATCATTATAAATATAAATCATTATAAAATTAAATTTTTTTTAAGGAATTCTTCTTATAATTTATTAAATAATAAGTAAATAAATAGTATTAAAGAAATTAACTCAAAATTATAAAAATAAAATTATTTTTTTTTTAATATAATAAATTTTTTTTATAAAGGAAATGAATAAAAATGAAATGTCCTGTCTGTAACTCTAAATCAATCGAAGAATTAAAATCTAAGGGTAAAACATCCAAAGAATTCCTGTTAAAATGTAATGAATGTGGAAACATCTTTAGAGAAACTGTAAATATTGAAAAACCATTAGATTGTCGTGTGGTGGTAAGTGAATTTGAACATACTCATAAAACTTTCATAAAAGTCATTCCAGATAAGATTCTTCAAGTAGGAGATATTCTAGAAGTTGATGAACGACCAGCTGAAATCACCTCTCTTGAAAATAAGAGAGGGGGAAGAATCTATAAAAGTCCAGTGAAAGACTTAGAAACGATATGGGCTTCTTATATTGATACACCCGCCAGGGTTGGAATTTCAGTTGACTTCGGTGGAAGAATATTATCACAAAAAGTAGAAGTGACTCCTGATTTAGAATTCAAGATTGGAGACGTCGTTAAAATGGGGAATATATATTTCCGCATAAATTCCCTGAAAACACTGGAGAGGAAAATGAGGAAAGGATTTGCACGAGCATCGGTTACCAAACGGGTTTACGGACGACCAGTTGAACAAGAACATTATCATTATGATTTAAGTTCTAAGGTGGTTGGATGAAGGATAAAAGAGAAGAATTAGTGGAGAGATTATTAGATTACGGTTACTTAAAATCGGAGAAAGTTAAGAAAGCTATGCTCAAAGTACCTCGGGAAGAATTCATTCCACCACAAAACAAGCAGTATGCCTATTTAGATCAACCTTTACCCATAGGCAAAGGTCAAACTATTTCAGCACCGCATATGGTTGCTATGATCTGTGAAAAACTCGACTTAGAGGAGGGTATGATAATCTTAGAAATCGGGTCTGGTTTCGGATACAATGCGGCAGTGGTGGCGGAAATTATAGGACCAGAAGGCCATCTTTACACCACGGAGCGTATAGAATCTCTGGCTAAGGCTGCTGAGGAGAATCTTAAACGTACGGGATATGATAATGTCACCGTACTGCATATAGATGGGACTAAAGGTTACGCAAAGGAAGCACCCTATGATAGGATATACGGAACAGCCAGTGCACCTAAAATACCTGAACCATTGAAGGAACAATTAAAGGTGGGTGGGAGACTTTTAGCTCCAGTTGGTACAGATACTTATGCTCAGGAACTAGTATGTATGGTTAGAGTATCTGAAAATGAATTTAAAACAAGTAAACTAGGTGGAGTAGTCTTTGTGCCTATGATTGGAGAACATGGTTGGCCTGAAAAATAAAGATTAGAATATAAATCTAAAGTTTTTATGCTCTAAAATTACTTAAAAATTAATTTCTGCTTCTTTTAAATTTATCATATATTTAATAAGCTATTACTTCAAATTCATTTCAAAAATATGTTTCAATTCTATAAATAACTGGGAATAATAAGGATAAAAAAAAATGAATGTTTACTTAGAAACCTTTGGTTGCACATTTAACCAGGCTGATTCACAAATAATGGTTGGTTTACTCCGGGAGGATGGAGTTAAATTAGTAAATAATCCATTAGAAGCTGATGTCATTATCATTAATACCTGTTACGTGAAACATCCCACTGAACAAAAAGTTGTAAATCGTATTCAGAAGTTACAAGAGAAGTTTCCGAATAAAAAACTTCTCATAACAGGTTGCATGGTGGAGATAGATCAGGCTAAACTACTAAAACATGCACCTCATGCTAGTTGGCTAGGTCCACATCAAATAAAACATACGTCACAAGCTGTAAAATCAATTTTAAATGGAGAGAATGTTAAATTAACAGGTTCAAATAAAGCAATCAAAGTATGTCTACCCAAAGTACGCTCCAACCCCTATATACATATAATTCAAATCTGTGAAGGATGTGATGGAGCTTGCAGTTACTGTTGCACCCGATTTGCCCGGGGTAAACTTCAAAGTTATCCTGAGGATCTCATCCGATTTGAAGCAGATAAAGCAATTCATGATGGCTGTATGGAATTACAATTAACCGCTCAAGACACGGCAGCATATGGTAAAGAAACTGGAGAATCATTAGCACATCTTATAAATCAGGTTACAGGTGTTGAAGGTGATTTTCGAGTCAGAGTGGGTATGATGCATCCTAAAAGCATATTGAATGACGTGGATGGTATAATAAACTCATTCCAGAATGAAAAAGTTTATAAATTCCTTCATATTCCCATTCAAAGTGGCAATGACAATGTTTTAATTGATATGAACCGCGGATATAAACTTAAGGATTTCCGAAATATCATAACACAATTACGAGAAGAAATACCAGAAATTTCAGTAGCAACCGATGTAATAGTAGGTTACCCCACAGAAGATGAACAATCATTCCAGGATACTTTGGAGTTAATTAAAGATGTGAAACCTGATTTCCTCCATATTTCCAAGTATCATCATCGACCCGGTACCCCATCATCTATACTGGATGAAATAGACCATCATATAATGAAAAATAGGTCTAAAATGTTGAATGAACTTAAAACAGGTATAAGTTTACATAATAATCAAAAATTAGTGGGAACAATTCAAAAGATCCTGATAACTGATAAGGGTAGTAAAGGTGGTTTCATGGGACGTACGGGAAATTATAAGACGGTAATAGTTGATGATGCACCATTAGGATGTTTTGTGGAAACAGAAATAATCGAAGCTAAAAGCACTTATCTTAAAGGTAGACTTCTATGAATATTTCTGCTATCAAAATTAAGCCTTAGAAACTATTATTTTTTGTAAATATAAATTTTTGAGATTTCTATTTTATTGAACTAATGTAGGGAATATATAAACTGTTTAAACATAAGTGATATGTATGTCTTATATGATCTGTGAAAAATGCAGTAAACACTATCCTCTTGAAGAAGGAAAATCATCATTCAATTTTGAAAGATGTGAATGTGGAGGTAAACTTAGATATTCATTATCAATAAAAGAGGATTCACACGTAAAACCAGTGAAAACTTCTGGTAAAATAAAATTTACGGGTGTATTTATAGGTTTTATCTTTTTATTCATCTCTTTAACTTTATCAGTAGTCGCACTGTTTGGAATTAATCCTAATCTCAATGCTTTAAATATTTCCTCTAAAATTTTAACCATCTTTACTATTATCACAGTCATTTTAACGGTTTCCAGTGGTTCTATATCATCTTATATAAGTGGAAGTAGAAGATACTGGGATGGTGCTGTAAATGGTGGTTTAGTCGGGGTTATTTTAGGTTTAATACTGGGAATTATAGGTGGAGTAATCGTACTTATTACTGCAATCTTAGTTCTTGGATCCCTTTCAATGTTGGGAGGATTATTCAGCTCTTTCCTAAGAAAAATAGTAAACAGTAATACTAACAATTAAAATAAGAAATTAATTTACAGAAATTTACAGTTTCATCAAAATAAGCAGTGGACTATTTCATTAATCCAAGGTAATTTTTTTTATCAAATAAAACGGGTAAAAAATCATATGAGTTGATCAGATAAATAATATTGTATAAGAATAAATTATTTACTCAATAAAAAAGCTGCCTCTTTTTAGCATAATGTTTAAGTGCCGTGGGCCGGACTTGAACCAGCGACATCCAGATCTTCAGTCTGGCGTTCTCCCAACTGAACTACCACGGCCTTAAAAATGGGCCCGACGAGATTCGAACTCGTGATCACCTCCGTGTCAGGGAGGTATCATACCCCTAGACCACGGGCCCCATCGTCCATTTAGGATATAAATCTATTCCTATATAAACTTTGTCCACTTCTTTAGCTGGAAATCATGATATAATCATTCCCTTTCTGTAATGTTCTTATAAAATCACCATGATGATGGAAAATATTTAATTATACTTAAATTCAGAGAAAAATATAATCATTACAGATGTCATAACATTTTAAACTCAATATTTTATTATAAAAACTATAATTATTCCATAATATTGGCTTAAATTCTCAAAAAATTTATTTAATGAAAATTTTATATGGTTTAAACGACATAATTCTAGATGTTGATAAAAGTTATGGAGATGATAAATATGGATATTGAAGATCCAATAAAAACTACGGTAGAAGAGATTAGGAAAGTATTGAATATTGATAATGTAATTGGAGAAGTAATTGAAGCTGATGATAAGATCCTGATTCCTGTAACTAGAATGGGTATGGGATTCGGAGCTGGAATGGCTGAAGGTAAAGGTATGATGAATAATGAGAACCAAAGTGGAGGAGGTGCTGGAGCTGGTGGAGCCGCTGGAATTGAACCTATAGCGATGATAGTGGTCTTTAAAGATGTATCTGGCCCTGAAGGTGTTAAAGTTTTAACATTATCCTCAAATCCATTTGCACAAGCGCTTGGTGAAATAGGCTCTGCTGCCATGTCAATGATGAAAGAGCATGGCATGATGAAAAAAGATAAAAAAGATAAAAAAGAAAAAGAAGCAAAATCAGAAAAGAAAACAACACCATCCACTATGTAAAAATCTTTAATTAAGAAAAGAGCGGATAATAGGTGATTTATACCATAATTAGTGTCATAATCCTCATTCTGGCGCTAATTTTATTGGCAATCCTCTTAATCCCCTTTCATATCTCTTTTTACATTCAAAAGAGGGATATGGATATAAATGGGTATTTTAAGGTTAGTTGGCTGAAGATACGGCTTATTAAGCGTAGTATACCATTTGAGGAAAAAAAAGAAAAGAAAGAAAAAAAAGTTAAAGAAGAGAAAGAAAGAAAATTTAACTTAGAAAAATTATTGAAAACGTTAAATCAATTCTTAGAAGCATTTAAACATCTTATACCATTATTCTGGGCGTTTTTAAGATCCATAACTCTTGAAAAATTTTATCTAGATCTTAATTTAGGATTTTACAGTCCTGTAGACACAGCTATGATTTACGGTTATTTCTGGAGTTTTAGTTCTATTTTAAACATTATACCAGTAGTATCACTTTCTATGACACCTGAATTCCAAAAAAGTAAACTGGACGGATCATTTGAATTAAATCTTAAATTTCAACTCTTAAGTATTACAGTAGCAGTATTAAAAGCATTAACTAAAAAACCAGTGCGGCAGTTACTTTGGAGTCTCAGAAATTTGAATAAGTAAATTTACTTTAATTAAGTTTTATTTTACGGGGTAATATTGATATGAACTCAGGATTTGAAGTTGAAGAAGAATTCTTTGAAAAAAAGATTTTGAAGGGTGAAGCTCTGAGAATAGGTGATAGAGTCATATATCCAGTTATTCAAGTTTCAACTTTAGAGTTTGATGATAAATTTTGGTTTGAATCAATCACACCTATTGCTATTGCAGTTTCAGAAGTTGATAAAAAATATTTAATTTCATTATGTGATGAAGAAAGTGAAGAATATCAGTCCATAAAATTAGAGGAAATATTTGACTAAATTTTTTAGTAAGTCTTAAATTAGTTTTGTATTTCGATTATTATTTTGAATTTCATTTTATTAAATTACTAAAAAATTGATTATTTGAATCAAATAAATTATATGAGAATATTTTTTTTTCATCATAATTTAATTTATAAACAGCTTAAAAAAAGTTTATATTCATTTATAACCACTATTAAAATATAAAAATAAAAAAGAAAATGAATTAAGCTGCTTTAACAGCTAATTCAATATCATCTGCTTTCACAGTTTTCCTACCGGCGTGTTTTGCAAGTTCAACGGCTTTTTTAGCTATTTCTTCCCCTTTTTCTTCTAAGGATTTTGCTAAGGCCTCTTTTGCATCATCACTTATCCTTTGTGCACCAGCATTTTTTATGATTCTTCCCACTGGAGCAATAGGTAATTCAGCCATATTATCACCTCCTGATTTAGCTAGGACCCTATAATATTTAAAGCTATCGATTTTAATAGGTTTTTGGACCATGGCATATAATCTATCCATTAAAAAATGGGATCATCATTCAACCAAAACTTATAAGGTTACAAAGTTTAATAAGAAAAGCCATGTTGGAGAGACTAGACATTGACCCTCAGATAGAAGAGATACTGGATAAATCCATGAAAACCAGAATCTCACGACAAGAAGCATTAAAACTCATGGAAACAACAGGAAAAGAACTTCAAAGCCTCTTAATAACAGCAGATGCATTGCGAGAAAAACTGGTGGGGGACACAGTAACCTACATCCAGAATTGGAATATAAACTTCACCAACTTATGCACAGGAAACTGTGGATTCTGCGCTTTCAGAAAAAATGAGGATGAAGAGGGAGCATATTTTCTAAAAATTGAAGAAGTAGTGGAAAGAGCCCATAAAGCTTGGAATAAAGGGGCTGTTGAAGTATGTATACAGGGTGGTTTACACCCCGATGTTGACGCTTACTTTTACGAGGAACTACTTCATAAGCTGCGGGCTGAGCTTCCAGATATTTATATACACGCATTCTCCCCTATGGAGATATTTTATGGGGCTGATAAAGCGGGAATATCTATTAAAGACGAGCTTAAAATGTTAAAGGAAGCAGGACTTGATTCTATCCCAGGGAATGCTGCTGAAATCTTAAATGATGATATACGGAAAGTTTTATGCCCTACTAAGATGAATACTGCTCAATGGATTGAGGTAGTGGAAACCGCTCATAAAACAGGTATACCAACAACCTGCACTATGATGTATGGTCATATCGAGAATTTAGGGCATAGAGTAGAACATATGGATATTTTAAGACAAATACAGGAGAGGACAGGGGGGTTCACGGAATTTGTGCCTTTAACTTTCATGCACCGTTTAACTACTATCTACCAAAAGGGAATCTCCAATCCCGGAAGCACTGGAATAGAGGATCTAAAAGTGTATGCAGTAGCCCGACTCATGTTCAGTGATCTTCTAAAGAATATACAGGTTTCCTGGGTGAAACTGGGCTTTAAATTCGCACAAGTTTGTCTCACCGCCGGAGCAAATGATCTGGGGGGTACATTGGGTGAAGAGAATATATCTAAGTCCGCTGGGTCTGAGTACGGAGTTCAAACCACACCTTCCAATTTCCAGAGAATAATAAGAAATCTAGGTCGTATACCAGCTGAGAGAGATACTTTATACAAAAATATCAAGTTGCTATAAATTCATTTCATAAAAAAAATATACTGGAATTTTGTAAAAATTAAATCATTACTGGACCATAAGAATTATTTGAATTTTTTTTTATAATGGGAGGGATTTTTTTTAAATGTATTGGGAAGATCAAATTAAAATATTATTAGAAGACGAACAAAGATTGGCTGAATTATTCGAAGAGGATAAAGCTTTTGAAAGTCTTAGAAATGTTGAGGATCATATACTCCATCATAATCTTGCATTTGGACCTATAACTGGATATATAAAGTTTGAAGAAGTTAAAGAATTGGATATGAATCAACAGCAAACAGATGATGAAGAATACTTGTATCAGTATATGAAAAGGAATAATGATTTATCATCTAAAATTGCAAAACTTCAAAAAAGTTTAAGAGAATTAAAAGAAGATTGGATAGAAGAATTAAAGGATTTAGAAGATTAAAAATTTTAATAAACTACTTTTTTTAGTTTTTATAGTGTCCCTGATGATATGAAATTTAGATAATTCAAAGAAATATATTGAAAGAAAAATGAAAAGGTCAGAATTATTTTTAAAACTCCAAAAAGGTATGGAACAGTATAAATCAAAAGTAAAGCTTAATGATAATTTTGATGAAAAGGATAAATCTGTACAATACATTATGTCCAGGTATAATCTAGAAAATTTCAATGATTTAATTAATTCATCCTATGAAGAATTGGATGATGAAGTCGATGAAAAAGAATTAAAGGATTTAGAAAATAGGATAGATGAATATTTTACTTTATACTCACCTGATGATGAAGAATTCAGAGAATTCATCAAAAAAATATCCGTATACATAACTTTCATCGCTAAAAAACCTTTACATCCTCCGGGGATTAAATTTTCAAATGGAATCATGCTATATAAAAAGGGAGACACTTACTATTGCACTGGTAAAAGCTTATTCATAAAGAAAAAACATTCATTATGCAAATATTGCATTGCTCAAATGAATAATATTATGTAAGATTCAAATATTATCGTTATTTTATCTAAAAATTTCTTTTCAAAAGCAAATATTTTTGAATTCCTATATTTCACTTATTAAATCAGCGAGCTGTTTTAAATCACTGACTTCAAATATTTCTGCACCTGCCTCTTCATAACTTGAAACACAGCTATCAACTACATTCCATTTAATTTTAGGTTCCGGATTCAATATTAAAACTCTTTTAGCTGATCTAGACATTTGTCTAATAAAATCTGCACTTAATGGTTCACCCTCATATTTCGGCCCAGCCCAATCCCGGCAATCGCTTAAAATCAGAACATATGATTTATTATTCAACTTAATTTGTTTAAGGAAGCCTTCAAAGGCTGTATACATATTAGATTTTCCTCTAATCATTGAATTCTGCTTTCTGATCTCTAAAACTTTAATAAATGCATCAATTATATTAAGTTCTTCGAGGGCTGATGACATTTCAGCGGTTTTATTGTCAAATTCAAACGCTCTAGCGCGATTAAACGAGTTTTTAGCAGCATAAACCATACAAAAGAACCAAATACTAATCCAATCACAGGAAACACTAACATCACTTAAGAAGAAATGATTCTGTTTCTTTATTTTAGGTTTGCTTTTAATTAGTTCAAGAAGAGTACCGCCATGTTTTAAATTCTTTCTAATAGTCCTTCTAATATCAGGTTTCTGCTTGTTGGATTTTTTATATCTTCTAACTCTTTTGGTCGCGATTTTCCTGCCGAGTTTCTGGCATAAATCAATTAATTCTGGTTGAAGTGAATTCAAAGTCTGAATATTACTTTTTAAAAGCTCTGAATTACCCTCTCTATTCGCATTGTCATTTATATCATTTAAAGTATTTTTAATGTAATCCATTTTATATTGCAAATTTAGATTATTAGAATCAAGATGAGAAACCTTTTTAGTGCTAATGCTTACATTGTATCTCTTTATGTATTTTGATTTATCCTCAAATCCTGATGGTTTTTTCTGTTCTTTTTCTGTTCCTTTTTTATTAAAAAAAGAGTCAAATGATTCATCAAATTTCTTCCTCTGACGCTGATCTTTAAGATAAATGCATGCTAAAGCTTCCTTTAAATTTATATTGTCATTATCAATTAAAGAAACAGCTTTACATGCTATTTCAGTACTTCTTATACTGGCTGGAATCCCATTTTCCCTTAAAACACCAGAAAATTTAACTATTTCATTTATCATATCGTAAATTCCAAGTTCTCACTTTATTTTAATATTATCTAAGACTTTTTTCTTATCATCTTCATTTTTTATAACAACATTAATGGTTTTTTCAAAAGAATCTTCATCCAAATTACCATTATTAAAAATAATTAGACTTCTAACCCAATCCACAGAGGCTCGAATCGAAGGAGTTTTAATAAGATTCAGTTTCCTTATATTCTGTATTACTCTAACAACACTTTCAATCAACTTTGAAGACGCTTCAGGAGTGTGTGATTTCACTATCTCAACTTCTCTTTCAAATGAGGGATAATCAATGAATAGATACAAACAACGGTCTTTTGTCTCATCAAGAAGCTGTCTTTGAGAATTAGATGTCATAATAACTAACAAATCGTTTTTAAGGTCAAAAGTCCCCAGATCATTTACAGTTATCTGTTTTTCCCCAAGAGCTTCAAGCAGGAAACTTTCCACTTCTTCATCAGCTTTATCAATCTCATCAATTAGTATAACCGAATCTTTTTGATTCATAAAAGATGATAGTAGCGGTCTTTTAATGAAAAATTCTTCTCGAAAAACATCCTCTTCACTTTTTTTTATCTTTGACATTTCAAGACTTAAAAGCTGTTTTTGATAATTCCATTCCCCTACAATCTGTTCAAAAGTTATGCCCTCATAGCATTGCACTCGGAAAAAATCTCTTTTAAATGCTCTTGAGATAGCTTTAGAAAGCTCTGTTTTACCAGTTCCCGGCGGTCCCTCAATTAAAACGGGTTTTTTAAGTGATAAGGCTAAAAACACTACTGTGACAATATTATCGTCAGGAATGTAATTATTTCCTGCTAATACGTTTTCTACATATTTAGTATCTAAACTGATCTCAGACATAAAAATCACATTTGTTCATCTATCTACAAATATTATTTATATTCATCTTACTAATTTCTGATGATAATCTTAATCTATAAAATCAATAGATTATTAATATGCGATAAAATTTGGGATGAGATAAATGGAAAAAACTGACAATTACAAAATTTTGGAGAAACTGGCTATGGATTTAGGTGCAATTAATGCAGAAGTCATCCCTGCAGACCAAATCATAGTGGAGGATAGAGTACGCCTCAAATGTATGGTTGGCTGTCCTGCATATGGAAAAACTTTGAAATGCCCACCCTACACGCCTAGCACAGACGATTTCAGAAAGATAATAAAAGAATACAGCTTTGCAATGATTATTAAACTCAAACTTCCAGATCTAATCGAAGAATCAGTGGTAAAAAATATTCAGACGAAGAATGGGGAAGATAGACTGCGAAATCAAGAATTATCATCTATGAAAAGGCCTGATTTTTCGGATCATTACAGAACCATGTTAACAAATCTATTGGAGATTGAAAGGGCAGCTTTTAACCAAGGATATACATTTGCCATTGCATTTTATGCTGGACATTGTCGGCTTTGTGAAAAATGCAACGTGAAAAATGGTATATGCCTAAATCCGATGACAGCGCGTTTCTCTTGCGAAGCTATGGGCATAAATATGTTAAAAACCGCAAAAAATGCGGGAATAGAATTAATGATTTCTACCGCAGATAATAAAATCCCACTAACTCCCATAGCCATAATACTAATAGATTAAAGTAAAAATATTTCATAAGAATCATTTTTAGACATAAAAAAGATTAAAGTAATATTCAGGTCAATTTCTAAGAAATATGCTAGAAAATAAATCCATCAATAATCATCTTCTTTTATTTGTCCCCACAACTTGATGTATAATAGGGTTTCAATTCATACTACTTCCTTAAAGATTTCAATTGACCTTTCTCATCAGCCAAACCTCCCCGTAGTGCAGAAAGAATAAATCTGTTAAAAGATTCATTACAAATATTTTAGTTTAAAAAAAATCCCTACATAGTTATCTGGATTAAACATTGTATGTTATTCCACCCTAGAGAGAAGGTGATAGTGAAATATGAGAGTGAGAGAAGGGTTTCTTGTGATGGAAAGTATGTTTGTATAATCCTAAATGTTCTATTGACATGAAAGGCAATCCATCGACTTTCAAATAATGATGTAACATTTGTTTTCTATAACATAATAAGAATTTAATCGTCAGAATTTCTAATTATTATTTCATCATTCTCCTCCACATTCAAGAATAGTTGCAGATTATCTGTAATTTGACCTATATGATTAACTGGAGATGCAGGCTGTGATTCACCATAGAATATACAGAAGGCTGCTCCCGGGGGCCAGTAGGATAAATCTCCCTGGGAAGCTGCAGAGGATGGTGTTTCATAGTCTAAGTTTTGGGGGATTGTGAAGTAAACCTCTTCCAACCATATATTAGCCATTCCCTTTATGGGTAGGTTTTTATAGATTTTCTGGGCAGTTTCAGGATTTCTTTGATCCAGTTCTGCTGTTGCCATGCCTTTACCTTTAATTTCTATCTCTAATTTCATTATAATTCACCTATTTAATATTTCTGATTTTCTCATTAATGAAATAAAAAAAAGATTATTTTAATCCTAAAAAAAAAATTTTATATTCTATTCTTTCTCTTTTTCCATGTATTCATTAATTTTGCGATCCTCCCAATCCTTGGAGAATATACCTCGTTTCGTGAAAACTGATAATCCATGTGCAACAAGACCTATTCCCCAGAAGAATGTTACAAAGAGGAACCACCAGAAACCGGGTGTTGTTAATAAATTAACAATGGCAAGAAATACATTTACTACAATATAAGCGATTAAATGTCCGTAAAAACCTTTTAACTCCTCTACTCTTTTTTTAGCTCTTTCATAACTTTCATCCATTCTAAATAAACCCCTCTACTATAATTATATTTTATGATTTTTTTTTGTAAACAAAATTTTTTTAGCTTCTAAGAATATATTCCTCTATTTCCTGTTCTTTCATTATCTGTACACCAGTAGATGTGCCTATCCTATTAGCACCTGCATTTATCATTGCCAGGGTAGTTTCCATGTCTCTTATACCTCCAGCAGCTTTAACTCCCATTTTTGATCCAACAGTTTTCCTCATGAGAGTTACATCTTCAACTGTCGCTCCAGATAATCCACCGAAACCTGTTGAAGTTTTAACAAAATCAGCACCCGATTTTTCAGCTATTAAACAAGCCTTTACTTTTTCTTCATAGGTTAAGAGTGCTGTTTCTAATATAACTTTAACGGTTCTGCCGCTTGCAGCTTCCACCACATCTTGTATGTCACTCCTAACGAGTTCTTCTCGACCGGATTTAAGGCCTCCGATATTCATTACCATATCTATTTCAGAAGCTCCCTTGGAAACAGCTTCCATAACTTCAAAAGCCTTAGTTTTAGGGGTTTGAACACCCAAGGGAAATCCTACTACTACGCATACATTTACATCCGAATTTCTTAAGAGTTTATGTGTGAGTACAACATTAGTGGGGGTTACACATGCACTAGCGAAATTATATTCCAAGGCTTCACTGCAAAGCTTTTTTATGTCTTCTTCTGTAGCATTACCTTTCACATTAGTATGATCTATCATCTGAGCTAATTCTTCAACTGAAATCATCCATTTTCAACTCCCTTAACGTTTTTTTTAAATATTTTTATAGTAATTTGGACATGTAAGGGCCTTCTTTCTTATAACCAAATTTCCGATAATAGTTCCGGGCTCCAATTCCACTGCTAATAAGTATCTTTTTCTTATCATAAACTTCAGAGGCTATTCTTTCAGCTTCAGATAAGAGTCTTTCTCCATAACCATGATGCTGCCATAATTCATTTTTTTTATCACCTAACTGAACCATGGAACCATAAACATGTAATTCTCTGATAATAGCGGTTTTATCATCCACTTCAATTCGATGAGCGATATTTGATGGTATCCGGAGCCTTAAAAATCCAATAATAATATCAGAATTTACATCCTCGAAGGATAGAAATATTTCTTGACCATTTCCGGCATGATATTCTTCTTTTAACAGTTTAATATAATCTAATTCTGGTATCAATCCTCGAGATGCCTGATGACCCACTTCACGACAGCGAATGCATTGACAGTTTACATCTTCCTCTTGTAATCGCTGATACACCAGTTCTCCCAAATTGGATTTTTTAACTCCTGCTTCAATTAAGGGTGAAGGAATGTCTCGTTGGATTCGCATAGTGCGTACCCATTTGGGTAGGAATTTTTTAATCTCCACAATGAGATTTACAGCTTCCTCTGTAGTATACGGTTTATAATCACCTTTCTGCCATAATTCATATAATTTAGAGCCTTTAATAACTAGACAGGGATATATTTTGAGCATATCTGGTTTAAATCTATCATCAGAGAATATCCGTTTAAATATCCTTAAATCTCTCTCTTCATCAGCGAAAAGACCGGGCATGAGGTGCATAGCTACCTTGATCCCTGAATCTCTTAGTATTCGGGTTGATTCTACCACATCTTCTATTTGGTGTCCTCTTTGCATGCGATTGTAAATGAAATTGTAAATGGTTTGAACACCTAATTCCACCCGGGTGCCTCCCATATGGAGCATACGATCTACATCCTGGGTTTTACTGTAATCTGGACGGGTTTCAAATGTCATACCCACACATCTAACCTGAGATGCTTCATTATGTCTCTGCACATCTTCTAGGTAATAGAAGTTTTCTTGATTATAATAGGGATCAATTAGAACATTCGATTCATCGGTTTTTTGTCCATAATCATTCATGGCTTGGAGGCATTTAGTTACAAACCATTCCTGGTAGCATAGAAAATTTGAGGGAAATGTTCCCCCCATGATTATGAGTTCCACTTTATCCAGGGGGTGTCCTATACTCTCCAACTGCAACAAACGATTATATACTTGTCTGTATGGGTCGAAGTCGTACATTCTTGCCCTGAGTGCTGCTGGTTCCTCCCCTGTATAACTTGGGGGTGCTTTTTCACTTTCCGGGCAGTAAGTGCATCTCCCATGGGGACATTCATGTGGTTTGCACATCACCGCTACAATTGCCACGCCGGAGAGTGTTCGGGTGGGTTTCTTCTTAATTATGGGAGCTATTATTAGTCTTTCTTCTGGTGTTGCTTTCTCCAGTATCTGCGAGTTACTCATGAATTTTTGGAGACGGTTATCGCGGCATGCTTTAAGTTTAGCCTTCTCGAGATCTGCTCGCGTTTTAATATTTCCTCCCAATATTTCCTTTATTATAAACCGGTAAGCCTCTTCCATAAATTTACTCCTTAAAAAATAATCTTAAATTTTCACTTTAATTAGGTTTTAATTTTAATTTAGAAATTAGTTAGGAGTAATTATTTTTTTTCCCATATTTTTTTCAGTAATTAATTGATTAAATGTTCAATTTTTTTTATTAAGTTAAAAAAAAAGAGATTATTGAGATAAAGTAGTTTTTTTCATCTCTAAAGCCTTCATTACATCAGTTTTTGATATTATTCCAACTATTTGACCATTGTCAAGTACAGGTAATCTGCCTATCCGGTTAACATTGAGTTTTTCTAGGGTTGAAGATACTTCTTCCTTGGGATCAGTCACTACCACATTTTTAGTCATGAATTCTTCAACAGCGTGATCCCTTTGATTTTCAGGTAATTTTGAAATATCGTGGAATGTGATGATTCCCTGGAGGTTTCCATCCTGAATTACTGGATATCCCATATGTTTATGTTGGAACATGAGTTTTAACACACTATCAACAGTATCGGAAGGTTTCACAGTTTTAACTTCACTACTCATAATGTCTCTAACACGTATCCCCTCCAATAAAGTGTTCGTCATCACTTGATTGTATTCTTGATCAGCTCCCAAGTATACGAATATGGCTATAAATATCAGGAAAGGGTTAAAAATTAATATGCCGATTATCGCCATAATTATAGCTAATTGTTTTCCAATGGAAGCTGCAAGCTTAGTGGCTTTTATAAAATTCATTCTCTCAGCTAGATAAGCTCTCAAAACTCTACCACCATCCATAGGGAAGGCTGGAAGTAGATTAAACAATCCTAAGAGGAGATTCAATAGGATGAAGTAGTAGAGTAAGAAATTTAAATCATGAGAAAGTGAGTTTCCAAAAAATAGGTATATTGGATAGAATACGCCAGCTATTACTAAGTTTGAGAGTGGGCCTACAACGGCGATTCTTAACTCTTGATGAGGATCCTTGGGCAGCTCCTTCATCTGCGATACCCCTCCAATAGGCAGGAGGACAATCCTTTCTATTTCAACACCGTAACTTTTAGCTACATAGGAATGAGTTAACTCATGTAAAACCACGGCGACAAAGAGCAATGTGATGAGAACCGCTATAGTTATATCGACTCCGGGTATCAGGTTGAATAATGCCACGAAGTAGATTGCTAGCATTAAAAGTAGGAAGGAGATATGTAATTCTACGGGTATTCCGAATATGCTAAAAATTTTCAGGGAGTAGTTCATGATATTATATTTATGATTTAATATCTAATATTTTTTATTCATAATTCCATAATATTTTTATTGAAATCTTTAATTGAAATAATGCAGGTTTAAACTCATTTAAAGCTGGAATTCATTATTTTTTACATATAGAATTAGTATTCATCATTCTAAAACTTTTTTTTTATCTAAGTTTTTTCGGGAGCATAACAAATTTGATGAAATTCCTAAAATATAAGAATTTAAACTAAAATTATTCATAGCTATTTATTTTATTAAAATTGAAGTGAAAATTTCAATTGATAGAATAAAAATTATATAACTTTAAAAACAGATTAAATTCTAAGAGGTGTTATAAGTTGAAGGTAACAGAATTTTTAGGCAGAAGAGTTGTAGATAAAAAGGCTATGGAAATCGGTAAAATATCCGATTTAATAATAGAACCTAAAGAATCAATAATAACTGGCATTCAAATATCCACCGGAGAATTCGGACTTAGAAGAACGGATTTATTCATCACACCCGATGATATAGATGAAATAGGAGATTACATTCTCCTCAATGTTTCAAAAGATGAAATAAAAGGAGTCGGGGAAAAGGAACAAGAAGAAAAAAGACCGGAAACACCTCAAGAAACTTCCACTTTAAAACTTTAAACCCCAAAAATAATATAAAAAAAAATTTATTTACACCGATTAATATATATATATATATTACTAGTTAATGAACCTGAAGGGGGATTTAAAAAAAATGGAAGCATCTACCACTACTAAAAACATTCAAATAGGTTCTCATGTAAGATACACGGGCACTGGCAGTGCTGGTGGAATAATAAACGTTAGAACCGATGATGAAGGAACCTGGGCGAAAATGGATACAACTGAATTATGGTACAACAGCCAGTTTCTAGAAATGATCGATGAACATGAATACCAGCGAATTCAACACAAAGAAAAAGAATTAACTGGCAAAGAAAAAGTTAAAAAAGAAGTAAGCATCAAAAAGAAACTCGAAGAAATAGACATGAGCTCCGAACTTTGCGATGGCGGAGGATAAAAACTCCACCCTTTTTTTCTAGGGATAAATCTTGATCAATAAAAAAAATCCTCATTTACTCTATTCTGAATAACTTACAAAAAATTTTACAATAAAAGTATAAAATTTAAATCTAAATACCTGTTTTTTTTAGCTTAAATAAACAACTTTTTTTGGAATCATTAAGTTCCTTATAACAATTTCAATTTTTATATGATTTCATCCCTAGTGGAAAATAAAATGGGTAATTATAAATAAATGGATAGCATTCAATTTTAATATGGATCAATATACAGATGATGCAGGATTAAATGATGAATTAAAAACCTGTAAAAAGTATATAGATCACGCGTTAGAGCAAAGAGGCTGGCTTAGGAAATATGTTAAAGAACAAGTAAATCATGTTAAGTCAGACTTCAAAAGAAAAAAATACACTTATAACAACGGGAAAACTGAAGATATTGATGAATTTATCGATTATATTTTATTAGACGAAGATTACACTGTTCTAGCCATTATTGAAGCTAAAAAATTTTCTGTAAATGAAAATGAATGGCAAATTCAAGCTAAAACTTATATTAAAAATATTGAAGAACAATTAAATTATAAAATATCTTTTTTTTTAACTAACGGTAGAATTTGGCATTATAGTGATGAGGATGGCATTGAAAGAAATGTAAGCGGTCCATTCTCACAAGATGATCTTAGAAGACGTAAAGAGCTTCATAAAAAGAAGAGGAATCCTAAAGACGTTAAAATTGATTCCAGAATAGTGGATAGGCCTAGGAGTGTTCAAATAGTCAGGAAATTAAGTGAACATTTCGCAGATGGTAATAAAAAAGCCCTAGTGCAGATGGCAACCGGCACTGGAAAAACACGCGTTGCAATGGCCATTATTAATCTTCTCATTAATTCTAATACAGTACGTAATGTCCTATTCATCGCAGACAGAGTAGCATTGGTTAATCAGGCTAAATCAGATGGATTCAAGAAATTTTTTAAAGAACCAGTCGCAGATTTACGTGACGATTTCACAACAACAGGAAGACTTTACGTCTCAACCATCCAAACACTGATGCAGGGAAATCAAGAAAAATTTTTCGAACGATTCAGTCCTGGATTCTTTGACTTAATCGTGTTTGATGAAGCTCACCGCTCCATCTATGACCGGAATAATTTACTTAATAAATATTTTGATGCTATTAAAATTGGACTAACTGCAACACCTAGTGAAATTGAATTAAGGAATACATACGAATTATTTGATTGTCCGGATGGCGAGCCAACCGTGGAATATTCGTATGATGAAGCTGTTAGAGACGGTGTTCTTGTACCATATCGAGCAGAAATAATAGGCACTAAGGTACTATCCACAGGTATCTCGGGTGGCAAACTTACTCCTGATTTGAAGGAACAGTTAATAAGACAGGAATATGATCCTGAATTAATAAAATTTACTGGATCACAATTTGATCGAGTATTCATGGATAATAAAACAAATGAACTTATAATTCGTGAATTTGTGAATCATTGTTATAAATCTGATGAAGGATTACCATCTAAATCTATATTCTTCTGTGCCAGTCAACGTCATGCACATTGCGTCAAAAAATTATTTGGAAACCTATACCCTAACATTGACAATGAAGTTCAGGTAATAACTTCCAATATGCCCGGAGCAGAATATAAGGTAAAGAGTTTTAAGACGAATTCTCTTCCCAGAATCGCGCTTTCAGTGGGAATGCTAGATACTGGTGTTGATATTCCCGAGATATGTAATCTAATATTCATTAAACCCGTTTTTTCGCATATTAGATTTTGGCAGATGGTTGGAAGAGGAACAAGGAATGAAAAAGCATGTACAAATAAACAATGGCTTCCAAATGGTGATAAAAAAGATTTTCTGATTTTCGACTTTAAAACAGATGAGCACTCCAATATTGAGTTTCATGAGTTTAATACTGCTGAAGATAAAGCTTGGCCTAAAGACGTGATTACAAAAATATTCGATCAAAGAGTGCAAATATTAAAAAAACAACTTACAATTAGCCAAAAAGAAATAATAACTAAGAAAATCATGGATACACTGGAATCATTAGATGAAAATTCATTTATTGTAAGAGAGAAAATTGATTTAATAAATGAACTTAAAAATGAACCATCCGCACTGGATGAGCATATTAAGGAATTATCAACTGATATATCACCTTTAATGATTATTAATCAAGGCACTCATCCTAACATCTCATCATTCATCTATATAACAGAAAAATTGTTCGGATTTATATTGGTAAGGAAGATTAATGCTATTAATAAAACTAAGGAATTCATTCAAGACCGTTTAGAGAATATTCTACAGAAGGATAATTTAAATGAAGTAAAAGAGAATCGAATGAATATTATAACAGTTTTAGATGACGAATTCTGGGTAAATCTCACATTCAACGATGTTGAATTCATAATTAAAAAAATAGCACCCCTAATGAAATATTATGAACCTAACCGAAAGAAGATAATTAATATTGATGCACCAGACCTGGTTATAAGCCGTAATAAATTCAAAAAAGAGATTGAAGAAGACAAAGAATTAAAAGAATTCCTTAATAAAAATCCAATCACACGGAAAATCAAAAATGGTGAATGCATCACATCCCATGAATTAATGGAATTAGAGAGGAGTTTATCAGCCCTACGACCTGAAATCAGCATCAATAACATACAAAAATATCATAAAAAAGATTTCCTACTATTCATAAGGGAGATAATAGGTCTAAGTAGGGAAAAAGACCCTAAAGAATTGATTGAAGAAAGATTTAACAAATATATAATTAGCGATAACCCTTATAACTCCAGACAACTTGAATTCCTAATGTTATTAAAGAAAGTATTCGCAGAAAGAAAACATATTGAAATCGAAGACTTCGCAACCTCACCACTCGCAGACGAACACCCACTAGACTACTTCACATTAGACGAGTTAAAAACCCTAGTAGACAAGTGTAACCAAATAAAAATGTGCTAATTATTACGAAATTGAGGTTTTATTTTTAAATGATTAAAGAAGAAAACTTACCTAAGGATTGGAAAATCAAAAAAATTAAAGATTCATGTGAATTATTGATGGGTCAATCACCCCCCGGATCATCATATAATACAGAAGGGGAAGGAATGCCTTTTTTACAAGGAAAAGCTGAATTTGGAAACTTATCTCCAAAGCATATAAAATATACAAATAAACCATTGAGAAGAGCAAATAAAGGTACCATATTAATCTCAGTAAGGGCGCCTGTAGGCGATGTTAACATAGCAAATATAGATTATTGCATTGGCAGAGGACTGGCATCTATTAATTTAGTGAATGGAGATAATAAATATCTTTTTTACTTATTGAATTACTTAAAACCTAAAATAGAAGAATTAGGAACAGGATCCACTTTTAAAGCAATAACTAAATCCATATTAGAAAAAATAGAAATTCCACTTCCACCGATCGAAATCCAACAGAAAATCGTGGTTACCCTTGAAAAAACTGATAAACTGAAAGAATTTCGAGCAAAATCCGATGCATTGACTACTGAGTATGTGAGGAGTGTTTTCTTGAAGATGTTTGTTGGTGTAGATAGCAATAAAAAACTGGAAATAAAAAAGCTTAAAAATATTTCAGAGATTATTATGGGGCAATCTCCTCCCGGAGATTCTTATAATACAATTAAGGAAGGAATCGAATTTTTTCAAGGCAAATCAGAATTCACAGATAGATATCCTGTTGTCAAAAAGTGGACGAATAAACCTTCTAAATATGCAAAGTTAGGAGATATCTTGATGTCAGTAAGAGCTCCGGTTGGTGCAGTTAATTTATCAAATATTGATTGTTGTATTGGTCGTGGGCTAGCAGCTATACGATGTGATGAAAAAATTAATTTAGAGTATTTATATGCGTATTTCAAATTTATTGAAAATAAAATTGAATCAATTGGTACTGGGAGTACTTTTAAAGCCATAAGTAAAAAGCAATTGAACAATTTAATAGTTCCTGTTCCACCTTTAAACCTTCAAAATCAATTCGCAGAAATCGTCCGGCAAATGGAGACCCTTAAAGTCTGCCAAAATGATTCTAAAGTTCACATTGATAATTTATTTAACGTCATCATACAGAAGGCCTTTAAAGGAGATTTGGTATGTTAGATTTTGAGTTGAAAATTAAGATTAATCAGCTTTGGGATAAGTTTTGGAGTGGTGGAATTTCGAATCCTTTGGTTGCTATTGAGCAGATGTCTTATTTATTGTTCATGAAGCAGCTGGAGGATGAGGATGTGGCACGTGAGCAGAATGCTCAGTTCACTGGTGAAGATTTTGTTTCTCTTTTTGAGGAATGTTCTGATTGTCGTTGGTCACAGTGGAGTAATTATTCAGCTGATGATATTATTGGTCATGTTAGGGATAAGGTTTTCCCTTTTCTCCGTAGTTTGGGTGGTGAGGATTCTCTTTATAGTGAGTATATGAGGGATTCTGTTTTTGCAATTCCTAATGCTTCGCTTTTGATTGAAGCGGTGAAGATTATTAATAGTATGCATATTAAGGAGCAGAATCGGGATACTAAAGGAGATATTTATGAGTATCTCTTATCGGAGCTTAAGACTGCGGGTAAGAATGGTCAGTTCCGGACTCCTAGACATATCATTAATATGATGGTGGAATTGGTTGATCCTAAAATCGGTGACATTATCTGTGATCCTGCCTGTGGAACCGCTGGATTCTTAGTTAACGCTTATCAACATATTTTAAAAGCTAATACATCACAGGAATTTGTTAAGGAGGATGAAGAGGGTAATATTTACAATTTGAAGGGTGACCGGTTAGATGAGAAGCAATGGGATTTTTTGAGGGAGGATACTCTTTATGGGTTTGATTTTGAGCAGACTATGACTAGGATATCTCTGATGAATTTGATGATGCATGGGATTAATAATCCTCATATTGTTCAGGAGAATACGTTATCTACTCGTTATGATGAATCGAATTATTATGATGTGGTTTTAGCTAATCCACCGTTTAAGGGTAGTATTGATGCATCTGAACTTAATGAAGGCTTTACGATTAAGACTACTAAAACTGAGATTCTTTTTTTAGAGTTGATGTTCAATATTCTCACCGGTGGTGGTAGATGTGCTGTGATTGTTCCTCAGGGTGTTTTATTCGGTAATTCACGGGCGCATAAATTTATTAGGATGAAGCTTCTGGAAGAGTGTCGGCTTGATGCTGTAATTTCCATGCCTTCAGGGGTTTTTAAACCGTATGCAGGGGTTTCTACTGGTGTTTTGGTTTTTACTAAGGGTGAGCCGACAAAGAAGGTTTGGTTTTATGATATGACGTCTGATGGTTATAGTTTAGATGATAAAAGAAATTATATTGATGGTAAAGGTGACATACCGGATATAATAATGAAATTCCAGAATAGAGATTCAATGGAGTTTGAGGATAGGAAAGCGGAATGTTTCCATGTCCCGTTTAGTGAGATTAAGGATAATGATTATGGTTTAAGTATTTCTAATTATAAGGAAATTGAATATGAAGAAGTGGAATATGAAGAACCGCAAATTATTAAAAAGAAGATATTAGAATTGGAGGAGAAGATAATTAAAGGTTTAAATGAATTAGATTTATAAAATATTTTATTTAATAAGTTAATGTTTTATTATTTTTTTTAATGCATTTTACATTTTTTTTAGATAATCGGTGTAATTTGCCATAATAGAAGTTTCCAATCTTCATCTAACTTTTCGTAAACAGCTGAAACATGGAAATCACCGGATAATTCCTTACCCTTGTAATTAAATGTTCCTCGGCACTGATAGGTGAGTATGGCAGTGTCTTCACCAGCGGATAGTAGTTTAAAATAAGACATATCAAATGTTAATAATTCTAGATGAGGAAACAAATCTTGGATCACTTCATCCTTATTTAACCGTCCGTAAAAATTTACTTCACAATAATCATCGGCTAATAACTCAGATAAAGCCTCTTTATTCCGCTCAAACCAGGCGGCTTTCCTCTCCTCCTCCAGTTTCATTAAAGTTATTTTTAATATTAAACTCATGAATCAATCCACCTTAATATAAATGAATTATAAAATGTTAAAGTCTCTCATCTTGGATGGATACGCAGAACCTGCAAAGGGCACTGGGATTTTTCAATTGCTTCTCTTTAACGGGACAGTAATATTTACCATGATTATATTTTAACGCTAATCCGCCGGGGAATTTAGTGCCTATGGGATGGATGGATTCCTCGCGAATAAAGGTTGTATATATGGCTATGATTCCAGCTATATTAAAAAAACATTGTTCAGCATGATTATCTGCTTCTTCTAACTGTTTATTTAATGTTTCTAGGAATTCCCTGAGTTTATTTATGTTAACGTATCCTTTATAATTTGTTTCATCGTCTTTAACATTTTTTATCCGAGCGAAGAATGCTTTGGAGAATCTTTCGATATAATCTTCCCGGTAGGGTGACTGCATGTACTTAGCATCCATCCTTAGAAATGCTGTGGCTAACATGATCTTATTTATATTAATCAGTGCTGCTTCCTTTTTTATAAGTGTTAATAATTCATTTTTAGTGATTCTTCTTTTAGATTCTAATTCATTAGTTAATATCATAATTTTTTTACTTATTATTTATATTTATTAATTATTGATTCGGCGATTTTAGGGCCGATACCTTCCACTCGGATTAATTCCGCCTCCGGGACGTTACTTAAATCAGTTCCAAATGCTTTAACTAGAGCCCGCGCTCGTTTACGTCCTAAACGTTTCACACCCACAACTAATGGTATGAGATCATCCTTAACACCATAATATAATCTAGCTGTGAGCATCTCCAACTCTGTAGTATAACCGTAAATATTTAAGATCTCACACATTTCCTTGTAAAATTTAACAAGTAATGATGCATCGTAGGCTGTTCGGCGGGTGCTGGCAGCGTAGACGTTAAAGATGTTTTCAATCTCATATTCAGTATGTTCTTCAATCCATTCCATTAAGGTAGCGGCGGTGGCTTCACTGTTACCCACCTCAACCACGAATACGCCTTTAGTGTTTAATTTATCCCTTACTGGTTCTTTACTCTTCCGACCCTTAAATGAAACTGGTATAATGTCCGGAGTTTTACTTATCTCATATATTAAACCATAAATATCAAGTTGCGGGTTTCGATTAGTGTATTCTTTCAGTCTCACTGCTGTTTCTACACTGTAATTAGTCCTGGAAATCAATGTTCCAAGTGGAGTGGTTTTTAAACCCTCAGGGGTGGGTTTTATCATGTTATGATGTATTAGGAATTCTAAAGCTTGATTAATCTCATATTCCATACTATCAGCAGTATAAGCGTTTAGAATCTCATTATTACACATTTGAAATCCATAGAATGTTTTCTTAAAAAAGTCTTGTATGTCTTCAGGGGTTTTAGATAAGGTGGAAGCGACTTGGCTGATTATCTGCCGGTAAACAGCATCCTTATTCTCCAGTAACTTGGAGTTAGTGGCTTCTATCTCTCCATAGAGATAATGCTCCTTCAAGTTATAGGCTTCATCCATACTTTTAGCTATTAAATAAGAGAAACCTTCTTTATCATAACCCGGACGTCCTGCTCGACCGGACATTTGTTCATAATCAAAAACCGGGATAGGTTGCGGTCCCTGACTAGTCCATCGAGTGTAATCTCTTATCACCACATTTTTAGAGGGTAAATTAACACCGTACATTAAACTGGGGGTAGCGGTAATCATTAACAGATTACCAGCTCGGAATTCATCCTCTATTATCTCCCGTTGCTTATCAAACAAACCAGCATGATGGAAGGCGATTCCTTCTCGTACGCTGTTTGCAAGCTTCAAACATACACTGGTAGGTCGAGAGCCGCGTCTTTGTGGTACTTCCAGTATTTTCTCAGCCACCCTCTCGAATGCATCCTTTTTATCCGGTGGAATGTTATTTTTTATTTTATTTGAAATGTAATTAGCCAGTGATTCTGTGAACCTTCGAGTGGAGACGAATACTAATATTTGTGATGATTCTTCTATGGAATTCTTCAAAATTCGTAGGATAACATCATTCTTGTTTTTGAGTTCTATTTCCTCAATATTAATGACATCCTTGTAGAGGGGCACTGGTCGGAAAATATGTTCCACTACATGTGCATCTAGCCAGGTTGCAAGTTCAGTCATGTTTTTAAGTGTTGCGGAAAGTGCTATAATTCGCATGCCCGGATTTAATATATGTGATCGGGTTAGTGCGCATTCAATAGTAGGTCCTCTAGAGTATTCCCCAATCATGTGAAATTCATCTACAATCAGGAGATCCACATCCTGCAATGTATTCCAGTTGAAACGAGTGATAGAGTCGAAGGATTCAAAAACCATCACCGCTAAATCAGAAGAAGATGGATGCTTCCCCACTTTTATATCAAATTTTTCGAATTGTTTAAATTCCTTAAGCTTCTCATTCTGGATGGATATAAGCGGCACTGCATAGACCACTTTACCTCCCTTTAATATTGAGTCTAATGCAGCCATCACACCCAGAAGTGTTTTACCACTAGCGGTGGGTATAGCTAAAATATAATTATGATCATCCTCCAGAAAACCCGCATCAACCACCGCCTTTTGAGCAGGATTCAACTCCTTAATCTGAGGATAATTCTCTGTTAATATTTCTCTTATAGCTGGGTTTTTTATAGATTCCATTTTAAGATTTATTCCTTCTCTTTTTTAATCACTTCAATCCCTGAAATCCTAGTTAGAGGATACTGTCCATTCTTATCTTTCTCTACACTCTTAACCATATCCCAAACCGTTAAAAGCCCTACACTAACCCCTGTCAATGCTTCCATCTCCACTCCAGTCTTACCTGTTGAATTCACATTAACAGTAATCTCAATGTAATCTTTTTCAACTTGGAAATCCACTTCAACCCCGGTGATTCTTAACGAGTGGCAGAGTGGTATAAGATGATGAGTAGATTTCACAGCACTTATAGCTGCAATCTGAGCAGTGGTAAATACGTTACCCTTCTTTATCTCCTCATTTTCCACCATATTTACTGTGCGTTCCTTTAAATATATTCTACCCCTAGCAAGAGCGGTTCTCCTACTCACGGGTTTGTTACCCACCTCCACCATCCGCACGCCTTTAGGTGAAAGATGAGTTAAATTTTTATCTGCCATAAATAAAATTTCTCCTTCTAATATTTTTTGATTTAAGAATTGATGAGTTTCTAATATCTGAAAATCTATTAAATAATTTTTTTGTTACGGAAATTTATAGTTTTATAAAAAAATTTATAATTTCAAATTTATAAAATAAAATAATTTTTTAGTAGGGTATAATTAAAGTGGAGTATTCTAGGGCTTTCTCACGTGCCGCTTTTCTCATTTCTTGTCTTAATTCATCATCACTTAATATCTGATCTAATGCTTCTGCAAGAGCAGCCGAGTCTCCAGGCTCCACTAATAATCCCACTTCACTGGTAATTAATCCTGGGATTCCCCCCACATTAGTAGCTACCGCTGGCAATCCCGAGGCGAAAGCCTCCAGTAATGTAATAGGTAATCCTTCTGAAATACTGGGTAGAACAAAAATATCCGCTGCAGGCATTATGTTAAAGACATCCCGCCGGGCACCGGTGAAAATCACATCATCTATATCATGTTTTTCAACTATTTCCCTTAAATCCATCATTAAAGGTCCATCACCCACCATCACAAGCTGTGCATTATTTTTTAATAATTTTTTTGCTTTAAGTAGATATTTTAAACCTTTCTGGTGAACTAGGTTACCTACACATAGAATTAAAGGCTTATGCGGGTTAAGATTCATGTCCTGGATGAAAGTTGTCACAGTTTGGGGGTTGTATTTCTGCACATCCACTGCATTAGGGGTTACCTTTATTTTATTCTCCACTCCATCTATGTTAAGTTTTGAAACTTTTTCTTTGATGAGTTCATTTACTACGGCTATATAATCCGTTTTTTTAAGCACGTACTTTATTAGGATTCTTAAAATGGGATTGGATGCTAAAATATTAATATCAGATCCATGTACTGTTACAGCCGTCTTTTTCCGGGTGAAATGGTTTGATAGGATGGCTATTAAGCCAGGTGGGAGTATGTAATGGGCGTGTATTAGATCTACATCATATTTTCGTGTGATGCTGATTAATTTTATGGTGGCGGTTATGAAGAAGAAAAAACCCCTTAAACCTTTGATGTTAATGGTAGGAGCAGTTTCAACATGTACTCCATTCAAATCATGAATATTCGGATGAGGATAGGTGAGTACAATTACATCATCACCCCTTTCAACTAATTCCTGGGAGAGAAGATAAGTATGTGATGATACACCGCCAATGTGGGGTGGATAATGACCTAAAATACAAACCTTCATTATTTTTAACCTCAAAAAAGAAATATTTTTTATTTGTAATACAAATATTCTAGAATTAACTTGAATGATATTTATAATTATAATTCATGGATTAATAAAAATATTCAAAATTTATCTATAGAAAAGTGATTTAATTTTTAAAGGATACCTCATGATTAGTGTTTAAAACTGTACCATCCATTTTCACTATAACTACATTCAACTCTCCATTATATTTTTCCTGACATCTTTCCTTAACGGCTTCTGCAATACTGTTGAAAACCGGTTCAACTAAATTTTCTTTATCTAAAAGATTTATCATCTCTTCGGTTGTATTCGAATGATAAATCTGATTTATAAGAGTTTTAGATGCATTTTTGAGTGCTGTGTGGGTTGTTATTATTTCTCTTCGACCGTCGGCGATTTGATGTTCGGTATTGAAAATTCCAGCAGCGATTTTAATAATCTTTCCAGCATGCCCTAAAAGGATTATATGTTTAACATCAGCTTCAGCTGCTTCATGGAGCATGTAACCCACTAGATTTCCCATTTGGATTATCTGATCTTCATCTACATCCAATATTCTGTGAGCGATTCTCTCCCCAATGTTACCCGGTACAAAAATAAGTTCTTTATAATTCTCAGCGACTGCCACGTCTAATTGGCATTTAAATGATTTACGGTAGCTATCCATATTCATGGATCGTGCTAAACCGGTGGTTCCTAAAATAGAGATGCCTCCCATGATTCCTAATCGGCTGTTAAGAGTTTTCTCTGCGAGTTTCTCTCCACCAGGAACAGATATAACCACTTCTGCTCCTTCATCCTTAGGTAATAATTCCTGTAGATTACTGTTGATCATCTCTCGAGGGATGGGATTTATAGCGGGTTGACCTACTGGAATTTGGAGACCTGGTTTGGTGACTAAACCTACACCTTTACCCCCTTTGATGATTATTCCCGTAATATCTGTGATCCTAACGTCAGCGAAGATTTCCAGGTTACGCGTGACATCTGGGTCATGATAGGGTCTTTTTATTACAGATGCTCTTCCATGATTAATGGTTATTTTCAGGGAGTTTTCAATGTCAATATCAAGTTTACCAATGGGAGTTTCCAGTTTTACTTTATCCACTTTTTTGTTTATAGATTTAAATGCAGCTATTGCAGCAGCAGCAGCAGCAGTGCCGGTGGTAATCCCATATTCAGGTTCTTTTTTTGAATAGAGTTTATCTTCCATTTAACTTCAAAAATTTATTTAATATTAACTTATAAAATTTATTTTTAACTTTCTTCTTTTAATTCGGCTTTCAAGGCTTCCACTAACTCTTCTTTAGAGGGGGCGCCTACAAATTTAACTACACCATTTAATGCTATAGCTGGGACTGCCATGAGATTGTATTCAACTGCTTTTTCTCTATCCTTCATTATATCTATTTTTTCAACTTCCAGCTCATCTGGCATTTCCTTTTTCACTTCTTCCACCAGCTCTACAGCCATGGGACAGTAAGGGCAGGATGGGGATGTAAAAACTTCAACTTTTATTGACATATATTTTCACCTCTCCTTTTTATCAGCATAAAAAAAAATTTTTACTTATTATATATTCTGTCCATAAAACCATATAAATCTAATCTATTAGATTATATTCTACAAAAACTTCAGAGATTAGATTAAAATGCATTAGAACTATTTTTAAATAGGCTAAAAGAATATGTATCAAATACTAAGATTCATAAATTTTTTAATTTTCAAACTATTATTATTATATTGAGAATAAAAAAATTTTATGATCGGTAACCAAATCTGAAGGAAAAGTTTATTTTACAGAACAAAAATAATTTAATAAAAATTGAGATGTTAAAATATGATTACTGAAGTCTCCTCTATTGAGGAAACTTCAGTAACCTATTATCAGGCCGAATAATTTTTTTTCGGAGGCGGTAAAGAATTCGGCCATGATCTTTATAGGAATCATCTGTTTTCTAAGATTCGTAATCTTTCTGATAAAAATTCTAGTATTCGTCTTTTCTCATGGAAGGAAATATTTTTCTTAGATAGCATGTTAATTAACTCTGTAATGCTTCTGACTTAATAGGTACCTGATTTTTCATCCATTAATATGATGTCTCTTTTTCCAAGTTCTTTTGAGGGAGATATGAATACTGCACCCCAAATTTTTCCTTCATCATCTTTTAGATCGATGGAACTGGAAAATTCATATTCAACTTTTTCACCCATCTTAAATCACCTTAATACACCTTAACTTAACATTGTTTAAATATTTTTCGCTAAAGAATAATAACAATCAAAATAATAATAAGACCATCACCCAAAATAATATAAAAAATGTGACTCATAAGAAAGTATAATCTAAAAAAAATTTTTATGATGAATCTCCTTAAATTCCAAATAAAATTTACAAAAAAAGACTAAAAATTATTTTTTCAACTCCTAATAAGAGCAGACAAATGAGCACTAAAGATAAATCAATTAAAATATTATTAGTGGAAGATAACCCTGGAGATTTTAAAATCATACAAGAAATGCTCAAAGAAAGTAAATATACTCCATTCAAACTAACTCATGCGCCTAAATTAAAAGATGGATTAAAAATTCTCCAGAATAATAAATTTGATGTGATAATTCTCGATTTGAACTTACCGGATAGTGAAGGTTTAGATACATTTCTCCAAATTCTAAGTAAACACCCTGAACTCCCCATCATAATATTAACTGGTTTATCAGATGAGGAAATGGGAATAAACGCCGTGAAACAAGGTGCACAGGATTATCTAGTCAAAGGAGAATTCAACGGTAAACTTCTAGCCCGTTCCATCAACTACGCAATTGAACGTAAGCGATTAGAAGGATTATTCAGTTACCACATAAACCGATAATGATAATCATTTTTATTCGAACAAAAAATAATTAATTCACAAATATTTTGAACAGTTTTTCAAAAAAAATCTCTTTTTTTAATTATAACCGAAGTGCATTAAATAGGATGGTTATTTTAATTAAATATTTAATATAGCTAATAATTTTTTAATAGTTCAAATTTTAACTAAATCCTTATTTTTTAATAATTTATTTATCTTTATAAGGGATTTAACTATATATTTAATAAGAATTAGTCTATTATCAGTTGATTGTAATTATTGATAAAAATAAAGTGAAATTTGATTCAATTTAATATAAGGTGATGAAATTTTGAAAGTGAAAGTTAGATCTCCAGGTTCAGCTACTGTTATAAATGCAATATCCACTGGATGTGGCTCTGCATTTGGTATTCAACTTTATGTTACAGCGGAAGCAGAATTAACATCCTCCTCTAAGATTGATTGTAAAACAGATGAGAATGTGGACACTGCTTTAATGGAGATTTGTGTGAAGAATGTTCTAGAGAAATTCCATATAGAAAGTGGAGTTAAAGTGCGAACTGAATCTAATCTTCCCATTGCATCAGGCCTGTCCAGTAGCAGTGCCACTTCCAATGCTATAGTGTTAGCTACAACACAGGCTTTAAATGATGCATATGGAATTAATCCTATTGATATCGGATTAGATGAAATGGGAATTGTGAATCTAGCTGTAGATTCATCATTACAAGCTGGAGTAACTATAACTGGTGCTTTTGATGATGCTAGTGCTTCATATTTGGGTGGTTTAACCATCACCAATAATTTGGAGCGTAAAATTATACGGAGAGAGAAGTGGAATGAAGATGATAGACACAATATTTTAATATATATGCCGGATAAAAAGTCACTTACCATGGATGCTGATGTGGCAAGGATGAAACTCTTAGCACCTTGGGTTAAATTAGCCTTCAAAGAAGTATTAAAGGGTAATGTTCATCACGCGTTGACTTTAAACGGATTTTTGTATTGTTCAGCTTTACACTTCAATCCTGATATTGCGTTGGATGCATTGGAAGCTGGTGCAGTAGCAGCAGGACTTTCTGGAACCGGTCCATCATTCGTGGCTATTGGAGATAATAATAATTCTCATTTAATTGTGGATGCATGGAAATCTTATCCTGGAAAGATTATAAGTACTAAAGTGGATAATCTGGGTACAAGGGTGATTATAGAATGAATAAATCAGAAGCCCTGAAACTATTAAATGATTCCAGGGATAAAATCGACCAGATTGATGATGAAATCTTTAATCTTATAATCAAAAGAACTAGTCTATCTAAGGGTATAGTCACTGCCAAAATGGTTTTAGGTAAAGATATTCACGATACTAGAAGAGAAGATTATATCCAAGATAAAATTAAAACTATAGCTAAAAAGAAGAATATTAATGAGGTTAGTCTCATAAATATAATGAATATATTAACGGATTTAAACAAAAACGAACAAGAAAAATTTTCGGAAGGTAAAAACAATGGGAAACATTAGAACATCATTTATAAAAAGAGTATCTAAAGAGTTAATTGAAACTTATGAAGGTAAATTCACTACCGATTTTGATGAAAACAAAAAATTAGTCGAGGAATTCACATCAGTTAGCACTAAACATTTACGGAATAAAATAGCTGGATACGTCACCAGATTAGTTAGACAGTAAATAGAAAATAATTTTTAGAGCGGTGAATCATATTGGATATAATAGTGGCCAAATTCGGAGGAACATCCATTGGTGATGGAGAGAAAATAAAAAAAGCAGCCGAATCAGTGGTTAAAGAATATATGAAAGGCACTAAAGTGGTAGTAGTGGTATCCGCTATTAATAAAACCACTGATGAGATTATAAATATTGTTAATGAATCTATAGGAGACTCCGTTAATGAAAAGCAGTTAGCTGAGATTATCTCCATGGGTGAAGTTACCAGTGTACGAATATTCTCATCTACAATCGAATCTTTAGGTGTTAAATCCGAATATCTAGATCCATTTAAAGATAATTGGCCCGTTATTACTGATAGTAACTATTTAAATGCTAAAATTGATTTTGAAGCCACAGAGAAGAAATCTAAGGAGCTTTTAAAACTCTTAGATCAGGGGATTATACCTGTACTCTGCGGCTTCCTGGGTAAAGATAAAAATGGTAATATAACCACTCTAGGCAGAGGTGGAAGTGATATAACAGCATTCCTATTAGGGCACACTCTAAAGGCAAAAGAAGTGATTATAGTAACCGATGTGGGTGGAGTAATGTCCACGGATCCTAATAAGCTTCAATCTGCTAAGAAGCTTGATAAGATATCTGTAGAGGAAATGAGGGATCTAGCCACTCACGGCGCTCAAGTGTTACATCCTTATTCATTGAGATATAAGGATCCCTTAATTAACGCTAAAATCATCGGTTATGAGCATGGTGACCTCTCCGCTATTGGAACAGAAATTATAGGTCCCTCAGAGAATGAAATGCTTAAAACCACCGCCTTAAATGATGAACCCATAAGTGTAATAGCAGTGGTGGGTGAAGAGATTTTAACTAAAAGCGGAGTGCTAGCAGACCTCACGGACGCATTATCCGAGAATAAAATTAATATTTACGGTATATCCACTGGACAGAATAGTATAACCATCTTTGTAGATAAATCCATCGCTGACCAGGCTCATGAGATATTACATGATGTAGTGGTGGATAATGAACATTTAAGCAGTCTTTCATTGGGTAGGGAAATCGCTATGATCACGGTTGCCAGTCAGGATTTTATTGATACTCCTGGAATAATCACTAAAATAACCGAGCCTTTACGTAAAAAAAATATTAATATCGTGGAGATTTCTTCAAGTCAAACTAGTGTAGTTATTTTCGTGGATTGGAATGATGGTAAGAAAGCTTATGGAATGGTGAGGAGTGTCTTGGAATGAAACTGGAAGGAACAATAGTTGCTATGGTGACTCCATTCAACGATGAGGATGTAGTTGACGAAACAGGAATTAGAGAGAACATAAATTATTTAATAGATAGGGGAGTGGAAGGTGTACTGGCAGCGGGAACAACAGGTGAATCCGCTACCATAACCCATGATGAACAACGTAAGATGATTGACATCATGGTGGATGAGGTTAATGGTAGAGTTAAATCCATCGCCGGAGCCGGTAGTAACTCTTCAAAAGAAGCCCTGGGACTGGTGAAGTACGCTGAGAAAGCCGGTGCAGATGCAGCTTTAGTTATAACACCCTATTATAACAAACCACAACCTCATGGACTTTATGAACATTATCGAATGCTCACAGAATCCACGAATATTCCTATAATAGTTTATAATGTCCCGTCACGTACCGGAACCGATATCGATGTGGATACCATTGGTAAAGTGGCGGAATTAGATAACATTATAGCTATTAAAGAGGCTAATCCTGACTTAGATAAAGTTAGTCAAATCATGAAGAAACTAAAATCATTAGGTAATAATGATTTTAGTGTTATATCCGGTAATGATAATCTGACTTTACCTATGATCTCATTGGGAGCTAAAGGCGTTATAAGCGTGTTAGCAAACGTCGACCCAGCTCGTATGAGCGCTCTTGTGCGGAATGCTTTGGAAGGTGATTACAATGAAGCTCAGAGAATTCATTATGAACTTTATGATTTAATGAAAGTATTATTCATTGAATCTAATCCTGTTCCCGCTAAAACAGCTCTTAACTTGATGAATCGTCCAGCTGGTAATGTGCGCATGCCACTGGGATCCCTGAAGGAAGAGAATAAACCCCGGGTGAAAAAGGTTCTCCAGGATTTAAAGCTAATATAAAACTATTTTTATATCTGTTTAATCCTTAAAATTAATATTTTTTACCACTAATTTTTTTTTTTAATATCCACTTTTATCAAAATATTTATGGAGAGAGGTAAAAATAATATGATTAATATCGCGGTAACCGGCGCAGCTGGTAGAATGGGTTCAAAAATCATTAAAAACATCCTAGAGCAGGATGACATGAATATTGCAGCAGCAGTAGAAACACCCGACACTCCTTTGGAGGGGAAAGACATAGGGGAAGTAATAGGAGTAGGGAATATAGGAGTTGAAATTACCCCTGCTAATAAACTAGAGGAAGTATTAACAAAAGTAAAACCGGATGTACTAGTAGATTTCACTATAGCAAATGCAGCCGTTAAAACTATAAAAACAGCCTCAATTAATAATGTGAATCTAGTGGTGGGAACCACTGGTTTCTCGGATGAAGAAATGACTGAGATAAAGGAAGCCATCACATTGAATAAAGTAAAAGCAGTTATAGCTCCTAACATGGCTGTAGGAGTTAATGTATTCTTTAAAGTAATCAAAGATTTAGCACCTATACTATCAGATTATGATATTGAGATAATTGAAGCTCATCACAAACATAAGAGAGATGCACCTTCAGGAACCGCGGTTAAAGTCTTTGAAATCATAGCACACGAACTTGAAGACGAATCAAAGAAAACATGTGTTTATGGGAGAAATGGATTAGTAGGTGAGAGAACAGCTGAAGAGATAGGTATGCACGCAATTCGCGGTGGAGACATAATAGGCGACCACACTGTACTATTCGCTGGTGATGGTGAACGATTAGAAATTACACACCGAGCTAGTAGTCGGCAGGCATTTGTAAATGGAGTTATGAAGGCTGTAAGGTATATTCCAATAGCTGAAAAAGGTAAAATAAGTGATATGGCTGATGTACTCGGTTTAAAATAGTAAAATATTTTATTTAAGAGTTTAAATTTAATTGGTGGGGTAAAAAAAATGATAGGTGATTATTTATGGTGAATGTGGGAATACTTGGAGCAACGGGAATGGTAGGGCAGCGTTTTATAGAATTATTAGGCGATCACCCTGATTTAGAGTTAACCACTCTCACTGCCTCGAAAAGATCAGCAGGAAAAAAATATGAAGATGCAGTAACCTGGTACTTAGACTGTAAAATACCAGAAATAGCCCGCAATATTACAGTGGTTGATACTGAACCGAATGAAGTTAAAGATGTAGATATTGTTTTTTCAGCTTTACCCGCAGACATTGCAAGAGTCGTTGAACCTAAATTCGCTGAAGCCGGTATGATAGTGGCGTCTAACGCTGCTGCTATGCGAATGGAGCCTGATGTACCACTAGTTATTCCTGAAGTTAATCCAGAACACTTGGAATTAATAGATTTGCAACGGAAAAATAGGGGTTGGGATGGATTTATTGTAACGAACCCTAACTGTTCTACGATTGCCCTAGCCATGACACTGAAACCGCTCTATGATCAATTTGACTTGGAAAGAGTTTATGTCTCCACTATGCAGGCTGTATCTGGTGCAGGATATAATGGAGTATCTTCGATGGCTATTGTGGATAATCTGGTGCCCTTTATTGGTGGAGAGGAGGAGAAAATGGAAAATGAAACATTACATCTTCTAGGTGATTTGGATGGTAATGTGGTTACTCCAGCATCCTTCGGAGTCAGCACCTCCTGTCATCGTGTAGCTGTATTAGATGGGCATACTGAAGCAGTTTTTATTCAGATGAATGAAGAATTCCATGTGGATGATGTTAAAAAAAGTTTCCAAGAATTCCAGGGTCTCCCTCAAAAACTTGATCTTTTCTCAGCACCAGCAGCACCGATAATAATCAGAGAAGAAGAAGATAGACCTCAACCTCGTATGGACCGGAACACTGAACGCGGAATGGCAGTTACTGTAGGGCGAATACGACAGGATACTGTTTTCAATGAAAGCCTTAAATATATTCTAGTTGGTCATAATACCATTAGAGGCGCTGCAGGAGCGTCTATACTTAATGCAGAACTTATTAATGAAATATTATAGGGAGATAAAACTCCTAAATTTTTTATTTCATTTAATTAATTAAATCCTACAATGTAATAACGGCTTAAAATTCTTTTTTAGCTTTTTTTTATTTTTTTTAAGGTCTACGATGAAAGACTTTATTTCTTACAGTATGAATATAATAACCCTGTTTCCCGATATAAAGGGTAAAAACACCAACATTAAAGTTATTATCACCTTGAGACTCATTTTCAGATAAGTAATTATCTAATAACTCTCTAAATTCAGTTTCTGTGGCGTTCGTGAAGTAAAAAGCATAAGGAAACTCTTTACCGGATTCAAGTTCTGAATCTATATAAAAACTATTCACTTTTCCAATTTCCATTTTTCATTTCTCCCCTCTTGGTTAAATAAACGCTGCATTAAAAATTGGAATAAAGTATAATCATCATACTAGATAAAAATTATGAAAAAAATAGCATTAAAACTTTTTTTTAAGTAACTGTAATTACTAATGCATTTACTGTATAATTTAGATGAGATAACCTATTATTTGAGCTTAGATTCCCTAAAGTTTAAAGACTATGGATACATAAATCATAAGTAGTGATAATATGGCGTTCTTAAAAGACACTGAAAGAGAACAATTAAGGCAGTTGGTGAAGGCTTGCCTTCTTGAGATAAGTAAATTGAAAATTGAACTTAAAAAGTGTCAGAAAGAATCATCCAATAAACAGAGTGAAAACATTCAAATTCATGGATTTAAAGAAGAATCAAAGCATGAAATAGATGAAAAGGATAAAGAATTAAAGAAGAAAGTAAATGAGACAAAGGTTCTCCAAGATCTAGTGAAGAAGCAAGAAAAAATGATAGAGGAACTTCAGGAAGTGAAGCTTAATTATGATGCTATTACAGCTAAACCTAAAAAGGATCTAACATCTTTCCAATCCCAAGTTTATCAATTATTACCGGATGAGGAGGATACCCTCGAAAACCTTTACAATTATATAATTAGCATAGGTTTTAGTGAACTCTCCAGTGAAAACTTTGAATATTTACTTCATAATCTCGAGAGAAAAAATTATTTCAGCTCACGTAATTATAATGACCAAATTTTATGGAAGAAACAAGATAAATAACATAAATAAAAATTCGAAATGTTTAGGTAGATTTTGATGGATTATAAAACTCTTAAAAACTTGGTTATTGTTGAGGAGTATTGTTATTCATTCAATATTAGTTGGGGATGATAATCAATTTATTTGCGATGATCCCTGAAACTACTCCATTTAACTTTCTAAGTTATACGGGTGGATTTGAAGTCATAGCCTACATTAATAACGGTTTTTTAATTCTCATAGTCTCTATTATAATAATTCTATTTAGTGTAAGATTAACAAATTCTATTTTCAGTAAATTATCAATCATAGCAACTATATTTGTAGCATCAGCAATAACAACCGGATTATTCTTCATCCTCCAAGGAATGGACGATTCCTTCTCGATAGCAATGGCTATGATTTTCATTTTCACTTACACATTATATTTCTATATGTTCTATTTAATTGGAAGAGCAGAAGCAATTAATTCTAAAAAAAATATTTAATTAAAAAAAATGTCTTAGTTTTAATATTAGAGTAAATTTAAGCATTTTCTATTTTGAGGAATTACAATAGTTCCTTCAGCTGGATCACCCAACTCTATACTACAATTATTTAGATAAAAAAAGCCAGTTAACGCTGCAAGAGCAGCATCCAGTGTATGATCTGTTTTATCACCTGATAATTTAAAATGAACACTTAATTCAAATTGCAAGTTCTTAAACCCTAGCATTTTCTGACTGGTTCGAGGATGAGTTTCAATAACCTGATACTTATCTCTTAATTGCTTAGCCAGTGCTGTACCTCGTAAGGTGAGCATATTCATTCCCCTAAAAGTTAATGGCAAAACACGACCATATGGGCGGATATCACGTTCTGCCTGGCGAAAATGTCCACCCACAGCACATTTACAATCCTTCATAAGACAGCAACGCCCCTTAGGCAAAGATAAAGGAGTGTCAACAGCAATTAAATTAGGATTTACTTTTTTAATTTCTTCTAATATTCCTTCATCCAGATGTAATGTTTTCAAAAATAATTTATGATTATTTAAAGTGCAAATTCCGGTGGGATTTTCTTCTTTACCAGCTAAATCGATTCCCATAATTTTCATAAAAACTAAAACCATCTAAAGATTTGTTACAGATTAAAGATTCTAATCGATATTCACTTAAAATTATTTAACTTTAATCAACATATTTTTTTGCACTTCTTTTACTTTTTACATTTATAAGTTATAAAAAAAAGGCGGCCAGCTTTTCATTAACATAACCACTCATCAGTTAAGTATTTATATAACCTCTAACCCACCGTTAATATACTATATGTTTTAAATAAAAAAATATGAGGTGATTATGTGGCTCAATTAGGTGGCCAAGGTGGCCAACAAGTTTTAATATTACCAGAAGGTACTAACAGATTTTTAGGAAGAGACGCTCAAAGAATGAACATATTAGCAGGTAAAGTTCTAGCAGAAACC
>Ga0182011_10000116_pt1 | contig 62023 bp, 56 predicted proteins | sample 711E1DmetaG_FD_120481 | JGI IMG/M metagenome (GOLD analysis project Ga0182011, IMG submission 120481) | Permafrost microbial communities from Stordalen Mire, Sweden - 711E1D metaG | ecosystem: Environmental > Terrestrial > Soil > Wetlands > Permafrost | place: Sweden: Stordalen | collected...
GCCGACGACCGCGCAGACCGAGCTGCGCGGGATTCATGTGCGCGTCGGAAGAACCGGAGCGCTCAATCCCTGGGCCGAGCTGGAGCCGGTGGAGGTGGGCGGCGTCACGGTCTCCAGGGCCACGCTGCACAACGAGGAAGACATTAACCGCAAGGACCTGCGCGAGGGCGACACGGTGATCGTGCAGCGCGCCGGCGACGTTATTCCGCAGGTGGTCGGGCCGGTGTTGCCGCATCCGGCCGGAACGAAGCCCTTCCGCATGCCGGCGCGTTGCCCTATCTGCGGCGCCGAGATCGCCAAGTCCGAAGGCGAGGTGATGCACCGCTGCCCCAACCGCGCCTGCCCCTCGCGCGGGCTCGAGACGCTGATCCACTGGGTGCAGGCGGCGATGGACATCGAGGGCATCGGCGAGAAGTTCGTGCGCAAGCTCTGGAGCGAGGGACTGCTTCGCTCGATGCCCGATCTCTACCGTCTGCGCGCCGAGCAGCTGATCGAGCTGGAGGGCTACGGAGAGATCTCGGCGCAGCGGGCGATCGAGGCGATCGAGCAGTCCAAGCAGCAGCCCTTCTTCCGCGTTTTGTTTGGGCTCAACATCCCCTACGTCGGCTTCGTCACCGCGCAGGCGCTCGCTTACCACTTCGGCTCGATCGAGAAGCTGGCCGCCGCGACGCAAGAAGAGATTCAGGCCGTCGAGGGAGTCGGCCCGGTCGTGGCCGAGGCGGTCGCGGAGTGGTTCGCCGACGAGGAGAACACCCGCCTGGTGGCCGAGCTTGCCGAGTTGGGCCTCCGGCTCGAGCTGACAGGCGAAGAGCGACCGGTCGAAGGGCGGCTCTCGGGCAATACGTACGTGATCACCGGCACGCTCGAGCACTTCAGCCGTGCCCAGGCTCAGGCGGCGCTGGAGGAACGCGGCGCCAAGGTCACCGACTCGGTCTCGGCCAAGACGACTGCCGTGATCGCCGGCGAAAATCCCGGCTCGAAGCTCGAGAAGGCGAGGCGCGCAGGCGTGGAGATTTTCGACGAGCGCGGGCTGGAAGAGCTACTGCGCGGCTAGCACGGTCACGAACCGGTCCTGTGCCGCGCGTGCCCGGGTGGCCGAGACTGGGCTTCCGTTTTGCAGGATGACGAAGGCGTAGCGGGTGCGGACGTAGCCCGAGAGCGCCGAGGCGGAGTTGGTCGTTCCGGTCTTGGCGTACACGTTGCCGAGCGCGGGTCGTGAGCGCAGACGGTGACTGAGCGTGCCGAGCCGGCCGGCGATCGCCAGAGAGCCGACGAACGGTCTTCGCAGCGTCGTATCGCCCCAGACTGTGACAAGGAGTTGGGAAAGCGCCTTGGCTGTGAGCCGATCGCTTTGCGACAGCCCGGAGCCGTCGACGATTCGCAATCCGGCGAGCGGGATTCCGTCATCCGCCAGCACGCTGTTCACCGCGGCGGCGCCGTTCGCCGTCGTACCCTGCTCGTTGTCGTTCGCCCCGATCTGCTTGAGCATCAGCTCGGCGCTGTAGTTGTCGCTCTCGCGATCCATGAAGCGCAGCAGTTTCCAGAGCGCGGGCGACTCCACGGAGGCGATCGAAAGCGCATCGCTGGATGCCGCGCCGACGCGCACCTTGCCTTTCACCTTCACCCCGCTCGCGGCGAGCATCTTCGCGAACACGCGGGCCGCAACGAGCGGCGGTGACGCATTGGTAACAACCCCGCGATCGACCGAAAGCGCCGAGATCGGCGCACATTCGTTGACCAGGAAGAAGCTCTTCCAGCCCGGTGCGGTCCTGCTCCGGTCGAAGAAGCTCTCGTCGCCGATCAGATCTCCCGAGACCGAACGAATGCCCGCGGCGCGCACCTGTCGCGCCAGCCTTTTCAGGTCGCCGGTCGAAAGATCCGGATCGCCGTGGCCCTTCAAGACCAGGTCGCCGAGCCACTCGTTCCCCTGCTGCTCGCCCTCGCCAAGCACCTCGGTCGAGATGTGGTACTCCGGGCCGAACAGCGTCAGCGCGGCGAGCGTGATGGGTAGTTTCTCATTCGAGGCCGGCGCCAGCGAGCCGCTCGCGTGGCGCGAATAGATGACCTCGCCGGTCGCCAGGTCGACCACCTCGGCCGCCCTCTGCGCCGGGGGGATCCTGGCGCTGGCCAGGGCGGCGTTCAGCTTGCGGGCGAGTGTCGTTCTCGCCGCCGCGCTCTTGCCGGAGGCGTGCGCGGCTCGCGGCACCGCCTCGCGGGCGGTCGAGCTGGCGCACAGCGCCAGGCCAAGCGCGAGTGTTAGCGCCAGAGCGGCCAGGCGAGAAAAGATCGACCTCATCCCCATTCGCCGACGAAGGATACGCGAGCCTGCGGCGCTACTCTCCGCTACTGGATCGTGATGGTCAGCGTCTGGCGTCCGTAGGCGGCGGCTTTCTTGCAGCTCGCAACCCAGAGATCGATGCTCAGCCCGGTGACGGCAGAGCCGGTGTCGGCCGCGACGGCGTTGCCGTAGCCGGGAACGTAGGCTCGCGTACCGAGTGGTATCACCGACGGGTCGGTGGCCATGATCCCGGGCCCGACCGGTAGGCCGCTGGCTGTCGATCCCGTCAGGCAGTAACAGGTAGCCGACACGGTCAGATGCTGTCCCTTCGTGACCGAGCCGCCCGTAGAGGTGGAAGCGCCGCCGGACCTGGTGCTAGTCGTGCTCGTCGCGGTCGATTGGCTCTCCGTCTGGAGCGATTTCGTCGCCGCATGGGTCGCCTGCGTGGAGAGATTCGCCAGCTGATGGTTGGTCAGCGCCCGCTGGCTAGAGAGCCTGTGGATGGTGTCGCTGCGAGCCGCGCGGGCACCCTCCAAGCTCTGGACGCTTACTTGCGCCGCGCCGCGTAGGCGACCCAGCTCTCCCTCTCGTCGTGCGAGATCGGCCTTCAGGCGCGAAAGCTTGGCCTGTGTTTGCTGCGCTCGGCGCAGAATCAGATTCTGCTGGTTGGCGATCTGTCGGATCGTCTCGAGTCGGGAAACGGCGTCGTCGATCGACTGAGCACCGAGCATGATTGCGACCGGGTCGTTAATGTCTCCCGACTCGTAGAGTGCCCTCGCTCGCGCGCCGAGGACTCGTCTTGTCGCGGCGATCGAGTGCCGTGCCAGGCGCAGGCTCACGCGCGTGGAAGCGCTCTCGCGCTCGAGCTGGGCTTTCTGCGCATCCAGAGCTGCAGCTCGCGCCTTCGCTCGCTCGAGTCGAGTCTCGATCGAGTAGAGCTCGAGCAACGCGTTATGAGAGCGGCGATCGAGCTGAGTGCGCTGCGCGCTCAGCGAGGCGCGGCGTCCACCGGCCGCCCCGCTCACGGCCGCCGGTAGCTCAATAGCGATCAATACCGCCGCACAGGAGGCGAGCGCTACTAATCGCAGCGTCTGTCTGCGTGCTCGCACGAGGCGCTGACCGTAGCACAGCCGCCCTTACTGCGACCGGGTTTTCGGCACTACAGGTAGGCTTCCTGGGTCACCCTTGTCGGTTGCAGGCATCCGGACCGCTTGCTAGGGTGCTCAAGTTGATCGGGCCGAAATTCCGGCCCCGCTGTCCCATAAGCAGCCCGTGAACGGCTTTTCTAAAAGACAGCTCGCCACGTTCCTCTTTGCCGTACCGGCACTGGTCGGCATCTTCGTGCTGGCCGGAAGCGCCGGGGCCACACCGACGGTCAGCTCCAAGCGCGCCGCTGCCGCGCAGGCGGTGGAGCAGATCAATCAGATGGACCAGCAACTGGAGAAAGTCGGAACGGCGTGGGAGGGCGCCAAGTACCACCTGAGCCAGACGAGCACCAAGCTGAAGGCCACTAAAATCTCGCTCGGCATCGCGCGTAGGAGCTTCGCCGCCTCGCGCCACGCCCTTGCCCAACGCGTCATCGCCGTCTACATGGAGCAGGGCGATACGAGCAACTCGACGGTCGCCATTCTCTTCCAGGCGACGAGCGTGCAGGACATGATCGACCGGGTCGACGCGAGGCAACGCATTTCCGATCACGATGCGCGAGTCGTGAAGCAGGTCAAGACGCTGCGCGACAAGACCGCCTCCGAGGCAGCGTCGCTCCAGACGCTGCAGTCGAAGCAGCAGGCGTACTTGAGCCAGGTCACGGCGCAGCGCAGCGATTTGCAGCGAAAGCTGAGCGAGCGCAAGGCCTACGTCGCGAGCGTGAAGAAGGAGATCGCCTCGCTGATGGCCGAGCAGAAGCGCCAGGCAGCAGCAGCGGCCGCGCGGGCCCGCCAAACAGTCGCCAGCTACAACTCTGCGCCTACTACCCCTTCGTCCAACGTATCGCCCAACTACACCGCCCCAGCTGCGTCGTCGGTCGGGGCAGGCGTCGTAAGCGCAGCCATGTCGAGGCTGGGCGCTCCGTACGTCTGGGGCGCCGCGGGCCCAACCACATTCGACTGCTCCGGCCTCGTGGTCTGGTCGTTCGCCCAGGTCGGCATCAGCCTTCCTCACTACAGCTACAGCCAGATGGCCATGGGATCTCCCGTCTCGTACAGCGATCTTCAGCCGGGCGATCTCGTCTTCTTCTACGGCGGCAGCCACGTCGGCATCTACATCGGCGGCGGGCAGTTCATCCACGCGCCGCACACCGGTACCGTCGTCCAGGTCACGAGCCTGAGCTCGTACAGCCTTACCGCCGCCCGCCGCATCGGATAGCCGCCGCTTCGACGGCGTGGCTAGAGCACGCGCAGGCAGATACTCGCCGGCGTCCTGATTCTTGATTCTGTCTAGGTTTGGACACGACCGAGCAGGGCTGTTCGCCCGGTCGTGAGGCGATCTGGCTGTTACCTACGGGGTGCCGCTACGCCCAGTGCCGTGAGTTGCGCCTGGAACAGGTACTTGTCGATCTTGCCTTGATAAATCGGCACGCCCTCCTTCATGCAGACGCGGATCACTTCGTCACGGTCGATCCCCATTTCCTTGGCGATCTCCTCGGGCGTCAGGTGGTTGGCCATCTCGCTCCTTTCGAAAAAGAAAACCCGCTCGTGCAAGCGCACATAGCGGGTCTATCCGTTCCTCCGCAAATTATGTGTGGCGGCCATCAGGCGGACCGCCGAGCCAAGACATTCATTTCATCTGCAGCATAGAGCGTCGAGGCGACGGAGGCAACGGGTTATTCGAGAACCCCTTAAGGGGGTGAAGAGCCGGTCGGGGCGCTCCGGTTTTTCGGAAGCCCTAGACGGGATTCGGAAGCTCGACGAACTCCCAATCGACGCCGAAGCGCTCGCCTATCTTGGCCGCCAGCGCCTGGATGCCGAGCCTCTCGGTGGCGTAATGGCCAGCTGCCAGGAAATGGATGCCGAGCTCTCGGGCGGCGTGCAGGCTCGGCTCCTTGGGCTCGCCGGTGAGAAAGAGGTCGTAGCCTTCCCGCGCCGCGGCCGGCAAGCTCGAGCCGCCGCCGCCGGTGACTATCGCCGCCGTGCGCACGGGCTCGGGCCCGTACAGGAAGGCTAGAGGCTTGCGCCCCAGCTTCTGCTCGACGCGCGCGGCGAACTCCTCGCCCGAGACCGGCTCTGTCAGGCGCCCGCCCGTGCCGACCTCCTCGAAGGTGCGCTCGGGCTCGATGCCGAGCTCACGCGCCAGCAACACCGAGTTTCCGATCTCGGGATGGGCGTCGAGGGCCAGGTGAAAGGCGGCAAGCGAGAGATCGGCGTCGAAAAGCGCCTTCAGCCGGCCCTTCTGGCGCCGGTCGATCACGAGCTCCTCGCTCGTCCAGAAAAGACCGTGGTGCACGAGCACCATCTGGGCGCCGCGCTCGCTCGCGGCCTCGAACAGCTCGCGCGAGGCCGAGACAGCACAGACGATCTTCTCGACCTCGCTCGCTCCTTCGACTTGTAGTCCTACCGGCCCGTAGTCGTGAAAGCGGTCTACCTGGAGCAGCTCGCTCGCAAAGGCGACTATCTCGTCACGCTTGGCCACACGCCAATCATAGAACTAGGCCGGAACCGCCTCCTTCTCCTTTGCCTTCGCGGCGCCCGCCTCCTTGTGGCGCGGCTTGGACAAGAACTGAACACGACTGGCATTTACCTCGATTGCGCTGCGGCGCTTGCCGTCCGGGTCTTGCCAGGAGCGGCTACGCAGGCGTCCGTCGATCGCCACCTGGTCGCCGCGGGCCAGATACTCGGCGCAGATCTCGGCCTGCCGGTTCCAGCAGGTGACACGAACGAAGTCGGCGCCTCCGTCCGCGCTCTCGCGATCGACCGCGAGCAGGAAGCTGGCCAGCTTACGCTCCTCCGCCAGCTCCTTCAGCTCCACGTCGCTTGCCAGGTTTCCTACCAGGGTCACGCAGTTCACTTCTCCTCCTCTCGTTGGCAACACAGGCAACGTAGCGGGCAAATTCATACGAGAGACGCACGCTTCGGCCGCGCTTCGTGTCGAATCCGTGACGGAGTAGCTAACGTATGGGGCGCTCGGGGTGTGGCGCAGCCTGGTAGCGCGCTCCGTTCGGGTCGGAGAGGTCCCCAGTTCAAATCTGGGCACCCCGATTTATCGCGGCCGGAAATCTGTGATTTCCGGCCGCGAGAGTTTCGAGGAGTTGAGCGCGCCTGGCGGCGCTTGCTCAACTCCTACTCCTACAGGCGGGGCGGGCTGACCGCCGGTGTCTTGCGGGGTTCGTGGTGTGTTGGGGACGGGCGTGCGCTGAGCCGCGCCCGCTGGGTGGGTCGCGGCGGCAGCGCGGGCATCTACGCGCTCTGCGCTCGATCCCCACGCAGTGATTACACGAATGTCGGAACGAACCGGGGTGAGTGTCGAGCCTCCGCGGGACTATCCTGCGGAAGTGCCCGATTCCTTACGTGTCGCTTGCGTTCAGCTCACGGCCGGCTCCGACAAGGCGGCCAATCTGGAGAAGGCCGAAAGACTCGTAGCGCGGGCAGTCTCGCTCGGCGCCGGGCTGGTCGTGCTGCCGGAGAAGTGGAATCTCGTCGCTGGCGCCGAGACGCTCGAGCAGGGCGAATCGGTGCAGGCGATGTCGGCCTGGGCCAAGCGTCACGGCGTGGTGCTCGTCGGTGGCTCGATCGCGGAGCGGCGCGAGGGGCGCGAGAAGCTCTCCAACACCAGTCTCGTCTTCGACGCCCAGGGCGATCTGATCGCGCGCTACCGCAAGCTGCATCTGTTCGACGTTGAGCTGGCCGGCCTGGCCTACCGCGAGTCGGAGTCGGAGGAGCCCGGCGACGAAGTGGTGCTGACCGAGGCCGGCGGCTGGAAGATTGGTCTGACGATCTGTTACGACCTGCGCTTCCCCGAGCTCTATCGCCTGCTCGCGCTGGCCGGCGTGGAGCTGGTCACGGTGCCGGCCAACTTCACTCTGCGCACGGGAATGGCTCACTGGCACGCGCTTTTGCGCGCCCGCGCGATCGAGAACGCGCTCTACGTCGCGCGCCTGGGCAGCTGGGCGAGCCGTTATCGGGCCACCCAAGCTACGGACACTCGCTCGTCGTCGACCCCTGGGGAACAGTGCTCGCCGAGGCGCCGGACGGCGAGACCGTGATCGTGGCCGAGATCGAGCGCCGGCGCGTGGGCGAGATTCGCTCATCCCTGCCGGTGCTCGCTCAGCGGCGCCCTGACGTCTACCGTCGTTTCGAGCCCGCGTGACCGTTCGCGCCGTTCTCTTCGACGTCGACTTCACGATCTGCCGGCCGGGGCCGGAGTTGCGGCCGGAGGCCTATGCCGAGCGCGGCCGCGCCTTCGCTCTGCGGCTCGACCCGGATCTGTTCGAGCCGAGCAGGCGTGCGGCGCTGGCCGAGCTGCAGCGTCATCCGGAGCTCGAGCACGAGGACGAGCTGTGGATCTCCTTCAGCGAGGAGATCATCCGCCGCATGGGCGGCGAGGGAGAGGGCGTCCGCGCGCTGGCCGAGGCGATGGTGCTGGCCTGGGAGCGGGCCGAGCATTTCGAGCTCTACGACGACGTGCTTCCGGTCTTCGCCGAGCTGCGGCGACATGGTCTCAAGCTGGGGCTGGTCTCAAACACCGCCCGTGATCTGCCTGCCTTCGTCGTCCACCACCGGCTCGACGTTGACGTGGCAATCGACTCCCGCGAGCACGGTAAGACGAAGCCCGATCCCTCGATCTTCGCGGCGGCGCTGGCGACTCTTGCGGTGGAGCCGGCGCAGGCGGTGATGGTCGGCGACTCGCCCGAGGACGACATCGCCGGGGCGCGCTCTCTCGGCCTGCGCGCCTACCTGCTCGATCGAGGCGGCGACCACCCTGATTCGCCAGGAAGATTGAACGGGCTCGACGAGTTGCCCGAAGCGCTCGGCCTGCGCTGAACGTTGCGTAGTGGGATTGACGCCCGCACTCCGGGGAGCACGGGCGCCTGTCGCTGGAACTTGGTCTCAGTTGGAGGTGAGTACCGGTCGAACATGCCGGCGCGTGGCCGGTAGGTAGAGGTTGGCGCGCTCGCCACAACTTGCGTGTCGAGCGCAAACGAGCGCGCCTCCCACTATCTCCGCCGCGTGGCGGAGCGCCGCGAGACTCGGTCGCTCGAGTCCTTGCGGCGACCCCATCCGGGTGGTCCACGCGTTTCCTGCGTCCTCCGACCAGCCCCCTGTGTCGGAGACGCTGACGCGGACATACTCACCCGTAGGTAAACCGGTTACTTCAGAGCCGTTCTCGTCGAACTTGATTAACGCGGTCTCGAGCGAGAGCAATCCGCCCTGGTGCATGTGGTCGCAGGCCCTGAGGCTGAGGCCGAGGAGCAAGCCCTCGATCAGGGCGCGGTCAGCGCTTACGCTTGTCCAGCGGTCGCAAACCAGGCAGAGGCGAACGGCGACGCCGTTCTCGTCGAGGAAGCCGAGCGCGTCGACGAGGTGCTCCACGAGCTCGTTGACCGGCACCGGCGGGCCCACTCGCTCGAGCGGAACCTCTACCGTCAGCTCGCGCTGCTCGAGGTCGTCGCGTAAGAGGACGCTCACGGCTCCATGACCTCCGCCTCGAGGATGCGGTCGAAGGCGATTTGCGCCCGCTCGAAGCAGGCCGCGATCGAGTCGGCCGAATCACCACTGAAGAGGCACAAGCTGACTTCGTCGTCCGGCATATAGATGGAGCTCAAATAGGCGATCGCGTCCTTCTCGTCACCCTTCAGCTCCTGCCCCGCCTGCGTGACCTTCTCGCCCTCCGAGCGCAACTCGCTGGCGGTCGATCGGGAGACGTATCTTTCAACGACGTAGGTAGGCATGAGGTGGTGTCGGCACGCAGGGGAAATATCCAACACTGACACCATAAAAAATCGCCCACAAAACTGAAATAAGCGATTACCGCAGACTTCCCCCCGCGCGAATACGTGGTAGGGCCGCTAGGAAACCGTGGAAAACGATTGCGGAAACGTTACCAGCCGATTTCTGGTGTCTTTAGGTACTCTCGGAGGATTCTGGCCGATCGCTGTGAAGCCGTGCGGTCAGCTCGGCCCGCGACTCGATCTCCAGCTTTCGGTAGATCTTGGAGAGAGTCGCCTCGACCGTGCGCACGCTCACGAATAGCGCGCCTGCGACCTCCTTGTTCGAACGGCCCTTGGCCACCAGCTCGGCGACCCGCTGCTCGGTCGGCGTCAGGCCGAGCTCGCCGCTCCGCTGCCCGCCCGTGCGCTCGAGCGCCGTATGTGCTTTCTCTGACCACAGGCGCGCACCCAAGCGATCGAAGATCTCGGCCGCCTGCTCGAGCGCTTCGCGTGCCTTTCGTTTCTGCTTCGCCCGCTGCGCGATCGTTCCCGCGACGAGCATCGTGCGACCGCGCTCGAAGGGATCGGGCAGCACTTCGTGCCCGGCGATAGCTCGCTCGATCGCCCCTGCCGCGCTGTCGAGATTGCCGCGGCTGGCATCCACGAGCGCTCGGCAACGAGCCGAGCTGACGATTCCGTTCGGGCGCTTTGTCGCAGCCACGTGCTGCTCGAAGCTCTCGAGCAGGTGCTCGGCTCGGTCGGGCTCATCGAGAGCGAGCAGCACTTCGATCGCGTTCGGGCGGATCGTATAGAGGGGCATAGGGATCGAGATGTCGCGGCCGAGCTTGTCCTGCAGGTCGAGCGCAGGTTCCAGCCAGCGCCAGGCTTCCTGCGCGTCGCCGAGCGAGAGCTCGAAGAAGCCGGCGAGCGATGTGAGAGCGAGCACCCGCCAGTGAGCCTTGGCGCGCTCGGCCTCGGCGAGTTGTCCCGTCAGCCACAGCCTCGACTCTTCAACCTCCCCGCGCAACACCGCGAGCTGAACTTTCTGGAAGCCGAGTAAGCGGATCGTGTACTCGAAGCCAATATCGAGCGCCTGCTCCAGCCCTTCGGCTGCCATTCGCCCGGCGATATCCCAATTGCCGCTTCGTACCTCGAGCTCGATCAGCGGAGCAAGGATCTGAAGATTGTCGATCAGCTCGCCTTCCTGTCGAGATCGCTCGAGCTCGGCGCTGAGGATCGGGCGGGCGCGCTCGAGCTCGTCCAACCAGTAGAGCTGCATCCCGTGCCAGAACGCAGGGCCGTGGTAGGCGGGCAGAGTCAGCTCTTCGCGGTCGATCGTGATTGCCCGCTGCATGATCTTCTCGTCGATCGCGCCGCCACTCAGGACGGTCATATTCCCGACGCCTTGCAGCGCCTCGACGAGTAGTCGCTTGTTGCTGCCGCGCTTGGCGTGAGTGAGCGCGTTGCGCTGCGCCTCTACCTGGCCGGAGAAGTCACCGAGGATCGAGCAGGCTCTGGCGAGAGCCAGATAGGCCATCGCCAGGCGCTCCTTGTCTTTGCCTGCCTCCTCAACCGCCTCTCGGCAGAGATCGGTCGCCTCCTGCTGATCCTCGACGATCTCCGCGAGCAGTACGAGCATGTCGGTTCGCCAGAGCCCGCGATCGAGCCCGCTCAGCATCTCCTCTGCAATCGTCCGAGCGCGCTCGATGTCGCCCGCGGCGAAGTGGTGAGAAGCGGCCTCGTGGCGGCGCCGGTAGATCTCGTCCAGCTGCTCGGGCGGTGTCAGGCGAGCGGCGTGCTCGTATAGCTCGGCGGCGGCTTCGGGAGCCCCGCGCGAGGCCGCGTCCGCAGCTGCCGCGTCGAGATCCGCGGCGACCTTCGCATCGGGCACGTCGTTTCCGAGTGCCAGGTGCCAGGCGCGTTCCTCAACGCCCAGGGCGATGGTGGCCAGACGTTTGTGGAGATCGCGCCGGCGCCCTGGCGGCGCTTCGGCGTAGATGACCGAGGCGAGCAGTGAATTGGTGAAGCGGATGCGCTCCCCCTCGAGCTCGACGGCGCCGCTGGAGATCGCCTCTCTCAGGCTCCCACCGCCGGCTGCCCGCACCAGTTCGACGGTCGGCTCGGCGAACGCCGCTGCGATCAGGAGGGTCTCCTGAGTCGCCCTGGGCAACGCGACCAGGCGCTCCGTGACGAGTGCGCGCAAGGGCTCCGGTACGGGAATCGGCTGAACCGGCGCCGCCGGCGAATCCTCCAGCCCGACGCGGGCAAGTTCCAGCGTATAGAGGGGATTGCCGCCCGTTCCGCGGTAGAGCTGATTCAGGACGGCGCGCGGGACGCGATGCCCCGTTCGTTGCGTCAGCAGGCGCCGAATCGCGCCGAGGCTCAGCGGGCCGAGTGTGATTCGCTCGGTCGCTGCTCCCAGCCCGTTGCTGCTGTCGAGCTCCAGCGGCAGTTTCGCGCCGCTCTCCTCGCCGCTCCGGCACGTCATGAGAAGTCCGATCGGCCCTTCGTGCAGGCGTCGCAGCACGAAGGCCAGCACGCGCGCCGACGAGCTGTCGAGCCATTGCACGTCGTCGATGGCAATCAGAATCGGCTTTTTCGCCGCGAGCGAGCGGATGAGAGTCAGCACGGCGACCGAGACGGCTCGCTGGTCGGCATTCCCGTCGCCGGGCTCGATCAGCAACAGGCTGGTCTCGAGCGCCCTGCGTTGCGGCGGCGGAAGGCGCTTGTGACTCGAGAGGGGTACCTCGTCGAGCAGGTCTCCCAGGGCGGTGAAGGCAAGCGGAGTCTCGGTCGGCGCCGCCTCGCAGGCCAGCACGCGGAAGCCGCGCTCACCCGCCAGGGCGATTCCCTCGCGCCATAGCATCGTCTTGCCGATGCCGGCCTCGCCGTCCAGGATAAGACCGGCCATACCGCTTTCCGCACGGTCCAGTAAACGCCGAAGTACTGCTTGCTCGTGATCCCGGCCGAGCAGCTCCGCCGTCTCCATAACTCCGAGCTTATCTCAGCGGTTTGCAGAAATCGATGCACCGTTGTCAAGCGCGCTACGGCTCGAACCGCAACGGACAGTCAGCGGCCACTGCGCAGATACACTTGCGTGCTCTTAATAAACGCCGTCTCGCCTTTCGAAAATGAGTCCCTCGAAGCACATATCCCGGCCCACCAGCCATCCGCGCAGCCGGCACCGTAAACGCAAGTCGCGGCGCCCGTTGTTGTTTATCGCACCTGCGATCGTCGCGCTCTCGGTGCTCGTTGTCGTCGGCTACTCCTTCTCCGGATCGTCCAATCGCATCGCGACCGGCGTCGAGATTGCTGGTGTGGACGTGGGCGGCTTGACGGCGACCGAGGCGCAACAGAAGCTGGAGAAGGCTTCGAGCAAGCTTGCTTGGGTACCGGTCGAGCTCATTGCCAAGGGCAAGCACTTCGAGGTTGCGCCGGCCCAGCTTGGAATCACCATCGACTGGAACGCGGCCATCGCCCGAGCGCGTCGCGACGGCGATGGGGTCGGGCCGCTGCGCGGTTTCAAGCGCCTCGAGATGCGTCTCGTCGGCAGTCAGATCAAGCCGACCGCCAAGCTCTCTTCGCGGGCCTTGAAGATGCTTCTCTCGACCATCGCCAAGAGCGTGGACAAGCCCGCGCTCGAGCCGGCACTAGTTCTCGACGGCTCCCGTCCGAAGGTCGTCCCCGGGCGTAAGGGCAGGGCGCTGGACAAGAAGACGGCGGCCGAGATCGTCATCAGGGCGCTCGGGTCGTTCTCTCGTGCCACGGTCGTCTTGCCTGTGCACGTTGTCGCCCCGAGCGTTCGCCGCAGCGATCTCGTGCGCGTCGCCGGCGAGGTTCGCACTGTGGCCTCGGCGCCCGTGCAGCTCACCCTGAGAGGCGTGCACTGGAGAATCCTTCCGGCGCAGATACAGAAGATGCTCGTGTTCCCGCACGATGGCGAGCGGAATCTGAGCATCGGCGGAAGTGCGACCGACGCGTTTCTCGGCACCCTCGCCAAGCAACTCGACAGTCCAGCCAAGAATGCAACCTTCGCGATCTCCGGGCGAAGCATCCACGTCGTCCCGGCGCGCGTCGGCCGCGTGCTCGATCGTAAGCGGACGGCAGCCGCGATCATGGATGCCGCGCTCCAAAGCACCAATCGGGTCGCCACGCTGGTGTTGAAGACCGCTCAGCCCAGTCGGACGACTGAGCAGGCCAAGGCGTTGGGTATCACCGGGCTCGTCGGTTCCTACGAGACATCTTTCAGCGGAACGGCGAACCGTATTCACAACGTCCAGCTCGTGGCCAAGCTGATCGACAACAAGTTCATCGCTCCGGGCGCGATCTTCTCGTTCAACAAGACCACCGGCCAGCGCAGCGCGGCAAAGGGCTTCTTGACCGCGCCGCAGATCGTCAACGGCCAACTGGTCGATGCGCTGGGCGGGGGGATTTGTCAGGTCTCGACGACCGTTTTCAACGCCGCCTACGAAGCGGGCCTAAACATAACGGAGAGAACGAATCACGCTCTCTACATCAGCCACTACCCGCTCGGGCGAGACGCCACAGTGAACTGGCCCAGCCCCGATATGAAGTTCCAGAACGACACCGATCACTGGCTCCTGATTCGCACCTTCTCGAGCTACAGCACGCTCCTCGTCGCCATCTACGGAACGCCTCAGCATCGAAAGGTCGTGTCCGAGGCGGCGCCGCTGCGTACCACCGGGCCGCCGCCGGTGAAGAAGATTCTCGATCCGACCCTGGCCGTCGGCACGACGGTAGTGGACGACGCGGGGGAGTCTTCCTTCTCGACTCACGTACGTAGGCGCGTCTACAGCGCCGACGGCAAGCTGTTACACGACAACACCTGGTACTCCACCTACCGGTCCTCGCCGAAGGTTGTGCGCGTCGGGACCAAGTCCCCCAAGAAGAACACGGGGACAGGCACGACCGGAACGACAAAGACCGGAACGACAAAGACCGGAACGACAAAGACCGGAACGACAAAGACCAACACGACAAAGACCAACACGACCACGACCAACACCACCACGACCGGCACGACCACGACCGGTAACAACTAGCAAGGCGACCTCGCGAGGGCTAGAAGGCGCCTCCGGCCTGCTTGCCGGGCAGGTACGTCGAGGGGCAGATGAAGCGCAGGGCGTGCGCAAACTTTTGTGCTCGCTCGAGCTCGGCCTCGCTCGCGGCATGCTCTGCGGCGAGTTGCTTGTCGAACATCTCCGAGAAGGCCTGGCGGGCTGCCTCGTGGCGCGCCTCCGCATTTGGGTATTCGCTTCGGATCACGTTCAGCTCGCCCGTGTCCAACCAGATACCGCCACATTCCGGGCACTCGTCGAGGGCGATCTTGCGGGCGACACTCTCGAAGTGACGCAGCATCTCGATCTCGGGCCCGCATTTGGGACAGGTCCGTCGCCGACTGAGATCGACCGAGAGCGTCGGATCGCTGGGTATCTCGAGCAGGGCTGCGCCGGCCGACTCACTCTGCTCGTCCACCTTGGCGAGCTCGAAGTGGTCGAACCAGATTCCGGCGCAGCCTCCGGCGCAGGCATCGACCGTGATCGGGCCGGCCGTCATCGTCGTCAGCTCACGACCGCAAGCGGGACAGTTCATCGTTTCAGTCCTTTCTGGTTCGGCAGGGCTCCCTCACTCGGGGAGTGGTTCGACTCGGCCTTTCTGATCGCCTCTCTCAGCCAGGTCGGCATGCGCGTCGGCCGGAAGGTGCTCGAATCGACGAGTGCGTGCAGGCTCGAGCCCTCGGCCAGTCGCTCGCCGTCCCGCTCGACGAGGTACTGGCAGCGGAAGCGGGCGCCTCGAATATCGAAAATGCGAGCGTAGACACGCAGCTTGTCGTCGAATCGAGCCGGGGAGAAGTAGCGAACGTTGATCTCCACCACCGGCGACTCGATTCCCTGATCGCGTAGCGCCTGGTAGCCGCCGGCATGCTCCGCGAGATAGGCGACGCGGGCGGCCTCAAACCAGACGAGGTAGGCGGAGTGATGGGCAATACCCGCCGCGTCGGTCTCAGCGAAGCGGACGATCACCTCGGTGGAGAAATGGAAGGGCAAGACCCAGGAACTCTAAGGCCTAGCCCGTTAACGATGCTCGATCGAAGGGGTCGAGTGGTGAGAGCTGCGCGAGTCGCGAGGCATCGATCCGGAGCAGGCCCGGCTTGACCGCTGATCTCAAACTTGCTATATAGCGGATATGGGAACGGACGAATCCGGCCTCGAGAAGCAGATCGAAGCTCTCGAGCGCTCCCTCAGAACGCTAGAGCGTCGCGTCAACAGGCTCGAGAAAGAGGAGGCGCTGCCGGAGCCGAAGCCCGTGCCGAGCGCCGAGCCTGTCTCGCCGCCCGGGCCTCTCGAGCCGGAGCCGACGCCCCCGATCACGGTCGAGCCTGCCGAGCCGATCGCACCTGCGCCTCCGCGAACGTACGAGCTCGATCTCGAGCAACTTCTCGGTGGCAGGCTCCTTGCCTGGGCCGGAGGCGTTGCGATTGTGCTCGGAGCGGTCTTCTTCGTGACGATGGCAATCCACCGCGGTTGGATCGGCGAGGGAATGCGCGTTCTGCTCGCCTTCCTCTGTTCGACGGCTTTGCTGGGTGCCGGCGTCTGGCTGCACGAGCGACAGGGGCGAACGCAGACCGCGAAGATCATGGTCGCGGCCGCTATCGCCGCCCTCTACGCGAGCCTGACTGCGGCGACGGCGCTCTACGATCTCGTGACGCCGGTCGAAGGCTTTCTCATCGCCGGCCTCGTCGGGGCCGTGGCGAGCGCGATAGCGGTTCACTGGAAGTCAGTTCAGATCGCCGGAATCGGCATTGTGGGCGCGCTCTTGGCACCAGTTCTGGTCGATGCTGGCACGTCGATCGCGGCGCTCGTGTTCATGGCGTTGGCGCTGATGAGCGCGATCGCGGTCGTGATCTGGGAGCGTTGGCCTTGGCTCGCGACGCTCGTCTATTTCGTCAGCCTTCCGCAGCTTCTGCTCTGGGTCCACGACAGCTACGACCACCACCTCCATCGCACCCTCGCCGTCTTGCTCGGGTTCTGGCTGCTCTACATGCTGGCGGCGATCGGCTACGACCTGCGCGTTGCCAGCGAGCGCCTGCGCGTACCGAGTGCGATGCTCGCCTTCTCGAACGTCGTAGTGACCTCCGGCGTCGGTTACGGGATCCTCAAATCCCAAGTCTCCGGCAACGCCGCAACGACCTGGGTGCTCGTAATGGCCGCATTGCACGTCGTGCTCGGGTTTGCCATCGCCTGGCGCAGATCATCGGCGAAAGAGATCGCGCTGCTGGCGGCGGCGATCGGGATCGGGCTTTCGGCCATCGGCCTGGCGCTCGCGCTCGACGGGCCCGCGCTCGTCAGTTGCTGGGCTGTCGAGGCTGCGCTGCTCGCCTGGCTGGCCAGGCGAACCGGCAGCGCGCGAGCAGCCGCCGCGGCGATCGGTTTCTTGGTCCTTGCCGGTGTACGCGCGCTCGATTACGAGCGAATCCGGATCGATCACCATGTCACCGGGACGAAGGTCGACACGACGGCCCTCGTTGCGCTCCTGGTTGTCGCCGTCGCGGCCGTAGTCGTGGCTCGACTGTTCCCTCGGCGATTGTCCGAGGCTGCGTTGTCGCGCTTCGACGCCGTCTCTTCCGTTCCGCTCGAACGGCTGCGAGAGGCCGCCACCCCGATTCTCGACGCCGCCGCTATCGCCTTCGTCGCGGTCGCGCTCGACATGTTATTCAGCGGCTGGAAACTTCCGGTCGCCTGGGTCGTGCTCGCATCTGCGCTCGCGCTGATCTCGAGGAAGCTCGAATCACCGACGTACTCGCCCGCGTCAGCGCTTCTTCTCATCCCGGCGAGCCTCCATATCCTCTTCTTCGATGTTCCGCCGCGAGTCGCTCTCAATCGCGGGCTCGATCACGTCGGGCTTCAGTTCGTCGCCCTGCTCTTCGTCGTGGCGGGCTGGATCGTGGTCGCGCGCTCACTGCGTGTTCCCGGTCTCGATGAGAAGGAGGAGAACGCTGTTCGGGCCCAGGTCACCGTTGCTGCGGCGATTGCCGCCCTCTATCTGGGCTCGGCGCTGATTGTGACGATCGCTCCCTCCGGCGAGACAGGAGGGACGCAGATCGGTCAGATGCTGCTGAGCATCTTCTGGGCACTATGCGGGTTCGGGGCGCTGGCGTACGGGCTCCTGCGTCGTAACGGCTGGGCTCGCGCCGGCGGTTTATGCTTGCTCGTGCTTGCCGCAGCGAAGGTCTTTCTCTACGACCTCGCTTCGCTCGATCAGATGGCGCGCGTCCTCTCGCTGCTCGGCCTGGGTCTCTTGCTGCTGGCGGCGACCTTCCTCTATCAGCGACTGGCCGGCAGCGGCGACAGGCAGGCAAAAGAGCGCAAATGAAGAGCGCGATCGCAGCCGCGATGTCACTCGTCCTGGTCGCTCTGGTCGCTCTGGTCGCTCTGGTCGCGGCCACGGCGGCCGGCGCTTCGCAGACAATCGATCCGCAGCGCTTCCGCTACGAGCGCACCCTTACGGGAGCTACCGGTCGTCCGCTGCTGGTAAATCTCGACGAGCCCCTGCTGGGGCACGCTCGAACCGATCTGAGCGATATACGCATTCTCGACGCCAAGGGCGCTCAGGTTCCCTGGCGCACCGTGCCCGAGGTCGCCGCGCCTCGGCCGCTGTCGATACCGCTGATCGATGTCGGGCGCGAGAGCGGTGTGCTGGTCGCTCTGCTCGATCTTGGGACGAGCCGCCGGATCGTCAATCGAATCGACTTGCAGATACCGGGCTCGAACTTTGTCAGCAGGGTGGAGGTGCTAGGGAGCGATGACCGGGTCACCTTCCGCTCGCTGGGTAAGACGCTCGTCTACGACGTGAGGGGCGCGACGCACTCTCGCTCGACCGCGATCAGCTTCCGGTCAAGCGATCTGCGCTATCTCGAGTTGCGAGCGAGCGGGCTGCCCGGATTCACCGCCGCGACGGTCAGTAGGCAAGGTGTGAAAAGACAGTACCGCGCCTGGAAGCCCATCTCGACAACTCGTAAGGAGCGCAAGGCGACGACCGTCGTGACGCTCGACCTCGGCTATCGCCTGCCTGTGGCGTTGCTGAACGTGCGGGCTGCGACATCGGTTTACGAGCGGCCGCTCGAGGTCTTGGGCTCGAGCAACGGCTCCTCCTGGCTTCCCCTTGCCGAAGGACGTCTGTTCCGGTTCGAAGGCTCCGCCCAGGGTCCGATCGCGATCGACGCCCAAGTCCGCTTCCTGCGCCTTCGCATCGAGAACGGCGACGACAAGCCACTGGGAGCCGTTACCGCGCGCGTACTCGGTCATCCACGGACGCTGTACGTGAAAGGCGGCGCGCCGGGCCCCTACCGGATGCTCTACGGAGCGCGCTCCCGCTCTCTCGCGGCGCCCGACTACGACCTGGCCCGAATGCCTCGCTTGGCTCTGGGCCTCGACCAGGCGGTGCAGGGTCATCTGAGTAACGAGCGAGCGTTGCAAGGGCCTGCAGCGCCGGCGAAGTCGTTGCTCGATCGCTATCCCTGGCTGATCGAAGCGGCGCTCGCACTCGTTGCGATCGCCTTCGGGGCCGCAGGCTTGATCATCTTCCGCAGCAAGGCCTAGAGAGAGTGCGTCACGCAGCCGCACGACGGAGCGGTCGCTCCGAGATGATCTCTTGGCATTCGCCGCAGAGCGTGCGCTCGACCTCGTAGGGCACTCCGCCCTGTTGGCCGAGAACGCGAACCGTGACCTGCTGGTGAGTGTGCCCTTTTTTGTCGTCCACAGCTTTCATGACTTGGTCCAGATTACTTTTGGTATCGGCGGGACAGGCTGTGCAGTTGAGCCTGCGATCCTCACTCCTTTAGACGGTTCGCTGTGGTGAGGGTTTGCACTGCGAAACGGGGATCGAATTACCGGCTGGACCATCGATCATGTGAGTAGCGATCAAAATGAAGACTGCGGTTACATCCCCCAAACTTTCAACTGCTCTCATCGAGGACCAGGAGCGGCTCGAAACGTCGCGCGCGGAGAGCGACGAACTCGCCGCTACCAAGGCTGAGCTGGAGCAGGTACGGGCGCAGCTCTACGGTGTGCTCGAAGGGGCGCGGGCGGCCTTCTCGGCCGAGGACGGCGTCGCGCGTGCGCTCGCCGAGGCCGAGCAGATCGACGAGGCCGCCGATTCCGTGCTCGACATCCTCTGCGAGTCGTTCGAGTTCGACACGGCGACTCTCTGGCTGCTCGACCCCGAGGACGGCAAGCTTTGCGCCGTCGCCCATCGCGCGTCCCCGACCAGCAGGGCACGCTTTTTGGAAGCGAGGATTCGCTCTACTCAGCTGGCGCTGGACGAGGGAATCGCAGGTCGCGTGTTTGTGGAGAGGAAAGTCTTCTTGAGCGACGATGCACCGTCGGCCTCGGACAAAGAGATCGGCATGCTGCTTGCCGACGACGAGCTGCGCACCGGTTGCGCCTTTCTCGTCGCGGGCCCGCGCGCACCTCTCGGCGTGATCGAGATGGAGAGGCGGGAGCCGCTCGCCCCCGATCAGGTGATCGAGTCGGCAGCCCGCTTGATCGGCGATCGCATCGGCGCCTTCATAGAATTCAGCCAGCTTCGCTGGCGCTACTTCTCGCTCGTCTCCGAGATCAATCGCAGCGCCCGCAAGGACTCCGAGCCGGCGGCGAACGTAATCCCGCTCAGGCACGTCGCCTAGTAGCGCCTCGTACCTAGAATCTCAGTCTTGCGCAGGCTGCTGTTCCTCTGTCTGGGAATCGCGCTCGTCGCGACGGCGACCGGCGTTGCCGTGCTCGTCCGTAACGACGGTGCCTCCGATCGGTCGGCGGGCGAGGGAGCGAAGCGCTCGCCGGTCGTGACTCGTCATTGCCGGGCGGCCGAGATCGCTCTCGGCTCGCGGAGAGTCTCCTTTGTAGCCTTCCTGCGCACTCGCGCGGAGATCTACCGGCGCCCGGACGGCGCCCGGCTGGCCACCCTCCCGCGATTGAGCAAGAGCTTCGTCGCGACGAGTCGGCGCGGCGTGCCCACAGTTGTCGCTGCGTTGGCCGAGGTGAGAGCGAGCGATTGCGGAGTGTCCTGGTACCGCGTCCGGCTCTCCGGCAAGCCGGGAGTCTCGGGCGCCACGGAGGGCTACGTTCCCGCAGACTCCGTTGCGCTGGCGGAGGTGCACACGCGCGTCGTCGTCGACCTTTCCCGCCGTCGCCTGACGCTGTACGAGGACGGCTCTCCCCTGTTTGAAGCTTCGGTAGCGGTCGGCGCTCCTGCGACTCCCACTCCGCGCGGGCGCTTCGTCGTGCGCGAGCGCATCCGGATAACCAATTCGAGCAGCGCCTTCGGGGCCGCCGCGATCGGGCTGTCGGCCTTTTCCGAGAAGTTGATCGACTGGCCCCAGGGCGGGCCGATCGCCATCCACGGCACAAGCGATCCCGACTCGATCGGCAAGGCCGTGTCGCACGGCTGCGTTCGCCTCGGCGCCCGCGACCTGGAAAGGCTGTTCAAAAGGGTGCAGATCGGCACCCCGGTCGAGATCGTCGAATAGGAGCCGGTGGCTAGGCCCCCTTTCGCAACCCTCGCCGGCTAGCTAGGCTGCGTTCAGCGCGCATTATCGAATCTAGGAGGAGATGCCAAGTGCCTCAGAGCACGCCGGATATCGTCACCAAGCTCGCCGACAAGGGCGAGGAAGCGTTGCAGAAGATCGCCGGCTCGCAGGCCGCCCAGAAGCTGCTCGACGCTCTGACCAATCTCAAAGACCGTCTCGACGAGTTGCAGAGGCGAGTCAGCGGCGTGGAGGATCTCGAGAAGCGCGTCGCCGATCTCGAAAAGCAGGTCAAGGCACACACCAAGGTGCACGAGCCGGCCGCGAAGAAGCCGGCCGCGCGTAAGGCTCCCGCGAAGAAGCCCGCGAAGTAGTCGGACGCTCGAGCAGCTGCGGCGCTCAGTCGCGCACGCGCTCAGTCGCGCGCCGGCACGCGCAGGTTCAGTACGCCCGGAATCAGCTCGAACTCGACCGGGGTCGTTCCCGGCTGCTCGCCGTCGAGCTGGATCGGTAGCGGCTCTTCGGCCTCGATCGAGACGTGCCGGCCGCGTAGAACGTCCACCTTCGGATGCGAGAGATGGGTTCCGCGGTAGGTCTTGTGCAGGTTGCGGATGAGGTCGGCCTTGCTCAGGTCACCGAGGATCAGCACGTCGAACAGCCCGTCGTCAGGAATGGCGTCGGGGCAGAGCTTCATACCGCCGGCCTGGTAGCGCCCGATCGCCGCGATCACCTCGTGCATCTTGCCCTCGCGCTCCTGGTCATCGACGCGCAGGCGTACGACGCAGTTACGCCAGCGCGGGAAGACCGAAACTACGGCCAGGGCGTAGCTGCCGCGCGGACCGAGGCCCTTCGTCCCGTCGTCCACGCGGCGGGCGATCGCGCCACTGATGCCGACGCCGGCAGCGTTGGCGAAGTACTGCTCAGTCCGCTTTCCGTCCCAGGCGTGGAAGGTCGCCTTGCCGATGTCCAGCGCGCGCAGGTCTCCTTCCAGCGCCACCTGCGCCGCCTCCGCGACCGCGTGCGGAATGGCGTGCTCGCGTACGAAGTCCGAGCCCGTGCCCTGTGGGATCAGGGCCAGCTCGACCTTGCTCAGCTGCTTACCGAGGCCGTTGACGATCTCGTTCAGCGAGCCGTCTCCGCCCACCAGCACAAGCTTGTGGGCGCCGGAGCGGACGGCGTCACGGGCCAGCTCGCCCAGGTGGCCGGGATCCTCGGAGATCAGCGCGTCTCCGACGAGCCCTGCTTCGGCGGCCCGGTGGGCGATCTCGGGCCAGCGCTTGGCGGTCGAGCCACCGGCCGAGGCGGGGTTGACGAGGAAGACGGTCTCGCTCATTGCGCTACCTAGCGTAATACTCGGGCGGCTTTGGCAGGATAGGGGAGTGGCGAAGCCTCGTACGCCGCCGCTGAACCAGGTTCTTGCCTTCTGCGCCAAGAATCCGGTCGAGCGCGTCTTCCTCGAGGATCTGGCCCGTCGTGGGCTCGGGCGCTTCCTGGCTGTCTCGGAGAACGGCTCGCTCGGAGCTCTCTGTCACTTCGGGATGAACATCGGGCCGGCCGGCGTCGGCTGCGGCGTTTTCGCGCGGCGCGCACTGACGAGCAACGCTCGCATGATCGTCGGCGCCGAGAGCGCAGTGAACGAGCTTTGGGACGAGATATCGAGGCGTTTTCCGCCCCCGAGCCGGGACAATCCGGGCGAGCCCGTCTACGAGTTACGCGAGCGCCCCGAGCCGAAGGACAGCGGGTTGCGCCCGGCAACGGTCTCCGACCTCGATCTGCTCGTTTCCCCCTGCGCGGCCGCACACGAAGAGGAGTTGGGCGTGAACCCGCTCAAGCACGACCCGGTTGGGTTTCGCCAGCGCACGCGGATCCAGATCGTCTCCGGACGATCGTGGCTCTGGAGCGAAAACGGTCGCATCCTCTTTAAAGCCGAGGCTTCGGCCTGGACGCCCTCGGCGATACAGCTGCAGCAGGTCTGGACCGATCCGGAGCTGCGCGGGAACGGTTACGCGCGGCGGGCGCTCAGTGATCTATGCCGCCTGCTGCTCGAAAGCACGCCCTGTGTTTGCCTCTTCGTACGGGCCGAGAACGAGCGGGCGATCGGGCTTTACGAATCGATCGGGATGCAGCAGGTCGGACTCTTTCGCAGCATCGTTCTATAACGGACGGAAACCCGTTGACTCGAGTCTCCGGCGGTCGAGAGCGGCGAGCCGGCGGGTGAGACTCGATAGAGGAAGAAGCGCGGCGGTTGCGAACTCTTCCGCGCCATGCGGCGACTGGTTCTGTTGACCCTGCTCGTAGCCGCGACGGTGCTCGTGGCGCCGAATCCCGCTCTCGCGATGGGCAGTCCGAAGATCGCGGCGCTTCAGGCCGCGCTCTGGCAGAGCGGGCTCTATCACGGCGATCTGAGCGGGGTCATGAACCGGGCGACCGTACGAGCGGTGAAACGCCTGCAGCGCTCGGCCGGGCTGGCCGCGGACGGCGTCGTCGGGCCCAAGACGCGGCCTCTCCTGGGCAAGCTCGGCGCCCCGGCACTCGGGAGCCGCATCCTGCGCCGCGGGCGCGTGGGCGGCGACGTCGTCGAGCTCCAGTTCCTCCTCGCCGAGCACGGGTTCCCTTCGGCGCGGCTCGACGGAGTCATGGGCGAGCACGTGGTTGTCGCCTTGCGCCGCTTTCAGCTCTACGCCGGTCTGAAGGTCGATGGGCGCAGCGGTCGAAGCACGCTCGCCGCCCTGGCACAACCTCCTCCGCAGGCGCCTGCCGGTGTGCTCAGCCGGCCGCTGCAAGGCCCGATCTCCAGCACCTTCGGGCCCCGTCTCGACCGCTTTCATGCCGGTATCGACTTTGCCGTCGCCAGCGGAACCCCGGTGCGAGCCGCAGCGGCCGGCAGAGTGGTCTTCGCCGACCCGGGCGGGAACTTCGGGCTGCTGGTCGTGATCGCTCACAGCGGCGAGTTGCGTAGCTTCTACGCTCATCTCTCGCGCGTCGAGGTGCGCTGCGGCCAGAGCGTGGCACGCGGAGCTCAAATCGGGCTATCGGGGGAAAGCGGCGAGGCGAGCGGCCCGAATCTGCACTTCGAGCTCCGCCTGAGGGGCGCCGCGGTCGACCCGCTTCCCGCGCTGCGCTAGCGTGACCAGAATGCAAACGATCCTCGTTACCCGCCATGCCGAGAGTGAGTGCTCGGCCCGGGGCGTCGTCAACGGCGAGCCGAACAGCCGCTGCCCGCTGACCGAGCGCGGGGAGGAGCAGGCCCGCGCGCTCGGGCGCTCGTTGGTCGGACGCCGGATAGATCTCTACGTGACCAGCGAGTTTCCGCGCGCGCGGCGGACGGCCGAGATCGCTCTGGCCGGGCACGAGCCCGAGCCGCCCTGGCTCGAGCTGGCGGAACTGAACGACATTCGCGTCGGCGCCTTCGAGCAAGGCCCGCTTGAGAATTACGTTTCCTGGGCGCACACGCACGAGTCCGACGAGAGCCCGGCGGGGGGAGGCGAGAGTCGCCGCGAAGCGGCGGTACGTTACGCTCGCGGATTCCGGATCGTGCTGGCTCGCACGGAGCCCGTCATCCTCGTCGTCACGCACGGGCTGGCCGTCAGTTTTCTACGCGAGGCGGCCGCCGGCCAGGGCTTCCACGCTCGTCATGTTCCGGTTCCCTACGCTCGCCCCTTCGAGTTCAGTGCCGTGGAACTGGCGCAGGCGCTCAATCGCCTCGAGGCCTGGGAGAGCGACCCGCGCTGGAGCGAGTGAGCGCTCGGCCGGCGTCCGTGAGGCCTTTCCTACGAGGCGGGCTTCCGACCTTCGCACCTCGATCATCATCTGGTAAGCGCTTCTCTAGCGGGGCGGGTCGCTTATTTCGCTCACTTGGCTTTCCTGCAGCGCCTTGATAGCGGCAGCGAGCTTTGCGTCGGCGTCGAAACCGCCCGGCCACGGCTCGCTGAGCACCTCGCGAACTGGGTCGGCGAGCGGCACGAGCAGCCCCGCCTTTTCGAACAGCATGGCGTCCTCGATTCGGGGGTCGCGCGGCTCGAGCCTGCGCACAAAACTGGCAAGATCCTTCGCTTCTTTGGTGGCCGGGCTCACTGCGGCTCTCGAAGAGCCGAACTCGATCGGCTTGCCGCCGTTGAGTCTTTCAGCCTCTGCGTCGAATGCTCTGGCGAGTGTGTTTCTTGCGACTTTGAGCTTTGCGTCCTCGCCGGCCTCGTGCTTCTGCGCGCGTCGTTTCTCGAATCGATCCAACAAACCCATGCCTCGCTACCTCCTGTTCGGGACTGAACCCTCGAGGCAAGTATTGCGCACCCGAGCGCCGGGAACCTCAGATTCGCCGAAAACGGCGCTACCGCCCGGCTGCGCCCAGCGGCAAGCTGGAGGCTAGGCAGCGAATCGGCGCGTTTCCGTACGGGTCGTTCCGCCATGGTGTTACGCCACCGTGGGTGGGTGGGGGTGGCGGGTGGGCAAAGGCGTCCCAACCCCGAGCGGTAGTCGGACAGTGCGATCTGTCCCGTCGCAAGCGCCTTGCCCGCTGGCGGCGAACACGAGACCGCGCCGGCTGCGACAATTGGCTCATGGAGAAGAGCGCACAACTCCGCGAGCGAATCGAGCAGCTGATCCGCGCCGAGAACCTGATCGAGCCCGGCGGCGAGATTCTCTGCCTGGTCTCGGGCGGCGCCGACTCAACCTGTCTCTGGCATGCGCTCGGGGCGCTCGGCTACCGGGTCAGCGCCCTGCACGTGAACCACCACCAGCGCGGCGAGGAGTCGGAGGAGGACGCCCGCTTCTGCCGCGTGGTCTTGGGCGCCGAGGTGGTCGAGGCCGGCGAGCCTGGGATGAGCGAATCCGAATTGCGCGACCTTCGCTACTCGTTCGCCCAGAGCAGCCTGCGCGCGACCGGGCACACCGCCTCCGATCAGGTCGAGACGATCCTCTACCGGATCGCCGCGAGCGGAAGCGTGCGCGGAATCAAGATCAAGCGGGAGGATGGCGTGGTGCGCCCACTGCTCGATCTCTGGCGAGACGAGACCCGAGCCTACTGTCTGGCCGAGCACCTCGACTATCGCGAGGACTCGAGTAACCCAGATACGGTGAGGGGGGTGATTCGAGGCGAGATCTTGCCCGCGCTTCGCCGCCTCCACCCGTCCGCCGAGGAGAACATTCTCGCTCTCGCGCGTGAGCGTCCGCGCCTGCCGCGCGGGCTCGAGGGCGCTCTACTCGAGCTCCTCGGCTCGCAACGAGGCTCCAAGTCGGTCGATCTGAGCCCGGCGCTCAAGGCGGTGCGGGAATATGACCGCCTCTTCATCGAGCAGACGCCCTTGCCGCTCGAGGGCAGAGTCCGCTTCGGCCCCTGGATTCTCGAATCCGAGCTGGAGGGATTACAGGTACGCTGCTTCAAGTCCGGCGATCGGCTCGCCGGACGCAAGAAGAAGATCCAGGACGTGTTCGTAGACGCCAAGATTCCGCGTTCGCAGAGGAGCTCCTGGCCACTCGTGGCCGAGGGAGAAGAGATCGTCGCCGTGCCCGGGATCGTGGCGGCGCCGGGCTATGAGAACGCGGTGCGAGCGATAAGAGAAGACGACCAGTGAGACCGCTGGGGCAAGGAGACGAACGGCTGTGAGCGATGCGCAACTCGACCCCGGCGTGGGCGAAGTTCTCGTATCGGAGGAGAAGCTGCACGAACGTGTCGTCGAGTTGGGCCGCGAGATCGCTTCCGACTACGAGGGGCGCGACCTCCTACTGATCGGGGTGCTCAAGGGCGCCGTCTTCTTCATGGCCGACCTGATGCGCGAGTTGCCGCTTCCCTGCGAGGTCGATTTCATGGCCATCTCCAGCTACGGCTCGGCCACCGACTCCTCGGGCGTGGTGCGCATCCTCAAGGATCTGGACATCAATATCGAGGAGCGCCACGTCCTGATCGTCGAGGACATCATCGACTCCGGGCTCACCCTCTCCTACCTGATGAGAAACTTCCGCTCGCGTGCGCCGGCCTCGCTGGAGGTCTGCGCCTTGCTCGTGAAGGAGTCGGCGCAGAAGGTGCGCAAGTCGGTGCGCTACGTCGGCTTCGAGATCCCCGATCGCTTCGTCATTGGTTACGGGCTCGATTTCGCGGAGCGCTTTCGCAACCTTCCCTACGTGGCGGTGCTGGACGATTCGCTGCTTCCCGAAGGAATGTAGAGCATCCGTCCCGGGGCTTCTTTTCCAGCTCGAATCGCTGCCCTTGTGACCGCCCGGGAAAGGCGGGAAAGAGAAGGACTACTGCTACGCTCCGGGTAGAGGTTTATCTATGGGCCGGTTCTTTCGCAGCGCGTTCTTTCCCTTGGTCCTGATAGTCGGGGCTGTATTCCTCCTGTCCCAATTTATGCCGAGCTCGAGCGGCAAGAAGACGAAGCCTTTCACCTACTCAACGCTGATCGCTAAGACCAAAGCGAACAAGGTGCAAGAGGTCAGCTTCAGCCCCAACTCACAGCAGATTAAGTACACGCTCAAAGTCCCCGCCGGAGCGTCCGCCAAGCCCGTAAGCGGCAAGGTCAACTACCCGAGCGCCGAGTCCGAGGCCAACTTCGAGAAGATCCTCCAGCGCCACCACGTGCTCTACGGCTCGAAGGGCACTGGCTCCTCGCCCTGGGTCTCGATTCTCGTCAGCCTGCTTCCCTTCGCATTCTTCATCGCGATCTGGATCTTCCTGATGAACCAGATGCAGGGCGGCGGCTCGAAGGTGATGAGCTTCGGCAAGAGCCGGGCCAAGCGGATGACGCCCGACGCGCCCAAGATCACCTTCCGCGACGTCGCCGGGGTGGATGAGGCGGTCGAAGAGCTGCAAGAGATCAAGGAGTTCCTCGAGAATCCGAAGAAGTTCCAGGCGCTGGGCGCGCGCATCCCCAAGGGCGTGCTGCTCTACGGACCGCCTGGAACCGGTAAGACGCTGCTGGCACGCGCCGTCGCCGGTGAGGCCGGCGTGCCCTTCTTCTCGATCTCCGGCTCCGACTTCGTCGAGATGTTCGTGGGTGTCGGCGCCAGCCGCGTGCGCGACCTGTTCGAGCAGGCCAAGCAGGCGTCGCCCTGCATCGTCTTCATGGACGAGATCGACGCCGTCGGGCGGCACCGTGGCGCCGGACTGGGCGGCGGTCACGACGAGCGCGAGCAGACGCTGAACCAGCTGCTGGTCGAGATGGACGGCTTCGAGCTGAAGGACAACATCATTCTGATCGCGGCCACCAACCGGCCCGACATTCTCGATCCGGCCTTGCTCCGTCCCGGCCGCTTCGATCGCCAGATCGTCGTCGACCGGCCCGACCGAATCGGTCGCCGCAAGATCCTCGAGGTGCACTCCAAGGGCAAGCCGCTGGCGGCGGAGATCGACCTCGACACGCTCGCCGCCGGAACGCCCGGCTTCACCGGCGCCGACCTCGCCAACCTGGTCAACGAAGCGGCGCTGCTCTCAGCGCGGCGCGGCCGTAAGCAGATCGGGCAGGAGGAGCTCGAGGAAGGGATCATGCGCGTGATCGCCGGCCCCGAGAAGCGAACACGGCTGCTTTCCGAGGACGAGCGCAAGATCACCGCCTATCACGAGATGGGGCACGCGATCGTCGGCTTCTTCCTCAAGCACACCGACGAGATCCACAAGATCTCGATCATCAGTCGCGGGCAGGCGCTCGGCTACACGATCTCGCTGCCGCGCGAGGATCGCTACCTGACCACGCGCGCCGCGCTGATGGATCAGCTGGCGATGTCGCTCGGCGGCCGCGCCGCCGAGGAGCTCACCTTCGAGGAGGTCACTACCGGCGACGCCAACGATCTCGAGAAGGTCACCGCGACCGCCAAGCAGATGGTGATGCGCTACGGCATGAGCGAGAAGCTCGGCCCGCGCGTGCTCGGTCACTCGGCCGAGATGCCGTTCCTCGGGCGCGAACTGGGCCACGAGCCGGACTATTCGAACGAGATCGCGCGCGAGATCGACGACGAGATCAGGAACATCATCGAAGAGGCGCATCAGACCGCTCTCTCGGTGCTGCGCGAGCACAAAGACGATCTCCAGCGCCTGGCCGATCTGCTGGTGGAGCGGGAGACGATCGATAAGGAGCAGTTCGAACGCCTGCTGGCGGGTGAGTCCGCGCAGGCCGTCTTCGCCGATTCCACGCCTCCGGCTCAGCCGGGCGGCGCGGGCAAGAAGGCACGTAAGCCGCGCCCCAAGACGAAGCCCTATCCGGTGCCCGGCGCGCTCTCGAAGCCGCCTCCGCCGGAAGCCGCCAAGGGCTGACAAGCCGGCCGCGTCGCGTACGCTGTTGGCGTGCCCGGGCTTCCGATCGAGCAGAGGTTCCCGCGTCCCTCGGTGATGGGGATCGTCAACGTCACCCCCGACAGCTTCTCGGACGGCGGCGTCAACTTGGAGCCCGAGGCGGCGGTCGCCTCGGCCCGGCGCATGCTCGCCGAGGGGGCGGCGATCGTCGATCTCGGCGCGGAATCGACTCGGCCGGGAGCAGACGCCGTGAAGGTTGACGAGGAGCTGCGCCGCGTAGTGCCGGTGCTCGAAGCGCTGTCCGGCGCGCCGCTCTCGATCGATACGAGCAAAGCGGTTGTCGCTCGCCGCGCGCTGGATCTCGGCGCCGAGCTGGTCAACGACGTGACGGCGCTACGCGGCGATCCGGAGATGGTCGAAGTGGTGGCCGAAGCGGGCGCCTATCTCTGTCTGATGCACATGCTGGGCGAGCCGCGCACGATGCAGAACGAGCCGAGCTACAAGGACGTTGTCTCGGAGGTGGCGGCTTTTCTCGAAGAGCGGCTCGCTTTCGCCACCTCGCACGGAGTGCGCGAGGATCGAATCTGCCTCGATCCCGGATTCGGCTTCGGCAAGACGGTCGAGCACAATCTGGCGCTCGTGCGGCGGCTGGATGTTCTGCTCGCGCTCGGCCGGCCGCTACTGGTCGGCTTTTCGCGCAAGCGCTCGCTCGGGCGCCTGCTGGGCGATCCTGAAGCGACGAGTGGAACGACGGCGGCGTCGATCGGGGCGGCGCTCGCGGCCTTTGACCGTGGTGCCGACATCTTCCGCGTGCACGATGTGCGCGAGCACGTCGAGGCGCTGACGATCGCGGCCGCGATCGAGCGTGGCTGAACGACGGCAAAACAGAGGTGCTCAGCGCGCGATCGGCGCGGGCGAGGTTAGGATCGCCTCATGACCAAGGCGTACGTGGGGCTGGGAGCCAATCTTGGCGATCGGGAGCAGATGCTGCGTCTGGCGCTCGAGCGCCTCGCCGCCGAGCCGAGCATCGAGCTGGTGGCATCGTCGACGCTGCGCGAGACCGAGCCCGAGGACTTACTCGACCAGCCTCTTTTTCTGAACGGCGCCGCGGTCGTCGAGACCGATCTGTCGCCGAGGCAGCTGCTCGCGCGCCTTCAACTGATCGAGTGCGAGCTCGGTCGGCGCCGCGCCGGCCCACGCTTCGGACCGCGCGTAATCGATCTCGACCTGCTTCTCTACGGCTCCCTGACCGTGAGCGAGCCGGAGATCGAGATACCCCATCCTCGCCTGCATCTGCGCCGCTTCGCGCTCGAGCCGCTGGCCGAGCTCGACCCCGAGCTGGAGGTCCCGGGCAAGGGGCCGGTGAGTGCCTTGCTCGCGGGGCTAGACTGACAGTGCGATGTCACACCTCGACGATTTAGACGAGTACGAGGCCGAGCTCGAGCTCCAGTTGAAACGGGAGTACACGGCCGTCTTCGGTCTCTTCCGCTACTGCATCCTCACTCCGGACGTGACCTACCTCTGCAACCGGCTTGAGGTCGAGCAGGCCAGCCAGCCGAGCTATCCCTACCTGCACCTGCGCATGGAAGACGTCTGGGTCTGGGACAAGAATCGGCCCACTCGCATCATCCCGCGGGCCGAGGTCTTCACCTCGGGCGACGTGACCATCGAGGAGCTGAACAGCGGCGAGGGCTCGCAGCTGACCGCCGCCGCACTGGCCGAACGGATCGGAGAGCAGCTTCAGTCCGACGACGAGCTCTGAGTCGTTAGGCTCTCCGGGATGCTGCTCGCCGTAGACGTCGGAAATACGCAGACCGTTCTCGGGCTCTTCGAGGGCGAGCGGCTCGAGCAGCACTGGCGGATCGCCACCGAAGCACACCGAACCGGCGACGAGCTCGCCTCGCTCTTCTGCAACCTGATCGATTTCGAGTCCGTTTCGGGCCTCTGCCTGTCCTCGACCGTTCCGGCGCTCGTGCACAGCTATCAGGAGCTCGCCGAGCGCTGGCTCAAGCGCGAGCTGATCGTGCTCGGCCCCGGCACGCGCACGGGCATCGCCATTCGCTTCGACGATCCACGCGAGGTCGGTCCCGACCGCATCGCCAACGCGATCGCGGCCCTCGAGCGGCACGGTGCTCCCTGCATCGCGGTCGATTTCGGTACGGCCACGAATTTCGATGCCATCTCGGCGGACGGCGAGTACGTCGGCGGCGTTCTGGCGCCCGGGATCGAGATCTCGATGGAGGCGCTCTTTGCCCGCGCGGCGCGGCTGCGTCAGGTGGATTTCGCCGAGCCGCCGAACGTGATCGGCAAGAGCACCATCGCGGCGCTCCAGTCGGGCCTCGTCTTCGGTTTCGCCGGCCAGGTGGACGGCATCGTCGAGCGGATGCGCGCCGAGCTCGAGGGAACGGTCAAGGTGATCGCCACCGGCGGGCTCGCCGAATTGATCGTGCCGCACTGTCACACGATCGAAACGGTTGACGAATTCCTAACTCTCGAGGGCCTGCGCATCGTCTGGGAGCGCAACCGCCCCGAATAACGCCGAGCGGCGCGCTCGCGGGCGAGATATAAAGAACGGATGCCGACCCGAGATCCGCACCAGCCGCGTCCGTCGACGGAGGCCCCCGGGCGGACGAACTGGCGCAGGCGCTGCGGCGATCTTCTACGACCGCTCTTTCCGGGCGGTCGCGACGATCTGGCCCGCGTACTGCCGCTGCCGATCATGCTGGCGCTCCTGCTCTACTGGGCGTCGGATGAGGGCGGGTTTCGGCCGGCGCTGTGGTATCCGGGCGCCCTGGTCGTCGTCTGGCTGCTCGTAATCTGCTCTGCCAACCCGATGTTCTCGCTCAAGCGGCGTGAATGGAGAACCGCGGCGCTCGCGTTTTTCGCTCTTTTCGCGCTCTTGAGCTTCCTCTCGATCATCTGGGCGACGGTGAAGGGCGACGCCTGGGACGGCGCCAACCAAACGCTTCTCTACTTCACGATCTACGCGCTCTTCTCGCGCTGGTCGAGCAACGTCAGGATCGCGAGCCTGTTTGTCTCGCTCTACGCGATCGGAGTTGCAATCGTCGGTTTTGTGACTATCGAGAGCGCGCTCCACGGTGGGCATCCGGTCTCGGTTCTCCTGGGCTGGCGGCTGGCGGCGCCGATCGGTTACCAAAACGGCGAGGCGGCACTCTTTCTCATTCCTCTCTGGCCGGTCCTGTATCTCGTCTCGCGCAAGGAGGTGCCGCCGCTTGCGCGGGGATTGCTCGCGGCCACCGCTAGCCTGCTCGTTCAGATCGCCGTGCTGGCCCAGAGCCGCGGCTCGATGTACTCGTTCCCGGTTGTCTTCCTCATCTTCGTCTTGCTCACGAGCGGCCGCGGTCGAGCGCTGGTCACCGCGCTCGTCGTCCTCGCGGCCTCGGCAATCAATCTGAGCGCCCTACTCGGCGTTTACCGGGCCGGAGACCGCGGCGACGCGATCGCGCCGGCGATGACGCAGGCGCGGAACGGGATGATCGTCGTCTGCGCCTGCCTTTTTGTCCTGGGGACGCTGGCGGCGCTGCTCGACCGGCGCGTGTCGCTGGCCGAGCGAACTGCGCGCCGACTCGACCGCGGAGCTCTCGCCGCTTTCGCTCTGGCGCTCGTGCTCGTAGGCACTGTCGGCCTGATCTCGACCAACAACCCCACCCACAGCGTCCACAACGCCTGGCACAACTTCACGACGGGAGCCTCCGGTGGCTCGGGCTCGAGCCACTTCACGTCGCTCTACGGCACCAATCGCTACGACTTCTGGCGCGTCGCCGCGAACGAGTTCCGCGCCCATCCGCTGGTCGGGATAGGAGCTAACAACTTCGCGCCCGAGTATCTGCGGGCGCGGCGGAGTAACGAGGAGCCGAGCGATCCTCACTCGATCGAGATGAAAGTCCTGGTGCAGACGGGCGTTATCGGATTCGTGCTCTTCTTCGGCTTCCTCGCCGGCGCTCTGGTCGCCGTGCGCAGGCGCGGTGTCGATTCTTTCAGGCGAGGCCTGGCGGCCTCGCTCGTGGTCGGGTTCGCTTACTGGCTCGTTCACGGCTCGGTCGAATGGTTCTGGGAGATACCGGCTATCACCGCTGCGGCGATCGCCTTCCTCGGGCTTGCTGCGGCTGTAACGGTCGATACAAACCGCGAAGAGGCGGTCGAGCGCCGCCTCGATCGCCGGCTGCTCGCTCCGGCTCTCGTGCTGGTTGCGCTTGTTGTGTCGGTCAGCTACTGCGCGCCCTGGTTTTCGGCACGTTACGTCGACAGCGCCTCACAGAGCTGGCGCGCGTCGCCGTCAGAGGCTTATCGGATGCTGAATCGGGCTCGCGCGCTCGATCCCTTGAGCGAGGCGCCCGATGTGATCGCGGGCACCATCGCCGAGCGCCGACACGACTACACGCGCATGAAGATCGCCTTCAGCCGCGCGCTTACGCGCAATCACTCCGACTGGTACGCCTGGCTCGAGCTCGGTATCGCCGAGTACGAGACGGGGAACCGGTCGGCCGCGCTCGCTCAGCTGGAACGGGCCAAGAGCCTCAACCCACGCGAGCCGATAACTCGCCTCGTGCTGCACAGCGTACGTGCGCACAAGGTGATAGGCCTTGCTTCGATAGACAAGGCATTTCTCGATCGCGCACTCTTGTATGCTCTGGGCAAGTCGTAGTAGTTTCGGCTCTTCATCTCGGGGGAAGGGTTGGATCTACGTGTACCCGATTGACGGGAAGCGACTGCGACACTAGTCTGAGGGTACCCGTTCGAGTGATTCCCCTATCAAACGGAGGATGGTTCAAGTGAAGTTGAAGGCGACATTCGGAGTGCTGATTACGGCTCTGGTGGCGGCACCGTCGGCGCTGGCCGTAGGATCGGCTCAGTCCGTGTACGGGGGGGAAGCGGGCGTCGCACATGCGCAGGTTCAGGCCGCAAATCAGGTTGCAACAGTTTCGTCGTCGGGATCGCTGCCCTTCACAGGTCTCGACTTGATGCTACTCGTGGGTGGCGGGATGCTTCTCCTGCTCACGGGTATCGCGCTGTATCTAGTCTCGCGCCCGCACGCATCTGCTTAGTTCGTCTTTCGGCCGCTTCGAGGTGTCGGGGGCACCTCGGACGGCCGCGGACGGCTAGGGCCTCGCTGGTTTCCGGCTAGATCCGGAAGAGACGCCTACGTGCTCGCGACCGGCCACGGGGGCGAGCGGGAATCGGCAGGTCATCCACGATCGCCGCGGGCACGTCGTGAGTCAGCCAGCGCGCCAGCTCGGGGTTGTGGAGCGCGGCCGCGGCACTGCTCGTGCCGGCCCTGCGAAGTCCCGGCCAGTGCGCGTCGCTGGCGATCACGTGCGCGTGCCCGGCGCCGATCAGCTCGCGTGCGGTTTTGCGGCATACGCGCCCGAGCCGACCGTCGACGGAGGCCGCGGTTAGTTGCACCAGCGCCCCGGCCTCCACCAGCGGCTCGATCAGTGTCGGATCTTCTTGGATATGGGGGTTGCGCTCGGGGTGGGCGAGAACGATTGTGATTCCGCGCTGCCCGAAGTTCCAGATCTCGTTCTCGAGCCCAAACGGCCAGCTGAGATAGGGGAACTCGACCAGTAGGTAGCGGGGGTTGCCTGCCAGACCAAGGCGGTGCAGCTCGTCATCGTTGAGAATCAGGAGGCTCGGGATAGCGATTTCCGCTCCGCCGAGTATCTGCAGATCGATCCGCCGCTGCCGCAGAATCTCGTTCAATTCGGAGACGAGCCGCTCCATCGTCTCTACGTCGGTCGGGTAGTCGTCGCGCACGTGCGGGGTGGCGGCCATGATCGTGGTGCCGTCGCGAACGGCGGCGACCGCGACCTCGATGCTCTCCTCGAAAGAACGCGAGCCGTCGTCGACGCCGGGGAGGATGTGGGAGTGGAGATCGACCACGTTGTCCAATCTATCTGCCGGTTCTAGTCGTTCGAAGGTCTGCCCGCTGTCTCGATAATTGAAGCGGGCTAGCGGCGGCTCGCGTCTTCGAGCCCGACCACGAGCGGCTCGGCTTGTGGCGCCGCCGCCAGCAGTAGTCTCTCGGTCGAGGAGAGCGTCCCGGCCTCCACGAGCTCTCGCCGCAGCTGCCGGGGGAACCGCCCCCGCCTCAGATACCAGCCGTAAAACTTCTTGAGAAAGCTCTGGGCGCGCCGCTCGCCGAGCTCGCGCTCGACTTCGCGCATGAAGTGGATCAGCTCGGCGGCTACCTCGTCGGGCGCCGGCTCCTTCTCTTCTCCGCTCAGGATTTCGCTCAGGAGCCAGGGGTTACCCTGCGCCGCCCGCCCGATCATCACCGCGGCCGCGCCGCCGGCGATCAGCGCGCGTGCCTGCTCGCCGGAGCGAATATCGCCCGAGGCGACGACGGGAACCTTGACCAGCGAGGCAAGCTCGACGGTGAGCGAGTGATCGGCGCTGCCGCCGTACATCTGGCGCTGAGAGCGGGGGTGAAGAACGAGCGCCTGCGCCCCGGCCGCGACGAGCCTCGGCCCAAGCTCGATGCACGTTCTCGAGCCTGGCTCGATCCCACTACGTAGCTTGACCGTGACCGGAACGGAGACCGCCGCCGCCATCTCCTCGACGATCCGGCAGGCGAGCTCTGGTTGCCCGAGCAGCGCCGACCCGGCTCCGCTCTTCATCACCTTGCGCACCGGACAGCCAAGATTGAGATCGACGATGTCGGCGCCGGCCGCCTCGGCCATGCGCGCCGCCTCCGCCGCCTCCGCCGGCTCGGACCCAAAGATCTGTAGCGCAATCGGATGTTCGTCGGGGTCGATCCGGAGGTAGTCGCGCGTACGCCGGCTCCCATGCCCTAGGCCGGCCGCGCTGACCATCTCCGACCAGACGAGCCCGGCCCCGAAACGCCTCGCCTGGCGTCGGTAGGCGCGTACGCTGACTCCGGCCATCGGCGCGAGAACGAGCCGCGAGGGGATCCTCACGGCCCCGATCTGCCAGCTTTGGTGAAGGTCGCTCATCACGTCTATACCTACTCTAGAAATACATTCTTGACTAGCGACGCCGGTAGGGGTACCATGCGCGCCCGCGCTGGCGAAATGCCACGCTTTTTCTTTATGACGCGCAGGAGGCGGCGGTGAAGGAAGTTATTCTCACTCCCGAGGGGTACGAGAAGCTCAAAACCGAGGTCGAGTATCTCTCAAACGAGAAGCGGCGCGATGTCGCCGAGCGGATCAAGGTTGCACGCGAGTTCGGCGACATCATGGAGAACGCCGAGTACGACGACGCCAAGAACGAGCAGGCGATGCTCGAGCACAGGATCGCGCTGCTGGAGCACCGGATGCGTGACGCGCGCGTCATCGATGTGAGCGAGATTTCGACCGCCGCTGTCTCGGTCGGCACGCTCGTGCGCCTGCGCGACCTCGAGGCGGGAAAGACGATCGAGTACCACATCGTAGGCTCCGCCGAAGCCAATCCGGCCGAGAACAAGCTCTCGAATGAATCGCCGGTGGGCCGGGCGATCATGGGTCACAAGAAGGGCGAGACGGTCGAGGTCGTCGCTCCGCGCGGGACGTTGAAGTTCAAGATAATGGCGATCAAGGCCGCGTAGCGGTCGCTACGCGCGCGTGCTCGCGTGGCCTTTGAGGACGAAGTAGCCAAGGCGCTGGACGAGCTTCCGCCGGAGCTCGCCAAGGGACTCCGCAACGTTGCCGTGCTGATCGGGGACGAGCGCGCCGACGAGCCGAACCTGCTCGGCCTCTACGAGGGTGTTCCTCTGCCTGAGCGCCGCTCCGGCGATCCGATCCAGCCCGACAGGATCACCATCTACAGAGCGCCGCTCGAGCGGCTCTATCCCGAGCCGGAAGAGCTCAGGGAGCAGATCCGAATCACCGTTCTGCACGAGTTGGCGCACTACTTCGGAATTGACGAGGAGCGCCTGGGCGAGCTCGGCTACGGCTGATCCGCGCCGTCCGCCAGCGGTTGCCCTTAGACTCCAGCGCGATGACATCCCTGCCCAAACGTTTTCCCGACCGCGCCGAGATATCTACCGCACGCGCCGAGACCGAGGCGCTCGAGCCGGGGCAGGACGGTGAGAACGAGCTCCGTCTCGCTGGGCGCGTGCTCGCGCGGCGCGAGATGGGCAAACTGACCTTCCTCGACCTCGTCGATCGCTCGGGCCGGATTCAGCTCTTTTGCGAGCAGAGCGTGCTTGAGGGGCTCGACCTCGATCTCGGCGACATCGTCGGCGCGAGTGGGCGCCCGATGAAAACGCGCCGCGGCGAGCCCTCACTAAGGGTTGGGAAGCTGGAGCTCTTGGCCAAGATCCGCCTGCCCCTGCCCGACGTTTATCACGGCCTGACCGACGTCGAGACCCGTTATCGCAAGCGCTACCTCGATCTGCTCGTGAACGAGGAGACGCGGCGGGACGCGCTTCTACGTGCGCGCATGGTCTCGAGTATCAGGCGCCATCTCGACGACGAGGGCTTCGTCGAGGTCGAGACGCCCGTGTTGCAGCCGCGCTACGGCGGCGCCTTCGCCCGCCCCTTCGTCACTCACCACAACGAGCTCGATCAGGACTTCTACCTGCGCATCGCCACCGAGCTGTATCTGAAGCGGCTGATCGTGGGCGGGCTGGAGCGCGTCTACGAGATCGGCAAGGACTTCCGCAACGAAGGCGTCTCCTACAAGCACCAGCCCGAGTTCACCATGCTCGAGTGGTACGAGGCCTACGCGGACTATCGCGATGCCATGGCTCGGGTCGAGAAACTGATCGAGACGGTGGCGCTGGAGGTGATCGGCGGCAGCAAGGTGAGCTTCCGCGGAACCGAGATCGACCTTGCCGCGCCCTGGCGCCGGCTCAGGCTGCCCGACGCACTCGAGGCCGAGGGGTTGTGGACGCGCGACGAGGCCGAGCTACGTAGCCGGCTCGAAGCGCGCGGTGTCGATGTTGGCCACGACCACACCTGGGCGCAGCTGATCGATCACTCCCTCTCGGCCTTCGTCGAGCCCACGCTTGTCCAGCCGACGATCCTGCACGACTATCCGATCGAGCTCTCTCCCTTCGCCCGGGCGACCGACGACGACCCGACGCTCGTCGAGCGCTTCGAGTACTTCGTCGGCGGCATGGAGCTCGGCAACGCCTTCAGTGAGATCAACGACGCCGTCGATCAGGCCGAGCGCTTCAGCATGCAGCAGTCCGAGCGCGAGGCCGGCGATGCGCTGGCCGAAGAGGGAGACCCGGACTTCGTCGAGGCGCTCTCCTACGGCATGCCGCCCACGGGTGGGCTGGGGCTCGGGATCGATCGCCTGGCAATGGTGCTGAGCGGGCGCGAGACGATTCGCGACGTGGTGCTGTTTCCGGCGCTCAGAGAGCGCGAGGGCTGAACTCGCCCGACCTGTCTCGCTGGCTAGGCGCGAGCAGCCAGCCGCCAAGCGACTTCAGATCGAGCTGCGGCCCGAGCTGGGGCTTGATCGGTGCGGTCGCTGTCTTTCAGTAGCCGCAGCGCATGTTTGCTCAGCGGCCGGCTGTCGCGTAGTAGCTGTCGATGCGCTTGGAACGCGTGGAACGTGCGCGGTTGACGACGACGCCGAGAAGCTGGACCTTGGCCCGCTCGAGCTCGTGTAGCGTCTGCTCGAGCTCGTGCGGATGCCCGTGGTGGGCGTCGACGACGAGAATTACGGCTCCGACCGCGGTTGCAATGAGCGTCGCCTCGGCGGTTCCGAGAAGCGGCGGCATGTCGACGAGAAGCAGGGCGCCCTTGAAGCTGCTCGTGATCTGCGGGAGTGCCGCGTAGACGATCGATGTCGGGTGCTGAGCCGCGTTTCCCGCCGGAATCACGTGGAGTGTCGGAAGATCTGTTTTCCGCACCAGCCGCTTGATATTTGCGCCGACGGGCACGTCGGCGATTCCAGGCTCCAGGTCGACCCCGAAGAACCCGTGGAGAGCGGGCCGACGCAGGTCGGTGTCGATCGCGACGACCTGCTTGCCCATCAGAGCGGCCGCCCAGGCAAGGTTGGCTGTGACCGAAGACTTGCCCTCGCCGGCGGTGCACGACACGATGCCGACCATCGCACGGTCGCCGGCGACGATCTCGAAGTTCGAATAAAGGCGCCGATACGCCTCTATCAGCTTGGGATTACCGGTCTTGGGATTGAAGAGGCGCTTCGGGCTGGTCGGGAAGTGGCGGATATTCGGGATCTCGGCGATGATCTCGAGCCCGAAACGCTGCCAGATCTCAGTGGCGGAGCGAACTCGCGGCCAGATGGCGTTGGCTCCGATGGCGGCGAGCACGGCGCAGATCAGGCCGATCACGGTCGCCGCGAACAGGATCAGTTTGCGCCTGGGGCTCACCGGCACGCTGGCAGGACGCGCCTGGTCGATGACCGTCATCTGCACGAAGCTCGAGACGCGCGAGTTGACGAGATTCAGGGCCGCGGCGTTGGCGGCTGCCGCCGCGAGGTCGGGGTCGCTCGCCACCGCCTGGGTGTGAAGCAGGGTCGTTCCCGAGACATAGCTTCCGCTTAGCGAAACGTTTTTCCAGGTCAGCTCCGGGTGGCTGATCGCGACGCGAGCCTTGGCCTGGTTTGCGAAGGTCTCGTCGCCAACCTGGTCGGCAAAGGAGGGCAGGATCGACTGGACGGCGCTGATCGCGCTCCAGTCAGCGTTTTTCGAAGCCGGATTGGCGATCAAGGTCGCGGTCGATTCGTAGCGGTTGGCGGGAAGGATCGCCGCCGCGAATCCAAGTGCCAACGAGAGCGCCAGCACGATCGCAGCGACCGGCCAGAAGCGCCGTAGTGCTTCTATTAAATCCCTCAGTTCCATACTGGGCTCTCTTTCGCGACGTAGGTGGTTTCCGGGAAGCTCGCTCGCGCGGGCGCGGCCAGGGAAAGCCTAGTGCTCGCGACGACGCCGATCAGGAAACCAAGAAGCATTGCCAGACGATACTTCTCGAAGATCGACTCCACCATGCCCTTGGCGATAAGGCCCGTGAGTGCGCAGGTCGAGGCGAGGGCAACAGCCGCCACCAGGGCGTCGAGGTGTTTGAGCCAGGTCTTGATCCCGTCGACGAACGTCGTTGCGAACGCGATCGCGAACAGGGCGAGCCCGATCGCCCCGACTCGCATCAGCAGGTCGAACACGATGTTGTGAGTTAGATCGGTCGTGACGAAGACCTTATAGCCGGGGTCATAGTGCTGATAGGTGAACCCGAGACCGGACCCGATCACCAGATGCTCTCTAATCAGCCGGCGCGCGGTTGCCCATTGGTTGAGCCGGTCCTGTGCAGAGAGGGCCTTGGCCTGAGTATCGAAGGCGGCATTGACGGTGCCGGAGAAGGGCACGCTCGGCTGGCGCTTGCCGATTATCGCCGTGGTAAGTATCGGCACCATCAGGAGCGCGAGAAACGTCGCGAAGCCGAGAGCCAGCTCGGTCGGCGTCGTGCGTACCCGTCTCCAGCCGACCACGATCGCCAGCGCGAAGAGTGCCAGCGCAACCGCCATTGCCAGTAGCGCCGCGCGTTGCTCGGCCACGAGAGAGGCAAACAACAGCGGCAGCGAGGTGACGATCAGCGACGAGCGCCGCTGCTGGCTGCAGATGGCGAGCGCCGCGGCGATGAGGCCCAAAGCGAGAAAGATCGTGGCCGCGTCGGCGCCCATAGTGCCCAAATCGCTGATCCGAACGCCCGGTATCGGCAGCGAGATTCTCACTCGAAGTTGATTGAGCACGATTCCGACTGCCGCTATAACGCTCGATCCATAGAGGAAGCGACGGAAAGCGCGTCCGTGCGCGAACTCTTCGGCCGGCACGCCGGCGACGAGTAGGAAGAAACCGATATAGGCGACAGCTTTGCCCTCGAACAGGGCGAGGTTGGCCGAATTGCCGTTCTCGACTCCGATCACTACGGCTGTCGTAAGCCAGGTCAAGAACGCCAGCCACCAAAGGCTCGCCGCCCGCAGGAGAAGGTGTTGACGGCCGGCTAATAGTCTGGCCACCAGAGCCATCGGCACGAGGATCTCAGGAAGGCGGAAAGAGAGCCCGGATTCCACGCCGCCCGCTCCTGTTCCTGCTCCGCTCCCAAAGACGGGATGGAAGAGGCCGGCAGGCATCAGGCTCTGATTCGGGTAGATCCAGGACTCGAACAGGACAAGCCCGAAGATCACGAGCACCGTGGTCATCCGCTTTCCCTCTCGCTCGAGTCGACAGAACCACGCGAAGACGCCGAGCGCGCCGAGGCCCGCGACGGCAAGGAGAAGTAACACCTTCATCTCGGGCTCACCGGCGGGTGTCGTCGTTGAAGTTCACGGGCGCTCAGCAGTTGCTCGGTGAGGCATCACCGGTCGTGGTCGATCCCATGGTAATCATCCCCGAGACCCAGTACAGATCGCTCGGGCATTACGAAGCGGGGGCGGAGGTCGTCTCCAGCGCGCCGAGCGGCATTGTCCGCCCTGTCGCCAGTACGCTCAGCGCCCCGGACCGAGAAACACACGGTTGGTCTCGGTCGCCATGCGCTCCGCGTTGAAAGCCGAGCCCGCGCGTTTCCGGGCTCGCTCGGAGTAAACCGTCCGAGCGGTCGAATCGCTTAGGAGCTCGATGATCGCCGAGGCGAGGAGATCGGGACGCTCCGGTGCGACGAGTTGGCCGCAGTCGTCTACGACCTCGGGAAGTCCGCCGACGGAGGAGGCGATTATCGGAACGCCGGCGAACATGGTCTCGATCGCCACCAGTCCGCAGGCTTCGTAGCGCGAGGGGGCGACCACGACATCGAAGGCGCGTATCAGCGTCGAGGCGTTCTCGTGGTAGCCGAGGAAGCGCACACCACTCGCAGCCCCCATTTGCTTGAGCCTGACCCGATCGGGGCCGTCGCCGATGACGACGAAAACGGTCTCCGGATGGTGCTCGTGCACGAGCACCGCGGCGGCGCAGAATACGTCCCACCCTTTTTGATCGTGCAGGCGGCCGATACCGCCGACGACGATCTCGTCCGGCTTCAGTCCGAGGACGGAGCGCGGCTTCGCCTGGAACTCGGGCGTTTCGAGCCCGTTCAGCACCGTGAGAGAGTTGGCGCCGGCCGCGCGTGCGTAGTTCATGACGAATTCCGACACGGCGATCACCGTCTCCGGCAAGCGAAGAGTTCTGGCCGAGATTCGCTCGCGCCAGCCCTTACGTCCGGGGATGACGAGATGCAGCGTCGCGACTGTGCGCTTGCGGGCGAGACGGGCCGCGATGAGCGGCCCGAGACCGTCGCCCTGGTCACTCAAGTTGACGTGAACGAGGCTCGGATCGAGCTTGCGTAGGGCGCGCACCGTGCGCGCGATAGCGCCCGGGCGCGGAATCCGCCGCAAGCCGGGGATCGTGATCAACTCCACGCCTGAGTCGGCGAGGCGCCGGCGAGTTTCATCGTCGGCGAGATCGCCGAGCAGGGCAACGAAACGCCACTCGTCTCGGAGATGAGACAGGAGCGTGGACAGATAGAGCTCCGCGCCTCCGAAGTCGGCGCTGTCGGAGACGACCGCGATCGTCCCGCGCGACATCAGCTCGCCGTCGACCTCGAGCTCGAACGAGAATTCGGCTTACCTGCGCCGTCGCGCGCACACACCACGCGCTCGGGCTTCGGCCAGCGCGCGGGCCGATCACCGCGGGCCCACCTGACCAGGCCTCCGATTCCGACCGCCTGCAGGAAGAGCACCTGAGCGGACAGACGGCCCAGGCGCCCGTTTGGCCGTCCGCGCTGCTGGCGAATGAATGCGGACACGGCGAATGCGTGCAGCGCAAGGAATCCACGGGCCAGATGGCTCTTTCTCGCGGAGCGAAGAGCAATCAAGACAAGGCCCGCGTGCGCCAGCGGACCGAGTGATTGGCGAAACAGCCTGTGGCCCCAGAGTTGGGCGGTGACGGGGCTTTTCCCCGGCACGAGGAGCTGTCGCCGTCGCCAGAGCACATCGTTGGCGCCCGAGACGATTCGCGTCCTGCGCTCCCACTCGTCCGCAGTCGTCGCACTCTCCGCCTCGCTCGCGCACACTTCGGGCTCGTAGGCAATGCGACCGCCGCGCTCGATCACGTCGAGCGCCAGCCAGAGATCGTCAACGGCGATGTCCTCGGGAAGCTCGACGTACTCTTCGCGGCGAAATGCCGCCAGCTCGCCGATCAAGCCGATCGTCGTTCCGGTTCGGCTCTCGCGGCGCTTGAGCCAGGATTCGAACATCCAGTAAGTGCTTTCGCCGCCCGTGGTGTCGATGCGCTTCTCCGCTGCCACGGCGCTGATGGTCGGATCTTCGAACCAGCGCACGAGTTTTTCGAGGCTGCCGCGCCCAATCAACGCATTGGCATCCGTAATGGCGACGATCTCGGCTGCGGCCGAGCGCACGCCCAGGTTCAGCGCCGCCGCTTTTCCGAGTCGCTGCGGGGGAGCGATCACCCGCGCCGCTGTCGTGCGAGCTACCGCCGCCGTCTCCTCGTCGTCGGCGACGACGATCACCTCGAGTTGGCCCGGATAATCGTTTTCGAGCAGATTCTCGACCTTTGCGGCTATCACCTGCTGCTCGCGGAAGGCCGGGACTACGACGGCGAGATCGGGCCAGCTGGTCGGTTCGGGCGGCTCGGGGTCGGGAAGCCCGCGTGTTCGCCAGGCGAGCCAGAGCGGATAGAGAACGGGGCCGATAGCGGCGACGGTCAGTAGCGAAAGCGTCGCGGCTCGGCAGGCCTTGGAGGATGAGGTGGTCATTCGCTGAAGGGGGCGGAAGTCTGAACGTTATCGCGATTCCATATATTGTGATCGGCTGCGCCAGTCGAGAACTTGTGCGTTTTCACTCGCGGCGCCATCCGGCGCGCTCGAAAGGGAAATGATCGCGATCTCGCTTTATTCCGTATCCGGTCTCATACCGCCCTCGGTACACGCTCGATGAGTACTCTGCCGACCCGATTTAGACGCAACGCGCTCGCGAATTACGCGAACTCGTTCGTCACGCTAGCCCTGGCGCTCATCGTCACGCCGATTCTCGTTCGCGGGCTCGGCAAGGAGGCCTACGGAACCTGGGTTCTCGTGACCTCGCTGGTGCTCTATTTCGATCTGCTCAAGTTCGGCTTCAGCAAGGCCGCGATCAAGTACGTCGCGGAGGGAAACGCGATCGGAGACCTCGACCGCGTGCGGCGAACCATCGCCACCTCCTGCGCCGCGCTCTCGGTGCCCGGCTTGGCATTGATGCTGGCGGCGCCGGGCCTCGCCTTCCTGTTCCCGATGCTCTTCCACGTCAGCCCGAATCTCAAGCACGCGGCGATGATTCTCGTCGCGCTTTCGGTTATCGATCTGGCCGTCGCGATCCCTGCCGATACGTTCGGCTCGGCGCTGAGCGGCTTTCAGCGCTTCGAGCTGCTGAACGCCACGCTCACCGCCACCGCGCTCGCCCAGGCGGTCGCCTGGACCGTGATCGTCGCACTCGGTGGCGGCCTGATCGCGGTCGGCGTGGCCGGCGTGAGCCTCAGCCTCCTTTCGCAGGTCGCTCGTTACCTGATCGTTCGCCACCTTTGCGGCGTGCCTCCACTCAGGCGCCGCTACGTCGATCGCGCGCTGTTCAAGCCGCTCGTAAGCATGTCGGGGTGGATAGCGCTGACCGACTTCGCCGAGTTCGTCATCGGCGGTCTCGACCCGATCGTCGTCGGCCTGATCGCGGGAGTGCCACAGGCCGGCGTCTACGCCGTCGGCTCCAAGCTGGCCGCCCTCACCGAACGTTTCACGACTCCCCTCTTAACCTTGTTCTTCCCGCACGCCTCGGAGCTCTCCACCTCGGGAGAGAAGGAGTCGATTCGCGCCACGCTGATCGCCGGCACGCGGATCGCTGTCGCGGTCGCGACCCCGCTCACGATTGTGCTGGGCGTGCTGGCCCGACCGGCGATTCGCTCCTGGGTCGGCCCGTCCTTCGGCGACGCGGCGCTCGTCGTCGTATTCCTTTCCACGACAGCCCTCGTCTATGCGGTCGCCCAGACAGGCGTTCTCGTCCTGCGCGGTTTGGGCGACGTCAAGTTTCCCGCCCGCATCAACCTGTTCGAGGCAGTCGTGAACCTTAGCTTGAGTGTTGCCCTCTGCAAGACGATCGGCATCAAGGGCGTCGCGCTCGGGACGTTAATCGCCGCGGTACTCACCCAGCTGATGATCCTTCTGCCCTACATCTGTCGTCGAACAGGCGTGAGGTTCCACTCCCTGATCGTTCTGCTCGCCCGCCAGTTCCTGCTTCCGGCCGCACTCGCGCTCGGCGTCGGGCTACTACTGCTGGCGACGGGCCTCAGCGGTATTGTTGACGTCATCCTCGCCGGAGTCGCGATCTTGGTTGCATATGCCGCCATCGCCGTCATTACCGCGCTCTCTGCTGCCGAGCGGCGCGCGCTGCTCGATTACCTAAGAAAGCGGAAGCGTGGCCGGCTCGCCCAATAAACGACAGGCTGTGGACGCGCTGCGCGTCGTCCTCGTAGATCCGTCTTCGAAGGGCGGGATCGCCATCTACACGATGTTGGTGGCCAGAGCCCTTCGGCTGGTCGGCATCGAGCCGGAGATACTCGCCAGCGTCGCACTCGATCCCGCGGGCGGCGAGATTCGCCTCGAGCGGCGCCTTCCCGCCGATCGCTGGGGCAAGCCCGATCGCGCCGGCCCGAGCTTCTACCTGCGCCGGATCCTGACCTGGTACCGCTCGGCCCGCGCCGTCAAGAGCTACGTTCGCCGCCGACGACCGGACCTCGTTCACTTCCAGGCGCCGCTCAACCGCCGTCTCGACGCCTTCCTGCTGCGCCGGCTTACCCGACGTGTCCCCATCGTCTGGACCGCTCACGACGTTCTCCCGTTCGAGCGCAGCGAGCGCGACCCGGAATGGTTCGCCTCGATCTACCGCACTGTCGACCGTGTCGTCGTGCACACGGCGGTTGCCGCGGATGCTGTCCGCTCGCTCGCCGGCGTCGACCCGGTAGTGATAGCCCACCCCGTTGCGGACGATCTGGTTCGCGTCTCGCGCGCAGAGGCCAGGCGACGGTTGGGACTGCCCGAGTCGGGCCGCGTTCTCGCCGCGCTCGGATTCATCCGGCCCTACAAGGGCTACGGTCTGCTCGCGGACGTCTGGGAGCGGCTCGGCGACGCGGCGCCCACGCTCCTCGTGATGGGAGAGCTGATGGCGGACGAGGAGCGCTCCACGATCGACCGGCTCGAGCGCGGCGGCCACGTGGCGTTGCGGCTCGGCTATGCCTCGGACGAGGAGATGCAGCTGGCGATCGCGGCCTCGGACGCACTTCTCCTTCCCTACGAGGATGCCAGCGAGAGCGGGCTGCTTCATCTTTCGCGTGCGCTTGGCGTGCCGGTGATCGCCTCCGATGCGCCGCAGCTCGCGGCAGCCGTCGCCTCGTCGGTCACCGGGGTAGTCGTTCCGCGCACGGTAGACGCCTGGAGCGCCGCAGTCACCAGCGAGCTTCCCTCTCCTCCTCTTCCCGAGCCGTCCAACCTGGAGAGCGTCGGCAGGGCTCATCTCGCTCTCTATCGTGAGCTGCTGGCGAAGCGGGCATGAGCGCTTCCCGTCCCGAGCCCCTTCGCCTCGCCGTCTACTCGGATGCGACCGAGATAGGGGGCGCCGAGCGTGCGCTTGGCGCTCTGATCGGCGCTCTGCGCCCGGACATAGAGCTCACGCTGATCGGCGTCGACGAAGAGGTCGTCGCGCGGCTTGCCGCGGCCCGTCCCGGTTGCGCCACGGTGATCGTCCCGCCGGTGCGCAGCAAGTGCGACCTGCGCCCGATCCTGGCTCATCTGCGCGCTCTCAGGCGTCTGAGGCCCGACGTGTTCCAGGCGAGCCTCCGTCATCCCTGGTCCTGCCAGTACGGCATCGCCGCAGCCCTGCTCACACCCGGCACGCGCGTCGTCGCTGTCGAGCACCTGCCCGTCCCTCCCTCCGGTTGGATCCAGCGGCGCCTAAAGCGGACCACCTCTCGCAGGCTCGCGGCGCACGTCTCAGTCGGGACGCGTTCGGCTCGCGCCCTGGAGTCCCTGATCGGTCTCGAGCCGGGATCGATCCGCACGATCCACAACGGGATCGCCGAGGTCGAGTCAAAGCCGATTCCGCGACCCGTGCCGGGCCCGCTCGTCGTCGCGGTCGGTCGCCTCTCGCGCCAGAAGGGCTTCGACATTCTTTTCCATGCGCTGGCGGAGCTTCCCGGCGTCCCTCTCCTGTTGATCGGTGACGGGCCGGAGCGAAACGATCTGGAGCGGTTGAGAGACGAGCTCGCTCTCGCTGAGCGGGTACGGATGATCGGCTGGGTCGACGACGTGCGGCCGTACCTGGCCCCGGCGGACGTCCTCGTCGTTCCGTCGCGCTGGGAGAGCTTTCCGCTCGTGATTCTCGAGGCGATGTTCCTCGGGCTGCCGGTGGTCGCCAGCGCTGTCGGAAGCATCGACGAAGAGGTCATAGACGGCGAGACGGGGCTCGTCATTCCGGCGGAAGACACGAACGCCTTGGTCGACGCGTTAGGCAAGCTTCTCGGCGACTCCGAGCTGCGAGCCACGCTGGGTCGGCGGGGAAAGGAGATTGCCCGCGAGCGTTTCAGCGCGACGCGGATGGCGGCGGAGTTCGAGGCGCTCTACGACGAGATACTTCGCTGAACACGCCTTGTCGGCTCGAGGCTAGAGCGCAAGCGCGGCGGCCAGTGCGGGCGCGATCGCGCTTGGCGTGAAGGTCGCCAGCGCTCGCTCGCGCGCGCGGGCGCCGAGATCGGCCCGGATGTCGGGCGAGCGGAGCGAATCGAGCGCCGCCGCCAGCGCCTCCACGTCAGCCGGAGGAACGACGATGCCGCTGCCGCCGAGCGCCCAGCGGATGGGCTCAAGGTCGCTGCCTACCACCGCCCGCCCGGCCATCATGGCGTCGATGATCTTCACGGGCAGTTGCCCGCGGCTGTAGGTCCAGTCCTGGGACGGAATCGCCACCACGTCTGCGCGATCGAGAATCCGGAGCCCTTCTTCCAGCGACGTCTCACCGCTCCAGTGCTCGTTCGGGCGCGCATCGGGCGGTTCCGTGCCGGTAATCGTCAACCGCATCCCGCCGGCGCGCTCGACGGCCTGGCGCAGGATCTCGACGCCCTTGTGCGGTCGGACCGAGCCGACGAAGGCGATCTCGATCTCTTCGGAACGCCGGTGCGGAGCGCCGGCCGCTCGCGCCGAGCGAGCGTGCGGGATCACAGTGGCGTTTGGGTACCAGCGCTCGAGGGCGGGGTTCGAGATCAGTACGGTGCCCAGGCGTGACGCGGCAAAGTGCAGGCGGTACTCGTGCAGCGGCGGGTGTCCGCGCAGCGAGCGTTGCACGAAGGTCGCGACCTGACGACGCCGGCTCTCGCCGAATACGTCCTCCCAGTCGGGATCGTCGACATCGAGCGCAACGGGCTTGTGTTGCGCCCGACCAAGCTCGAGCGCCAGGTCGAGCGAGCCCGGCCAGGGCTTGAGCGCCAGCAGCAGGTCGCACCAGGCCGCGGCCGCGCGAGCGTCCGTTTCGAAGTCGCCCAAGAAGGACTTCTCCTGGGCCAGCGGCCACCACGGCTTGTCGGTCGCGGGCGCGACGATGCGAATCTCCCAGCCAAGCTCCTTGGCGACCAGCCAGAGGGCGAAGGCCCGCCCGAGCCCGTTCTCCTCGGCCGAGTGAGTAAAGAGAGCCAGCCGCACGGTTAGCGCCTCACGAGAGATTGAGCGAGGCCGGCGTAACGCGCCTTGGAGGAGCCGGCGAATGCGGGGGCGAGTAGGGTGCCTGGCGAGAGATAGTCCACGTTACCGGTGCTAACTTAGCGCTCGCGCGTTCGGAGATCACGACCTCATGCCGATCTACTTTCTCTGCACCGACGACGAAGTGCCCTTCGGAGGAATCCGAACCATCTACCGGCACGCCGCCATCCTGCGCCGGCACGGTCTCGACGCCTACGTCGTCCACGAGCACAGCGGCTTCCGTTACCGCTGGTGCGGGGACGAAGTGCCCGTGCTCGGCTGGTCGAGCAAGCGTTACCGGCGCAAGTCCTCGTCGCTGCCCGCGCGGATCGCGCGTCGCGTCCGCTCTCACTACTGGCCGGGGCCGGTAGACCGGCCCTTCGCCCAGCTGAAGGGGCCGGCCAGCTTCTCGATCTCCGAGGACGATGTCGTGGTCGTGCCGGAGATCTACGGCCCGCGGATCGCCGAGATCGCCCCGGGGGCGCCGAAGGTGATCTTCAACCAGGGCGCCTACAACACTTTCAACCTCTACCCGCCCGATCCGCGCGGCTTTCCGTTTCCCTACCGTGACCCCGAAGTCGTGGCGACGATCGTCCCCTCGCTGGACAGCGTTCGCTTCATGGAGCACGCCTTTCCCGGTGCCCGCGTCTTCCGCGTCCGTAACAGCATCGATACTGGGCTATTTCGACTCGAGAAGGGAAAAGCGCTGCAAATCTCCTACATGCCGCGCCGAAACTGCGAAGACGCGAGGCGCGTGCTGGCGATTCTCGCGGCTCGGAACGCGCTCGACGGCGTCGAGGTGGTCGCGATCGACGGCTTGCCGGCGGGGGAAGTCGCCGCCGTGCTGCGCAGGTCGGCCGTCTTCCTCACCCTCGGCTACCAGGAGGGCTTCGGGCTGCCCGGAGTCGAGGCGATGGCGTGTGGTGCGATCGTGGTCGGATTCGACGGCAACGGCGGTCGTGAGTATCTCCTGCCCGAGCTCGCCTATCCCGTCCCCACCGCCGACGTGGTCGCGGTCGCGGCTGCCGTTGAGCAGGTGCTGGCCGATTTCCGCGAGCGGCCGGAGCTTGCGCGCGAGCGGGGGCGGCGAGCGTCGGAGTTCGTCAGGTCGGAGTATTCGCCCGAGGCCGAGGAAGAAGAGTTGCTCGCTACCTGGAACGCCATCCTCGCCCGCTGATCGCTGCGGCCCTCGCGGACACGGAAGTTACGAAGGCGCTTCTCGGCGCCGGGCCTCGACGAACAGCCCGGTCGCCTCGCCCCAGCTGATGCCGTGTTGGGCCAACCCGGCGATCGCGACGGAGAACGGATACCAGGCGAGCCGGATTGGGCCGGGAGCGTGCTCCACGCGGTCGGCGATCTCACTGCCGAGTCGGGCCAGCGAGCGGCTGGTCGGCGTTGTGGCGACGTGCGTGAGACCCGCCTGCTCGAGCTTCGCCGTCAGCTCCTCGAGTGTGTAGCCGTGCCTGATCTCGCCCGGCCAGATCTTCCGCCCGCGAGCCGAGACGGGTCGCCAACCCTTGTCGGGAACGTGGGCGAGAAAGAGACCGCCCGGCTTGAGCGCGGCCGCCATCGAGCAGAGCGCGGCCTGGTCATCGGGAATGAGGGTCAGACATTCGAGCGCGAGCGCGGCATCGTAGATCTCCTCGCCGAGCGACCGGGTAAGGTCGCGCTCCAGCAGCTGGACGTTGTTCACGTTCGCACTGCGCAGCGATTCGGCCGCCTCTTCCAGCACCTGCTTGTCGTTGTCGGCGGCGTCGATCGACCAGTCGGGATGGCGGAGCCCGAGCCTTTCGGCCAGCAACGCCTCGGAGCAACCGGCGTCGAGCAGCCTGAGCCGACCGCCTCGCGCGTAGCGCTCGAGCGCGGTCGTCGCGAGGTTGAAGCGGATGCGCCGCGTAGGGCTGGGCAGACGGAGCCGGCGGCCGATTCGTCCGCGCAAGCCGATTCGAATGGCCTTCATCCGAGCAGTGTAAGTTCGTACGCTTTCCTGGCGCGACGCGACAGCAGGCGGTCGTTGTGCCAGAGCAGCGTGAATTCGCCCTCGAAGAGCCGGCAGCGTCGCTTGAGCTCGAGCAGCTGCGCGGTCGCTTGCTCCAGCGAGAGCCGGTGGTACTCGAGCAGCGACGCGTCCATGGCGATTAACGGGCTCTCCCTCAGCTTCAGGCTCCGGCGCGTCCGCAGATTGAAGACCGGATACTCGAAGCAGACGCCGCAGCGGAATCCCGCCCGGTCGGCGAAGGAGAGCGTCGAATCGTAGGCGAGCCCCGCGTCTTCCCAGTTCTGCCAGGTGATCGGGTTCTCCCAGCGCAGGTAGTGCTGCCTGCCGCCGAAGGCCGGTTGGTCGATGTCCTCTTCTTCACAGGCTCGGCGCAGAGCCTGGAATTCGCGCAGCGTCTGTTCGCCGTCCCGGAATGTCCGGTAGCTCGGATGGAGACCGATCTCGTGACCTCGTTCGTGCAGCGAGCGCAGCAGGCCGCGAATCCAGGGATCGTCGACCGAGTAGGAGCCGTCGATCGCACCGGCCGTCTGAGCGGTGATGAAGTTGAAGGCGCTGCGCGTGCCGGCCCGCTCGTCCGCATCCATGATGTACGCGAAGCTGTTGTAGAGATCCCGCTCGGGCGAGCGGGAGCGCAGCCCCAGCGATCCGAGCAGCCGTCGTGTCGCCAGCCAGGGAGCGTGCTCGCGCCGGAGCGCGCGAAGAGCGAGTCGGAACGACTCTTCCCGGCCGATGCGAAACAGAGGGAAGTCGACGTCGTGGCTCAGTCGCAACCGGAACTCGTGCTTCGCGCGCGGCAGCCGCGGCCAGAGCCGCGAGAGCGCCCAGCGCAGGATCTCCAGGTACTCGTTGACGATCGGGCGATCGAGAAAGCCTTCGGACTGGGCGAGGGAGGCGGCGGCGGGGAAGCGGTCGTACTCGTCTCTGACGGCGCTGACGAGCTCTTCGTAGCGGCTGAGCATGAAGAACGCGCTCCCGAGCACGTCGAGCCCGAGCTCTATCTCGCCCTCCCGCTCGCAGAGGAATGAGCCGTCGGGCAGCGGAGAGCCGTAGATCACCGGGAGCGAGTCGCTGACGGTCACGGCCTCGACGGCAGTCGCGGCGAGCGCCAGCCTCGGCAGAGGACGTGAAGGAAGCGATGCCGCGCTCAGCCACTCGTCCGCGGGGGTTTGGAAGAGAGTGTCCGCCAGCACGATGCGCGAAGGCGAAGAGCCGTCGGCAACCGTGATCTCCACGTCGGAGCGGTCTTCGCTCGAGCTGTCGTAATCGAGGCCCAGGAACTCCCGGAAAATAACGTCGCAGATGTAGCGGCGCTCGGGCTCGTAGCCGGGCGGGTGACGGATGAGGAGGGTTGCGCTCACCCGCGCCGACCTTTGCGGCGCCGGGATCTTGCCTCTCGAGCGACCAGTCGGCGCTCCCACCTCGCGGGCAGCGCCTCTCCGCTGATCACCTTCCACAAAAAGGACGGCACGCTATTGCGGGATTGGATGCTGATTCGGCGTAGGCACCAACGGTCGCTGCCGGCTCCGTTGCGACCGGCGTTGGTCGTGTACGCGGCCTGGTATCCGGCCGCGATCGTCGCCTCGCGCGCCGCCTCGTCGCAGCGGCCGTATGGATAGGCCAGCACCGGGATGGCCCGGGGTAGCGAGCGCTCGAGGTCTCGCAGCGAGCCGTCGATCTCTTCGCTCAGCTCGTCCGGGCCGAGCCCCGCCAGCGCGACGTGATGACGAGTATGCGAGCCGACGGCAACGCCCGCGGCGCCGGCCCTGTCGAGCATCTTCCAGTCGGCGAGTGGCGCCTGGTCGGGAGGTCGTGGCGCTCCGTCGACCAGTGCCGTCAGAGCGAAGACCTGCGGTTGTAGACGCGCGTTTCTCTCCAGGCAGGCGACCGCGTCCAGGTAAGCGTCGTCTGCGGTCACGACGAAGCGGCGCCTGGGAAGAACTGCGGCTGGATCGCTGTGGAAGGCGAGCAACTCGGAGGGGGAGAGGGGGTGGAAGCGAAGCAGGCGCAACGCTCGCATCTGGCGCTCGAACTGTCCGGGCGCGATGTCCAGCTCTCTCTCGCTCTCTTTGCCCTTCCCCGCGAGGCGGTGGTAGCAGAGCACGACGTAGGAGCTGCGAGTGAGCCGCCGCCACTCTTGCGCGCTCGTCCCGCGTCGTACCCCGGCCCAGAACCAGGCGTCCGCGGCCATTCGTAGCGAGCCCGGCCCTGGCAAGAGAGCTCGCAGGCAGCTTGCGAGCCGGGGGATGCGCCTGAGCGCACGCCGAGCGAGACGGCCCCGCCATCCCGCCTCGAACCAGGCGCCGATCTGCATCTCGCTGACGAGCGAGGGATCGGCCCGGACGATCGCCGCCGACGACCGGCCGCGCGAGTAGCAAAGCGACTCGAGCTGGCGCGCCGAGTGAAGAGCCACGGGCTCTTCCCGCTCCAATCGAGCCCCCTTGCGTCGAAGCCGTACCGCCAGAGCTTCCGCCCGCGCTTCGCCGGCGGGCAGATCGGCGACCAGCTCTTCCACCCCATTGGAGGAAGCCGAGATATTCGCAACGATGAAGTCGAAGGGACGAATCAGCGCCCGCAGGTACTCGCCGGGGAAATGGCGCTCGCGATCGAGCAGCGCGCCCAGCGCCGTTCCGGGCGGTCCCGACACGCTCCGGACGAGGATCGGCGTCACGGCAAGCTCGGACGAGTCTGATCGGGAGTGGCGATCGGGCCGGCTCATCCGGGTTGTCTCCCCTGCCCCTCCGAGGGCGGAGGATCGCCCGCAGCTTCTCTGCGGATGCGCACTCCGCCGGCTCCGACCCAGCTCTCGCGTTGCCCTCGGCGCAGAAGGGAAGCCGCAAGATGCGGCAAGAGCGCCGCGGCGAACGCCTTTACGCGCGTCTTCGGTGGGAACCGGCCGTCTCTCGCGATCGCCAGCGCCCGCCCGCGAGCGCCGGGGGTGCCCTCGACCAGAGCCAGCTCCGCTTCGCCGGCCGTGACATCGCGGCGACAGCGAGCCAGATTTCTCCTGACGACCTCACGCTCGGCGTCTGTCAGCGCCGGGCTGAGGATAGTTCTCCCGAGGGTCATGACCTTGCCGCGCGACTGATTCAGACGCTGCGACGACAGGCTTCGCTCCCACAGCCGGTAGGTGGCGAGAGGCTCGTTTACCAGGCCGATTCGTGAGCCGCCCAGGATCATCCTGATCCACAGCTCCCAATCGCTCGTCCAGCGAATGCTCTCGTCGAAGCCGCCGATCTCGACCAGACGCTGCCTGAGAGCGGTGGCGTGGCCGAAGACGAAGTTCCGTTCGAGAATCTCGGCTCGCTGATCCTCACTGACGAACGGGTTCGTCTCGTCGTAGAAACGGCGAAAGGGCGTGTTGCCGACCGCGACATAGGCGTCGGTCGTGAGAATGTCGAGGTCGGGGCGAGAGACGGCAAGCGCAGTCAGCGCCTCGAGACGCCGAGGCGAGAAAACGTCGTCGGCACCGATGAACACGACGTAGTCGCCCGAAGCCGCGTCGATGCCGGTATTCATTGCCGCCGCGGCGCCGCGATGTGGCTGCCTCAGGTACGCAACCCGGTCGCCGAAGCGCCGAACGGTGCTCTCCAGGCCGTCGCTCGAGCCGTCGTCGACGACGATGATCTCGAAGGGCGGGGTGGATTGCGCGAGGATCGACTCGATGCCGTCGCCGATCAGGTCGGCCACCTGGTATGCCGCGACGACGACCGTGAACCTCGGCGCCACGACGCGAGTCTTGACGGGCCCTGTCGGCTCGGGCGCGACTATCGGCCAGACGGTCACAAAACGTCCTCCCGGTGATCGAGCGCAGGGTCGGCGGAGGCAGATTCCGCGGGCGAGAGAACGGCGGGATCGGTGGGAGAGATCATTCGTAGTTGAGACTGAAGCAGGTTCGCTCGGATTGCGCGAGGAGACGAGGAAGCATTATCGCCCGTGCGCGCCGTCACACCTCTTGCTGTAGGTACCCTGATCCTGGTGGGGGGATTTGGCGGCGGATTGATGACGCGTCTATGGCGCGTCTTGCGACCGGTGGTGTCGGCGCGCGGCGCGCGGCGTCTTGCGCTTGTCGGCTTGGCGCTCGTCGCGGTTGTCGCCGGCGCGAGCAGTGCCCAGGCGAGCTCGAAAACGGAGGCGAATTTCGGCCTTTACTGCGGGGCGCGTAACCCCGCCGGTGTGCTCCGTTTCCAGCGCTGGCTGGGCCAGCCCGTCAGCTACGCGGCCGATTTCATAACCGCCGATAACTGGCGCACGATCGAGCGGCCGCATGGACTGAAGCGCTGGGACGCCAAGTCTGATCGCTTCCGGCTCGTCTACGGAGTGCCGCTGATTCCTTACTCGGGCGGATCGCTCGCCGCAGGCGCCAGCGGCGCTTACAACATCCATTTCCGGCGTCTCGCCCGTGCGCTTCGGAAGGCCGGGCAGGGGAACGCCATACTCAGGCTGGGCTGGGAGTTTTCGGGCGGCTGGTACCCGTGGTCGGTCGGCTCCAACTCCCAGGCGCGAACCTTCGCCCGCTACTGGAGGCAGATCGTCACGACGATGCGCGCCGTCAGCCCTCAGCTTCAGTTCGACTGGAATCCGGCGCGCGGCTGGAAGCCGTTCAGGATCGCGCTGGCCTATCCCGGAAACTCCTACGTGGACTTCATCGGGTACGACGTGTACGACCAGGGCTGGCAGTCGAACTACACCGACCCCGTGGCCCGCTGGAAGGACACGGTGCACGGTGCGGGCGGGCTGATCTGGCAACGAAGCTTCGCGCGGGCCAGAAAGAAGCCGATGTCCTATCCCGAGTGGGGCCTGGCCTGGCGCGAAGACGGGCACGGCGGCGGTGACGATCCCTACTTCGTCGAGCAGATGCACAACTGGATCGCCTCCAACAACGTCGCGTATCACGTCTACTTCGACTTCGACGCGCTCGACGGCGCGCACGCGCTCCTGACCGGCCGCTTTCCGACGGCGGCAGCGGCGCTACACTCGGATTTCGACTGAATCGCGGCGACGACCGCCGCGCCGTCCTCCTAAACTGGGGCCCGTGAGCCTCTCTCGCCCAGAGACGGGATCGATCGTGCGCGTTGCCTTTCTCACCCACACGCCGCCGCTACCGCCGGTCAGCGGCGAGCGCATCCGCAACTGGAGCCTGATGCGCGAGCTGGCCAGGCGCGGCTGGGAGGTGTCGCTCTTCAGTCTCCTGCAGAGCGAGAAGGCGCCCTCGGCCGCCGACCGGGCCAGGCTCGAGGAGATTTGCGAGGAAGTCGTGCTCGAGCCGCTTGAGGTCTCGTCGTTCGGGCGCAAAGCCCGGGTCGCGAAGGATCTACTGCTGGGCCGCGCCTTTCAATCGAGCTTCTTCTACTCGCGCGACTGCGCGCGTGCTTGCCGGCGCTGGCTCGGCAAGCACGCGTTCGACGTCGTCGTGATCGAGACGCACTACATGGTTCCTTACGTGCCGTCCGAGCTCCTCGCGCGGTCGGTTTTCGACTCCCACAACTCCGAGCTGCGCCGCATCTCGACCATGGCCTCGACACTGGGCTTCTCGGCCCGCGGCCTCGCCGCTCGACTGCAGCGCGGGGCCGTAGTCCGCTTCGAGCGCAGAATCGTGGCCCACGCGGCGCGGACACTGGCCGTGTCCGAAGAGGAGGTCGCGACTCTGGAGCCTTTTGCCCCCGGCCGCATCGATCTCGTTCCGAACGGCGTCGATTGCGAGACTCTCCGGCCGCGCTCGACCGTGCCCGGCACGGCGGAGATCCTCTTCCTCGGCAGTCTCGACTACAGCGCGAACGTCGATGCGCTCGCCTATTTCGTCGACTCCGTCGCGCCTCTCATCCGGCGCGGCAACGCGACGTTCTCGGTCGTCGGCAGTCATCCTCGCGACGAGGTCTACGAGATCGGCAGGCGCAGCAAGCTGAAGATGACGGTGAGCGGGAACGTGCTCGACACGACTCCGTACTGGGAGCGAGCCCGAGCGCTCGTCGTGCCGCTTCGCGTCGGCGGTGGCACGCGTCTCAAGATCCTGGAGGCGCTTGCCCGCGGCGTTCCGGTCGTGACGACGAGTCTCGGCTGCGAGGGGCTCGGCCTGCGCTCCGAGCACGAGGTGCTCGTTGCCGACGACGCCGAATCATTCGCCGCCTGTGTCGATCGCCTCCTCTCGGACGACGAGCTCTGCCGCTCGCTCGCGGCGCGGGGGCGCGCGGTCGTCGAGGCGCGATTCGACTGGCGTAATATCGGGGACGTCTTCGAGAGTTCCCTATCCTGGGTGATCCGCAGCGCATGACCAACGCTCCTCTACGCACCGCTCTTTCGCGCGCGAGTTCCTTCCTGCGCCTGAGCCCGCGCGTGCTCGTCGGTCTGGAGACGGCGCTTGCCGCCTCGCTCGGCCTGATCGCGCTCGGACACCGCAGCTACTGGCTCGACGAGAGTGTGAGCGTCACGCTGGCTCGGCTCCACTTCGGCGACCTTCTGCACTCGCTGCGAGTGCGCGAGGGGAATATGAGCCTCTACCACCTCCTGCTCTGGGGTTGGCTGCGGCCGGGCGATTCGGAGTTCGCGGCACGGAGCCTTTCGCTCCTTGCCGTGGTTGCGACCGTGCCACTGCTCTATCTACTGGCAAGGCGCCTGCTGGGCCAGAAGGCGGCGCTCCTCGCGGGGCTGCTGCTGGCGCTGAACCCGATGGCGATTCACTATGCGCAGGAGGCCCGCGGCTACGCGCTCTGCCTGCTGCTCGTCACCGCTTCGGTGTACCTGTTCGTGCGCGCGCTCGAGCAGCCGCGCTGGCTCTTCTGGCTCGGGTTCGCGCCTGTCGCTGCGCTGGCCGGCTATGCGCACTTCTTCGCGCTGTTCGTTCCACCGGCGCTTCTCCTTTCGCTCCTTTTCCTTCCCGCGGAGGCGGTTCCGTGGCGCAAGGGACTCAGCTCGGCCGGCTTGTTCGTGCTTCTACTTGTTCCGCTCGTCTACCTCGTCGGCTCGAGCCAGGCCTCCGGCGTGGAGTGGGCGTCGGGCAACCTGCCCGGGAGAATTGCCACCAGGATCCACGACCGCCCGCTGCTCGTCGTGGCCGTTCTTCTATTCGGGCTGGCCTTTGTGGCGCTCGCTTGGTTCTGGCTCGCGCGGGCGCTCGGCCCGCGCCTGCGCTCGCGCGCGACCTGGGCCGTAGCGCTACTCGTCCTCTGGTTGCTCGTTCCCTTCGCGCTCGTCTGCGTTCTGGCGGTCGTCTACAAACCGCTCTTCGTCGTGCGCTACTTCATCGTTTGTTTGCCGCCGCTCGTCACACTGCTGGCGCTAGCGCTGGCGCGGATCCGTCGCCCGCTCCTTGCTCTGGGCGCCGTCTCGCTGCTGGCGCTCGTCTCTCTTGCGGGCGTCGTGCGCTGGTACCAAAGCGGGCAGAGCGAGGATTGGCGCGGTGCCGAGCACTACGTCGTCGAGTCGGCGAGGCCGGGTGACGGCGTTCTCTTCTACGCGCCCTATGTGCGCATCCCGTTTGCGCTCTATCTCGAGCGCGCAGGTGACAGTGGGCGGGCGCCCCGGCCCGTCTATCCCGGCGACGGCTGGAACGCGAACGAGCTGAAGTTCGACGGCAACATCGTGATGCGCGCGAGGCTAGTGCGCGAGCGGGCGGCCGGCTTCCGGCGGATCTGGCTCGTTACGAGTCACCAGGAGTTGTACGGAGCCTCCGATCCGGGCTACGAGGCCACGCTCGCCGGTCTCAAGGCCGCCGGCCTGCGGGAGTCCGGGTCACGCTCGTTCGCCGGTGTTCGCGTCGCGCGCTACGCGCGTCCCGGTCACTGAGCGGCGACTGTCTATCGCGCGAAGCCCGCACCTCGGCATAGCCGTCTCGCGGCGCCGCTGATCTCCGACATCCGCGCTGCCGATCAGTCGCGCGTGCTGCCTTACTTCGCGCTCTTCTTGAGCCCGGCGGCCTTCATCAGGCTCAGTGACGCTCGGCAACCCCTCGACAGCCTGTACCCGGTTCTGCTTCGGAGCAAGAGGCAGCCTCGCACGGTGCGCGTAGTCTGGCGGCGCTTGACGACCTTCGACTTCGTTGTCTGGGTGGTCTTGGTCGTGGTGGTCGTCTTCGGCACCGTGCTGGTCGTCGTCGGCGTTGCCGTGGTCGTAGGCGATGTCGCCGTGGTGGTGGTCACGGGCGCGGTGGTAGTTGTGGAAGTGGTGCTGGTGGTAGTCGTCGCGCCGGTAGTGCTACTGCTCGTCGTTTGCGTCGTAGTCGTTGCCGCGGCGCCGATCGCCGCCTTGAACGCGGCCGCCGAGTTCGGGAAGCTGCCGTCCATCAGGTCGTGCGCTCCGTCGGGTGCGTCGAAGTCGAAGTAGACCTGGTAGCCAACGTTGTTCTGCGCGATCCACTGCGTCATCTTCTGAACGAAGTAGGGAGCATCTCCGCCGCCATGCCCGTCGCTGCGAGTCGCGACACCCCATTCGGGGAACGACATCGGCTTACCATGCGCAGCCGCGAAGTCGCGGTGCCAGGTAAGGCCCCATTGCGCGTTGAGAGCGTCGTTCCAGCGCGCGGCCGGGTCGCTGTAGTTCGTACACCAGGATTGGTCGTATACGTCGATGCCTATGTAGTCGACATACGCGTCGCCAGGGTAGGCGAGCGTGGGATCGACGGACTGCCAGCCCCAGACCGGGTTCCAGTCGAAGGCCAGGTTCGGTGCGACTGCGCGCATCGTTGTGACGATCTGTCGCCAGTAGGCGGCGTAGTTGGCGGCGTCGGTCGTGTTCGCAACGTGCCAGTGGTACCAACCGCCGCCGAACTCCCAGCCCAGGCGGAGAATCGCGTTACCCTGACCGGCGGCGAGGAGGTTCTGGGCCAGCGTCTTGAAGTAGGCGTTATAGGTGCCGGATGCGCCCTCGGCGAGCGTACCGCCCGTGTCGGGGATGATCGGAACGCCGTAGACCATGCGGTAGGAAGTTCCCTTCCAGCCGTTGAGCGTCCAGGTGGGCGCCTCGATGGACGACCAGCTGTCGCCGGGCAGGAAGTCCTCGGCGTAACTGACCGGCGAGCCGAGCCACTGCGCGAAGGCGCTGACTCCGCTCGGATTGGCGGCGCCGCGGTAGACGCCGAGTGTCGCGGCCGGGCTCGCGGCCTGCGCGGCTACCAATGAAAGAGACAATCCCGCTCCGAAGACGAGGACTGTGGCGAAGAATATCCCGACTTTTCTCAACGTAGTTTTGCGGCGCAACGTGAAGCTCCCCCTCAAGAAATTGCTTTCGGTCTGAGAGCTAGATCGGCAAGCCGCGAACGAGGCTGCGTAGCACGATCAAGTGACTAAGGCACCTGTAAAGGGGTCGTTTTCACCCTCTCGGGGGTAGCGCCCTCCCCCTATTAGGGGAGGCGTTTACGCGGCGCGCTCGCGGGCCTTCGCCGTGAGGCCGAATGCAATGGAGAGAAAGGTGGCGGTACTCGCCGGCGCCTAGGCGAGAATGATGCGAAGCGAGGGGCCGCTAAATGCGCTCATCCCTGTTGAAGCACTACTATTCGTACTCGCCCGCGGCGGATTGCGTTCCCTTTTCTGACTCTGGGGGAAACTTCTTACCCGAGCGGGCCCGGTGCGATGAAGAAAGATAAAGCTCGATCATCCCCCTCGAGTGCTTTCCCCCATGAAACCGGGCGGCCGGCGCTCATCATCTCCGCGCTCTCGGCGACGCTGAGAGGTGGTTTCCGGCTGCTCGCTAGCGTCAGCTGCGTTTCGGGGCGACCGTCACGAGCCTCTCGTCCGCTTACCGCGCTCCCTCGCTGTGGCTGGCGGACGGCGGCAGTCGCTCTCGTGGTCGGCTTTGTCATCGTGCTGGGTGCTTCGAGCGGATCCGCGCGGGCCGCGACAGAGTCGTGCGCCGCTGGCACGACCCTCAACATCGTGGCGCACGAAGACGATGATCTGCTCTTCTTGAACCCAAGCGTTCTGCACGACGTTCAGTGCGGTCGACGCGTTGTGACCGTTTATGCGACGGCCGGCGACGCCGGGCAGGACTCGAGCTACTGGTTGGACAGAGAGATGGGTGCGGAAGCCGCCTACGCCGATATGGCCGGAACGTCCGACTCGTGGACGGCGACAACTCTCACGAAGACCGACGGCGACGGCAACTCGCATCTGATGCAGCAGTACACCCTCGATGGAGACTCGAACGTATCCCTCGTCTTCATGAGGCTTCCAGACGGCCGCGGCAGCGGCGACGGGTTCGCGAGTACCGGCTATCAGAGCCTGAAGAAGCTGTGGGAGTCATCGGCGCCGTATACCTACCAAATCGATTCCCTCGGCGGCGGGTCCTCGGCATATACGAGACCGGAGCTCGTAGAGGTGTTGACGGCTCTCATGGATGAATACCAGCCGGATACGATCCGCACTCAGGACTATGTCGGCGCATTCGGCGGCAGCGATCACAGCGATCACTACGCCGTTGCCCGTTTCGTGAACCTGGCTCAGCTGAATTACTCGACGGCTCACACCTTTGCCGGCTATATGGGCTACGGGATATCGCAATACCCGCAGAACGTCGCAGGTACAGACCTGGCGGCGAAGGAGAGCGCCTTTTTTTCCTATTCAGCCTTCGATGCGAGTGCCTGCGCCAGTATCGAGGCGTGCTCGAGCACCGAATACATGAGCTGGCTGACGGGCGAATATCAGATCGGCACTCCGAGAGCGGATGCCGGCCCGGATCAGACGGTCGCGACGGTCGGCGCGACCGTGCACCTGGACGGAAGCGCGAGCAGTGACCCCGACGGCGCTCCGATCACCTATTCGTGGGCTCAGACGGGCGGGTCCGCGGTTGCCCTCTCCGACACCTCCAGCCCGACACCGACCTTTACGGCTCCAGCCGCCGCGACCATCCTGACCTTCGCCCTGACGGTGAGCGACGGTTCGCTGGCAAGCACAGACAGCGTCATCGTCACCGTTGCGCCGAACAGCGCGAATATCGCCAACCAGGCGACGCTCGAGGCCTCTTCAGAGAACACCGCGTTGGGGAAGGGTAAGGAAAAGGCCGTCGACGGCTTCACGGACGGAGATCCGCTTGGCAATGCGACGCACGAGTGGGCGACGGTCGGCGGTCGGGCGGGAAGCTGGCTGAAACTGACCTGGTCCTCGGCACGGGTGATCGATCGCGTCGTGCTCTACGACCGGCCGAACGAAAACGATCAGATAACCGGTGGAACGCTCAGCTTCTCCGATGGGAGCACGGTCGCCGTACCGGCTCTTGCGAACGGCGGGTCGCCGGTCACGATCAGCTTCTCCGCCAGGTCGACGACGAGTCTGCGGCTGGCGATCGACTCGGTGAGCACGACGACCGAAAACATCGGCTTGGCCGAGATCGAGGTCTGGACGCCCGCAGACCACGCTCCGGTCGCAGACGCAGGTCACAACCAGACCGTGGACGCCGGCTCGACCGCAACCCTCGACGGCTCCGCCAGCTCCGATCCAGACAGCGGCGACACGCTCTCCTACAGCTGGGAGC